>JAEEGH010000988.1_pt1 | contig 86005 bp, 68 predicted proteins | sample 9134181 | NCBI WGS metagenome assembly JAEEGH01 (sample SAMN16246544, study PRJNA631951) | gut metagenome | biome: gut microbiome; feature: rumen; material: DP-attached | host: Bos | place: Iran: Karaj | collected 2018-10 | reverse complement strand
AAATATGCTATCGCTCTCAACGGTGTCACTCAGCTAATCATGATGAAGTCTGACGTGCTCGACACGTTCGACACCATCAAGGCTTGTGTGGCTTACAAAAAGGACGGCGTCATCACAGAGGATATGCCTTACGACACAGAGGGATATGAGGCTGTATATGAGGAGCTTCCCGGCTGGAAGTCCGACCTCACGCATCTCACCTCTGAAAGCCAGTTCCCCAAGGCTTTCCAGGATTATATCGACTACCTTGAGAAGGCCCTTGAGACACCTATCACCATTGTAAGCGTCGGTCCCGACAGAGCTCAGACAATTGAACGGGCTTAAGAGGGATTTTCGTGCAGCGATGAATGGCATCGCCTCCCAGAAGATGAGGGAGGCTGGTATGTCTTTTCATGTGATTTTCGGCATTGAACTGCCTCGTTTGCGTGAGATTCTCCTTGATTATCCCAAGGATCGTGCTTTCGCGCAGCAACTGTGGCATGAGAATGTGCGAGAGTCCCGTCTGGCTGCCATTCTGCTTACTCCGCCGGAAGAATATCTTGCGGAAGTGGCTGATATATGGGTACATGAATTGAAGACGCCTGAAGAGGCATCCCTTCTGGCTATGACCTTGGTATCTCCTCAGCGATGGGCTTCCGACTACGCTTTCCGTTGGGTTGCTTCCGGACAGGAGCTGCCTATGATATGCGGACTCTACACCCTGTGTCATCTCTTGCGAGGTGGTGATGTAAGTCTGATGCCCGACAGCGAGGAAGAACTTCGCGACCATCTGGGTGCGATATCTCCCAATGCTTCCCTTGCTCTCAGAAAGGCCGCTCAGAGTGTGGCGTATTGCCTCGAGTAGCGCAGCTGCTGCTCGTCGAATTCCTCGTCGTAGCTCACCTTAACGTCTGTGACGTTTCCCTTTTCGTCTTTCACCAGAGTGTATACGGGATTCACGAATCCCTTGTACGGACTCAGGTGCAGCGTTTCGTAGCGGCTCAGCATCTCTTCGTGCAGTTTGTCGTCTATGTTTATGGCGTATTTCTCCACCAGCGTCTTTGCTGCCAGGAAATCGCCTTCAGACTTGATGCGCTGTATTTCTGCGAGAAGTTGTCCCACATACTGGCGCAGCGTGATATAGTCGTTGATGAGCAGATATGTTTTTCCCTCACGCCTTACGAGTTCCATTGCAGGTTTTGTGCCGAAGCATTCTCCACAGTAGCGTGCCTGTTCCAGACACCAATGTGCAATGAGGCTACGGTTGCGCATGTGTGCTTCCTCTATCACCCGTCCCCGTTTGATGCGTACCAGCTGTGCCATTGCGCCGTTCATCATATATCCGTAGTATTGCGCCCGCCAGGCCTGGTCGTCGGGTGTCAGCCCCAGTTCCGTCATCTTGTGGTCGGCTATGTAGTATAGTCCGAAGAGGTCGGCTCTTGCTTCCTCTATTGTGGCTCCATACACTCCGAGTGCATCCTGATCCACGCCGGGCAGCAGTTGTCCGCTTCCGTGTCCGAGACATTCGTGCAGGTCGGTGTGCAGGTCGTCAGTCACAGCGCTGTATCTGTTCATGCTTTCCACCGTTTTCCTGTCGATGACGAATTCCTCCCTGAATCCGCTTCCCTTTGCCGCCTCTTCGTATGCGGCGGTGAGATTACCTATAGTGACGCTTTTGCTTCCGTGTGCGGCTCTCACCCAGTTGGAGTTAGGCAGATTGATACCAATTGCCGAGGAAGGGTAGAGGTCGCCGCCCAGTATGGCAGCATTCACCACACGTGCCGAGACACCCTTGCATTCCTTCTTCTTGAATCGCTCGTCCACTGGCGAGTGGTCTTCAAACCACTGTGCGTTGGCCGACAGCAGGTCGGCTCTCTTGGTGGCTTCCGCATCGCGATAATTCACATATCCTTCCCAAGAGGCCTTCAGTCCGAGAGGGTCGCCGTAAGTCTCTGTGAATCCGTTGATAAAGTCCACAATCCCCTCAGTCTCCTTCACCCATTCTATAGTGTATTGGTCGAAGGTGGTGAGGTCTCCAGTGTGATAGAATTCCAGCAGCATGTCGATGACTTTCTTCTGCTGTTCGCTCTCTGCAAAGTCCCTTGCCTGTTCCAGTTCCCCGCAGATGCGCTTTATGGCAGCTCCGTAGAGTCCTCCGATGCGATACACGTTCTCCTGGAGTGTGCCGTCTGTATTGAGTTCCAGACGTGAGTTCATTCCGTAGGACGGTGCCTGGTCGGGATTGGGGTCGGAGGCTTTCATCCTGTTGTAGAATTCCTCTGCCTGCTGCTGTGTGATGCCCTCTCCGTAGTAGTTGGATGCGCTTCCCTTGATGAGGTCGTCGCCGCTCTGACACACGCGCTTGGGCATCACTTCCGGATTCATGATGACGCTAATGAGCGTCTCGTCATCGGTGTATTGCCTCAGCCATTCTTCGCTGAACTGCGGTTGGAACTTGTCGGTGGAGTAGTGGTGGTGTATGCCGTTGGCAAACCACACTTGCCGCATATATGTCCAGAAGTCTTCGTTGTCCGTCTTAGGCAGTATGCTCTCAAGCAGGTGACGTATCTGCAGGTTGTATCGTCCGTTCTGGTCCCACAGGATGTCCCGTCCCCACAGCGCAGCCTCCGCCAGGTGATATATATACAATTTCGTCCTGAGGGGCAGGGTTTCGAATCCGGGCACTTTGTAGTGCAATATCTCTATGTCGGCAAATCTTGTCATTCCTTTGTTCGCGAGGATGTTTCCGTCAAATTCTTGTATTTGCTTCTGTATGCTCTTGGGGTTACTCCCATGCGCTTGTAAAATGCCAGATGGAAACTCTGTCTTGTGGTATAACCTACTGCGGCAGATATTTCCTCCATCGACATTTCCTTGAAGTGCGGATCTGACAGCATGTATTGTACCTCGCGTATACGAAAGTCGTTCACCATCTGCGAGAAGTTGTCGCGATATCTGATGTTGATCACCGCTGCGAGACAACGGCTGTTCACACCCACATCTTTGGCGAGCTTGGCCGCGTTGTATTCGGGGTCGCGGTATTTCTTTTCCATGACCACTTTTTGTATCACCATATCGAAGATTCGCTCAACGTATTCAGGGCTGTGCTGCGTCTGATAGTCGGGCCTCTTTATCTTCTTCTCCTTGATGTTGTATTTGTTCATAATTTTACGTGTTTGTGTGTCCGTGTTTTTCCCTTACAGCTCCATTCTCAACTGCATTTCCAGGCGTGCCAGCTTGAGTGCCGTCTCCATCTGGTCCTTCATGAGCTTCTCCAGTTCTATATCGGCCCTTGCCAGTTGCGACGAGAGTTCTTCCGGGCGCAGTGCTCCGGTTTCGTTCTCCAGACGGTCAATACGTTCTCTCAGGCTTTCTGCCTGTGCTTCCGTCACGGCCAGTTCCACTTTGTTCTGCATCACGTCCTCGCGGTGTTTGCTCCAGGGATGTTCGCCGGTGAGTATCTCTTCCAGCTGTACGTATTGCAGCGGAGCATGCTGTGCACAGTAGGCATGCAGCCACTGGTCCACCTGGTTCTGCATCTGTTCCATGTGCTTGCGTCGCTCTGTGTCGATATGCTGCAGTGTTTCCAGCCGTCCCTCCGTCTTGCATGTCTCGCGGCAGGCGTCTTGATAGTGCTCTATATACTGGTCGATGTTTTTCATCTCCTCCTCCAAAGCGTCTCTCTTCCTCTGGTAGTAGTCTTCCGGCTGACTGCCGTCGGGTGCCACGTTGTTCACCTCTACTTTCAGCTGCTGTCTCTGGTGGTTGAGCGCCACCAGCTGGTTGCCCAACTGGTTTGTCCATTCTTCCATCTGCTGTTGCTGCTCATTTTTCTCTGAAAGTATTTTGCTGAAGATGTCAATGGCCTGCGACAGACTTATCATCTGCTCGTTATGTGCTTCCCATTCGAGACGTATCTCCTCGATCTGCTGCGTCACTATTGCGGGGTCTTTCTCGAATGTGGTGTGCCAGTCGTGCAAGGTGATGATGTGGTCCAGGCCGTCGTGCACCACGAGATACGATTCCTCAGCCTTTTCCTTTTGTGTCCTGAACTGGTCGAGCTGCTCCAGATGCACCTCGTATGATATATTGAACCTTGCTATCTGCCTGAATATATCGTCACGCTCTGCAGTGAGTTCGCTTATGGTTTTTGTGTATGCGGCGATGCGGTCCTTCTTCACCATGATGTCCTCGTCTGTGCTGTTGCGCAGCGCCGCAATGCCGTCCAGTTGGCGTTTTATCTGGTGGTCGATGGTTTGGGTCTTTTCCCTGAGCAGCGTCATCACCGACGATTCCTTTTCTATCTCCTCCCTCATATTTTCTATTCTCCTGGCCAGTTGGTGAAGCTCGTTTTTCAGTATCTGCAGGGTCTGCAGTCTCGGCATGATGATGCTTATCTGGCCGAGCATTTTAGCATGCGCTGTCACTGGGTCTGTCTTCACGCGCTCCAGTTCCTTGCTCTTCACGGCTATCTGTTCCTTCAGACTCCTTATCGACTGCGTGTTCTGGGCCCTGCGCTGCATCATCTGGTTTGTCAGCGCATCGTAGTCCTTAATCACGGTCTCCAGCACCTGCAGGCTTCCCCTTTGGAATCGTCGCTCCTGCAGCAGTTCTACGGACTCTTCCAGCGCGTGGCGTCTGTTCTCCAGTTCTGTCAACAGCATGTCCACCTGCTTGCGGGCTTCTGTCATTTCTGTGGCGGCGTTGCGTAGCGCTCCCTGTGTCTCGTGCGTATGCAGCATGTCCTCCTTGGCGTACTCCCTCATCAGGCAAAGACGCACCACGGGTGTCGTGATTGCCTCCACCGACTCGTATCGCTTCATCTGCGAAGCTTCGGGTGCCAGCATGGCCTCCTGACGTCTCACTTCAGTGAGTTTCGTTCTCAGCGCGTTGTATTCGGCTGTCAGTTCGCCATATTGCCTGAGAGCCTCTATGTGATTGGTCAGACGGCGTATGTCCTCGTTGATGCGTTTCAGGCGCGTCTGCTCCAAGCCCAGACGGCTTTTCAGCGCTTTATCGCTTTGTTCTTCCATTGGATTGTACATTTATCGCGGCAAAAATACGAAAAATATCCCACATGGAGTAAAAACTTGCCGTTTTCGCCCGCAACATATCCGATTTTTTTATACTTTTGCAGTTGTACAAAACAAAACGTTCATTAAAAAGCTGTTCGATGAAACCTTCAATACCCAAAGGAACCCGCGATTTCGGTCCTCAGGAGATGGCTCGCAGAGCATACATCTTCAACACCATACGCGAGGTATATTCTCTTTACGGATTCCAGCAGATAGAGACGCCTGCTATGGAGAATCTCTCCACGCTGATGGGCAAATACGGCGAGGAGGGCGATAAACTCCTGTTCAAAATTCTCAACAGCGGTGACTTCCGTTCCGGCATCACCACCGACGACTGGCAGAGCGACACCATAGGTCATCTCACCACGCGCCTTTCCGAAAAGGGACTCCGCTACGACCTCACAGTGCCCTTCGCCCGCTATGTGGTGCAGCATCGTGAGGAACTGCAGATGCCTTTCCGCCGCTATCAGATACAGCCCGTGTGGCGTGCCGACCGTCCCCAGAAAGGGCGCTATCGCGAGTTCTACCAGTGCGATGCCGATGTCGTAGGCAGCAACTCGCTGCTCAATGAGGTGGAGCTCATGCAGATCGTCGACACCGTCTTCCAGCGCTTTGGAGTGAGGGTTTGCATCAAGATAAACAACCGCAAGATACTCAGCGGCATTGCCGAGGTTATCGGTCAGGCAGACAAGATTGTGGACATTACCGTTGCCATTGACAAGCTCGACAAGATAGGACTGGATGCCGTCAATGAAGAGCTGCGCGAGGCCGGTATCAGCGAGGAGGCTGTGGAGAAACTGCAACCTATCATCAAGCTCAGCGGCAGCAATGCCGAGAAGATTGCTGTGATGCGGGAAGTGCTCGCCGGCAGCGAAGTGGGGCAGAAGGGTGTTGATGAGGTGGAATATGTTCTGAATACTCTGAATACTCCGAATAATCTGAAAAATCCCATCGAGCTGGATCTTACTCTTGCTCGCGGTCTCAACTACTACACGGGCTGCATCTTTGAGGTGAAGGCTCTCGATGTGGAGATTGGCAGCATCACTGGCGGCGGTCGCTACGACGACCTCACGGGCATTTTCGGCCTTCCCGGCCTATCCGGCGTGGGCATATCCTTCGGTGCCGACCGCATCTACGATGTCCTCAACCAGCTCGACCTCTATCCTGAGGAGGTGCTCACCACCACTCAGCTGCTCTTCGTCAACTTCGGCGAGAAGGAGACCGCCTATGCTCTTCCCGTCCTCCGTATGATGCGTGAGGCCGGTGTGCGCTGCGAGATATATCCCGATTCTGTGAAGATGAAGAAGCAGATGCAGTATGCCAACGCCAAGAACATACCTTTCGTGGCTATCGTGGGCGAGAACGAGATGAACGAGGGCAAGGTGACGCTCAAGAATATGGTCAGCGGCGAGCAGTCTCTGCTCTCTCCCGAGGAGCTTCTTGCTGCGGTTAAATAATTTCTTTAACCCTTAACCCTCTAAACTCTAAACTCTAAACATTAACCACATACGTATGGAATTCAACGAAGTAGTTAAGTCGCGCTATTCATGTCGCGGTTACGAGAAGCGTCAGTTGAGCAAAGAGGACCTTGATGCCATTCTCGAGGCAGGTCGTCTGGCTCCCACAGCGAAGAATCTTCAGGAGCAGCACATCTACGTTCTCCAGAGCGAGGAGCAGCTGGCCAAGGTGGACCAGTGGTCGAAGTGCCGTTTCGGAGCTCCCACAGTACTTGTAGTGGCCTACGACAAGAACAATGTCTACACTTATCCCGGCAGCAACCGTCAGTCGGGCATTGAGGACGCTTCCATTGTGGCTACACACATGATGTTGGCTGCTACCAATATTGGTGTGGGCAGTTGTTGGGTGAATTGTGTACACATTGACGAACTGCATGCCGCTCTCGGTCTTCCTGAGAACGAGGAGATACTTATGCTTCTCGATCTGGGTTATCCCTCTGAGGAGGGCAAGACACCGTTGCCCATGCACTTCAAGCGCAAATCCCTCGAGGAAACGGTGACCTATATGTAAGCTTGTCTGCGACCGGTGGCTATTTCTTCCAGGACTTTATGAGGAAGTCGGGACGGACGCGAAGGTAGATGCCGAAATCGAAATTCAGTTCGCTGCGGCTGATCCACAGTCCGGCGGGTTCCTTATACCAGCTTTGATACAGATTCAGGGCAGCCCCCAGAGTGTAAGCCTTGGCCCAGGTCTTGTCCCATGAAAGCTTGGCGTAGGCCGTATGCATGTCCTTCATGGATCTGTTGTCTGTGAGCGACACCGTGCTGAAGAACGGACTGCCGTAGAGATTGGCGAACTTCTTCGGAGCGCCGAAATAGCCGGCTTTTATTGTGAACTGGTCCCACAGGCGCACATCACCGCCCGCATGAACGGCAACCCCCGTGCGGAAGGGCCACATATTGCCTGCCTGCTGATAGCTGACGAGAGCATTGAGTTCCGCACCCCAGATGCCGCCCCTCACGGCTGCTCCCACAGAGGCGTTGCAGAGGGTCTGCACGCCGAGGTTGAGTATCTCGAGGTCCTGCTCTCCGCCGCGATGCTGGATGAGCAGCTGCACGGGTAACGACCACTTGAGGCCGGGTTTCTCCCTGTTGCCGAAGAGCACGCGCCACACGCTGCCCACGGTGAATGCCTCCTGATGTGTGTCGAGCTTGAAGATATAGCTCTGCCAGTTGAGCCACGTGTCCATCTGGATGTGACGGCCGTCCCACTTCACCTGGAAACCCATCTCTGGGTCCTGTGAGAGGTTGGTCTCACTGTTCCACATGGGTTCGATGAGACGGTGGTTCTGCCCGCCGTAGATGTCGCCGAGGATGATGTTGACATTCTTCAGCTGTGCCTGCACCCTTATCCAGGGCAGCACGTGAAATCCGCTCTGATACTGGTTGCCCTTCCACGTGCCTATGTCGTGATAGGCGTAGTTGGGGTATTTGTTTGCACCGTTGAAGCAGAGCGCGTGTGCTCCCACCTCAAGGTGTATCTCGTCGATGGGATTGTAGGTGAGGCGGGGGGAGAGCAGGGCGCCGGGCAGCGTGTAGCCGTCGGTCATCTTGCTGCTGTATTCGTTGTCGTGGAAGAATCCCGTCACATCCACTCTCACCTTCAGCGCCCGTGTGTCGGCGGTGTCGATGCGGTGGTCGTCGATGAACATTTTGTCGTAGACACCCTGTCCGCGGGAAGCGGAGCAGGCGAGGAGCATGAGGAGGGAAATCAGGAAAGTCTTCTTACAAGCCATAGTGCGATGAATGAGAACAGAATGTTGGGAATCCATGCGGCGAGCATGGGATTCAGGCCGGCTCCTGTGGAGAAGCTGGACGAAACGGTCTGCAGGAGGATATATCCTGCGGAGAGGCCAATGCCGAGGCCGAGACCCATACCCATGCCGCCTTTCTTCTTCTTGGCCGAAAGGGCGAAACCGATGAGCGCCAGGATGAATGCGGAGAAGGGAGCTGCAAAGCGCTTCTGGTATTCCACCTCAAAACCGGCAAGGCCCGAGGAGCCTCTCATCTGCTGGCGCCTGATATATTCGCGCAGCTGGCTGTTGGTCATTGTCTCCTGCAGGTGCGCCACGAAGAGGAAGTCGCGCGGCTCCATCGTGATGACGCTGTCTATCTGGTCGTAGTGGGTGATGTGTTCGCGCATGCCTTTCATCTCGCGTATCTGCACGTTCTTCAGATGCCACATGAAACGCACGTCGCCGATGGTGTCGTAGGCTATGCTCTGCGCCGTGAGATGGCAGATGAGTTTCTTGTCCTGAAACTGGTCCATCGTGAATCCGTATCCCGTGTGGGTGCGTCCGTCGAAGTGGCTCATATACGTTATCACTCCTGGAGCCACCTGCAGCTGCACGTTGTCGGCATACGTTGCCACGTTGTGCACGCGGTTGCGCTTATAGGTGTTCTCGAAGTCCACTCGCTTCACGTTGCCTCGCGGTATTATCTCGGCGCCCAGCACGAAGCTCATCAGCGCTATGATCGCGGTGCTTATCATGTAGGGGCGCAGGAGCCGTCTGTAGCTCACGCCGGCTGCCAGCATGGCTATTATCTCGCTGTTGTCGGCCAGCTTCGTGGTGAAGAAGATGACCGAGAGGAAGACGAATAGGCCGGAGAAGAGGTTGGCGTAGAAGGGGATGAAGTTGAGGTAGTAGTCGTAGATGATGGCATCCCACGGAGCGTGTTTCTCTGTGAACTTGGCCACGTTCTCGTTAAAGTCGAAGATGACGGCAATGCTGATGATGAGCACGATACTGAAGAAGTATGTGCCCAGAAACTTCTTTATGATATAGAGGTCGAGTTTCTTCACAGCCGTCGTCCCAATTGCTCAATCACGCTGCGCTTCCACGCTGTGAAGTCGCCAGCCAGTATGTGTCGTCTCGCCGTGCGCACAAGGTCGAGATAGAAAGCAAGATTGTGTATCGAACCTATCTCCAGCGCCATCAGTTCCTGTGCCTTGAAGAGATGGTGTACGTAAGCTCTGGAGTAGATGCTGTCTACGGAGGCGGTGCCGTCGGGGTCGAGGGCGGAGAAGTCGTCGGCCCACTTGGCGTTTCTCATATTGAGTGTACCCTGCCATGTGAAGAGCATTGCGTTGCGTCCGTTGCGCGTCGGCATCACGCAGTCGAACATATCCACACCTCTCTCGATAGCCTCCAGTATGTTCTGCGGAGTGCCCACACCCATGAGGTATCTGGGTCGGTCCTTGGGCAGTATGTCGTTCACCACCTCAATCATCTCGTACATCACCTCTGTGGGTTCTCCCACGGCGAGTCCTCCGATGGCGTTTCCGTCGGCTCCCTTGTCGGCGATGTATCGTGCGCTCTCTGCCCGCAGGTCTTTGTAGGTGCAGCCCTGCACGATGGGGAAGAGGCTCTGCGTGTAGCCGTATTTCGGCTGTGTCTCCGAGAATCGTCTGATGCAGCGGTCGAGCCAGCGGTGGGTGAGTCCCAGACTCTTCTTGGCGTAGTCGTATTCCGCTGTGCCGGGAGGACACTCGTCGAGGGCCATCATTATGTCGGCACCGATGCTGCGCTCTATGTCCATCACGCGCTCGGGCGTGAACATGTGGCGGCTGCCGTCGATATGGCTCTGGAAGACACATCCTTCCTCCGTGAGCTTGCGTATGCCTGTGAGGGAGAACACCTGGAAGCCTCCCGAGTCGGTGAGTATGGGGCGGTCCCACGTGCCGAAGCGGTGCAAGCCGCCGGCCTTCTCCAGTATGTCCGTGCCGGGCCGCAGGTAGAGGTGATATGTGTTGCCCAGGATAATCTGCGCACCCACTTCCTCCCGCAGGTCGCGCATCAAGACGCCTTTCACGCTGCCCACCGTGCCGACGGGCATGAAGATAGGTGTCTCTATCTCGCCGTGGTCGGTGAAGATGCGTCCGGCTCTCGCCCACGAACCTGCGTCGCTATGTTCCAGTTGGAATGTCATTTCTTCAGCAATGCGTAGTCGAGCACCTGGCTGACGTTCTCCACGTAGTGGAACGACAGTCCCTTGAGGTATTCCTGCGGTATCTCCAGTATGTCCTTCTCGTTCTCCTTGCAGAGTATTATCTCCTTGATGCCGGCTCTCTTGGCGGCGAGTATCTTCTCCTTGATGCCTCCCACGGGAAGCACTCTGCCTCGCAGTGTGATCTCTCCAGTCATCGCCAGATTCTTGCGCACGCGCTTGCCGGTGAGTGCCGATGCCAGCGATGTGGCCATCGTGATGCCTGCCGAGGGGCCGTCCTTCGGCGTGGCGCCTTCGGGCACGTGGATGTGTATGTTCTGTGTCTCGAATGTTTCGGGCTTCAGGCCGAGCTCTTCGGCATGTGCACGGATGTAGGAGAGAGCCAGCCCGGCGCTTTCCTTCATCACGTCGCCCAGATTGCCCGTGAGCGTGAGTTTGCCCTCCTTGCCCTTCGAGAGCGATGTCTCGATGAAGAGGATGACGCCGCCCACTGACGTCCATGCCAGACCCGTCACCACGCCGGGCAGTTCGTTGCCCTGGTATATCTCCTTCGTGAAGCGGGGCTTGCCGAGCATCTCGCCCACGGTCTTCTTCGTGATGTCGCCCACTTCCTCTCCGGAGGCTATCTTCACGGCGCTCTTGCGCATGAGGCTGCCTATTTCCTTCTCCAGCCCTCTCACGCCGCTCTCGCGGGTGTAGTTCTCGATGAGGTATTCCAGAGCCTCCTTGCCGATCTTCAGGTCCTTGTATTTGGTGAGTCCGTTGGCCTCCTTTTCTTTCTTAAAGAGGTGGCGCTTGGCTATTTCTATCTTCTCCTCGGTGGTGTAGCCCGAGAGCTCGATGAGCTCCATGCGGTCGAGCAGGGGGCGGGGGATGCTTTGCACGTCGTTGGCCGTGGCGATGAACATCACCTTGGAGAGGTCGTAGTCCACATCGATGTAGTTGTCGTGGAAGGCGTTGTTCTGCTCCGGGTCGAGCACTTCGAGCAGGGCGCTCGAGGGGTCGCCGTTGTGGCTGCCGTCGTTCACCTTGTCCACCTCGTCGAGGATGAACACGGGATTGGCCGTACCGGCCTTCTCCATGCTCTTGATGATGCGTCCGGGCATAGCTCCTACGTACGTTCTGCGGTGGCCTCTGATTTCGGCCTCGTCGTGCAGGCCGCCCAGCGACACTCTCACGTATTTGCGTCCCATGGCCTCGGCGATGCTCTTTCCGAGCGATGTCTTGCCCACGCCCGGAGGGCCGTAGAGGCAGAGTATGGGGCTCTTCATGTCGCCTCTCATCTTCAGCACGGCCAGATGCTCCAGCACGCGCTCCTTCACCTTCTCCATGCCGTAGTGGTCGCGGTCGAGCACCTTGCGGGCGCGCGACAGGTTGAGATGGTCTGTTGAGCACACGTTCCAGGGCAGCTTGAGGAGGGTCTGCAGCCAGCCCAGCTCCACGTTGTAGTCGGAGCTCTGGGGATTTATCCTCTTGAGCTTCTTGAGCCCTCTGTCGAAGGCCTCTGCCACCTCGTCGCTCCATTTCATGGTGCGGGCTTTCTCGCGCATCTCGCGTATGTCGCTCTCCTTCATGTTGAAGTCGTCGTTCTCGCCCAGCTCCGTCTGCAGGTTGCGTATCTCCTGGTTGATGAACCATTCGCGCTGCTGCCTGGAGATATCGAAATTGGTCTTCTGCTCCACGTTCTTGCGTATGGTGAGCAGCTTCTTCATCTGGTTAAGGAGTCCGAGCAGCATCTGTGCGCGCTTGAGGTCGGTGTCGCAGCTCAGCATCTTGGCCTTCTCGCCCAGCGTGAAGGGGAACTGGCTTGCTATTGAGTTGACCATCAGGCTGGGGTCCTTGTGGCGCAGTATCACGTTGGTGAGCTCCGTGTTGGCCTGGTCGTCGAGGTCGCCGATTTTCTCCACCACCGTGCGTATGCCCTGAGCCGTCACCATATATTCCATGCTGTTCGTGTCCGTCTCCACCTCCGGGATGGCCGTCACGTGTCCGTGGGGCTTGCCCGCCGTCCAGATGATGGAGTCGAGGCCCACGCGGTTGTTGCAGCTGAGGAATGCCGACACGGTGCCGTCGGGCATCGTCATGTGGTGCACTATCAGCGCCGTCACGCCCATGTGCATCACCTGCGAATAGTCCAGCTCCCTGTCCTCTTCGTCCATCCACGGCTGGCCCACGGGGATCACGGCCACGAGCATCTGCTTCTTCTCTGAGTCACTCACTATCTTGTCGGCTCCCTTCAGACGTATTGTCACGTGAGTGGGAACCCCCGGGAACGGTATCTCGCCCGGCACGAGGAGGATGGGCATCTCGCCCTCGTCCCTTCTCCTGTGGAGATTGAGTCTGTCTCCGTCCACATTGGAGAAAATACTGAAACTTATATTATCTCTCTTCATTTTCTTCTGTATTCGATATCGCTGAGGTTATGGGGATTTATGAGGCGCGAGCGGTCCACTCTGCCCTTGATGCCCCTGATGCTGCCGCTGGAGGTGAACTGCCACATGATGAAGCGCAGGTCGTCCTTCATCTTGGGCATCTGGTCCTGGTAGCAGGCGATGATGTATCTGTATTCGGGGAACTGCCCGATGAGGTATTTGTGGTAGAAATTCATGTAGGTGTAGATGAGCGGTTTCACGCCGTAGATTTCCTCCACGCCCTTGAGGAATGCCCTGAGGCGGCTCTGCCATGCCTTTGTGTCGCCCACGACGTAGCGTCTGCGTCCCTTCCTTATCTGCGGCACCGACTCCACATCCACTATGGGCAGCAGCGTCTGCACGCGGGGGTCGGACGTGTTGCGGAAGTTCATCAGCTGCTCGAAGGCGCTCACCGTGGGCGAGAAGAAATGATACACCCCGACGGGGATTCCCAGCCGGCGGCATTCCTTCAGGTTGCGCAGGTAGGTGTTGTCCTGCAGCTTGCCGCCCTCCGTGCATTTCAAATACACGAACTTCACTCTCTCGTCGCGTGCCACTTCCTCCCAGTTGATTTGTCCCTGATAGTGCGACACGTCGATGCCGTAGATGTCGCCGGCCGAGCGCTCCAGCCCCAGTCCGAGGATGCACTCCTGACTGGGCGTTGCCGCCACGTCGGGCGTGCTGGGCGAGGGGAGAGGGTCGTGCTCCGGGATGAAGTAGTTCTGCGCTCCGGCCAGAAGCGCTGCGGAGAGCAAAGCCGTTATGAGTCCCTGCCTGATCACTCGCCTATAAATTTCCACACGAAATTCTTGCTCGCAGCGGCGGGCATCTGGCTTCTCTCGTCCACGTCGGGATTCTCCCTCAGGTACTTCACCATCTGCTCGTGGGCCTCGCGGGCGCAATCGGCCTGCACCTTTGCCTCCAGCACGTCGTTGTAGTAGAAGCACTTCTTCGTCTCGGGGTTCGTCACTATACGCTGGAAGGAGAGCTTGCACTCATACCATCCGTGCTGCTCCACGTCGAGCGACTTGGGCCCTGTGGCGGGCTTCTCCTCGCCGGCCTCTGCGTTCTTCAGGCTGTTGGCCTTGAACTCCTCCATCGTGTTCACTGTTGTCTTGATGACGAGGAAACTGCGGTGGTTGGGCATGAATATCTTCTTGCTTCCCTTCTGGTCGGTGGTGAAGTATGAGGTGAGCTGCTCCACGCAGTTGTCATCCATCTCCACACCGGGCAGACCGCCGAGGAAATCCATAGCCTCTTTCAGGTTGTCCACCATCGTCTCATCGTCGAAATATCTTACGTAGTATTTCATAGTTCGTAAATATATAATCAAAAAGCGCGGCAAAGATACGTAAAATTCTTAAGATTTTTGTATTTTTGCACTCGATTTCGCAGACTACTTGTCAAAATATGAAGCAAATCATACAATTCTTGCGTCGTTGGACCCTTCCGATCAGCATGACGGCGGGTGCTTTGGTGTATTTCGTGCTGCGTGCGATGCACTTCTCTCCCGAGGGCCGCGAGGCGCTTCTGGTGTTCTCCCGGATACTGATGCCTTCGCTCATCTTCTCGATGCTCACGCTGACGTTTCTCAAGGTCGATGTGCGCGACCTCCGCTTCCGCTCCTGGCACGTGTGGGGGCTCCTTCTCCAGTGCTCCCTCTGGGCGCTTTCCATCCTCTCCATTCTGTGGCTGCAGCAGACGGGGTGGCTCTCGCCCGAATGGATGCACCACATGCAGTATTTCATCATCTCCTTTGCCCTCTGCATGATCACTCCCACAGCCACTGCCGCCGCTGTCGTCACGCTCAAACTGGGAGGCAATCCCGCCACACTCACGCTCTACACCATCTTCATCGACCTGTTTGCTTCGCTCTTCATTTCGGCATTTATACCATTGCTTTATCCCAACACGTCTTTCTTGCTTGCTTTCTGGATGATACTCGTCAAGGTGTTCCCACTTCTTTTTGGTCCTTTCGTGGCTGCTCAGCTGGTGCGTCATCTGCTTCCGGAGCTTCGTCGCAGGCTCATTGCGATACCCGATTTGGCGTTCTATCTGTGGACCGTTGCCTTGGCTCTTGCCATATGTGTCACGGTGCGTGCTATAGTGCTGATGGATGCTTCTCTGGTGACACTGTTTCTGATGGCTGTGGGCAGTGCCTTGTCGTGTGCGTTGCAGTTTGCTGTGGGCTATTGGCTGGGCCGCCGTGCGGATGATGTGGTGGCTGCGTCTCAGTCGCTCGGTCAGAAGAATACGGCTGTCTGTATCTGGATCGGTGCCACGTTTATGGACCCTCTCTCCAGCGTCGCCGGCGGCTTCTATTCCGTCTGGCACAATGTGTGGAACTCCTACCAGCTCCGTAAACTGGAGAAAAAGTGAAGAGGGCGCAGCCCGCAGTCTCGCAGGCGCACTGCAGGCGCTGCGTAGGGGCACAATGGTCAATTGTCAATGACGCTGCAAAGATACGACATCAACATTGCGGTTTTCGAATGATTGACCAACTTTTTTTGAAAAATTTTTAAGAGGGGTAGAAGAAGTTAGTCATTAGTCATTTTAGTCATTTGTCAAAATCATTTTGGGGTGGGAAAAAATACGCCACTATATAAAAATATATAATATATTTATTATATAGTGAGCACTTGGCAGTGTCTCAAATCCATTTTGACTAATGACTATTTTGACTATCTTGACTATCTTACATAGATGCTGCATACAGAAATTGCTGATAATCTTAAAGATAGTAAGCAAGAAGGGTGTGCGAACAGTAGTCAAAGTTAGTCAAATGCAGCAATTTCTCACGGCAAAATGTCTCAAAAAACGATAAGGATGGCGGCAAAATGCACTCATCCTGCTCAAAGTTTGTTGAAAATAAAATGTGTTTTTTTGAGTGAAAATGAAGAAAAATGCGTTTATTTGTCGCGAAAACTCTGAAAAAACTGCATATAACTCGCCTCAAAAGGGCAAATACTTCTCGCGTAAGAGTTCACTAATAAGGACTCTGTAAGTACTCTGTGGGTACTCTGCAAGGACTTTGCAAGGTAGTTTGAAAAAAACTCTTCACTTTTCACTCTGCACTTTTAATTTTTTTGTATCTTTGCAACGGAAAACCCTAAAATATAGAGTAAAAAGACTATCTAATACCATACGAATTAAAGGAAAACCATGACAAAACGGAAGATATATTGTGTTCTGGCAGCCTTGTTTGTAGCAGCATTGCCAACATTCTCCGTCTTTACGGGGATGAATCTGGATATCACGCTGGCAAATCTGCGGCGGGAATTAAGTCACGATTACCACCAGATCGCACAGACGCAAGAGGAGCTGAAGGCATATTACGACAAGCAGCACTATCAGATGGTGGAGATTGCCAAGAAATGCAACGACCAATCGCTGATGCTGTATTCCCAGAAACAGGATTACACCTTCGATATCATTTATGCCCTGGAGCGGGTGACAAAGGAGTACGGGGACTTCAACCGGAACCGCACCCCCTACGACCGCATCGTGACGAAATTGAACATCGAAATCAAGCGCTGTGCCCGATTGATAGAATCGCTCCGGCGACTCCCGCCCGAGCTGACGGAAGTGGACCTGGTGCCCGACAGCCTTGCCTATCACAACGACTCGCTGGACGCCCATCTGGTGAACAACGAAAGTCTGCTGGAGCAGAAGCTTTATGAACAGTCGGATATCTTCGCAGCGATAGAAGCGATGACGGATTCGCTGGCGCTCGACAGCCTTGCCGGTCTTGCCGATACGACGGGCGCCCGTCTGGCGCACAATGCCGCTCTTGCGGCCGGGCAGGAGAAAGCAGCCGAAGAATCCGCTGCAGCACAGGACACAACGAACGTGGAAAGCAATTCGCCGTTCGTCCTGAGCGAGAAAGGACAGCTGGAACGCGACTCGTGCCTCTTCTATGCTTCCCGGCTGCTGAAAATATATGCACAGACGCGCGACATCGTCATGGCCGACAGCACCTACTATATCGAGGCATGGCTCCGCATGAAGGAATCATACGACTATGCACAGGAGTACTACAAGATACTGCAGCGCAACGTGTTTGTGGAAGGTCAGACACCCTGGATACAAATCCTGATGAATCCCGCAGTATATTGGCGACAGGCCAAGATTGCGATGAAAGAGCGCTTTGTCCTGGATTTTCTTGATCAGCTGTCGACCGAAGATGAATCTACGGTCAAGGACAGCCGTATCATCAACTCGGCAACGCTGTTCTACCTGGTGATGTACATCTTGGGCTTCTACGTCCTGTGGGGCATTGCCGCGCTGATGATGATGCTTGCATACCGGTTCATAAAACCGCTGGACAGAAAAGTGGCCAAAGAACAGAAACGGTATATCGCCCTTCTCCTGGGCTGTGTCCTGTTTATGATCCTCAGCTATGAAACCACTCTCGACGACAGGGGAGTGAAGGCCATCAGTCTCATGCACACATTCATCTGGCTGCTCATGGCCATCACGACGGCGCAACTCATCCGCCTGAAACCCAAAAAGCTCAGAAACGGCTTCCGAAACTATCTGTCCACTATTTTCACCGCCATCTTTGTCATCAGCTGTCGCGTGCTTTTCCTGCCCAATGCTTTCCTGAACTTCATCTTCCCGCCGCTGTTGCTCTTCATGACGGTGTGGCAGCTGACAGGCAACCTGCGACGCAGAGGGGAGTCGGACGGGCCCGACGCCGTCATCGGCTGGTGCTCGCTGGCGGTAACGGCCACAGCCATGTTCGTCAGCTGGGCCGGATATATCTTCTTTGCACTCATCATCCTGCTGTGGTGGTTTTTTCTGTTGACTGCCATCCTCACCATCGTCTCTGTGTGGCACCTGCTGCTCTGGTACAAAAGGAGCCGGCTGGACAGGCGGATGGCCGAATACAGGGCGCAGATTTCCTATTTACTGGGTGAGGCCAAGGACAACCTGTTGTTTTTCGCCACATGGCTCTACGACCTGATACACGATGTCGTTGTCCCGCTGATGGTACTGGTGTCCTTCCCCCTGTGCATCCGATGGACGCTGAATATCTTCGAGTTCAATGATTTGTACCGTCAGATTTTCGTGGAGCCCCTCATCCGGCATCACGGAGCGGACGGATTTAGGATGTCGCTGTATGACCTGCTGCTGCTTGCGGCACTCTTCTTCGTGTTCCGCTACCTGAACGAGGCCGTTCACGCCATCTGGCAGAAGACGCAGTACGACCGTTTTCTCCGCAAGTACAACAGAAAGACCATTCGCAAAAATGAGATAAACCTCTCGTTGGGCAACAGCCTCATCAGCGTGTTCATCTGGTTTATCTACATCTACATCTTTATCATCACCCTGAGAGTGCCCACCAGTTCGCTGGGACTTATCGCAGGCGGTCTGTCTGCCGGTATCGGTATCGCACTGAAGGACATCATCAACAACTTCGTTTACGGCATCCAGCTCATGGGCGGACGCCTGAGAGTGGGCGACTGGATTGAGTGCGACGGCGTGCGCGGTGCCGTCACCGACATCAATTACCAGAGCACACAGGTGGAGACCGTAGACGGCGTCACCGTATCCTTCCTCAACTCAGACCTGTTTGCCAAGAGCTTCACGAACCTCACCAAGAGCAACTCCTACGAGCTCCTCAAACTGCATGTCAGCGTGGCATACGGAACCGATTTGCAGCGTGCGCGCGAAGTCCTCGTGGAGGCATTGCAGGTGATGCGCACAAAAGATGCCTACGGACGAGAAATCGTGGAGCCCGGCAAGGGTATATATGTGGTGTTCGGAGAGTTTGGCGACAGCGGTGTAGACATCATCGTCAAGCAATACATCCTGGCTGCCGAGCGCATCGCATATGCCGACCGCGCACCTGAAGTGATGTACAACGCACTCAACGCCGCAGGTATCTCGATTCCGTTCCCGCAGTGCGATCTGCACATCATTTCCGATAATGACTAAACCGTAACATAAATAATACAAATATATGAAACAGACACTGATTCTCGGCAACATCATCACAATGGATGAGAAGCGGCCGTTTGCCAAGGCTGCACTGGTGAAAAATGGCGTATTTGCCTATATCGGAAGCGCGGAAGAAGCGAAGAAACTCGCCAATAGCGACGCACAGGTGCTGGACTACGGCGAGAACTTCATCTATCCGGGCTTTATGGAGTCCCATTGTCACGGCAGCTTTGCCGGAGAGCGCTCTATCGGACAGGCAAACCTGATGGAGGGAGGACTGACCACCGACTATGCAAGGTATCGCAACATCATCAAGGCATTCATTGAGAAGAACCCGCAGCGCAATTTCTACGTGGCCGCAGGATGGGTGGAAAATGAGGAATATGTCAGCAAGGCCTATCTCGACGAGATATGCTCCGACAAGCCGCTGATTATGCAGACAAGCGGCGGACATTCCATGCTGCTCAACAGCAAGGCGATGGAATGGGCGGGCATTGATGCTGCATACGCAAAGAAATGGGGCTATGACCTGGTACATGTGGATAAGGACGGCGAGCCCGACGGCTACATCTGTGAGGGTCCCGTGTTCGAGGTTGCTCCGAAGCTCCCCACTACCGTAAAGGATATCAAGGAATATCTGCTGGCCTGGCAGGAGATGGCCCTCAGAAGCGGATTCACTGCCGTGGGCGATGCCGGCGCAAATGTGCTCCACAAGGATGCTCCCCAGGCGTACTGTGAGCTTGAGAAAGAAGGCAAGCTGAAGCTGCGCACCTATGCCTATATGTACGTGACGGACAACGTAGCCGACCCCAAGGCAGAGATAGCACACATAGCAGAGCAACGTGCAACGATGGGTGGTGAGTATTTCCACATCATAGGTGCCAAGGCTTTCCTCGACGGTGTGACTGAGGCACACACAGGATGGCAGAATCAGGACTACCTCGACCAGCCCGGCTATCACGGCAATGAGCGTTTCAACGACCACGACAAGATGGTGGAGCTGATTGTGGAGGCCGACAAGGAGGGTATGCCTGTGCACGTTCACTCCGAGGGCGGCGGTGCTACACACTATATGCTGGGCTGCATCGAGGATGCCATAAAGATTACGGGCGACAGGGATCAGCGCAACGTGCTGGCACACCTGCACTTCGTGACCGACGAGGATATACAGCGCATGGCGGCAACAGGTTCTGTTCCTGCCGTTCCGCCGCTGTGGACAGCCAAGCTCCCCGGTAATTATGAGCAGGAGGTGTCTTATGTGGGTGAGGAACTGACCAATCAGGCTTATCCTATCAAGTCGTTCTATGACGCAGGTGCCAACGTGGTGTTCCACTCCGACTATCCCGTCTCACCGATGATGGATATCAAACTCAGCATTTACACAGCTGAAAAACGCAACTACCCGAAGGAAGTGACCGGCGGCTTAACTTCTCCGCGCAATACGAAAGAAGCCATCACCCGCGAACAGTCGCTGCGTGCCATGACAATCAACGTGGCGCGTCAGTTCCGTCAGGAGCACCGTCTGGGTTCTGTCGAGTTCGGCAAGATTGCCAACATGACGGTGTTCGACTGCGATTTCCTCCACGACGACATCGAGAAGGTTGCAAAGGCTGACATCATCGCCACCATCGTTGACGGCAAAGAAGTGTTCAAGGCATAAGTTAACAGAGCATCCGGATATCGTTAAATAACAAATTAATATAAGTACTATGGAAATCAAGGCAGTGAAATTCCGCAGAGACGGATTCTACACCCAGCCTTTCGTGTTCGGAGGCGAGGAGGGAATGGAAAAGTTTGACAAAAGCGTGCGCTATCGCGGCAGCCTGCAGAACTATCTGATTGACACGGGCAGCGAAGTGATTCTGGTGGACACCGGTCTGCCTGCCGGATTCCCTGAGGAAGCGCCGAACGAAGATTCGCTCATCTACATCGGCAAGGACATCAGTAGCTATATGGATGCCTTCAAGGCGCTCGGATACAAGCCCGAGCAGGTGACGAAGATACTGGTTACCCACAAGCATGCTGACCATACCGGCGAACTGAAGAGCTTCCCCAACGCTAAGATTTATGTGAACGCGGAGGAAATGGATGCCGCAGAGCTACAGGGACTCACGAACCTCGTGCCCGTCAGCTTCACCAACGGAGCATACCATAACTTCCCCGAAAGCCAGAAGATAGCAGACGGCGTCTACTACATCAAAGCCAAGGGACATACCAATGGCAACAGCATCATCGTGGTGGAGACGGACGGTCTGTTCTACATGATTCACGGCGACATCACCTATGTGGACGAGGCGCTCTACGAGAACAAACTGTCTGTTGTCTTCGACGACCAGCCGGCAGCCCGTGAAACGCTCAACCGCGTGCGCGAATTCATACGCAATCAGCCCACCGTATATTGCGGCACACACACGCCGCAGGGCTATGAGAGCCTGGAGACCAAACGCGTGATGGATCTGGATAATCCCGTGCCGACCGTTCTGGCCGAAGTGGATTTCTCGAAGCAGGAAACATCCGGAAAGTATGTCTGCTCAGTGTGCGGCTACGTCTACGACCCCGCAGAGCACGACGGCGTTGCTTTCGAAGACCTGCCCGACGACTGGAAGTGCCCGCGCTGCAAACAGCCGAAGGAGAAGTTCAACCCGGCATAATAGAGAGGAGGGAGACACAGAGGCCCAGGATGAGGATGTTGCGGGCGGTGTCGGCAAGGACGGAATTGAGTTCCGGCCCCTCGCTGATGCGCACCATCTTGCGATAGGTGGCGTTGTGGAGGGCGAGATAGGGGAGAAGCAGTATCGCAGAGGCTGCGAGAATATGCACGTCGCCGATATGCCACCAGTCGACGGACAGGACAACGGCAGCGACGCCCAGCAGGAAATAAAGCATCTCGGAGGCGCGGATGCCGATGAGGGTGCAGAGTGTGCGCTTGCCCACAAGGCGGTCACCGTGACGGTCGCGATAGTTGTTCACCACAAGCAGGGCGTCGGCGGCAAGTCCCATGGCGAGGCTGCGGTTCCAAAGAAGAGTGTTGTCAGAGGGTGCATCCTGCAGAAGATAAGTGCATACCACAGGTACGAGGCCGAAGAACACCACCACCATGACATCGCCCAGCGCCCAGCGCGAGAAGAAGGTGGAATAGGCCGCAAAGCCCACAAGGCAGCAGATGCCCACAAGCAGCATCAGCATAGGAGCCGAAAGGCCGAAGGGCATGGGAGAAGACAGCTGCGCCGACCACCAGAGAAGGCAGAGCCCTGTGGCAGCGGCGAGGAGCGTGACCAGGATGATGGCTGCGAGCATGGCACGTATGGAGACAAGACCGGCGGCGCAGACACGCAGAGGTCCGATGCGGGGCACATCGGTGTCGACACCCTTGCGGCAGTCCCACCAGTCGTTGAAGAGATTGGCGTTGACCTGCATGAGAAGGGCGAAGAGCAGGCACAGCAGAGCCGGAACGGGACGTATGAAGCCCGTAGCCTGATAAGCGGAGCTGAGACCCACAAGCACAGGAGCCACAGCACCCGTGAGAGTGCGCGGCCGTATGGCAAGGAGCCAGCGGTTCACTTCTTCTTGCTGAGCTTGTCGTTGGAGAGAGCCAGAATCTGGCGGGCCTTCACTGCGCCCACAATGGCCTTGAGGCTGTCGTAGTATTTGCGGCGAATCTCCAGTTCACCGGCATCCTTTTTGAACTTCGACTGCATCAGTTCCTCTGCCTGCGCTTCCGTGAGTTTTCCTTTCTCCTCGGCAACGGCGTACTTGTCCTGCACGGCGTCGTGCTTGTCCTTGTTGTCGTGGAGGGCTGCGACGAAGGCTGTGATGGTGGGTTTCACTTTCTGGAGCGTAGCGCGGTCGAAATTCATCTGCTCGATGATGTAGGCCACACGCTGCTGCTGCTTCGACTGGGCGTAGACGGCGGTGAGGCAAAGCAGAAGGACGAAAAGGGAAATAAAGCGTTTCATAATACGTTTGATGTGTTGTTTTACGATGTAAAAGTGCTCCGTCGGCACTGTGTGTTGTGTTGATTTGCAGTGCAAATGTACGAAAAAAAATAAAGAAGAAAGAAAAACTTGCTCCCTCAATCTTCAATCTTCAATTATTTTTTGTACTTTTGCGCGGAAAATTGTGAAAAAGGTATGGCAGAGGGTCGTCGTAAGTCGCAGGTGAAGGTTGTCGAAGTGCCAACTATCGACAATCTGGGACATCGTCAGCCGCAGAACCTCGAGATGGAGGCTGTGGTGCTGGGTGCGTTGATGGTGGAGCAGGACGCTTATTTCCAAGTGGCTGAGATACTGCACCCCGAGAGCTTCTACGACAAGCGCCATCAGAAGATATACGAAGCGATACGCGACCTGGCCGCCCGCCAGCGTCCCATCGACGTGGTGACGGTGGTGGAGGAGCTGGATGCCAAAGGGTATCTGGCCGAAGTGGGAGGGCAGCCCTATGTGGCTGGTCTCACGCTGTCGGTGAACTCCTCGGCACATATCGAGTATCACGCACAGGTGATACAGCAGAAATATCTGGCCCGCGAAATCATCACGCTGACGAGCATGCTGCAGACGGAGGCTTTCGACCCGGGAGTGGATGTGGCAGACCTGATGCAGAACGCTCAGGGACGTCTCTTCGAGCTCTCGAGGAAGAATATGCGTTCGGACTACACGCAGATAGACCCCGTCATCGACCAGGCATTCGAACTGCTGCGCAAGGCAGCGGCCAGAGAGGACGGTCTGTCGGGACTCACCAGCGGATTCGGCAAACTGGACAAGATGACAAGCGGATGGCAGAACTCCGACCTCGTCATCATTGCAGCCCGCCCGGCAATGGGTAAGACGGCATTCGTCATCTCGATGATGGCCAAGATGGCTGTGGAGCACAAGATACCCGTGGCGATGTTCTCGCTGGAAATGTCGAACGTGCAGCTGGTGAACCGTCTCATCGTGAACATCTGCGAGATACCCGGCGAGAAGATAAAGAGCGGACAGCTGACACGCGTGGAGTGGTCGCAGCTGGACAAGCGCATCACGCTGCTGCAGGGAGCGCCCATATATATCGACGATACGCCGTCGCTGAGCGTCTTCGAACTGCGCACCAAGGCACGCCGCCTGGTGGAGGAGCACGATGTGAAGATAATAATGATAGACTACCTGCAGCTGATGAATGCCAGCGGTATGTCGTACAACAGCCGACAGGAAGAGGTGTCGACCATCAGCCGAAGCCTCAAGCAGCTGGCAAAGGAGCTCGACATACCCATCATCGCCCTCTCGCAGCTGAACCGAGGCGTGGAGAACCGCGAGGGTATCGAGGGCAAGCGTCCGCAGCTGGCCGACCTGCGTGAGTCGGGCGCCATAGAGCAGGATGCCGATATGGTGTGCTTCATACACCGTCCGGAATACTACAAGATATACCAGGACGAGAAGGGCCGCGACCTCAGAGGTATGGCGGAAATCATCATCGCAAAACACAGAAACGGTGCCGTGGGCGATGTCCTGCTGCGCTTCGTGAAGGAGTACGCACGCTTCAGCGATTCGGACGACGAGCGCTTCATCCCCTACGACGACGGAGGAGGACTGGTGTCCTCGTCGCTCTCGCCCGAGGAAGAGGCAGCGGCAATGGGGCAGAATCCGTTCGACTCGCTGCCGGAGAGTGTTCCATTTTAGTTGAGAGTTTAGAGTTAAGAGTTAAGGCAACAAAATAGATAAGCATGAATATATCCTACAAATGGCTTAAGGACTATGTCGATTTCGACATGACAGCCGACGAGGTGGCTGCGGCGCTGACAAGCGTCGGTCTGGAAGTGGGCAGCGTGGAAGAGGTGCAGAGCATCCGCGGCGGACTGGAAGGTCTGGTGGTGGGTGAAGTGCTCATATGCGAGCCCCATCCCAACAGTGACCATATGCACGTGTGTCAGGTGAATCTCGGAGGCGAGACGCCCGAGCAGATTGTGTGCGGCGCTCCGAACGTGGCAGCAGGGCAGAAGGTCATCGTGGCCACCCTGGGTACGAAACTGTACGACGGCGACCAGGAATTTGTCATCAAGAAGAGCAAGCTCAGGGGCATCGAGTCGAACGGTATGATATGCGCAGAGGACGAAATCGGAGTGGGAACAAGCCACGACGGTATCATCGTGCTGCCGACGGAGACCCCTGTGGGAATGAAGGCCGCAGAATACTACCATCTGGAGTCGGACTTCGTCATCGAAGTGGACATCACACCCAACAGGGCAGACGCCTGCTCGCACTACGGTGTGGCACGCGACCTCTATGCATGGCTCGTGCAGAACGGCAGGAAGACCGCGCTGCACCGTCCGGAGGTGGATGCCTTCAAGGTGGACGACGAGAGTCTCGACATAGACATCGTGGTGGAGACTACGGAGGCTTGTCCCCGTTATGCGGGCGTTACGCTCACAGGTTGTGAGGTGAAGGAATCGCCCGAATGGCTGAAGGAGCGCCTGAGCGTGATAGGCCTGCGTCCCATCAACAACATCGTGGACATCACCAACTATATCATGATGGCCTACGGACAGCCGCTGCATTGCTTCGACGCCGATATGATAAAGGGTGGGAAAGTGGTAGTGAAGGCTATGCCCGAAGGCACTCCTTTCGTCACCCTCGACGGTGTGGAGCACAAGCTGTCCAGTCAGGATCTGGCTATCTGCAACGCAGAGGAGCCCATGTGCATCGCCGGTGTGTTCGGCGGCAAGGGTAGCGGCACATACGAGACAACACGCAACGTGCTGCTGGAGTCGGCCTACTTCAATCCCACATGGATACGTAAGAGTTCACGCCGCCACGGACTGCAGACGGACGCTTCGTTCCGCTTCGAGCGCGGCATAGACCCTCACGGACAGATATACGCTCTGAAGGCTGCCGCCCTGATGGCAAAGGAACTAGCCGGCGCCAAGGTGTCGATGCAGATAAAGGACGTGGTGTCGAAGGAGATGCCCGACTTCAAGGTGGAGCTCAGCTATGACTTCTGCGACCGCCTGATAGGCAAGGCCATCGGCAAGGAGACGATAAAGAGCATCGTGAAGAGTCTGGAGATGAAGATAGAGAAGGAGACGGAGGAAGGTCTCTCGCTCGTGGTGCCCGCATATCGCGTGGATGTGCAGAGGCCCTGCGACGTGGTGGAGGACATCTTGCGCGTATACGGATATAATAATGTGGAGATACCCACCTCCATCAATTCATCTCTCTCCGTGAAGGGCGACGAGGACCAGAGCCACAAGATGCAGAACCTCATCGGCGAGCAGCTCGTGGGACAGGGTTTCCACGAAATCCTCAACAACTCGCTCCACAAGGGTGCATACTACGACGGGCTCGAGAGCTACAAGGCAGAGAATGCCGTCAGGTTGATGAATCCTCTCTCGCAGGACCTCAACGTGCTGCGCCAGACGCTGCTCTTCGGAGGTCTGGAGAGCATAGCCCGCAACACGGCATACCGCATGCCCGACATGAAGATGTTCGAGGTGGGCAACTGCTACTACTATCACGCAGAGCGCCGCTGTCCGGATATCGTTCCCGGCGTGAGCTCGAGCCGCGACCCGGAGGTGATAAAGCACGTGCTGGATGCCTACAACGAGGACTACCACATGGGACTCTGGGTGACGGGTAAGAGAGTGAGCGGTTCGTGGGCACATCCCGACGAGGACAGCTCGTTCTGGGAACTGAAGGCCTACGTGATGAATATCCTCGAGCGTGTGGGACTGAAGATGGGGCAGGTGGTGATTGCCGCCGGCGAGGAAGACATCTTCGACAAGAGTCTCGAACTGCGCAACAGAGGCGGTAAGACACTCGTGAAGATGGGTATCGTGTCGCACAGCATACTCAAGAAGTTCGATATCGCACAGCCCGTCTACTTCGCCGACATCAACTGGAAACTCCTCATGAAACTCGTCAAGGGACAGAGCGTCACCTACACGGAGATATCCAAGTATCCTGCCGTGAGCCGCGACCTCGCCCTGCTGGTGGACGAGCAGGTGGAGTTCGGACAGATAGAGGAACTGGCCTACAAGAGCGAGAAGAAGCTGCTGAAGGCTGTGACGCTGTTTGATGTCTACGAGGGTAAGAACCTGCCCGAGGGCAAGAAGTCGTATGCAGTCAACTTCATCCTGCAGGATGCGGAGAAGACGCTCAACGACAAGGCCATCGATGCTATTATGAACAAGATTATTAACAATATAAAGAGCCAGCTCGGAGCAGAGCTGAGATAAATCCAATGGGAAGAGCATTTGAATACAGAAAAGCTACCAAGCTGAAGAGATGGGGCCACATGGCCAAGACATTTACCCGTCTGGGCAAGCAGATTGCCATCGCCGTGAAGGCTGGCGGTCCGGAGCCTGAGAACAACCCCGCATTGCGAAGCGTCATCGCTGTGTGCAAGCGCGAGAACATGCCGAAGGACAACATCGAGCGTGCCATCAAGAACGCAATGGGTAAGGACCAGAGCGACTACAAGACAATGACCTACGAGGGCTACGGCCCCCACGGTGTGGCTGTCTTCGTGGACACTCTGACCGACAACCCCACACGTACTGTGGCCGATGTGCGCAGCGTCTTCAACAAGTTCAGCGGCAACATGGGTACGATGGGTTCTCTGGCATTCCTTTTCGACCACAAATGCATGTTCACCTTCAAGAAGAAGGACGGCATGGATATGGACGACTTCATCCTGGAGATGATCGACTTCGGAGTGGATGAAGACTGGGAAGAGGACGAGGAGGAAGGCACAGTGACCATCTACGGCGACCCCAAGAGCTATTCCGAGATACAGAAACAGCTCGAAGGCATGGGTCTGGAGGATGTCGGCGGTGAGTTCACCTATATCCCCAACGACCTCAAAGAGGTCACTCCCGAGCAGCGCGAGACCATCAACAAGATGATTGAGAAGATGGAGGAGTTTGACGATGTGCAGACCGTCTACACCAATATGGCTCCTGAGGCATAACACACTGGCGGCGATCGTTTTGGTCGCCGTCTTTGTTATCTGCTCGTGCACGTCTTTGTCGAAGGACGAGCGCTTCCAGCGCGAGTGCGACGAATACACGGAGAAATACTGTCCGAAGCGCGAGGACCGCTGTCAGGTGCTCGACAGCATCACCTACGACCGCCAGACGAGAAGCATACATAAGTGGTTCTCTGTAGGGGGCGAACTCGACAGCGCCGGTATCTATACGGAGACGGTGATGAATGAGATGAGAGACGCTCTGTGCGACAACCTCTCCAACAGCCTTCCGCTGAAGAAATACAAGGACGAGGGTGTGACATTTGTCTATCATTATGCAAGTGCAACCACCCGGAAAGAGTTCTTTTCCGTGACGCTGACAAAGGAAGATTATTGATATATATCATTAAATTAAGTGAAAAAACGGTTAATTTCCTGTTTTTTATCCGCTTCTACTTTGTAGATTGCAGAAAATATCGTACCTTTGCATCGCTTTTATGAAGCAAAAAAGTGTATAGAAATTATTCAGAAATAGGTTTTAACACCACAAAAAGGTAAATTGATTATGAACGCAATGATTGGTAACGCTGCTGGTGCAGTATGGAATGCTTTGAGTGAGAACGGCGCTATGAACGCCAAGGACCTGAAGAAGGTTGCAAAGATTAAGACTGACAAGGAACTCTACCTGGCTATGGGTTGGCTGGCTCGTGAGGACAAGCTGAACGTAGTTGAGGAGGGTAAGGACCTCATTCTTAGCTTGAAGTAATGCACGCTGAGGTAAAAACTATTACGGGCGCCTCTCGAATGTTCATTCGGGGGGCGTTTGTGCTTTCTCTTCTGCTTCTGTCGCTGACGGCTTGCTCTCCCGAACAGGAGATAAAGATACTCTCGTTCCTGCATCCTACAGTTGACCAGAAGTACTATCTGGAGGAAGGAGCTGTGAAGGACAGCGTTGTATTCATCACGTCTGATGCCTATGAGGTGAACAGCGAGGCTTCCTGGATTACCGTAAGGACGAACAAGAAGAACAGCAAGATTGTCAACGACGGCTACAGCGTGTACCGCATTTGCTCGCAGCTGGGCATCACAGAAGACAATCCCACAGACGTGGAGCGAGTAGGCATTGTTACCGTCACTACGGTCAACGGAACCATCTCTGTAGGCTTCTATCAGCACCCAAAGAGCGAAGAGGAGTAGGAGGAGCGAAAAAAAATACGCGTTTTCTGCAAAAAAAGTGCTGATTTATTTGGTACTGCGTAAAAAAAGTTGTACCTTTGCGCTCGCAAAATAGCAGAAGACTATGGTGCCTTGGATGAGTGGCTTAGTCAACGGTCTGCAAAACCGTCTACGGCGGTTCGAATCCGCCAGGCACCTCACACTAAAGAGAAACGCCACTCAATGGTGTCTCTCTTTTTTGTTATATTGAAACTGAAACTTAAATATATCGAACCATGAAAAAGACTACACTAATTGCCCTAATCCTATGTTTCGCGCAACAGGCAGGTGCACAGGTCGTTAGCGTTTCGTCCAATATAGTGGCAACTCCCCCCACCGACAATACGGTGCCTTTCCAGTGGGATACCGAAGGTCAGTACCTACCGATTGAGTGGGGCCTCGATCTTGCGTGGCTCGATGAAGGCAATCTGCGCAGAGGACTGCTCTTTGCCGGTAAGGACCTTATCGATATCGTCCGTGCCAGTTTCCGTCCCAGTGACTCGAATATGAGCGGAGAGCTTAGCGCCAACCAGCGGAACTATCTGAACAGGCGAGTCAATTTGATAAAGACTTATTGCAAAGAAAATGTTCTGGTCAATATCAATGACGACCACGGAGTTGTGGCAGATGAGTTCCAATGTGCGAACAGCACGTCCACAGAGAAGAGCAGATGTGCGGCCGAATGGGCAAAGTGTATCGATGTGCACCGTCTGGCTTATCAGGCTGCGGGAATCAACGTGGTGAGCGTATCTCCCGTCAATGAGACCGACTACGACTATCACGGACAGATTTCCACCGACGAGAGTCTGCGTAAGGACATCTTCACGAGAATATGCCGTCTGCTCAACGGTAGTGACTACAACTATCGCGACCTCGGCATACATCTCGTCGGCGGCAATACGCTGAACAACGACAAGGCTCTTAACTACTGGAACACTTTCAGGGCGGAACTCGGTGAGGGCAATACTCACCAGTTGGCCGGTTCGTTCAACACGTATGCTGCATTCTTCCCCGCTGTGGTGGCACGAGGACAGATAGCCACCAACGACGAGCTTCACAATGTGATGGAATGCATGGTGGGCGCCGAGTACGGACTGCAGCGCGGCATCTGGTGGGGCACATGCGAATATACAAGGAGCCAGTTTATGAAGGCTTCCAGCAACGGTGTGCGATTGGCATACAGCGAGAACCGCAATAAGTGGACAGCAGCCAGCGTATATCGTCACAACGACGGTACAGTGGAGGGATTCACAGGTGCTTCCGAGCGTCAGGCCACCACAACGACTTACCGCTTCGTGTCTCAGGACAGGGACGTGTGGTACGGAGGTTACGGTCCCATGCGCGAATACGTTCTTACAGTGGAAGCCGATCCCAACGGCAGCTACGGTTCGGATTTGCAACGCAGCCGTGAGGAATTGGTCAACATACAGACAGGAGAGGATATTCAGCCCGTCATCAACGGCAGTTACAGGATTGCAAACAAGGCTAATCTTACGTTATCAATAACATCTGCCGGCAGACTTGGCAACTATGTCAACGCGGCCAACTGGGTGGTGAAGCCTCACGAGAGAGAATGGAACGGCGATATCAGCTATCATGTCATCAAGCTGGACAACGGAGCCGCCAATCCCATTTATTTTGATGTAGAGAACTGGGGACTCACGAAGGGTACTCGGGTGATTACATATGCCGGCGGTTTCGGCAGCAACGAGCAGTGGTATCTGCGCTACGCTGGCGACGGCAGTTTCTATATCATGAGCCGCCACAATGCGATGTGTCTGCAGCCGAAGAACGGTTCCACCTCAACAGGTGCAACTCTCGAAGTGGCTCCCGTCACCGGTGCCAACTATCAGAAGTGGCGCTTCCTTGCCACAGACTTGGCCAGCGTGCCGACATCGTCTCCTCAGCAGGCGAGCGAATTTGAAGTGACACCTCAGGCATGTAGTGTTAAGCTCAAGTGGAATTTCCCCTACAACAGCCGCACTCAGACCTATATTACAGCCAATTACAGTTTCAATGTGCTACGTCGTGTGAAGGGCGAGACGGAGTGGCAGCTCCTTGCTTCTGGCCTCCTCGGCACATCCTTCACGGACAATACAGCTGTTCCCGGTAAGGTTTACGAATATAGTATCCGTACGCGCTTTACTAATAATCTTAATCGCGGCGCGTCACCTCTTGAGGCTCAGGAGGCTTCCGTCACCGATGAGAAGGCTCTTCTCGGCTGGTGGTGCACGGGCGACAGTTTGCAGGACGCTTCCGTCAACGGCAACCATTCGGCCATCTATGGTGCCGCCACCTATGCGGACGGCAAGATTGAGGGCACAAGAGCCATCTCTCTCAGTAGCAAGAAATTCCTGCAGCTCCCCAGCACCATTGCTTCCCGCGATGCCTTCACCTTCGCAGCGTGGGTATATTGGACGGGCAGTAACAACTGGCAGCGTATATTCGACTTCGGCAACGGCGAGGACCAGTATATGTTCCTTACGCCCAGCAATGGCAGTGAGATGCGTTTCGTGCTGAAGAACGGTGGCGAAGAGCAGATTCTCAGCACGTCACCTCTGACGAAGAATACGTGGGTTCATGTTGTCGCTACGGTGGACGAAGGCGGTGCAGCCCTTTATGTCAATGGTGCCAAAGTGGCTGAAAAGTCAGTTGGCATAGTGCCCGGCGACATAAATCCCATCTTCAATTATATCGGACGCAGCCAGTTTGCGGCAGATCCCTATTTCAGCGGCAGAATCAATGACATGAGAGCTTACAACTACTCTCTCTCTCCCGACGATGTCGCCAAGCTATATAACGGCGAGGACCCCACAAGCATTGGAACGCTCAAGGGTGAAGGGCTCAATGTTCAAGACGCTCAAAGTGACGATGTGTGGTATGACATTAATGGTCGTCGCGTGAATGCCAGGCAGAAGGGTTACGTCATCACTAAGGGTAAGAAATTATACAACAGATGACCATTGCTATTGTCGTATTGATGCTATTGGGTTACGTGCTCATTTGTGTTGAGCACGTGACACATCTTAATAAAGCCACCGTTGCCATGTTCTGTGGCGTAGTGGGGTGGGTGCTCTTCATGTGTATGGGCACCAGTTTCATTCAGGTGCTGCACGCGCAGGAGTTTCTCGACTATCTCGCTGGTGAACCCTATACGCTGGAGGCTTCCAAGCAGTTCATAGCATCCCACATCTTCCTGCAGTATTTCGGTCAGATGGGCGGCGTAGTGCTCTACGTGCTTGCCACTATGGCCATTGTGGAGGTGCTGGTGAACAACGAGTGTTTCAATTTCCTCAAGAGCTGGCTCCGCAGTCAGAACACCAACCATGTGCTCTGGCTCACCGTACTGGTGACCTTTGCTATCAGCGCTCATATTGACAACCTTTCCGCCACAGTGATGATGCTTCTGGTGATGCGCCGCATACTTCGTGTGCCGCATCAGAGGATGTACGTAGGTGCTGCCATTGTCATTACTGCCAATGCTGCGGGCATGTTCACGGTGATAGGCGACATATCCTCTCTGCTCATTTGGACGAAGGGCGCAGTGACAGCCACCAACTATACCGGTTCGCTGGCTCTCTCGGCTGTAGTAGCTACAGTGATTCCCACATTATTCATCCGTCGTGCCTTGCCCGACCGCCTCGACATAGAGCGTCCTACCTACAGTTTCCGCGGTGAGGACAGTGTGCTGAAGATATGGCAGAGGGCCATCCTTGTTTTCTTGGCTTTTGCCGGATTGTGGTTTGTGCCTACGTTTCATCGCATCACGTTGTTGCCGCCGTTCCTCGGTGCTTTGTGTGTGCTGGGTGTGATATGGGTGGCTGCTGAAGTAATCAACATCAGCCGCATCCGCACGGAGCAGCCTCAGACCATCTCTACGGGTCGTAGTTTACAATATGAGGTGATTCAGATCATCATGTATACCATCGGTGCCTGCCTCTGCGTTGATGTTCTCATTGAGATTGGCGCTATGAGGGCTGTGTCGGGCTGGCTGGATGCCAACATCCACAGCACCTATCTCCTAAGTGTTGTGCTGGGTCTCCTGAGTGCCGTGATGGATAATATAGTTCTCGTACTAAGTGCTGTAAACATCTATCCTGTGCTCTCTCCAGAAGAGGCTGTGACGCCTTATCTTCAGAACTTCATGCAGAACGGTCAGTACTGGCACCTTGTGGCTCTCTCGGGCAACATCGGCGGCTGTCTGCTTCCGATAGGCAGTATTGCCGGTCTGGCATTGATGAAGTCAGAGGATGTCACCATCTGGTGGTGGTTCCGTCGCATCACGCTGGGTGCCTTTATAGGCTGGGCCTGTGCTTTGGGCACCTATTTCCTTGTGGATTATTTCCTCCGCTAATTTCGTTTGTAGCAATAAGTCAAAGAAAGCCTCGCGTACCGACAAGAGACCGATAGATGGTTAGAAAATCGGGCAAAGGCTTGGAAATAGGATATGGATATTTTCCGGAATTAACCATAACGACAACTTTAATGATTATAATAATGAAGAAGCTTGTTACAATATTTGCCATATTTGTCTCGTCGGTGGCATACGCACAACCGGCAGGCGGATTCGGCGGTTTCCAGGTGAAGCATACGTTGGAGACATCACAAGAATGGAAGGACGTGAACTACGCTGGCGACGACAACGCCTACCACACGTGCGACATATATCTGCCCAAAGAGAAGAAGAAAGCATATCCCGTGGTGGTGCATATATACGGGAGCGCGTGGTTCAACAACAACGGAAAGGGTGCTGCCGATCTGGGCACCATCGTCAACGCGCTGCTGAATGCCGGATATGCTGTGGTGTGCCCCAACCACCGTTCGAGCAGCGATGCACGCTGGCCGGCACAGCTGCACGACATAAAGGCTGTGGTGCGTTTTGTGCGCGGAGCAGCCAAACAGTATCATTTCGACCCGTCGTTTGTGGCAACCTGCGGTTTTTCCTCAGGAGGACACTTGGCATCAGTGACGGCTGTGACCAGTGGTGCGAAGCATGCAAAGGTGTGTGGCGTAGAAATCGACCTTGAGGGGTCATTGGGAAAATACTCTAAGAAGAGTAGCGCCGTTAATGCTGCGTGTGACTGGTCTGGCCCCATAGACTTGACGGCAATGGACTGTGGCGAACACATGACAATGGGTGAACGTAGCCCCGAGGACATACTACTTGGCACAACACTGGCAGAAGAACCAGACAAATATCTGAGTTTGAGTGCCACCACATATGTGGATGCCAACGATCCTCCTGTGATAATTTTTCATGGAGAGAAGGACAATGTGGTACCATTCTGTCAGGGAAAAGAATTCTACAAGGTGCTGAAGAAGGCGGGAGTGAAGACGGAAGCCGTCTTCGTGCCTGAAGGCGGTCATGGGATGGGGATGTATAGCGAAGAGAATCTGAAGAAGATGGTGAGATTTTTTGATGAGGCGAGAAAGTGAGAGTTTAGAGTCAGTTTCAAATTTTAATGTTTAATTTTTAAATTTTAAAGTTAAAATGGGAAAACACATTCAGTACAAGACAACAGGAACCTGCTCAACACTTATTGATGTGACAGCAGACGAGAACAACGTCATCCAGCAGGTCTTTTTCGTGGGAGGTTGCAACGGCAATCTGCAAGGCATCAGCAAACTGGCGATAGGTCAGAAGATAGACGATGTGATAGAAAGGCTCAATGGCATACGCTGTGGCACAAAACGCACATCGTGCCCAGATCAACTCTGTCGAGCTCTGGAACTGCTTAAGGAAGCAAAAGCAGAAGAGACCGTAGAAAAACCGGCTGGGGAAAAGTTTTATTAAGAGTTAATAAGTTTATAACGAAAAAGACCTCACGAAATTCGCGAGGTCTTTTTGGTAGCGCCTACGGGAATCGAACCCGTGTTCCATGCGTGAGAGGCATGTGTCCTAGCCGCTAGACGAAAGCGCCATTCTGTTGCTGCATTCAAGGAGTTCTGCGGAAGCTGGGGGATTCGAACCCCCGGTACGGTAACCCGCACGTCAGTTTAGCAAACTGGTGGTTTCAGCCACTCACCCAAACTTCCTTTCCCGCACTCTTTGGCGGCCTCCACCGAGGTGCCTTTTCTTAAATGCGGTGCAAAGGTATGAAAAAATTGGGAAACAACATAGGAAAATGAAAACTTTTTTTTATCTTTGTGGTAGAAATACGTAATTTTATGGATAAAGAAACGCCATTAATGGTGAAAAACTGCCAAATAATCGCCCTGCCGACCATTTCCGACCAGAGGGGAAGCCTCAGTTTCGGAGAGAACGAAAAGCACTGGCCGTTCAAGGTGGAAAGGGTGTTTTGGACATATAATATAAAAGAGGGGGAGCAGCGCAGCGACCATGCACACCGCACAAGCCAGATGGTGCTCTTTCCGCTGGGAGGAGGATGGAGTATAGAGATAGACGACGGCACAAACAAACAGCAACTCAGGATGGACGACCCGGGAGTGGGGATACTGATACCGCCCCTGGTGTGGTGCAGGCTGTATGATTTCGACAAAGGGGCGTGCTGCGTGTCGCTGGCATCCGACAGATACGATGCCGCCGACTACATACACGACTACGAGGAATTTCTCACCCTGACAAAAGCACGATGAAGGCAATAGCATACGACGCAGGAAGAAAAGGGGAATGGGATGCCTTCGTGGAAGCATCTAAGAACGGAACCTTCATCCTCAAGCGCGATTTCATGGAATATCATGCGGACCGTTTCGAGGACTGCTCGCTGATGATATACGAGGAGAAGAAACTCGTAGCGCTGTTTCCCGCCAATTGGGAAAATATGACCCACACGGTGTGGAGTCACCAAGGACTCACCTACGGAGGACTTATACTCTCGCAAGACAACACTGTGGAGCAGACAATGCGTATCATGAAGGCCGTTATCGCACATTATCACACCGCACTCGGTGCAGAACACATCGTCTACAAGACAATACCACATATCTACAGCACCCTACCCAGCGAGGAAGACCTCTACGCACTGTCGCGCGAAGGAGCAAGGCTGAAATGGCGTATGGTGTCATCGGCTGTGGAACTGTCGCATCCGTTGAGGATGCGTACGCTGCGTCAGAGAGGCGTGAAGAAGGCGCTGGATGCCGGATGCTACGTGGAGCGCGTGGGAGAGGGCGACGAAGAAAAGCTAAGGGAATACTGGACGCTGCTGGAGGAGGTGCTGATGAAGCACCACAACGCCACCCCCGTGCATTCCTACGAGGAGATAAGCAAGCTGATGGCGATGTTCCCCAAGGAGATACGCCTCTACAGCGTGATGAAGGACGGGGAGATGGTTGCCGGCACACTGATGTTTGAAACCGGTCTCACGGCACACGTACAATACATAGCATCGGGAGACAAAGGGCGTGAATGCGGAGCGCTGGATCTGCTGTTCAAGTATCTCATCTCGGAGCATTACAAGGGGCTTGCGTATGTGGATCTGGGTACCAGCGTTAGAGAAAACGGCAGAGTGCTCAACGAGGGACTCATCTTCCAGAAGGAAGGTTTCGGGGGCAGGGCTGTATGTTACGACACATACGAGATAGACCTCGAGAAGGTACGCGAGGGTGTAAGTTACAAGGTGCCGTACCTGAGTCTTGCACGGCTCAACGGGCGCTGCGAACCGCAGCTGAGCGAAGTTGTGAACCGCGTGATCAGGGGCGGTTGGTATCTCTTGGGAGAGTGGAATAAAAGGTTTAGCCAAGAGTGGTCAAAACGCTGTGGCAGAAAATATTGCACAAACGTAGGTAGCGGTCTTGACGCACTCACTCTGACGTTGACAGCATATAAGAAACTGAGGGGATGGGACGAGGAGTGCGAAGTCATAGTGCCGGCCAATACATACATAGCAACGATACTCGCAATAGTGAAAGCGGGACTGAAACCTGTGCTATGCGAGCCTTATAAGGACACTGCGCTGATGACGGCAGAGGGAGCCTTCTCGCTAGTGAAAGGAGGACGTACTGTGGCGCTGCTGCCCGTGCATTTGTACGGAGGAAAATGCGACATGCGGGGGCTGCGCGCGGTGGCCGACGAGAAGCATCTGGTTCTGATAGACGACTGTGCACAGGCTCACGGAATATTCGACGGAGAGAAGGAGGCGATGGCGGATGCCAACTGTTGGAGCTTCTATCCCGGCAAGAATATGGGGGCGCTGGGAGATGCAGGCGCTGTGACGACGGATGACGAAGAACTGGCACGCATCATTGCCGAGATGGCAAACTACGGGCAGAAGGAGAAATACGTGAACACACACATCGGATGCAATAGCCGTATGGACGAGATACAGGCCGCTTCGCTCTGTGTGAAGATGAACATACTCGAGGCCGACAACGAACGCAGAAGGGAGATAGCGGAGCAATACAGGACGGGAATCAGCAATAAGCACGTGAGGATGCTGAAGACGAAGGAGAGCGTGTGGCACGTGTTCCCAGTGATGTGCGCAGAGCGCGATGCTCTCAGGAAATGGCTCAAGGAGAAAGGCATCGAGACGATGATACACTATCCGATAGCTCCTCACGAACAGGAAGCATTGAAAGGCATCGTCGTGGGTATATATCCCATTACGGAACAGATGGCGCGCGAAGAACTGTCGCTGCCCATCGCACCTTATATGACGGACAAGGATGTGGATGCCGTTATCCAAGCTGTGAACAGCTTTGGGAGTTAAAAATTAAAAGTTAAGAGTTAAAAGTTAAAAGTTAACCGATGAGTCGGCGGAGTTGGCGGTCGGTGGCCGTAGGGAGCATCTCGCGGAGATGCTGCATCATCAAATCAAAGGACTCTTCGGGAGAGCAATCTGCCTGGCAAGCCTCATGGCCGAAGAGACGTTCGGGAGTGGTGAGCAGCGACCAGCCCCATCCGTAGGAGTTACCGTGACGGTCGCGCGGATAGACGAAATCCTCTGTGACAATACGGCAAGCCATCTCAAGACGGGTGATGTAGGCATCGAACTTGCTGCGCATCTTAGGACCCGTGAAACCGCACTCAGCACGCAGTTCACGAGTGATGAGAGAACCCGATTCGCGCAGAGTGAGGAGTATCATCTCCTCGATACTGTCGGGCTCGGGGGCAGGGAAGAGATGACGACGCCAGTTGATAAAATGCGGCCACCATTCCATAGAGACGAAACCGGCCTTGCGATTGAAAAATTTACCATAGGCGCAAGGCATATCAATAACTACCGGACCCTTCCATTTCCACAGAGGCCAGTCCCAGCCTCCGTCGGGATATACAATATAACGACACTCCTCACCACCGATTTCGTCAGCGGAGAAACCTTTGATGCCACTGTCCAAAAGAGGGAGGAAACCCACCTCGGAGATGAGACGCATCAAATCGGAAGGAGTGTGTACTTCTCTAATCATGATTCTTGCGCACGCGGGAAAGGGTCTCAGGCGTCATCTGTAGATAGGACGCAATCATGTGCATGGGAGCACGCAGCAGCAGTTCGGGATACTGTTTGAGGAGACGGTCGTAGCGGTCGGCTGCCGACTCGAAACGCTGTGCATCGGCATGCCATTGCGAGGAGATGAGAGCGTGTTCGAGGATGCGACGGTAGAGACGGTTCATCTCCAGGTCGGTGGGAAGGATGCGCTGCAGCGTCTCCATCGGGATGGCCCAGAGTACAGTATTCTCCAGCGTGCCGATAATAAGACGGGAAGGATTGCCCGTGAGCAGACTCTCAATACACATGACAATGCGGCCTTCGTAAGAAAAATGCTCTGTCATCTCCTTACCGTTCTTGTAGTAGTATTGACGCACGAGTCCCTTCTGTACATAGTACATATAGCGACAAGGCTCGCCTTCGGGAAGCACAATTTCTCCCTTCCTATACTTGGCAGGCACAAGCAGACGCGCCAACGTGTCAATGCCCTCTGTTGAAAGAGTGCAATAGGAGCGTGCTAAATCGCGTGCCACCTCGCGTGCTATTTCATGAGTGAATCTGTTGGCCATAGAGAATTAAGGTTTATGTGTTCTTTGTGTTTCTTAATCCAGTTTCAAGACTGCGAGGAATGCCTTTTGAGGCACCTGCACATTACCTATCTGCTTCATACGCTTCTTACCACGTTTCTGCTTCTCAAGGAGCTTGCGCTTGCGCGAGACATCACCGCCATAGCACTTGGCAAGCACATCCTTGCGCACTTGCTTCACCGTCTCGCGGGCAATAATCTTAGCACCAATAGCAGCCTGAATGGCAATATCAAACTGCTGGCGGGGCAGGAGTTCTTTGAGTTTTTCACACATGCGACGGCCGAAAGTCTCAGCGTTGTCGAAATGCGTCAGAGTAGAGAGTGCATCCACAGGTTCGCCGTTGAGCAGGATATCAAGTTTCACGAGTTTGGAGGGACGGAAACCGATAGGATGATAGTCGAAGGAGGCATAACCCTTGGATATGGACTTCAGCTTGTCGTAGAAGTCGATGACGATTTCACCGAGAGGCATATCGAAAATTATCTCCACACGTCCGCCTGAGATAAAATTCTGTGAGACGAGTTCGCCCCGCTTACCCAGACAGAGCGTCATGATGTTGCCCAGATACGTTGTTGTAGTGATTACCGTAGCTCGTATGTATGGCTCCTCGATGTGGTCGATGAGCGTCTGGTCGGGCATTCCTGCAGGATTGTGCACCTCGTGCACCTCGCCCTGCTTGTCATAGACAAGATAGGATACGTTGGGCACTGTAGTGATGACATCCATGTCGAACTCACGGTCAAGGCGCTCCTGGATGATTTCCATGTGTAGCAGTCCGAGGAAACCGCAACGGAAACCGAACCCCAGAGCCACCGACGATTCCGGCTGGAATGTGAGCGAGGCATCGTTAAGCTGTAATTTCTCAAGAGAAGCACGGAGATTCTCAAAGTCCTCCGTCTCAATGGGATAAACACCGGCGAAGACCATAGGTTTCACTTCCTCGAAACCGGATATAGCCTCCGATGTGCCGCCCTCAACGGTGGTGATAGTGTCGCCGACTTTCACCTCTGTGGCTGTCTTGATACCCGACACAATATAGCCTACATTACCGGCAGAAAGTGTCTGACGGGGAGAGAGATCCATCTTGAGGATACCAATCTCGTCGGCCTTATATTCCTTGCCTGTGTTGATGAAGCGTACCTGCTGACCGCTGCGGATAGTTCCGTTGATTATTTTGAAATAAGCTATGATGCCCCTGAAGGGATTGAAGACCGAGTCGAAGATGAGAGCCTGGAGTGGGGCAGAGGAGTCGCCCTCGGGAGCAGGGATGCGCTCCACGATGGCCTCAAGAATATCTGCCACTCCTTCACCTGTGCGGGCCGAAGCACGTATTATCTCCTCATGCTTGCAACCTATGAGGTCGATAATCTCATCCTCAACCTCATCAGGCATAGCATTCGGCATGTCGCACTTATTGATGATGGGAATAATCTCAAGATCGTGGTCGATAGCCATATACAGATTGGAAATGGTTTGAGCCTGCACTCCTTGAGTGGCATCCACCACAAGAAGGGCTCCTTCGCAGGCAGCTATAGAGCGGGACACCTCGTAGGAGAAGTCCACATGTCCCGGAGTGTCGATAAGGTTGAGTGTGTAGTCCTTATACGACATCTGGATGGCATGACTTTTGATAGTGATGCCGCGTTCCTGTTCCAAATCCATATCGTCGAGCATCTGTCCCTGAGTGACCTTCAGAGTGGAGGTCATCTCAAGCATACGATCAGCCAACGTACTCTTTCCGTGGTCGATATGCGCAATGATACAGAAATTTCTTATCTTATCTTGCAATGTTGTAATCGATTATATGATTATACTTCTTCGTCGGTGTAGAGGAAGCGCTTGATAGACTTCTTGGGAGTCTTCTCGAACTCTTCCTTCATCACCTTGATACCTGCCAGCTGCTCGTAGGCAGGAAGCGACAGGTTGAGTGTCTTGCGGTTTTCCTCCATGAGGTCCTTGATTGCCTCGGACGTGAGCCCCTGCTTCTCGCAGGCATCCATATCAGGATACACAAGACCGTAAATCTTTTCGCCCTTCTGAATGACAACGCACTCGGCCACCATCGGGAGAGAAGAGAGCTTGTCCTCTATTTCCTCCGGATAAATGTTCTGACCGTTGGCGCCGAGGAGCATATTCTTGGAGCGTCCCTTGATGAAGACGTTGCCGTCGCGGTCAATGATGCCGAGGTCGCCTGTGTGATACCAACCGTCGCGCAGCGTTTCACGGGTGGCTTCCTCGTTCTTATAATAGCCGAGCATGACATTCATACCACGCGCGAGAATCTCACCCGGGATGCGATGTGGATCAGGAGAGTCAATACGCAACTCCATACGGGGAGCAGCTTTACCGCACGAACCTTTTACGAAATAGTGCCAGTCCTCATAAGCAAGGATGGGGGCACACTCTGTGGCACCATAGCCGATGGTATAGTTGAATCCAATATCGTGGAGCAGTTCCTCAATCTCCTGGTTCATGGCGCTTCCGCCCACGATGACCTCATAGAAGCGGCCGCCGAATGCCTCGCGGATACCTTCACATATCTTGCGCTTTATCATACGGCCGATAACCGGTGTCTTGATGAGACGGCCGATGATGGGGTCCTGCACCTTGGGCAAAACGGCTTTCTTCACTATCTTCTCCAGAATGAGAGGCACCACAATCAATACGGCAGGACGCACGTCTGCCAGAGCTTTAAGCAGGATGCCGGGGGTTGGCATCTTGGTGAGGAAGTTGACGTGCACACCGGCAGTGAACTCATAGATAAACTCGAACGACATACCGTAAGTGTGAGCCATCGGCAGCATTGAAAGAATCGCGTCACCGGCTTTGGCATGTTCGCCGAACACCTCGTAAGCAAATGCCATATTGCTCCACACGGCACGATATGGAATCATCACACCCTTGGAGTTGGAGGTGGTTCCTGAGGTGTAGTTGATGATACAAAGCTCATCGGGCTTGTCCTCGTGATAGTGTATGTTGTTTGGAAGGAACTTTTTGGGATACTTCTGACCGAAGAGTTCATTGAGATGCTCATGGGCTGTGGTCAGTTTCTCGGAAGAGGAGAAGAGTAGGGAGTCGTCTGTATTGCTAATGACACCGAGAATATTTGGCATCTGGCTGACGTCCAGCTTCTTCCATACCAAATCACCAACAAATAGAATGCGGCTCTCGGAGTGGTTCACGATGTCGTGCACCTGATTGGGATGAAACTCATGAAGAATGGGTACTGCTACAGCTCCGTATGTGATGATGGCAAAAAATGCAACGCCCCAGTGGCTCTGATTGCGGCCGCAGAGAGCTATTTTGTCACCTTTCTTGATACCGGCTTGTTTGAAAAGGATGTGCCACTTCTCGATGTTGCGGGCCACATCTTTGTACTGTAAGGTGTTGATGCCGTAGTCGCTCAGGGCCGGCAACTCCCAAAACTCTCGGATACTGTCAGAAAGACACTGATTGAAATGAGGGGATAGTGATCTCATTGTGTAATATGGTGTTATTTAAGGTTATTATTATATTTCTTCGTTGGTGTAGAGATAGCGTTTGATGGACTTCTTGGGAGTCTTCTCAAACTCCTTGTCCATCACTTTGATGCCTGCAAGCTGTTCATAAGCAGGAATTTGGGTATTGAGCAGTTTGCGATTCTCATCCATCACATCTTTAACGTTATCTGCAGAGAGACCCAGTTCCTTCACCTTGTCGGGATCAGGATATACGAGGCCGTAAATCTTTTCACCCTTCTGTATGACTACACATTCGGCAACGAGAGGCAATGTTGAGAGCTTGTCCTCAATCTCCTCCGGATAGATATTCTGTCCGTTTGCACCAAGAAGCATATTCTTGGAGCGTCCTTTGATGAAGATGTTGTTATCTGCATCCATCACAGCCAAATCGCCTGTGTGATACCAGCCGTCGCGCAGTGTCTTTTCCGTCTCCTCGGGATTTTTATAATAACCCTGCATGACATTCATACCTCGTGCGAGAATCTCACCGGGAACATTTACAGGATCGGGAGAATCTATTTTCAGTTCCATACGGGGTGCCGGCTGACCGCAACTGCGGGGCACATATGTTTCCCAGTCTCTGTATGCAAGGATGGGAGCACACTCTGTGGCACCGTAACCGACGGTGTAGTTGAAACCGATGTCATGAAGTACTTCTTCAACCTCCTGTGAAAGAGCTGCACCACCGATGATGACCTCGTAGAAACGTCCTCCAAGAGCTTCGGAGAGACCTTTGCGCACTTTCTCGCGAATCATGTCACCAAGCACGGGCACTTTAAGCAGAAGAGCCACTTTGGGATCCTTCACCTTCGGCAATATCGCTTTTCTCACAATTTTCTCTATTATAAGAGGTACGGCGACAATAAGGCCGGGTTTGATGTCCTTGAGGGCAGAGAGAAGAATCTGTGGAGTGGGGGCCTTGGTGAGGAAATTAACATGTACACCTTGACAGAACTCAAAGATGAACTCGAAAGCCATTCCATACATGTGCGCCATCGGCAGCATTGCCAGAATCTGATCTCCGGCTTTCAGATGTTTCGACAAAACATCCTTTGCAAACTCACGATTGCTCCACACAGCACGATAAGGAATCATCACACCCTTTGAATTGGACGTAGTGCCGGAGGTGTAGTTGATAACAGCTAATTCCTCCGGACTGTCTTTATAATAATGTACATCCTCGGGTGAGAAGCGTTCCGGGAATTTCTTGCCGAAGAGTTCGTTCAGATGCTCGCGTGCATTACTTAATTTCTTGTCACGCGACAGCAGTATGCTCAAATCCTTCAGACAGACGATACCCGACAAGGCCGGCATTTCCTGTTCCGTGAGATTCTTGTAAATCTTGTCGTCAACAAACAGGAGCTTGGATTCCGAATGGTTTACAATCTGATGAATCTGCTCGGGATGAAATTCGTGTAGAATGGGAACAGCCACAGCTCCATATGTGAGACAAGCAAAGAACGAGATTCCCCAGCGAGAAGAATTCTTGCCGCACAGCGCAATCTTGTCACCGGACTTGATGCCTGATTCCTTGAATACTATATGTATCTTTTCTATAATACGGGCAACGTCTTTATACTGAAAATTATTCTCACCATAATCAGAGAGAGAATATCTGTTCCAGTTCTCCTTAATGACATTCTCCAGTATAAGGTTGAAACTTTCTGCTTGCTCCATATGAAGTAGGACTATATTTATTTACAAATTTTACTAAACATAACTGGCATTCTTATTTCAAACCTTGGGAAGTTTGGAAAGAGCCTCGCGAATAACCTCGTCGCTTGGGATGACATCACTCATCGTACCGTCGTTGAACTGCTTGTAAGCGTAAAGGTCGAAATATCCTGTGCCAGATAGATTAAATACGATTACCTTTTCCTCACCGGTCTTCTTGCATTCCAAAGCCTCGTCGATGGCAGCTCTGATAGCGTGACTGGATTCAGGTGCCGGCAAAATACCTTCTGCCTTGGCGAAAATCTCTGCTGCTTCAAATACGTTCGTTTGCTCGTAAGCACGTGCCTCAAAGAGACCCTGATCATACAGTTCACTCAGTATGGGACTCATACCGTGGAAACGAAGACCGCCTGCATGGTTGGAGCTCGGAATGAACTGGCTGCCTACGGTGTACATCTTGGCCAGAGGACAAATCATACCTGTGTCGCAGAAATCGTATGCATATATACCGCGTGTGAAACTCGGACAGGAAGCGGGTTCTGCACCGATGACCTTGTATTGAGCCTCTCCGCGCAACATTTCACCCAGGAACGGACTAGCGAAACCTCCGAGATTTGAACCACCGCCCGTGCAACCAATCAGTACGTCGGGTTTGATTCCATACTTCTTTAAGGCAGCCTGAGTCTCCAAACCTATAATTGTTTGATGTAGAAGCACTTGATTGAGCACAGAGCCCAAAACGTAACGATATCCTTCATTAGTAACGGCCACCTCAACGGCTTCACTGATAGCGCAACCTAAAGAACCCGTTGTGTCGGGGTGTTCGGCCAAAATCTTGCGACCGACGTTAGTGGTGTCGCTCGGAGAAGGCACGATGCTGGCGCCATAAGTGCGAATCACCTCACGACGGAAAGGCTTCTGCTCGTAGGAGCATTTCACCATATATACCTTACAGTCAAGTCCGAAATACTGACAAGCCATCGAGAGAGCTGTACCCCACTGCCCTGCTCCAGTTTCTGTTGTCACACCCTTAAGTCCTTGTTCCTTAGCATAATAAGCCTGAGCGATTGCAGAATTCAACTTATGTGAACCGGATGTGTTGTTACCCTCGAACTTATAGAAAATCTTAGCGGGCGTGCCGAGTGCTTTCTCCAGAAATTCTGCGTGAACAAGAGGACTCGGACGGAACATCCGATAGAAGTTCATCACGGGTTCGGGAATCTCAACCCACTTTGTGTCGTTGTCAAGTTCCTGCTTGATGAGTTCGGTGCAGAAGATGGGCTGCATCTCCTCCAGAGTAAGAGGCTTGCCCGTACCGGGATTCAGCAGAGGAGCGGGTTTCTGCTTCATGTCTGAGCGGATATTGTACCACTGCGTTGGCATCTCATCTTCTGTGAGATAAATCTTGTAAGGTATCTTTGTCATAGTATTGTAAATAAAATTGTTAATGATTCATTGTTTATATATTACTCCCACTCAATTGTCGATGGCGGCTTTGAAGAGATGTCGTAGCAGACGCGATTAACACCTTTCACCTTATTTATAATATCTGTGGAGACCTGAGCCATCAGTTCATATGGAAGATGTGCCCAGTCGGCAGTCATAGCATCCGTAGAAGTGACGGCACGCAGAGCAACGGGATTCTCATAGGTGCGCTCGTCACCCATCACACCGACGCTCTTGACGTCGGAAAGAAGTATTGCGCCTGCCTGCCATATCTTGTTGTAGAGAATATCGCCGTCGTCGGTCTTCCAGTTTCTCAGCGCACGGATGAAGATGTCGTCTGCTTCCTGCAGTACCTGCACCTTCTCGGGAGTGATTGCTCCGAGAATGCGGACAGCGAGACCGGGACCCGGGAACGGATGTCTGCCGATGAGGTGCTCCGGAATATTCAGCTGGCGCCCTACCCTGCGCACTTCGTCCTTGAAGAGCCATTTGAGCGGTTCGCAAAGCGAGAGGTGCATCTCCTCGGGCAGGCCTCCCACGTTGTGGTGACTCTTGATCACTTTGCCCGTGATGTTGAGCGACTCGATGCGGTCGGGATAGATAGTACCCTGAGCAAGCCACTTGGCATCCGTTATCTTCTTTGCTTCGGCATTGAACACCTCCACGAAGTCGCGTCCGATAATTTTACGTTTCTTCTCCGGTTCGGTCACACCTTCCAAATCCTTGAAGAACTTCTCAGATGCGTCCACACCGATAACGTTAAGACCAAGTCCTTCGTAGTCTCTCATCACGTCGCTGAACTCATTCTTGCGAAGCATTCCGTGATCCACGAAGATACATGTGAGACGGTTGCCGATAGCCTTGCTGAGCAGCACGGCAGCTACGGAGGAATCCACGCCGCCGGAAAGACCGAGTATCACGCGGTCGTTGCCCAGCTGGGCTTTCAGTTCCTGCACCGTTGTCTCAACAAAGTTGGCGGCACTCCATTCCTGACGGGAACCGCAGATGTCGACAACAAAGTTCTTAAGCAACTGTGTGCCGCACAATGAATGGAACACTTCAGGATGGAACTGCACGCCCCACACCTTGTCGTCAATCTCGTATGCGGCATTCTCTACTGTTGCCGTAGATGCGATTACGCGGGCACCTTCGGGGATGCGTGTTATGGTGTCTCCGTGCGACATCCACACCTGCGCTCCCATATCTATATCCTTGAACAGGGGGCTCCCGGCATCCACCTTCGTGAGATTCTGTCTGCCGTATTCGCGGCTGCCGGCCGGTTCCACCTTTCCGCCCCAGATGTGCGACATATACTGAGCGCCGTAGCAAATACCGAGAATCGGCAGCCTGCCTCGTATCTCGCTCAAGTCACATTGGAATGCTTCCGGGTCGTAGACGCTGTACGGAGAACCGGACAGGATAACGCCGATGACGTCCTTGTCGTCCTTGGGGAACTTGTTGTACGGCATTATCTCGCAGAAAGTGTCCAGTTCACGCAGTCTTCTGCCGATAAGCTGTGTGGTTTGGGAACCAAAGTCAAGAATTATTATTTTTTGCATAGTTACATATTGATGTTAAGCCACATTTATTGCATTTGGGTGCTCTGGAAGTGCAGGTGTAGCGACCGTGCAGGATGAGCCAGTGATGAGCCTTCGGAATGATTTCCTCGGGAAAATTCTTTGTAAGCACCTTCTCTACGGCCAGCGGTGTAGATGCCGTCTCAGGCACAAGACCGAGCCTGTGCGACACCCTGAAGACGTGTGTATCTACTGCCATACGTGCCTTGCCGAAAATCACGGCCTGAATGACGTTCGCCGTCTTGCGTCCCACTCCGGGCAACTGTTCCAGCAGTTTGCCGTCCGAGGGCACTTCTCCTCCGAATCTCTCGACAAGTATGCGCGCCATCTGGGAAAGATGTCTGGCCTTGCTGTTGGGATATGATACGGATTTGACATAATCGAGAAGCACCTCTTCCGAAGCCAGCGCCATACACTCCGCCGTCGGATAGTCCTCAAAAAGACGGGGCGTGACGAGATTCACTCTCTTGTCCGTACATTGTGCGGAGAGAATCACGGCTACGAGCAGCTGGAACGGACTCCCGTAGTGGAGCTCCGGTTCGGCTACTGGCATCGTTTCCTCAAACCAGGCTGTTACGCGTTCGTATCTCTCTCTCCTATTCACCTCTTATGCACTGAATTCCTTTATTCTCTGTTCTTCTGCCAGTTTGCAGATAAGCAGCGTGTCGTCCTTTTCTGCCACAATATATCCGTCGAGTCCCTGCACCACCACACGACGCTCCTCGGAGACGTGTATGACGCAGTTCTTGGTTTCATATAAAGAGACATTCTTGCCCATTACGGCATTTCCGTTGGCATCCTGAGCGGTGTTCTCACGCAGACTGCCCCACGTGCCCAGATCACTCCATCCAAACGATGCCGGAAAGCAGAATATCTCCTCAGCCTTCTCCAGTATTGCGTAGTCGATGCTGATATTCTCACATTCGGGGAACTTCCTGTTGATAGCTTCCTGTTCCTTGTCCGTACCGAGAACATTCTGCATTCCTTCGAAGATATTGTTTATCTGGGGAGCATACACTCTCAGGGCGCTGATGATGGTGTTGATATTCCACAGGAAGATACCTGCGTTCCAGAACATATTGGGACGGGCGACGTATTCCTTTGCCTTCTCCAGTTCCGGCTTCTCCTTGAAGGCATCCACGCGGAACACCTCCTTGTTTCTCTCGGAAGATGCAGAGAGGTCTGCCTGAATGTATCCGTAGCCGGTTTCCGGCCTTGTGGGTTTCATACCCAGAGTGAGTATGGCATCCGTCTCCGAGGCGAACTGCAGAGCTGACTTTATGACGCGCTGGAACTCAGGCACGTTGAGCACCAGATGATCCGACGGACTCACCACGATGTTTGCCTTCGGATCCCTCAGTTTGATGCGCCAGGACACGTACGCAATACAAGGAGCGGTGTTTCTCCTGCAGGGTTCCAGCAGAATGTTCTCCTTGGGCATCTCGGGCAACTGCTCGGCAACGATGTCCTTGTATGCCTCGCTGGTCACCACCCACACATTCTCCGGGGGCACAACGCCCTCAAAGCGATCCACCGTGAGCTGAATGAAGGTGCGCCCACATCCAAGAACGTCGACAAACTGCTTGGGACAACTCGGCGTGCTCATAGGCCAGAATCTACTGCCTATTCCGCCTGCCATAATCACTAGATGGTTCATATTATTTCAATTTCAAGATTAATCCGTTATATGCCTTCAAATCCACCTCAACGCGTTTCTCCGGAGTCCATGCGATTTCCATTTCCTTACCGGTGATGAGATCCTTCACACAAAGGCTGTCGCATCTCTCCATTCCGTAGAACTCGAAAACGTGCTCCGGCAGATTGATAGATGCCCTGTAGTCGTGTTCGGCGAAATTGGCCACCACAAGACAGACGTCCTTTCCTTTGTGTCTGAGGAATGCGTATTGTCTCTGGAGATGACCGTTGACATACATGAGGTCGTAGAAATCTCCTTCTCTCAATGCCTCTTCGTCATTCTTGCTGTTGAGCACCTTGCAGGTGAACTCCTTCAGGTCCTTCTCGTCCTGCCTGAGCAGTTTGTCTCCGAACTTGCCTCCGTTTCTCCATCGTGAGACGGTGTCCACTCTCCAGTAGTCGAAGATGGTCGTGCGGCCGTCCCGTCCGGAGAAGCCTTCCTCGTCCATACCCTTTTCGCCCAGTTCCTGACCGAAATACTCCATATATGGATTCTTATCCATCAAGGCACTCACCAGAAGAGCTGCCCTACCCTTTCTGGCATCGCCGGCGAAGAAATCGGATGCGATGCGCTGCTCGTCGTGGTTCTCCAGGAAATTGAGCATGTGTACCCTGATATCGTCCACAGCCTGCCAGGCATGAGTGATATTGTGAACAGAATCTCCGTTGATCACACCCCTGATAGTGTCGTACATTCCCACCTTGTCGTAGAGATAGTCGAAACCGCCGTAGCTGATGTAATTGCGATAAGCATCCGGATTGTATATCTCGGCGATGAAGATGATGTCGGGATACTTTTCCTTCACCTTTGCAATGGCATAGTGCCAGAATTCCACAGGCACCATCTCGGCCATATCGCAGCGGAAGCCCTCGATGCCCTTTCCTGCCCAGAAGAGCAGTATGTCCGTCATCTTGAGCCACGTATCGGGAATCGGGTCGAAGAAACACTTGCGGCCGCCTGCAACATCCACACCGTAATTCAACTTCACTGTCTCATACCAGTCGTTTGTCGACGGCCACTCGGAAAACATATCGTTGCCCGTTGCCTTTGCCGGCACCTCTATGTACGTTCCGCGATAGCCGGTTTCCTCGTTGAGGTTGTCCATATGGAGACGGTCCCAAAGATAGTAGAAGTTGTTCTGGTTGTAGAAATGAAGCGTTGTGTCGTCGCCTTCTCCCAGGTCCTTCACGCCCTTCGGTTTGACGTCGCTGCGATACTCGCGTGCCACGTGGTTGGGCACAAAGTCCATGATGACACCCATGCCGGCCTTGTGTGTTCTTGCAATGAGATGCTCAAACTCCTTCATCCTCTTGGTGACATCCGTAGCCAGGTCGGGATCCACATCATAGTAGTCCTTGATGGCATAGGGACTTCCTGCCTCACCTTTCACCACACAGGGGTTGTCGCGGCGAATGCCGAATGCAGAGTAATCCGTTTTTGTGGCATGCTCGATGATACCTGTATACCACACATGTGTCGCTCCCAGAGCCTTTATCTCCCTGAGAGCTTTCGGTGTGAAGTCGGCCATCGTGCCGCAGCCGTTGTGCGCTTTCGACCCATTGGGCACCAGCATCTGTCCGTCTGCTCCGAAGAGTCGTGTGAAAACCTGATATATTACCATTCGATGTTAGGTTCTTCGTTTTATTTATTCAATACCGCTTACAGTGACATCCTTGCAGATTTTCACAATCATGCCCTGAAGAGCGCGGCCGGGACCGCATTCCACGAACTCCGTTGCGCCGGCCTCAACCATTGCCTGCACTTCCTTTGTCCACAGCACGGGAGCTGTCAGCTGAGCCACCAAATTCTGCTTGATTTCCTCGGGCTCGGTGTGTGCCTTGCCGTCCACGTTCTGGTATACGGGGCAGATGGGCTTGTGGAATGTTGTGGCCTTGATGGCAGCCTCCAGTTCGTCCTTTGCATTCTGCATCAGAGGAGAATGGAATGCACCGCCCACGGGAAGCATGATAGCTCTCTTGGCTCCGGCCTCCTTGATTACCTCGCATGCACGCTCCACAGCCTCTTTGTTGCCGGAGATAACCAGCTGGCCGGGACAGTTGTAGTTGGCAGGAATGACGATGCCCTTACCCTCGGCTGTCACTTCCTTGCAATATTTGTCAACATCCTCGTCGGGCATACCGATGATGGCAGCCATCGCACCGGGATTGGCCTCACAGCACTTCTGCATAGCCATAGCACGCTTGCTCACGAGCTTCAGACCGTCGGCAAACGACAGGGCTCCGGCAGCCGTCAGAGCGGAAAATTCGCCCAGAGAATGGCCGCCCACCATGTCGGGCTGGAACTCCTCACCCAGACATACGGCCTTGATGACGCTGTCGAGGAATACCGCAGGCTGTGTCACCTTTGTCTGGCGCAGGTCTTCTGCTGTGCCGTCGAACATCAGGTCCGTGATGCGGAAACCGAGTATCTCATTTGCCTGTTCAAACAGTTCTTTTGCCTTGTCGTTGCTTTCATAAAGGGCCTTGCCCATACCTGGTGTCTGTGCTCCCTGACCGGGAAATACAAATGCTTTCATTATAGTCTTTCTTTTGTTGGTTGTGGAAAATGTCTTCCGACAAATCCCGTAACATTTATGTTAATAATTTAAACACTTCCGCACAAAGGTACGAAAAAAAATCGAAACAATCCCATTTTGGCCCTCAAAATTTTCATAAAAATGAAACTCTCTCCTATTCCTATATAATTCAGACGCTTTTTCGCATTTTTCTCCCCTATTGCCGTTTTGTAAAATATTTTTATTCGAATTTGGCTATAAACTCTGCCCAAAATTTCGAGAAAAACATTGCATTTGGGGTGTATAAAATATCTCGTTAGTGCCGAGATGTATCGGTCAGCGCCCACGCAGAGTCCACGCAGAGTCCGACCAGAGTGTTAGAAAGGCCATTTTCTTGTAAAAATTTATTGTATGTATGAGCGGTCTCACCTCGATGTCTGATGAGATGCAGTAAACAACGCTCTGAAAACATCCCAAATGAGCCGTTTATCCCCCATTTCAAATGGATATTTCGTTTTTGTGGACGAAAATGGGGAGAAAAATAAGTTTTTTTAGAAAAAATATCGTAAATTTGCCGCGGAAAACTGTTTTTATACGATGTACGACTACAATCTTATCATTCGTCAGTCTTCGGAGAGAGTATTCGAAGTGATGGCCCCCAGAGTTTCGGAGGAAGATCTGGGACGCATAAAGGACGCTTTTGCTTTTGCCCAGGAAAAGCATTCCCAGCAGAAGCGCAAAAGTGGTGAACCGTATATCATACATCCTATTGCTGTGGCCCTGATTGCGGCAGAGGAACTGAAACTGGACACCAGTTCCGTCATCACGGCATTCCTGCACGACGTCGTGGAGGATACGGATGTGACTGTAGATGAAATAAGGGAGCGCTTCGGAAGCGATGTGGCTTCTCTTGTCGACATCGTGACGAAGAAGAAAAAAGAGCAGTACAACATCACCAAGCAGGGCGACAACTACAAACAGCTTCTGGATTCGCTCCACTACGATATCCGGGCGCTGATGATAAAACTGGCCGACCGCCTGCACAACATGCGCACGCTCTCGTCGATGAAGCCCGAGAAGCAGATGAAGATAGCCGGAGAGACCGACTTCTTCTATGCCCCGCTGGCCAACCGTCTCGGCCTCTTCGATGTGAAGACAGAACTGGAGAATCTCTCCTTCCGCTTCCGTTGCGAACAGGAATACGAGGAACTGGAGGAAGCTCTCTATCAGGACAAACTGGCCAACTTCGCCAGGCAGGAAGAGTTTACACATCGCTGCGAGCGTCTCTTGAAGGACAAGGGTATAATTGCCAAAGTTGTAGTATATTACAGAAAGCCCTACTCCATCTATCGCAGGATGAAACAACAGGGTGTGGACTTCAAGCATCTTGACAATCGCTACTACGTTCGCGTCACCTTCGACGACGGTGTGGACGACATGATGACCGACAAGGCTCAGGCGCTGCGCATCTACAATATTCTTACGGATTACTTCAAGGAGAAACCCGGTTCGTTCATGAATCTCATCGACCAGGCGAAGGAGAATTCGTATCAATGCCTGCGTGTGATGCTGCTTTCCAAGGAAGGCGTTTGGGAAGATGTGCAGATATGCAGCTACGATATGGTGGCAGCCTCCAAGATAGGCTGTATGGCCGAACTGGGCAACAACATCGGCGACTGGATCAAGCGCTTCCGCAAGGTGCTGCAGGATATTGCCGAGCAGCGCAACGACTCGCAGCTCCTGGAGCAGATTTCCGATGCGTTGTACTACGACGACGTGATGGTCTTCACGACAGACGGCACCAGCTATATCCTTCCCGCAGGAAGCACAGCGATAGATTTCGCATTCAAACAGAGCGAGGAAACCGGCCTGCACGCGCTCTACGCCCGAATCAACGGTAAGCTGATGAGCATCAAAACACAGCTGCAGCGGGGAGATTGTGTAGGAATAGGAACCGACGAGCGCATCACCGTCGAGGAAGACTGGCTGAAGCACAGTTGCACGTATTTCGCCAAGAGTCGCATCCGCCGCTATCTGGCCACAATAGAGGATCCCATGATTATGCGTTGTCCGCTGTGCCGTCCTCTTCCTGGAGGTGAGACAATCGGTATCAGGGACGAGAACTCCCGCGTGACGATACATCGCCGCAGTTGTCCGGAGGCCATACGTCTGGCATCCAAATACGGCGACAGTATTGCAGCCGTAGAACTGAAGGAATCGCCCTCGAAGCTCTACCCCGTCACCATCGGAATTCACGCCATTGACAGAGACCATCTGCTGGCAGACTTGATTGACCATATAACCAATGTGCTCCATCTGGGTATCGATGCCCTGAATACGACAACGACCGACGCTCTTGTCGACTGCAAGATAACGTTCTTCGTGCATTCGCAGGCAGAGCTCACACGTATCATCCGTCATCTGTACGACATTAAGGGTGTGGATGAGGTTTACAGTTTATAGAAAATTTAAATTAACTTTACAATATTATGAAGAACAGATTGCTAATTATCCTGGCGCTGGTTTTCTCCATGAGCGCCAGGAGTGAAAACAGTCTCTATCCGGAGCATTTCGAACTCTCGGAAGTGACGCTTTCCGAGGGACCGCTGAAGACGGCGTTGGACCTCAACATCGAGATGCTGATGTCTTACGATGTCGACAGACTCCTGACACCTTTCGTTCGTCAGGCAGGACTGAACAGCGGCCAGTACAAGAACTGGACCTCGCTCCACCCCAACTTCGAAAACTGGGGAAGCGGTTCGTTCCGTCTGGACGGACATGTGGGCGGTCACTATCTCTCGGCTCTTGCTCTGGCCTATGCCGCTTGTCACGACGATGCTGTGAAGGCTCAGCTGAAGGAACGTATGGATTATATGGTCGGTGTGATGAAAGACTGTCAGGATGTGTTCAACAATAACACAAGCGGCCTGTATGGCTACATCGGAGGATATCCCGACAACAGCCTGTGGACGAATATGTATTCCGGCAGTATGGATAAGTTCAACGGCGCTCGCGGAAATGTGCCTCTGTATGTGCAGCACAAGGTGATGGCCGGTTTGCGCGACGCATATATATATGGTAAGAACGAAGATGCCCGCGCAATGTTCCTGAAGATATGCGACTGGGCGATAAACCTCGTGGCCAAATACAACACCTCGACAATGCAGAGCGTGCTCGACACGGAGCACGGCGGCGTGAATGAGGTTCTGGCCGACGCCTATCAGCTCACGGGAGAAAGCAAGTATCTTGCCGGAGCGAAGAAATACAGCCACACGACGATGGTGAACGGGATGCAGACGCTGAACACCAGTTTCCTCGACAACCGTCACGCAAACACCCAGGTGCCCAAGTATATCGGTTTCGAGCGCATCGCACAGCTGGATGCCTCAATGACAAGCTACGCAACTGCAGCGCGTAATTTCTGGACGGATGTGACGGCCAACCGTACCGTCTGCATCGGCGGCAACTCCATGAACGAATGGTTTATGGCATCGTCGGCATCACAGCGTTATGTGAACGAGTGCAACGGTCCGGAGTCCTGCAACACCAACAACATGCTGAAGCTCTCGGAGTCGCTCTTCGATGCCACTCACGATGGCAAGTATGTGGATTTCTACGAGGATGCAATGTACAATCACATACTCTCCACACAGGATCCCGTCACAGGCGGATATGTTTACTTCACCCCTCTCCGACCCCAGGCCTATCGCATCTACAGCAAGGTGAATCAGGATATGTGGTGCTGCGTGGGCACAGGTATGGAGAATCACTCCAAATACGGCCACTTCATCTACACGCATTCCACAGACAACAACACGCTCTACATAAATCTCTTCACCGCCTCCGAATTGAACAGCGACAAGTTCGCTCTTAAGCAGGAGACACAGTTCCCCCAGGAAGCTAAGACAAAGATTACTCTCACAAAGGGCGGTTCGTTCACTCTTGCTGTGCGCAAGCCCTCCTGGGTGGCAGAAGGATACGGCATTAAGGTGAACGGCAGCGATAAGGCATTCAGTATATCTTCCGACGGTTATGCCAAGATAACTGACAACTGGAGTGCCGGAGATGTCATCGAGGTCAATCTGCCGATGACGGTGCGTTATGAACAATGTCCGAATCTCAAGGAATATATCGCATTCAAATACGGTCCGATACTTCTTGGTGCGCGCACTACGTCCAACGACCCTGACGACCCCTCTTATGAGGCACTCGTTCATGAGTATGCTGAGGGAGAACGTATGGGACATGCTGAGGACAGTTACACGACGAAGAAGAATCTCGCAACAGCCCCCTTGCTGATTGGCAAGCGTTCCGAGGTGTTGGCCCGCATCACTCCTGTTGCCGGCAAGCCTCTCACCTTTACCATTGATGCCAGTCGTGAAGGTAGCGAAGCGTGGGACAAACTGACTCTCGAACCGTATTATTCCCTGCATCACAGCCGTGTGATGAACTACTGGTATCAGGCCACTCAGGAAGAATACGACAACTCCTCATGGGCAAAGGACGAGCGCGAAGCAGCTGCTCTGGATGCCCGCACTATCGACTTTATCCGTACAGGTGAGCAGCAGTCGGAGGCCGGCGTCACAGAATATAGCGACGACTCTACTGTCGGCACATTCAACGACGAGGTCTATCGCGATGCCAAAGCAGGAGGTTGGATTCAGTACATACTGACCAACAGCGAAGGTATTACGGAGAATGTAGGTCTTATGTGTCGCTTCAACGTTGCGGACAAAGGTCGTAAGGCAGCCATCTACGTAGACGGAACTCTCATTCAGGAATACACCGTTCCTTCTTCTGTAGCAACAGCCAATGAGAACGGTTTCTATAATAAGGAATGGCTCTTGGACGAGTCTCTCCTCAAAGACGGAAACGGCCAGCCGAAGCAGACGGTCACATTCCGCATACAGGCTGATTTCGGTACACTTTGTCCGGGTCTCTACTATCTGAGACTAACGAAGGAGGTGCCCGACCCTTTCGCTGATTACGTACACTTTTCATTCAAGTGTACGGACTTTCGCTACAACCCGGATCAGTGTTCATCCATCAGTTATGACGAAACGGCCAACAGTTTCACCCTGCAGGGAAAGTCCACAGGACAGCGCAATGTGTCCTATGCAATGAAACTGGATGCCGCAGACAAATATTTTGTAAAGGGAGCAGAGTATTGGTATGTCATCGAGGGACAGGGACTTTCTGTTGCCAACGCAATTGATACATACGCCTGGTGGATGAACGGTTACAACGTCGGTGCACAGGTGCAGCCCAACAAGTACTTTGAACTGGAACGTGACAATCAGACTTATCAGGTGTTTGCGTGGGATCTCTCCAAGCAGCCGCAGCTCAACGGAAACTTTCCCGTGGACGAACCCAAAGTGGCTATCTCCAACTTCGGAAAAGACTGGATCGACTGCATCGGTCTCACGACATCCAACCAGTCAACCAAACGTGCCACCATCACTATGGTGGACTATATGAGCGAAGAGGCTTTCAACGAGCGTTATCCTAGTGAAGAACCCGAGGAGTTGGGTGAAGACATTACCGCAACCTATATCAAGAATCCCTCTTTTGAGGCGAATGTCGGCACCAAGGTGATTCCCACCAACTGGGCGCTTTCAAACACCTCTCTTGCCTGGTACGGAATAAACAATGCAAACGGTAATGACGACAACCCAACAGACGGAACCAGACTCTTCGGCGTGTGGAACGGTTCGTCCGTTGCTGTTACGCTGTCTCAGCAGGTCACTCTTCCCAAAGGTCGTTACGCTCTGACAGCAGACATGCTGGCATCCAATCGCAGCAATGTCGTCCGTTTGGGAAATCAGCGCATCTTTGCCGGTAACAATATTGCATATTTCAAGGACCAGTGTGATCCCGGTGTCGGTGACAATGTTCCCCTTCAAACAGTACGTCTCGACTTCTCTTTAGATGCGGAATCCACAATATCTCTGGGTGCTGCCACATCAGATGCTCCGGCAGAGACCTGGTTCAAGGTGGACAACTTCCGCCTGTATAAACAATCGGATGATCCGACAGGTGTCTCTTCCCTCTTGGAAAACAAAACTGTGTCCCAAATCAAAGGCAAGCTCTACGAGAACGGCAAGATATATATTATAAGTAATGGTATAAAATATTCTACGACAGGAGCACGGGTAAAATAATCCCGTGCCCCTTGTCATTTGTTCCTTATAAGAATATTTTTGCTGAATTATATATGTAGGAAGCGCGTCACCACATCTGTGAGGGAGCGCTTCTTACTGTTTATAAAACTATCCAGCAATTTCACCCCGCCGTTCAGCGGTTCAATATCATAGTTTGCAATTGCAGCGGGAATAAAACAACTCTCTCCGGCCTTCATCTTTATTGACGATTCAGTCTCCCTGATACGAATATTGCAAGTTCCCTCAAGACACATTGAGATAACAAAACTGTCATACTTGATAAGGTCTCGATGAAAGACGTCTTGTGTCTCAATCACTCTTGCTGTGAAATACGGGCTGTCTATTACCAGATTCGCTCTATTTTCTTTTCTGGAATAAATAGTCCTATACTCCGACACCACTTCGTAGTCGATTGCCTGAGCAGCAAGTTCCGTATGTAGTTCACGTGGTTTACCGTCTAAGCCCGGGCGGTTATAATCAAAGATGCGATATGTTACATCGCTTGATTGTTGCACCTCTGCAAGTTTTATACCGCCACAGATAGCATGTACTCTGCCTGCCGGCAGATAAAACACATGTCCGGGACTCACTTCATGACGGGCAAGAACCTCCGTAATTGTGCCGTCTGCTACACGTCGTTTGTATTCCTGCGGACTGATACTCTTTTTAAATCCGGCATAGAGATATGCACCCGGTTCTGCTTTCAGTACGTACCACATCTCGCTTTTACCCATTTTGCCATGCACCCTCTGTGCCATTTCGTCGTTGGGGTGCACTTGGATGGAAAGGTCCCGTTTGGCATCAATGAATTTTACGAGCAACGGTAGTTTCCCGTCATATTTTTCCGCTACTGATTTTCCCAGTATTGTAACAGGATCATGACTGATATATTCCGTCAGTGTGTGTCCTTTCAATTCTCCGTTAGCAATAATGCTCTCAGAACCCGGCACAGCAGAGACGGCCCACTCCTCGGAACCCCAAACGAGATGTTTGGTATTATTTTCAAACAGCAGGGGATATATCATCTCTCAGCTCTCATTGGGTTTTCCAGGAAGTCTTTGTATGAAAGACGGATACCGTCCTCGAGTTCTGTCTTATATGTCCATCCCAGTTTGGTAGCCTTAGATACATCGAGGAGTTTGCGGGGAGTTCCGTTTGGACGGGTTGTATCCCACTTTATTTCTCCTTCGTAACCTACCACTTTGGCGACAAGTTCTGTGAGAGCCTTGATGGTAAGTTCCTTGCCAGTACCAGCATTCACAGTTTCGTTACCGCTGTAGTTGTTCATCAGGAACACACACAGATTTGCCAGATCGTCCACATAAAGGAATTCTCTCAATGGCGAACCGTCTCCCCAACAGGTCACTTCCTTAAGACCGTTTACTTTTGCTTCGTGGAAACGACGGATAAGTGCAGGCAGCACATGTGAATGCTCTGGATGATAGTTGTCATTCGGGCCATAGAGGTTTGTTGGCATCACAGAGATATAATCTGTACCATATTGACGGTTCAGGAATTCACAGTACTTCAAACCGCTGATTTTTGCCAGAGCATATGCCTCGTTGGTTTTCTCCAGTTCGCTGGTCAGCAGACAACTCTCCGGCATCGGTTGTGGAGCCATGCGGGGATAGATACAGCTGGAACCCAAAAACTCCAATTTCTTACAGCCGTTTTTCCATGCTGCATGAATAACGTTCATTTCAAGAATCATGTTGTCATACATGAAATCGGCCAAAGCGCTCTGGTTTGCAACAATGCCACCAACTTTCGCAGCAGCAAGGAAAACGTATTCCGGGCGTTCTTCTGCAAAAAAGTCATTTACGGCCTGCTGATTGCAGAGATCCAGCTCTTTGTGCGTTCTTGTGATAATATTGTTGTATCCCTGACGTTGCAGTTCACGTACTATTGCACTTCCCACCATACCGCGATGGCCGGCAACATAGATTTTTGAATCCTTGTTCATCATTTTTATCTATAATTAATGTTTTTATTCAATTTCAAAGAACACCTCCAATACGAGTCTTAATCCATAGCGTTTCTTAGCACCTGCTTTGGATATCACTTTACTTCCGGATGCGTACGTACTTTTGGCATCGGCACACAGATATCGGTTTTCGCTTGAGAGAGTGTTACAAAGTTCCCTTATGATTTTTCCCTGCTCTTTTGTGGGAATGAACCACGTGTCGACACCGGCCTCTCTGCATTGGTTAGCAAGTACCTGTGCATGCTCTGCAAGTTCTCCTTCTGCATAAGCTGACGGTACATTCATCCATTCTGTATTTGATAGCAGAGTCACCACCAGGTAATCTGTATAATTTTCTTCATCTGTTACGTTGTCTACATCCAGCACGAGCATTCCGCATAAGAAGTCACCCCTTGACAATGTCGACGGAATTTCCGTTAGATTCTGCAACAATGTCGACACCTCTCCTGTACCCGTCAATACTACCGACTGCGAATCATCCGAGTTGTTTTCATCACCGTCTTTCTTGCCGTCTGTATGTTTCTCCTCTTGTGTTTCTTCCTTTTCTATTTCATCCAGGGAAACGGAAGAACAGGAAAAAAGCAGAAATACTGTAAGCAGTAAAAACAGGTACTTTCCTAAGCGTTTCATGCAGTTTAGTCGCGGCGGAAGATGTCTCGTGTATATACTTTTTCCTCTACGTCCTTCAGACAGTCATCGAATCTGTTTGCTATAATTGCATCCGACATCTGCTTGAATTTGTCCAAATCATTAATCACACGGCTGCTGAAGAACATTGTGCCGTCCGGTAGTGTCGGTTCGTATATAATGATGTTTGCACCTTTCGCCTTGATACGCTTCATAATACCTTGAATGGCGCTTTGGCGGAAGTTGTCGGAATTTGACTTCATTGTGAGACGGTATACACCTATCGTGGGCGGTTCCACCACCTTACCGTCTTGAGGATGTATGTATGTGTTGTTCTGTGTGTATGCAAACCATCCCGCTCTCTTCAACACAGCATCTGCAATATAGTCCTTGCGCGTACGGTTCGACTGCACGATAGCTGTCATCATATCCTGGGGAACATTCTGGTAATTGGCCAACAACTGTTTTGTGTCTTTGGGAAGACAGTAGCCACCATATCCGAACGACGGGTTGTTATAGTGCGTTCCAATACGCGGATCAAGACCGATACCCTGAATAATTGCAGCAGTATCCAGTCCTTTTACCTCTGCATATGTATCCAACTCATTGAAATACGATACACGCAGCGCCAGATAAGTGTTTGCGAACAGTTTCACCGCTTCTGCTTCCGTGAGTCCCATGAAGAGCACACGCTCTGTCTCTTTTTCCAATGGAAGTGTGCTGGCAGGATTCAGTTGCTCCGGTATTGCAGAACCCTCAATCAGCAGGCTTGCGAATACGTGTGCAGCATTTTGCAACTGCTCCAGATTATCCACTTCAAACAGTTTGGGGACACCAACAATGATACGACTCGGATACAGATTGTCGTACAGGGCTTTGGATTCGCGCAGGAACTCAGGTGAGAATATCAGCCTGAGTGATTTACCGTAACGCTTGTAGATGCTTTGACAGTATCCTACCGGTATCGTCGATTTGATAACAAGAATAGCATCTGGATTTACGCTGATAGCTAGATCTATCACTTCTTCCACATGTGATGTGTCGAAGAAATTCTTTTCGCTGTCATAGTTCGTGGGAGCTGCGATGACCACAAAATCCGCATCTTTGTATGCCTCATTTCCGTCGAGCGTAGCACGCAGACCGACACCGTCTCCTTTACGTATCACTTTGGGAAGATACTTCTCTATATAATCATCCCCGATGGGAGAAACGCCATTATTGATTTTCTCAACCTTTTCCGGTATCACGTCCACAGCTGTCACCTGATGATGCTGTGCTAAAAGTGTAGCAATAGAAAGACCCACATAGCCTGTTCCTGCCACAGCAACTTTTATGTTCTCAAAATCACGCATGTTGATGATATTTTTTGTTCTGCGTGCAAAGGTACAACTTTTTTCTGAAACAACAACAGATATTGTCTTTCTTTAAAGACAAAAAAGGCTCCCCATTCCTGGAGAGCCGTGAAAGTGGCAGTATTACGATGTTTTTTTACTTCACTTCAATCTGTTTGCTCGAAGGCAATGCCTCTTTTGCTTTCTTGGGCAGAACAACAGTCAGAACACCATCTGTTACAGAGGCGGAAATGTTCTCGCGCTCAACATCGTCAGGAATAGTGAATGCCTGTGAAAATTTCTGGTAAGAGAACTCTCTGCGCAACCATCTGCGTTTCTCGTCGCCTTTATCCTCTTTCTTCTGCTCCTTTTCGAGCGATATCATCAGATTGCCGTCTTCCGTCAGGTTAATCTTGTAGTCGGCCTTTGTTGTTCCGGGCACAGCCAGATCCAACTTGTAATCTGTGTCGCTTTCCGTCACATTGATGGCTGGAGATGTGGTGTGAACTTGTCTCATTTCCGGTAATGAATCATTAAAGAAATCATTAAAGAATGCAGGCATGAAATTCATCGCATTGCGGTAGTTGTTTGAAAACATAGGTAACATAATTATAATCTCCTATCTTTAATTTGTTAAACATTTACTTTATCATCGGCTTTATCTTTTCAAGCCTCTACCCTCATACGAGCAATTCCCGTGCCATTGTGACTAATTGTCAGTTACTTTAACACTTTAATATTTTCCCTTAACATTTATAACGTCTATTTATATTTTCATAGAGACAAAGTGACCGATTAAATGACAAAATGCCCCCGTGCAGTACTTTTTTTTCAAAAAAAAATGTTATAACCTTTGTCATACGAATTATTTTTCTTATATTTGTGGGTGAAAAAGACATTATTTGCTACCTATCAGGTATATATAACCATGAAAAGAATCTTCGAATCGTCAATCTTTGCGGGTGTAGCAATTGGTATTGCCGGTTTTGGCTATCTGGCAGAAAAGAGCATTATCGGAGCTGTACTGTTTGCCTTCGGTCTTCTGACTGTTGTGCACTACGGATTAAAGCTCTATACTGGTACGGCAGGCTTCATCAAGAAAGGCGAAGTCGGTCAACTCTTCTTTATATTATTAGGTAATATAATAGGATGCCTCATTGTGGCTCTTATAGCACGCGCAAGTCCAATGCCTTTGCAGGAGACGGCACAGAAGCTTCTGGAGGGACGTCTTGCCACCGGTCCTTTCTTCGGAGGTGTGTTGGCTGTCGGTTGTGGAATGATTATGACCACAGCGGTCAACTTTGCCCGCAAGGGACAAAACCTCCCTCTCCTTTTCGGTGTGCCTTTATTCATCATGTGCGGATTCCCCCACTGTGTGGCAGACGCATTCTATTATCTTTGCGTACCGGTTGACTTCTATATGGTGCGCGGGGGTGAGGTGCTTGTCTTCTATTTGAGTATTGTTGCCGGCAATTTCATCGGTTGTAATTTCTATCGTATCATCTGCTATCATTTACAAGAAAAATAATGTGCAGCGTTTTCTCTGCTGTAATATATATTGTTTAATCCTTTAAAACATAAACATCATGAAAAAAAACATTCAAGCTGTGAATTTCGAGATGACAAAGAAACTCGAGGAGTATATAGATAAGAAACTTTCACGCTTCTCCCGCCACTTGGCAGAAGACGACGAACTGACAATACGTCTCAGCGTCGTAAAGCCCCAGTCAAAGGAAAACAAGCAGGTAAAGGTTCAGATTGCTTCCCTCTTTGCAGAGAAGACTTGCGACACCTTCGAGGAAGCATTCTCTGCATGTCTTGAAGCTCTGGAATCAGGCTTGGAAAAAAGAAAAGGCTTGTAGCCGTTTTTTCTCCCGGGGGGAAATCCCTTTCAATGAAAGGCGAATTCCATTGAAGGTATAGTGATTTCCTCTTGCGTGAGCATGTGTTTTGTCGTACCTTTGCAGCGTTCAAAACTTAAAACTGTAAAGCTATGAAGACAACACACATGCTCACCATTTTAATGACAATGTTCATTATGGGTACCACTTCAGTAATGGGTCAGAATCGCAGTATGGGTCGCCAGATGAATCGCAATTCAGGTCGTGTGATGTATTCACAACCAGCTCCCCGTCATAGCGGCGGTCCCGCAGTTCATCATGCGCCCGTAGTTCATCATAGTCCGGCTATACATCATCACAGACACCATCGTCCGGCACCGAGACCTGTGTACTACGCCACTCCCAGGCACTGCCCTCCTCCTCCCCCACATCATCACGTTGATGCTGCGGGTATCGTGGCTGGTGCCGTTGTGGCAACGACAGTAGGATTACTGCTTGGCAGCCTCGCCTATTAGTTATTACGCTTACCTAAGAAGCGCAGAAGATAAAGGAACAGGTTGATGAAGTCCAGATAGAGCGTCAGAGCTCCTATCACAGCAAGTTTCTGTGTCTCGTCATCTTCCTCCACACCATTAGTCAGAGCCTTTATCTTCTGCGCATCATATGCAGTCAGACCGGTAAAGATAAGCACACCGATACCGGAGATAATGATATCCATCATGGTGTTCTTGAGGAACATGTTCACCACAACTGCTATGATGAGTCCGATGAGCGCCATCAGCAGTATGTTGCCGAAGCGGCTGAGATCCGTTTTTGTGAGACTGCCGTACAGGGCCATCACTCCGAATGTGCCGGCTGTGACAAAGAATGTTGTAGAAATGCTGCTCATAGTGAATACGAGGAAGATTGTTGCAAGCAACGCACCGTTTAGCACGGAATAAAGTACGAACAACAATGTTGCTGTCACCACAGAGATGCGCTGTATGGTGCTCGACAAACCTATCACCAGCGCCAGTTCTGCTATTATTATACCGAAGAACACCATTCTGTTGCCGAATATCAGTTGCAACATTCCGGGTGAATTAGCCACGAAATATGATGTAAGACCGGTGAGTACGAGCGCAGAAGCCATCCACAGGTAAGATTTTCTCAGGAGTGTATTTTGCACTTCAACGGCACTTGCGGAGTTATATCCGCCGTAGTTCTTCACATAATTAAAATCGCTCATAATATTTCCTTATTTATTTGTTTTCTTTTTTTTCTTTATGCATCTTGTCATAGAGTTCTGCTGTGGCTGCAAAGAACACATCACCGCTTGAGTTGAGTGCTGTTTCCACAGAATCCTGCACCACACCGATTATGAATCCCACACCTACAGCCTGCATAGCCACATCGCCGTCTATTCCCAGGAATGAACATGCCATAGGTATCAAAAGCAGCGAACCGCCTGCCACTCCCGATGCTCCGCAGGCACCCAGCGTAGAGACTATGCAGAGGAAGAGCGCAGAGAAAAATGACACTTCCACTCCCATCGTATTGGCAACAGCCAGCGTCATCACGGTTATCGTAACAGCAGCTCCGTCCATATTGATAGTGGCACCCAGAGGAATACATACAGAGTAGAATTTCTCATCCAGTCCCAATTTCTGACAGAGCCTCATATTGATAGGTATATTGGCAGCGGAAGAACGTGTAAAGAATGCGTTGATGCCGCTTTCCCTCAGACAGGTGAAGAGCAGAGGATATGGATTCTTGTGTGTCATCAGGAATGCAATGAGAGGATTGAACACCAGCGTGCCGAAAAGCATACAGCCCACAAGCAGCAGCACCAGTTGTCCGTATGTGGTGAACACCTCCAGTCCGCTTTCCGACACCGATGTGAACACCAGACCCATAATACCGAACGGTGCGAATTTCACTATCCATCTCACCGTCTGTGACACGATTTCTGCAAAATCTGCAATCACATCAATGGTAACGGGCTTTGCCTTCATCTTGAGCGCTATGCCCAGAAGTATTGCCCAAAACAGTATTCCGATATAATTTGCTGACGATATAGATACCAGCGGATTGTTCACAAGATTGGTAAACAGATTGGAAAACACGTCAAGCAAACTGCTTGGAGCTGTGCCCTCTACAGCAGTATTCAGTGCCATCTTCACGGGAAACAGTTTACTTCCCACCACAGCACATAGTGCTGCCAGAAATGTGCTGGTAAGGTAACAGAATATCACTGTGCTGAATCTTGCTCCCAGTCCGCTGCCCGATTTCGCAATGCTTGCCATTACAAGTACGGCAACAAGCACCGGTGCCACAGCTTTCAATGCACTCACGAATATCTGTCCCAAGATTTCGATGCCAGTCAGTTCCGGAGCCACAAGTCCCAGTATTGCACCTATCACAAGACCTATTGCTATCCGGACAATAAGTTTCATACCCGACCATACACGTATGATTGCTTTTATCACATTCATATTGCAATTTTTTATATATTTTACAACCGTTTTTTTGCGCTTGTCGTATATTTCGCCATGCAAAAATACATCTTTTTCCCGATATTTGCAAATTATTTTGTACCTTTGTCGCCCGAAAATGTATTCATATTACAGAAACACACATTATACTTATGGATAAGAACACAATTACCGGTTTTATTCTCATTGCCCTTGTGCTCATCGGTTTCTCATGGTATAGCCAACCCTCCGCTGAGCAGCTTGCCGAGATGGCCCGTCAGGAAGACTCCATCGCCCGGGTCGCCGAACAGATGCAGAAGCAGCAAGTGGAGGCTCAGCTGGCCGCACAGGCCGCAGAAGCTGCAGCGCCAGTGGATTCCGATGCCCTCTTCTTCGACCAGCGCAGCACGGCGGGCGAGAGCTTCGTGCTCTCCAACGGTCTCATGGAACTGTTGATGAATACTCGCGGCGGCACTATCGAGGGTGCCCGTCTGACCGGTTATAAGGACCGTCAGGGCCGTCCCATAAGCATTCTGCGCCCCGACAGCAGCGAACTCTCCTTCATGCTTTCCGGCAAGGGAGAGAACATCAACACGCGCGACTACACTTTCCGTGTGCTAGGTCACAGCGGTCGTGCCGTCACCATGCGTATGGGTTCTGAGGAGCGCCATCTCGACATCCACTACGAAATCCTGCCCGAGAGCTATATGGTCAATATCACGCTGTCCTCCAAGGGCTTGTCTTCTTTGCTTCAACCCAATGCCGACAAGCTCTATATCCAGTGGCACAGCATGGCGGCGCAGCAGGAGAAAGGTTTCGACTTCGAGCAGCGTTACGCCTCTCTCACCTTCCGCGAGAACGACGGCGACACCGACTACCTCAGCGAGACGAAGGATAAGACCGAGAGTCCCGACGAACCTTTGGAATGGGTAGCTTTCAAGAATCAGTTCTTCTCCAGCGTGCTCCTGACATCCGACAACTTCACCGATGCTACGCTGCACTCTGCACCACAGGAGAAGGGAACGGGCAACCTCAAGCAGTACGATGCAACCCTCGCTGTGCCTTTCAACGCCAACGGTACGGAGCAGACACGTCTCCAGATGTATGTCGGACCCAACGATTTCCACATCCTCAAGAACCACAACAAGCTCGCCATCACCTCCGAAAATCCCGAACTGGAGGACCTCGTATATCTAGGCTGGCCGCTCTTCAAGTGGGTGAACCGCTGGATAATCATGCCTCTCTTCTATTGGCTCTCATCGCTGGGTCTCTCTATGGGCATTGTGCTTCTCCTGCTCACTATCATCGTCAAGATATTAGTCTATCCCACCACCAAGAAGAGCTATATGTCATCTGCCAAGATGCGTGTTCTCAAGCCCGAGATAGACAAGATTTCGCAGAAATATCCCAAGCAGGAGGACGCCATGAAGAAGCAGCAGGAAATGATGCAGCTCTATTCCCAGTACGGCGTATCGCCCATGGGCGGCTGTCTTCCCATGCTTATTCAGATGCCCATCTGGATTGCGCTCTTCAATTTCGTGCCCAACTGTATCCAGCTTCGCGGTGAGCGTTTCCTTTGGGCAGACGACCTTTCTTCCTATGATGAACTCATTCGTTGGAATGCCGACCTGTGGCTCATCGGCGACCATCTCTCCATCTTCTGTCTGCTCTTCTGCATCACCAATATCATCAACACGTGGATATCCATGCGTCAGCAGCAGAACCAGTTTAGTGGCGAACAGGCCCAGCAGATGAAGATGATGCAGTATATGATGTATCTCATGCCTCTCATGTTCTTCTTCATGTTCAACAACTACTCTTCAGGCCTCTGCTACTACTATTTCCTCTCCGGCCTCACCAGCATTCTCATCATGTGGTTCCTGCGTAAGACCACCGACGACGAGCGTCTTCTGGCCAAGCTCAACGCCTATCGCGACCAGCACAAGAACGACCCCAAGAAGATGTCCGGTATGGCTGCCCGTCTGGAGGCTCTGCAGAAGATGGCCGAGGAGCAGCAAAAGAGAAATAAGAGGTAAGAGGTAAGAGGTTAAAGTTTAGAGTTTAGAGTGTAGAGTTTAGAGATAAGGGCTGATGGTTAAGAAGATGCGCTTTGTGACACTCGTCCTCGTGAGCCTCACGATGATGTTCGCCTATTTCTTCACGGATGTCATGTCTCCTCTAGAGTCGCTTCTCACATCCTCCCCTGAGACTGGCGGCCTCTCCTGGAGCAGCGACGAATACGGATTCTTTTCCGGTTCCTACGGCTTCTTCAACGTCTTCCTCCTGTTGCTCTTCTTCGGAGGTGTTGTGCTCGACAAGTTCGGCATCCGTTTCACGGGTGTTCTTTCCTCGCTGCTTATGTTCGGAGGCGCCCTCATCAAGTGGTGGGCTGTGAGCCGCAGTTTCGAGGGTTCCGTTGCCCTTCCCTTCTCTCTTGGCGTATATTCCACTCAGGTCATTGTGGCAAGCCTGGGTTTTGCTATATTCGGTGTTGGAGCCGAGATAGCGTGCATCACAGCCACAAAGGTTATCGTCAAGTGGTTCACCGGCTACGAGATGGCCTTCGCTATGGGTCTTCAGGTGGCTCTCGCCCGTATCGGCACCGCTACGGCTCTGGCCTTCTCCCTGCCCTTTGCCCAGTGGCTCGGCGAAGCGCACCACAGCGTGGGACTTGGTGCATCGCTTCTCTTCATCGGCCTGCTGCTGTTTCTTGTCTATTGCGTGCTCGACAAGCGTTTCGACCGCGAGGCGGCTGCCGGGGATTCCGCAGAGACATCGGCAGAAGAGGGTTTCCGCTTTTCCGATTTGCGACTGCTGATTGTCTCACGCGGTTTCTGGCACATCTCCTTGCTCTGTCTGATGTTCTATGCGGGAGTGTTCCCCTTCCTCAAGTTTGCCACCAAACTCATGATTTTCAAATACGGCATCTCCGAGAGTGTGGCCGGCCTCATTCCCGCCATGCTACCTTTCGGCACCATTTTCCTCACTCCCTTCTTCGGTCGCATCTACGACAGATACGGTCGCGGAGCCACTCTGATGCTCATCGGTTCGGTGTTGCTGTTTGTCGTGCATTTGGTGATTGCACTTCCTTTGAACTACTGGCCTCTTGTCATCTTCATGATGGTGATGCTGGGCATAGCTTTCGGTATGGTGCCTTCTGCTATGTGGCCTTCTGTGCCCAAGATTATTCCAATGAAACTTCTGGGCACAGCCTACGCTCTCATCTTCTATATCCAGAATATCGGCCTTGCCCTTGTTCCCATCTGGATTGGTAAGATAAACCAGCAGCACACTGACCCTTCCACCGGTGTGATAGACTATACGGAGACGATGATTGTCTTTGCCCTCTTCGGACTCCTTGCCATTGTGCTCAGCCTTCTTCTGCTGCGCGAGGACAAGGTTCGGGGTTACGGTCTGGAGCAGCGAAATATCGCTTAGCCACTTTCATATTTATTCTGTCGCGCTCTGTGTCGCGCAGCCATCCGTAGCGGTTGAAATACTTCGCTATGTTCCACACGTGCACCAGAAACAGTTTCATGCTCCTGTGGCTGGCTCTGTTGAATTTATGGAACACCACCACCTTCGGGAAATACAGCGTGCGCCATTTGCGGTGCAGCCTTCTTGTGAGGTCGATATCCTCCGCATACATGAAGAAGTGCTTCTCATCGAAGTCGCCTATTTCCTCCAGCGCCGACATTCTCAGGAACATGAAGCAACCTGACAGATACGGTGCATTCACAATCTTCTTCAGCCCCGTGGGTTTCAGTTCGTAGCGGTCGTTGCGTTCGCTGGTGGTGCTTCTGGGCATTATCAGACGTCCGATGATGTCGCGCGGCGCCGGCAGCAGTTTCGCCAGATTCTGCGGATCTCCGTTGGGAAATCTTATCTGCGGCATCATCTGCGCCACATCCTTGTATGCCGTCATATAGGCCTGCAGCACGGGCACCACTTCCCTGCCGAACCACACGTCGGGATTCACCACCAGATGGAATTCGCTTCCCAGTTCGCGTGCCTTGCGTATGGCCACGTTGTGCCCGCCTCCGTATCCGTTGTTCTTGTGACGCAAGTATTCTATCCTGAATCCCTTTTTGATGCGACCTTTCAGTTCCGGATTTTTTGCTATGGAGTATGCCTCATACTCCTTCAGTTCTCTTTCGAGATCCATCATATGCTCCGAGTGGTCGATGATATAAATGACATCAATAGGAGAATCAATCAGACTTCTCAGCACTGGTTCTATATCCAGCAGATGGTGGTCGTACGTCACTATGGATGCCGTCGTCATTCTCTCAGAGCACTACTTTTTAGATTTTCGGCTGCAAAGATAGTGAATTTAGTTGACAAGTTGACAAGTTGACAAGTTGACAAGTTGATACTTTTGGGAAAATGTCAGAAATTAATTGGTTATTGAGTTTTTTTGTCATTAACCTCTAACCCTTAACCACAACCACTTCTTCCACCGAACGCATCCTGGCATCCGGACTTACCAGTTTGATATATCGGCATTCGCGGCTCTCGAAATCCACTTCTGTCCAATACGGCAGCCATCTGCCCTCGGATGCTGTGTCCCATGTCTTTCCGTCCTTGCTTGTGAGTAACTGGTATCTCCTGATGAGCCACCTCTCGCCGGCCTTCTCGCGCGGCTTGGCGATGAAGCCTTTGATGCTCTGCTTCTTTCCCATATCGATGGTGATGTGTTCGTCGTCCTGCTCCAGCGTCTTCCATTTCGTGTTGTCGGCAAAGATGCCTTCCGTCGGTGTCTCGCGCCATTCGCCTGTCTCGAAGTTGATATCGAAGCGCTCGTGATATTCGAACTTACATTCCGTGCCGTCGAACGATATGGGGAAAATTATCGTCTTCGTTGCGGGCAGACTTGGATCTTGCCAGCGGTCGCCCACGTAGAGATACGTAGTGGCCTTCGTGCCCTTTATCTCCAGTATGGCAGCAGCCTGTGTGTCATACGCTATCGGGTTGCCGATATTCTCCAGCGGCGTCCATCCTTCCTTGAGATTCATCGTGTACGCCATCTTGCACTGGTTGGGAGCCCATCCCGAGCATGCGGAGTTGAACATGAAATAGCGTCCTTCCGGCAGTCGTACTATTGCGGGTGCTTCGCGGCTCTGCCTGGGGAACAGCTGTGTGTGCTCCACAGCCTCGCGGTAGTCGTCGCTCAGCCGGAAGAGTCCCAGGTGCTGGTTTTCCTCCGTTGTGGATATGAAGTATGCCGTCCCGTCTGTGTCCTGGTATACGTTGCAGTCCCTGCTCTTGATGCCCAGCGGTCTGCCTCCCCACACGAAGCGGTAGTCACCGTTCACGGAGTCGCATTCGAAGCAGGCGGCCTCCGATGCTCCGTAGTTGCTGCTCTCGTAGTGACACCACACGAGGTATTTCCCCGTCTTTGCATTGTAGAGCAGTTTCGGGCGCTCTATCATACGGCTGCGACCGAGCTCCTCTGTGGTGACTCTGTTCTTTATTATTTTGTTCTCGAATCTCCAGTGCTGCAGGTCTGTCGACGAGTAGAGGTTCACGTCGGGACTGAACGGCACGCTGCGGTCTTCTCCGCACATATACCATCTCTCCCCCACCTTCAGGAATCCCGGTGCGTGTGCCTGCACCACGTCTCCTGTTTCTGTCTTCCACAGCAGTCCGTTCTGTATTGTCACCCATTCGTTTTGTGCTCCCACCGCCATTGCGATTACGAGCATTGTGTTTAGCAGCAGTGTTTTCATATGTTCAATGGTCAATGTTCAATGAAACTACGCGTCCGCAAAGGTCCGTCCGTCGCTGAGTGTGATCTGCAGTTTGGTGTATTCCGAGTGGAAATCGTTCTTCAGACGGTCCAGATATCTCCGGCACTCCCAGTGACACATCGGCAGGTCGTGCAGCAGACAGTTGCCGCATGTCTCAGGCGTTGTGGCGGGCACCTCCGTCTGCGTGAGTATCCATTCCAGACATTCGATGGTGAGCTGTCGCATATCCTCTGTGGAGTAATTGCCCGTCATGATGATATACATACCTGTGAGACAACCCATCGGTCCCACGTACACCACATCGTCCTTCACCCTCGAGTTGCGAAACCACGTTGCCATCAGGTGTTCCATGCTGTGCATGGCGGCAGGAGCCACAGCGGGTTCTTTGTTGGGTTCTGTGATACGCAGGTCGTACGTTGTGAATCCCTTATCCTCGCGCGACACGTATATGCCGGGCTTCAGTTGCGTGTGGTCTATTGTGAAACTCTGTATTACTTCCATAGTTATATATTATTGGTATACTTCTTCACGGGCTCCATGTGGATGATGACATGGGTCTGTTCGCCGAAGCGCTCCTTGAGCTTGCGTTCGATGGCAGTGGTCTTGCTGTGGGCCTCGTTGAGAGAGAGTTTGCCGTCGAGACGTATGTGGGTGTCGATGGCAATGCGGCTGCCGATACGGCGTGTGCTCAGATGGTGTGGCTCGCTGATGCCCGGTTCGGACACGATGATATGCAGTATCTCCTCCTCCGTCTCACGTGGCAGAGAGCATTCCGTCAGTTCCGCCATATTGATGGCCAGAAGCCCGTAGGCCACCTTCACCAGTATCAGACCCACCACGACGGAAGCCAGAGGGTCGAGCACCGTCCAGCGCTCACCCAGCCAGATAGCTCCTCCGATACCGATAGCTGTGCCCACCGAGGAGAGAGCGTCGCTCCTGTGGTGCCACGCATTGGCAATGAGCACCTGCGACTGCAGCGCCATGCCGCGCGATGCGGTGTATCGATAGAGCAGTTCCTTCACGACGATGGATGCCAGCGCAGCCCAGAGAGCCTGCATGCCGGGAGCCTCCAGATGGTTGCCGCGCAGCCAGGATATCAGTTTCTCACCGCCGGAAACGATGATGCCTCCTGCTGCGCCCAGCAGCACCAGCGCCACGAAGAAAGAGGCCATCGTCTCGAACTTACCGTAGCCGTAGTTGTGCGACTTGTCCTGCGGACGGGAACTGATGCCGACGAAGACCAGCACGATGACATCCGTGATAAGGTCGGAGAGCGAATGCACAGCATCGGCAATCATTGCCGAACTGCGCCCCTGTATGCCTGCGACGAATTTGATTATGACGAGCAGCATATTACTGATGCTGCCCACCAGCGTCATCCTGTATATCTCGCGTTCCCTGTTCATAAACGGTACAAAGGTGCGACATTTTTTCGAAATAACCGATAGCTTGTCCTTGAAAAATCTCCTCTGAAGGCAAAATGACGAAAATAAGCAAAAAAAAGAGAAAAAAGTGACACAAATGAAAGAACTTTTTTGTACCTTTGCCGCGCATTTTTCGGAATGTGGTGACTATTTAACTGGTTGTTAAACTAAAAACATACAAACTATGCCAAACGGTAAGAAGCACAAGAGACACAAGATGTCCACACACAAGCGTAAGAAGAGACTCCGCAAGAATCGTCATAAGAGCAAATAAGATCCTTTGGATATGACCAGCGAAGTATTCATTGACGTTGGCCCAAAGCAGATCCACATAGCCCTCACTGAGGATAAGAAACTCGCAGAGTACCAAGAAGAGGGACTTTCCGAATCGTTTTCCGTAGGTAATATCTATCTGGCAAAGGTACGCAAGCTCATGCCCGGGCTGAATGCGGCCTTTGTTAACGTGGGCTACGAGAAGGATGCCTTTATCCATTACCTCGACCTCGGATCGAATTTCGCATCGTACGCAAAATATCTCAAGCAGATATTCTCCGACAAGAAGAACCTCTTCCCCCACTCCAAGGCACAGGTGCTGCCCGCTCTGCCCAAGGACGGCAGCGTGCAGACTACGTTGCAGCAGGGACAGGAGATACTGGTGCAGATAGTGAAGGAGCCCATATCCACCAAAGGACCCAGGCTCACCTGCGAGATAACATTCCCCGGACGTTTCCTCGTCCTGATACCCTTCGAGAACAAGGTAAACGTATCTACCAAGATAAAGGCTTCAGCAGAGCGAAACAGACTCAAGGCCATCGTGTCGAGCATCAAGCCCGAAAACTGCGGCGTCATAGTGCGCACAGTGGCGGAGGGCAAGAAGGCATCGGAACTCGACCAGGAAATGAAAATCCTGTGCCGCAGATGGGAGGACACGCTGCGCAACGTGCAGAAAGCAAAGGAACTGCCCGTGCAGGTGTATGAGGAAAGCGGCAGAGCCGTCGGACTGCTGAGAGACCTCTTCAGCCCCGCCTTCGAGAACATATACGTAAACGAAGAGCGCACCTATCAGGAGATTAAGGACTACGTGACGCTCATCGCGCCCGAGAGAGCCGATTGTGTGAAGCACTACAAGGGACAGCTCCCCATCTTCGACAACTTCGACATCACGAGGCAGATAAAGTCCTCGTTCGGCAAGACGGTGTCGTACAAGCACGGAGCCTATCTCATCATCGAACACACGGAGGCGCTGCACGTGGTGGACGTCAACTCCGGCAACAGAGCACAGAACAAAGACAACGACCAGGAAGCCAATGCCCTCGACGTGAATCTGGGTGCTGCCGACGAACTTGCCAGGCAGTTGCGACTGCGCGACATGGGAGGCATCATCATCGTCGACTTCATTGACATGAAACGCGCAGAGGACCGCGAGGCGCTCTACCAGCGCATGTGCGAGGATATGAAGAACGACCGCGCGAAGCACAACATACTGCCGCTGACGAAGTTCGGACTCATGCAGATAACGCGCCAGCGCATACGTCCTGCGCAGGAGGTGGATGTGGAGGAAGTGTGTCCCACGTGTCACGGGCAGGGCAAGATAAAGTCGAGCCTGCTCTTCACCAAGGTGCTGGACGGAAAAATCGGTTTCCTCGTGAACAAACTGGGCGTGAGCCGTTTCACATTGCATGTGCATCCCTATGTGGACGCATACATCAAACAGGGATTGTGGAGCCTGTATCGCAAGTGGCAGATGAAATACGGTTTCGGAGTGAAGGTGATACCCTCACAGAAACTGGCGCTGCTGCAATACGAATTCTACGACGCCAACGGAGCAGAGATAGATCTCAAGGAAGAAATTGAGATACGGTAAAAAAGAGAGAGAGCTGTATGGCTCTCTCTTTTTTCACCATCCGAAGGCTTTCTTGTCGGCCATCCATAGCCCTTTGGCCTTGAGCACCTGCTCGATGATGTCGCGACCGCAACCCATACCTCCGTCGGTGTGCGACACATAGCAGCTGATTTCCCTTATCTCGGGTGCAGCGTCGCGGGGACAGCAGGCACAGCCCGCCCTTTGCATCACCTCGTAGTCGGGGATGTCGTCGCCCATGTAGAGCACCTCCTCGTCCGTGAGGCCGTATTTCGCAAGCAGCGACTCATACACCTTCATCTTGACGGCAGCGCCCAGTACGATATCCTCCACACCCAGCAGCGAGAAGCGCGTGATGAGACGTGAGTCGTTGGCACCCGATATGATGGCCACCGGCACACCCATGAGTCCGGAGAGACGGATTGCATAGCCGTCCTTGATATTTACCGTGCGACGGGGAATGCCGTCCTCGCCCAGAGGAATGGTGCTGCAGGAGAGCACACCGTCCACATCGAAGCAAATGAGCTTAATTCGTTTCAGGTCGTAGTTGATCATCGTGTATGGATTGTGAAATGATACGATAGAGATTGCGCAGCTTCTCGGGCAGCATAGCCTCGTGGGCCGACATCACACCTGTGTCGCCTCTGCGGGCCGGCCCCGTCTGCGCCTTGCGGGGAGACATCGCGTGCACCTTGTCGGCCGTCTCCTCGATGAGAGGCAGCATCACGGAGAACGGGATATCCTCCTTCTCCAGTATGTCGGAGGCGACGGTCCACATGTGGTTGGTGAAATTCGACACCCACACAGCTGCCAGGTGCAGCGTATGCCGGCGCTCCGTAGAGAGGTGGCGCACATTCGCCGAGAGGCGCTTCACTACAGCGTCGAAGAATTCGTAGTCTTCCTCACTGGCGGCCTCCACAAAGAAGGGCACTCTGTCCCACTCCGTCTTCCTCCCCTTCGTGAAGCTCTGCATGGGATATATCACGCCGCGATGCCGTTGGGAAATCACATCCATCGGGATGCTGCCCGCCGTGTGGGCCACATAGGCATCCTGAGGACAGAGAGCGGCCACCTCCTCCACAGCGTCGTCCTTGACGGCTATGATATAGAGGTCGGCGTCCCGACGCAGCTCCTCGCCTCGATGCCACAGTTGGAGCACCTCGGCATCAGTGGTGCGGAACCCCTCCTCAAGAGCTGTGGCGACGTTGCCGCGACCGAGTATTACAATACGTGGTCCCAAAGCAGCTTGTCTTCGTTCTGGGGATTGCGCTCTATTGCCTTGTGACCGAGAGCCACCATCGAAAGCACTTGATACTCAGCGGGAATAGACAGCACCTGTTTAACTATATCTTGAGCCTGTGTACCGTCCTCCTTACCGCGATTTCTCACCTGCACCCAGCAGCCTCCCAGACCCATGTCCTCGGCCTGGAGGAGTATGTAGGAAGTGGCGGAAGCGCAGTCCTCCACCCATATGTCTGTGATGGATGGGTCTGCCATCACGACGATGGCCATAGCAGCTTCGGCAAGAAGCTGTGTGCCGGCATCGCGGCATTGTGAGAGAGCGGTTAATTGCTCGCGGTCGCGCACCACCTTGAAAAAATACGAATGCTTGCCCTTACTGGAGGGAGCCATGAGAGCGGCACGCAGAAGGGCGCGCTCCTCCTCTGGTGTGATGGCCTCGGGAGTGAACGTGCGTATGCTGCGGCGCTGTTTGATAAGGTCTTTAAAATCCATATTGCAAAGAATTTTGCGGCAAAAGTAAAAAAAAAGAGGGACATGGACAAGAAAACGCCTGTTTTTTTCGTTTATACACTGGTATGCGCACGAAGATTCTTCTTTTCATGCTGTGCAGCTGCCTCATGATGGTGGCAGAAGAGGTGACTCTCAAGGGTCGCGTCACCGACAAGAGCGGCGACGGAGTGCCCCTGTGTCTGGTACGCGTCGAGGGACAGATGGCCGGTGCTACGGCAAACCTCAAGGGCGAATACAGTTTCTCGTTCCAGAGCGCCGACTCCGTATGGGTGGTCTACAGCATGATGGGCTACGGCACGCGCCGCCGTCTGCTGGTGAAGCCCAAGGGCCATCTCACGCTCAACATACAGATGGTGCCGATGGAAGGCGACCTTGCGGAAGTCACCGTGAAGGAAAACCAGATACAGATGGGTCAGAACGAGCGCGTCAACATCACCGACCTCACGAGGATGACGTCGACGACGGGCAATGCCGTAGAGGAACTCATCACCACGCAGGCCGGCGTCTCCACCCACAACGAGCTCTCCTCGCAGTACAACGTGCGGGGCGGTTCCTTCGACGAGAACTGCGTGTATATCAACGGCGTTGAGGTGTATCGTCCGCTGCTCATCCACAGCGGCGAACAGGAGGGCCTCTCCGTCATCAATCCCGATATGGTGGAGCGTGTGGACTTCTCGGCGGGAGGCTTCGAGGCCCGCTACGGCGACAAGATGTCGTCGGTCCTGGACATCACCTACAAGAAACCCAAGGGATGGTCGGGCAGCGGACAACTGTCGCTGCTGGGCGCTACGGCCTATTTCGGCTACGGCAACAAACGCTTCTCCTTCCAGAACGGATTCCGCTACAAGACGTCGAAATACCTCCTGGGCACGATGGACACCAAGGGTGAGTATTCTCCCCGCTTCCTCGACTATCAGATGTATCTCACGTGGCGACTGAGTCCCGCATGGGAAGTGAGCCTGCTGGGATATATCTCCGAGAACAAGTACAACTTCATTCCCGAGGACCGTGAGACGAAGTTCGGCACGATGTACGAGGCGCACGAGTTCAAGGTGTATTTCGACGGTCAGGAGGAAGACCTCTTCCGCACGCTCTTCGGCACCTTGCAGGTGAAGCGCCGCACAAGTGAGCGCTCGTGGCTCACGGCATCCTTCAGCGCCTTCTCCACCAAGGAGCGCGAGACCTACGACATACAGGGTCAGTACTGGCTCGACAACACCCTTGCACAGACGCAGCTGGATGTGGCTACCTATATGACACACGCGCGCAACCTCCTGAAGTCCAACCAGCAGACCATGCGCCTCGACTGGGAGCGCAACAGCGACAAGCACCGCATCAAGGCCGGTGTGCTGTGGAAGCACGAGGCTGTGGAGGAGAATTCGCGCGAATGGGAGTACCGCGACTCCGCAGGCTACAGCATGCCCCACCGCGACGACCGTCTCAACGTGGTATACAACCTCAAGAGCGTCAACGATATCTCGAGCCACCAGATGGAGCTCTACGCACAGGACACATGGCGCAAGGAGAGCGATCTGGGCGTCCTCTCCGTCAACTACGGCCTGCGCCTCTCCTACTGGAGCTGGAACAAGGAGTGGCTCTGCTCCCCCAGAGTGTCGCTGGGCTACACTCCTGCCAAGAACGACCGCATGACGTTCCGCCTGGCAACGGGTCTCTACTATCAGCGTCCCTTCTATAAGGAACTGCGCGACACCACCACCACGCCCTCCGGCACCGTCGTGCGTCTCAACCGCGACATCAAGAGCCAGCGCAGCTTCCAGGTGGTGCTGGGATGGGAATACCGCTTCCGCCTGGGCGAGCGCCCGTTCAAGTTCACGGCAGAGGCTTATTATAAGAATCAGGGCAACCTCAACCCCTACAATGTGGACAATCTGAAGATAGTGTACTACGGCCGCAATGTGGCCGACGGCTATGTGGTGGGTGCCGACTTCAAGCTCTACGGCGAGATGGTGCCTGGCAGCGACTCGTGGATATCGTTCGGACTGATGAAGGCCTCGATGACGATCGACGGCAAGACTGTCCCCCAGCCCACTGACCAGCGGTGGAACGTGAATATGTTCTTCTCCGACTACTTCCCCCACACCACGCGCTGGAAACTCTTCCTCAAGGCCTGCTTTGCGGGAGGTCTGCCCTACGGTGCGCCCCACACGGGACTTGAGAAGCACGTCTTCCGCTCTACGGCCTACAAGCGTGTGGATATCGGTATGAATTTCCGTGCCCTCAACAACGAGGACCGTCATCTGCGCCGCTTCAATGCCATCAGGAATATATGGATTGGTGTGGACTGCTTCAATGTCTTTGGTTTCAATAATGTGTCGGGCTATTTCTGGGTGACCGACACTCAGGGCCATCAGTATGCTGTGCCCAACTACCTCACCAACCGCCGCATCAACGGCCGGGTGCTGATTGAGTTCTAACTCTCATCCTTCAGCCCTCTTACATCTTACTTCTTACATCTTACCTCTTACCTTCTATCTGAGGGAAGGCAGCGAACAGCTCCAATGCCTGAGCGGTTTCGTCTATCAGTTTCGTTTTAATAAAATTCTTTGTTCTGCCATCATCAACCACTTCTCCCAGACCTTGCATCAATAATTTGGGACTTGCCTCCTGCACACGTTTTGCACACCACGCGGCATATTCCGCTACGGACTTTCCTGTCCGTTCCCTGATGATGTTCTCATTGATGCTTGCGTGCATCTCCTGGAGGAAAAACCACACATCAAAAACATCGCGTGGCGACAACCTTTCTCCCATCGCACACAGTTTGTGGGCAAACATATCGGGAACCGTCAACACCCGTATATCCGTACCTGCAAGTGTTTTTGTCTCATAGTGATTATCGTATTGGCGGTTTGTGATTTCCACCTTCAACATTCTTTCCCCCTTCCCGTAGTTCAGCACAAGGATTGGGCCATGCATCTTCTTTGCTTCGTCGTCGATGTTTCCGAAACGTAATAGAATCTGACGCACCTTATCGTATACCATATCCTGCTTGTCTGCACACAAAAGATTGAAGTCAAGGTCGGTGGAGAATCTTGGCAGATTGTAAAAGAACATCAAAGCCGTTCCACCTTTGAATCCCAGCATATTACACAGCTCTTTGTCTTTGAAGATAAGACTCAGAATCTGAGCCATATATAGTTTGTGTTTCTGTTTATCCATTTGTCCGTCACAGTTTGATGTTCAACAGCTTTGCCACGCGTTCATTTAGTTTTGCGGAGCGATATGTCGGCAGGAGCTTTCGTACCTTTTGTACAGATATCGGTCGCAGGTTATCGAAGTAGCAGTTTCCGGCACTCAGATACATCATATCCAGGAATGCCCGCTCAGGTGTTGCTATCGCGATATTGTCCTTCTGTTCAATCCCTTCCATACCAACCCACAGTTCCGGGTTTATCTTGCGATAACTGTATTGTCTGCCATCCACCTCCACAGTCCTACTTATATAACTGATGCCGGTGACAGTTTCATCCCATTGGAACACCACTCCTGCGCGCTGCAGCACATATTCCATCGATATGTATGACGGGCGGAACAGGCTGCAAGCCATTTCCTGTGCATCGAATTCCTGTTTGGTGTATATACCCCGTCTTGGATTGAGTATTTTGCCGTTCTTGGCATAATACTGCAGGGACTTTGTCAGTTTCTGGCTGTCGCTGCATCCTGTAAGCATCATCAAAGACTGAACGGTGAACACCGTCCTTTTACTTTTCAGCATAGTCTCCAAGATGTTGTTTTGTGAACTCATACTACCAAATATTTGCCTTTTCAGTTCACAAAGATACGAATTTTATTTCATTTAACCAAAAGATTTGCAAGTTTTCTTGGCAAAAAGTTTCCCAAACTTACATTTTTAGTCCTTAGCCCTTTGTCTTTAGCCCTTTGTCTTTAGTCTGTTGTCTTTAGTCTGTTGTCTTTAGTCTGTTGTCTTCGTCTTTTGTCCTCCTCCCTCAGCCCTCTTCCCTCTTACTTCTTACTTCTTACCTCTTACATCTTACCTCTTACTTCTTAGTTCTTCGCTCTGAGTTCTTACCTCTTCCCTCTCCCATCACTTGTCAGCCATCAGCCCTCAGCCCTCTTCCCTCTTACATCTCCCATTTTCCCTCTTTTTCCTTTACCAGTTCTATACATTCGTACAAATCTTCTAAGCTTATATCGCGATAGAGAGCACATATTTGAAAGTACTCACAGCGCATGCCATAAGATTCTCTCGGACTTTGAGGTGTGCCATATTTTTTGTATAGGGGGCAAAACCATTGGTAATTCGAATCGCTCGTTAAGTATTTACACAAGATGCAATTTTTGTATTGAGATGCCCGATGTGCCACATACAAAAGTCCAATCATTTTTGGTGACGGGATTGTCCAAATGTCAAATCCCTTTTTGAGTAGACTTTGATTATTAATATTGAGTTCTACCAAAGAGGTATTGTCGGATACTTCACCCCTCTTATTACAACTTATCGGAACGATTTTAGAACCCCATGTTGGAAAAAGGACAAAGCGCGATACATTTGTATCGTATCTTTTCGATAGTTTGATATTATATCCAATACCGCTGTCAAAAATTTTGGAGAAAGATGGACAGCTCGTTAAAATACCATTATTTATTATGTCATCAATATCGTGTTCAGACTTAATCTGCTTTGTCTCAAATATCTTCAGCCCCTTACTTACCTTCTCTTCTGAACACCTGTGCTTAACATACACTTCTATGAGCACAGGATCCCGATTTGGCTTATCAGATTTTGTTAGAAGCAAGTCTGCAACAACTCCATTGATTCCTTTTTCTTCTTCACAAGTGTCATAATAATCGCAAAGGTTATATATTTCGTTGACTTCTTTGTAGCAGAGATGCTCATCAAACATCTTACACCTGCCATTCTCGCCACATTTCGAAACTTCATGAAGATGGACAATAAGCTCCCTTTCTGCGTAGAATTTTTCTCTTATCCTAATCTTTGCCAACTTATGCAGATAAGTCTCACTATTACAAGAATAACCTTTGTCGTGAGCGAAATGAGACCTTTTGCTTCTCGCGCCTCCTCCACTCAGCTTAGCAATCATATCTCGTCCACAACAGAGGCATTTGTATTTGTGCTCGTGACGATTCTCCTTATTGATATTATCAATACAGATTAACTCGTCATTCTCGTCGTAGCAATATTTATACAGAATCTCTGCCATCAGTTGTCATATTATGCTCGTCTGTATTCTTATAAAAAATCGCATCAAAATTCATGTGAACAGGTTGGGGGCGATTCATAACTAAGCTCCGCCATTTGCTGTCGTTCTTTATTAATTTGAGAAAGTCATCTATGATATTGTTCTTTACCTCAAAATTATCTCTTTGGCAACCTGGTATTGCATAAACGAATTCTAAATGATTGACATGAAACTCTGCTATCAAATAAGGATATTTGTTTGAATTATTCTTTCTGAAATACATATTTATATATGGGTGTTGTACCGGGTCCTTAAATATGGTTTTTTTAACCATTGGCAAACTGCTATAATCTTTTTCCCCATTTACCCATTTTATTGTATCCTTGAAATATTTTAGTTCTTCATTTGGCAACATGCCAATAACAAATTTGACAAGAGCACGGTAAACCCAATGAAAGTTTATAAAACCGCCATCATGTCTCAAAACTATTTGTTTATCTGACTCTATTATCTTAAACCCATTTTCATCTAAGACTTTGTAATCTATTTTTTTTGTAAGTTCGTCTACCCCTAGAGCAAATTTCTTCGTTTTGGTCGTGAAGCTAGGGAATCCCGTGTGTAAAGAAGACAACGTTCTATAAATAGAAATATAATTTAAAAACTCTTGCTCTATTGTGGCACCGAAAAAACGATTGCATTCATCACATTCGTCTCTTGTAAAGTAATTGACATTACCTAAACAGTTCGATATTGTATGTGAATCATTCTTGAAGGTTGTTTCGGTAAAATCTTTTCCACAATACCTACAAACTCGTTGTTTCCGATTATATTCCCCAAAACGAATGCGTTCATTGATTGAATAAGTAAACGGTTTGTAGATTTTCAATAGAGCTCCATATTGATGCTTAAATTCTAAATACAGGCGTTTTGTTGATATATTTTGTTCACGCTCCTGCATATAAAACAAGAGCCTCACCTCTTCTAATAATTCAAGCTTGGTATTCAATGATACACCTAAATACTTACCATCGTCTATGTGTGATATAAATTTAATAACCTCATTTATCTGTGGCAATAATCGGCTCCATTGCTTAAAAAAACAAATCAAGAGATTCCTCCATTCAGATTTCATACGAAAAACGTATATAGAATCCTCTAGATGTTCATCACCACTAATTGCTTTCTTCAGCCCTCTTACAAACTGAGACTCAGACGGCTCAACTGTTTCTGAATCTGACGGTTCTAGCTCGCTCCAAATATTATCGTTTGCTTTGCTAGTGAAATAGCCAATCGTGTATTTCATTGGTGCGAATCATATTTGCATATCATCCTAGCCTACGAAAGTGCGACTCCAAATTCCTGAATAGTCTCATCACTATCACGTCCAGCAATAGACTTACCAGTTGCCTTCTCTATGCGATTAAGCAACTTAATAGCTCGGTCAACAAAATATGCATCAAAGTCATCTGAAGCAAGAAGGTCATAGTTTATCTTGTGAGAAGAAATTGCGTTAACGACCTGCTCATCTGACAAGCCTTTGTTCTTCATAGTCTTAATATACTCACTAGGAGCACGACCACCAATAGAGCGATTTGTTGAGGCATAGATAGGCGTTTTATTGACTACCGAATTCCATTTACGCATCGGCAATCCGGCTCCTTCACAATAGGCTTGTGGGAAGATGTGGTGAATATCCGTATCTTCGTCTAGATAAGAAGCTATGTCCATCTTGTTTCCACTCATGAAGTCAAGTGGAGAATCTTGCATTATCATCGCCATCACGCCCTTATAGGCAGCACTATTACGTGTCTGCATTGACAGAAGACGTGTGGGTTGAAAGTTGGAACGAGTAACGGTATCGGGCTGGGAACCTTTATTAATCCAATCGAATATATTGGCTATATCAAGAGCGAAACGCGCTTCGTTGGCACCACCGTAAAGTTCACCAAATACACCACACCAATACCATTTAGCCAGAAGGTCAAGGTTTTGACTAAGCATGAGAGGACGTTTTTCTTTCAACTCGCTATCATAAGCGAAGATGGCAGCCAACGGAACCAGCTGTGATGAATAAGGAAGGTCGCGTTCGCTATATATACCTTGTTGGGAAAGGAACGCTGCTGCAGACTCAAAACCAGAAACTAACGCATCATGATTTGCCTTGTAGTCCGTAAGTTCCAGGCGTAATATATCACGTTTTTTACACGTTACGGCTCCACTATTGACAAGGCTCTTCTTATATGTTACCAACAAGGTCATCGCAGCCAAGTAATTCGCTCCTGTAATATCTTTAAGAGTCGTCAACTTCTTGTCAGCAAACTGCTTTCGGATAATATTCCAATCTGCTCTCAGGTCATATTCGTCTGCGGCAAATGTAGCCGTAACAAGTTCGAATACTGTTAGAGGCACACCTCCAGTATTGACATTCTCAAAAATCTGACATACCGCTTCTTTGGGTGTATCTTTCGTCAACTGGATAACCGGCATTTGGTAGTCCTGAATTGGACGCAATATCTTCTGGGAAAAATCCCTGAACAAAAGACGATGCTCAGAATCATTTTGGAAATGCTCTTCCATTCCATAGCGCCAATCATCTATCTCATTAGGAGAGAAAACCAAGTTGAGGGGAAACATCAGATGTTCAAATTCATTCTCCTGAGTGGACAAGTCAAGAACAACTGTGCGGCCAATGTCTGAAAGAATCTGCTTTTTATCGGAGATGGACACAATCGCTTCCAATCTGTCTACCTCTGGGTCAAGACACTTCTTAATGTCAAGGTAGTAGTATCGGAAAATGGTTTTGTCTCGACTCGTATCCAAACGTGTTTCCACGGCCTTCTTGCACATGAACACCTGATAGAGTGTTGTGAGTCGTTGCTGGCCGTCCAGTACCAACCAGTCGGGTGAAACATCATCCGAACACTTTACCCCTGTAAAATAGCGACACTTGAAGCGAACAGAATCACCATGCCCCTCTAAGAACATTGCCGCTCCCATAGGGAAACCAGACGTAATACTCTCGATGAGTTTACATATCTTTGTGTCATCCCAAACCCAACTGCGTTGAAATTCCGGAAGCTGAGCCTTACCTTGACCTACCCAAGTCAGGAGTTCGGAGAGTTTTTTATCATGTGATTCTACTGCCATAGTGAATTCTACTTTTAGTTCATGGGCTTAATCATCGAATCAATATACTTCACCTCGTCTGGCGACAAATCATATTTCTTATACAAATCATCATCAGTCCAAAGATGAGAGAAATCCTGCATAGGTACGAAATGATAGACACCAGACATTGCATCCTGCGTTATCTTCATAGATGACACCAGAATGCGGAACAAACGGGTTTTCAAGTAACTAATGAAGTTCTTGGCTTCATCAACAGAATTGAACTTTGCGTAGACGAATGTCTGAGAGCAAACGGACATCGGCTCAGCCAGAATAGGTTCACCAAGCACAATCTTGTCGTTACCAGAGCCACCAGCCTTTGGAATGAACACCTTTACGGCATCTACATCCTGACCGTTCTTGCGAATGTCTGACTTACGAACAAAGCCAATCTTTCTGACACTGTTCTCCCAATAGTACAACTTTACATTGAACTCATCCGTCTGTATGTCGCTTACATCGAATGGATTCTTCTTGCTGGTTTTAGGGTTGGTAGGAATACCAAAGGGGGTGTCTGCTGAGATAATCGACTCAACCACACCTAAGTTCTCCTTACGGGCTTGTGTCATTACCTTGTCAACTATCTTAGCCAGTTTCGGCTCACGGATAATCACATCAAGGTCTTTCAGATTAAGCAACTCCGATTCTGATTTCTCGCCCTTTACGAGAGAGTATTTGCAATCACCGTCATGCTCAGCATCCATCAAATAGAAGCACACGCCACCTTTGATTTCTACATCTTTGGGGAACACCTCGCTTGGGTCGTTGTAGGCTGTCAACGATGAAACTTGACCGCAATTAAGCATTCTTTCGCGGAACGGGTCAAGCAAATTAGACCTTCCACCGGTAAACCACTTCGATGGAATGATAAGCGAGGAAAAAGTATGTGATATTATCTTTGCGGCATCGCTGAAATCCTGAAAGATTGGCGCATCATTAGTACCGCCAGAACCACCTTCGTCCTGATACGGTGGATTACCTACTGCTACTGTTATTCCCATATTCTTCAATTCGTTTATGATCTCTTCGCCACGTGGGCCAATGAGGTCGTATGAGTTATATTTTGTTTT
>JAEEGH010000985.1_pt1 | contig 86049 bp, 71 predicted proteins | sample 9134181 | NCBI WGS metagenome assembly JAEEGH01 (sample SAMN16246544, study PRJNA631951) | gut metagenome | biome: gut microbiome; feature: rumen; material: DP-attached | host: Bos | place: Iran: Karaj | collected 2018-10 | reverse complement strand
AACAGACATAATAGTGAACTACCCATCACCTAAAGGTAATGGGCTTCTAAGAGCCTGACGGCTCTATTTAAGAAGTTTGATATTTAAGTTTCCACCTGACAGGTCAGGCAATCCTTATTCTTACAGGCGTGTCCACATCGCCTCTACCGTATAGGATGCTAAGATCCACAACGCTACTTTTACGCATTATATTTAATGCTCCGTTAACATCGGCATTAAAATTAAAGCCATTGGCAGTTTTATACATTCCACGATGTATCCTACTACCACTGAACTGATACTCTTTTGGATTATCATTATTGTAAACAGGAATATTGTCTTTATCCCAAAATGAGGCCTTTGATGTATAGCTTTCCTCCTGTTCAACATAGGTAATGCCATTAAGTTCACAAAGGTATGACAGTTTATCTCTTAATAAGCCATAAGGGATATTAACAAAATTCTGATTATTCTGTTTGCCGATGTGCGAATTCCTTTGGAACGTAACATTATATCCGGCTACAAGGGTTCCGATATCGTTAGCAATACAATAATCTACTATCTTACGTGCAGCTTTGCTCATATAGTCATTTACTTTATTGTTACGATCACGAGCAATAGCTTTCTGACGATTTGTGGTCTTTTTGCCAAAATGTTGCTTGTCCTTAATGGACTGCAGGCGGGCATTCTCTTTATTAAACCACTGATTTATGGATTTAAGTCTTCTTCCGTCAATAATGAATGATCTGCCATTGCTTGACACTGCAGTTACAAGATTATTTATACCAAAATCGAGAGCCAGTGCATTGTTTTTGTTAAGATTTCTTTGAACACACTCAGCTTCGTAAGTGTATTGGATTTCAAAGAACCTGGCGTGAGCTTTTGGTATGATACGTATCTCTTTAACCTTTTTGTCAATTAGGATTGGCGGGATTGTGACCGTAACAGGCTTATGGGTTTTCTTAAAGCTATTTGAAAACGGAAGTATCAGCTTGTTACCGTTAAGTCTTACAAAGCCTATTACAAGTGTAGTATACCCGTCTTTTGGAAGATATTGTGGTAATTTACAATCCTTAAAAGCGTACTTACCCTGTTTTGCAAGCTTAATTAAACCAAAGAATGATTTAAAGCTACCATCTACTTCTTTGAGAATCTGCTGTGCCATATTAGAATTTAATGCCTTGTAATTAGGACTACTTTTAAGAAGTGTATAATTCTTCTCATACTTCAGGAATTTACCTTCAGTAAAGTAATACTGCCTAACATTATAGATGGCTTCATTTGCAAGATTTTTAGCTGAATGGCACAGTTCTTTTAAGGTTTTGTAATCGTCATTCGACAGATGCTTTATCTGCTGTTTAACAGTAAGATACATACATATTTCTCCTTTCGTAGACTCAGAAATGGAATTTCCTGTATGCGTATTTTATCATAAATTTACTAAAAATACATGCCTACAGTAAAATATAATGCACACTCCAAAACTGACGCCATTCATCCCACGGTCTAAAGACCATGGGTTTTCTGGCTGAGACATTATAAATAATATGTATTGACACCGTTTTGTCTGTAAATTATACTAACAACTAATAATTTTCCGAAAGTAAAGGAACACCATGCAAAATATCAGACTCATCAATTCAACTACATCATCAAATAATCAGCCCGTGAATAATAATCAGGGGTCTATTGGTGTTACGATTGATGAGGATAAAGGCTGCTTATAGCATTGAGCCATATAAATATGATTCACAAGATCAAGAGCCTCATTAGACAGATAAATGTTTGATGAGGCTCTTTTCTTATATTGCAGAGCCGCTGATATGATTTTTTAAATCTTAGGAGGAGAACGAATGGAACTTATCAGAGTACAGGATTCAGACTACAGAAAGACTTACGAGCTTTATATGTCTTTTCCCGAAAATGAAAATGGCTATATGAATAACGTGTATAGCTATGATTATGACGAATTTTTGGCATGGATTGAGAAGAAGCGAAAATGGTCTTTGGGAAAAGCGCTGCCGGAGGGATTTGTACCGGATACAACTTATGTTTTGGTTAATGGAGATGTTTATGTTGGAGTTTTCAATCTGCGCCATTGTTTGAATGATTTTCTAAGGGAAGGCCCCGGTCACATAGGCTATTGCATATCCAAGAAGTATAGGGGAAGGGGCTATGCCACAAAAGGGTTGGAGCTTACTTTGGAAAAAGCAAGACAGATGTGTATCAATGAAGTCTATATGTCTGTGAATAAGGATAATCCTGCGAGCCTGCGAGTTCAAATTAAAAATGGAGCATACATTCACCATGAAAATGACACAGAGTATTTTACCAGGATAGATCAGATAACTGAGGGTGCTTCAAGAGAAGAAATTGTAAGCAAATTCTATTCCCAGTATGAAGAAGATGGTCGCCTTGAAAGGACAGTTCATGGAAGGCTGGAATATGCTACAACTATGAATTACATCCATAGATTTGCTGATAAAAATTCTAAGGTGCTTGAAATTGGTGCTGGAACAGGAAGATATTCCATAGCTCTTGCTAAGGAAGGAATGAACGTAACAGCAGTTGAGCTGGTTGAGAAGAATCTTGAGGTGCTAAGGGCTCATAGTAAAGAACTTCCTAACCTTCATTCTATCCAGGGAGACGCCACAGATCTTAGAGCGCTGGCTAGCAATACCTTTGATGTCACTCTTGTTTTTGGCCCACTATATCATTTGTACGAATCAAATGAAGTGAACAGAGCAATAGATGAGGCCATTAGGGTAACAAAACCTGGTGGAGTTATTATGTTTGCGTTCATATCAGTTTACGCAATCATGTATTCTAACTACTTCTATGGAAACTGGGCTTTGGGACAAGAAGAAAATTTTACAAAAGATTATCGAATCAGGCATTTTAAGGAACAGCTCTTTACAGGTTATGACATTACTGAGTTTGAGCAGCTCTTTAAAGAAAAAGATGTTTTCTGGATAACCACAACAGGTGTAGACGGACTTTTGGAACCACTAGAACAAAGAGTTGATTTTGAAGTTTCTGATGAAGATTTCAACAAGTTATTCGAGTGGTACCTGCAATTTTCTGAAAAGAGGGAACTCTTGGGCAACACAAACCATCTGCTCTATATTTGCAAAAAAAGAAACTAAGGGACGGAGTCATAGGACCATTCCAGCAATAATAGAGTAGACCTGCGTATGTTTGAAGATATATGATAAAAGCTACTATTATATATGGATAGACCTAAGGAATCCACCGTAAGCGGTACCCTTTAGGCTTATAGTTGGAGGGAAAAAAGAATGTATATTGATTGTGACGGCATAAAACTAAATGCTTATCTTGATATGCCTAAGAATAATTCAGATAAATGTCCATTGTGTATCATAATCCATGGTTTTACAGGACATAGTGAAGAAAGGCATATTGTTGCGGTTCAGAAAACACTTAATGAAATCGGAGTAGCAACACTTCGCGCAGACATGTACGGACATGGAAAGAGCGACGGAAAGTTTGAGGATCACACGCTTTTTAAGTGGCTTACAAATATACTAGCAGTAGTTGACTATGCCAAGAAGCTTGACTTTGTTACAGACATCTACATGGCAGGACACTCTCAGGGCGGACTTTCTGTAATGCTTGCTGCAGCGATGGAAAGAGATATTGTCAAGGCACTTATTCCATTATCGCCTGCTGCAATGATCCCTGAAATAGCCAGAACCGGAGAACTTCTCGGAACTAAATTTGATCCGGAGAATATTCCAGATGAACTTGACGCCTGGGATGGAAGAAAGCTTAAAGGCAACTATGTCAGAGTTGCTCAGACTATCAGGGTTGAAGATTTTGTGGATAAATACACAAAGCCAGTGCTTATAGTTCACGGTGATCAGGATGAAGCCGTTCCTTATGAGTCTTCCGTGATTTTTTCTAAGCAGTATAAGAACTGTAAATTGGTAACTATTCCCGGAGATACCCACTGCTACGATAACCATCTTGAACTTGTCACTGAAGCGGTAAAAGAATTCATGCTTGAGCAGATTGCTAAATAATTATATGTATGCTACTATTCAATTTAGAAAAAGAAAGGGCGATTTTTCGCGAAGGTGACTGAATGATTATTAGATAATTTGATTTAGGTGAACATGTTGATACGGCTGCTGCGTATGTGGCGGCTTAATGTGTACGCTTAAATTGGATTATCATGCATTCAGAGCCTATTTCGTTCATATATAGGTCTATTTGTGTGAGTCTATTTTGCGTACGCAGGGTAGACTCATTTTATTGGAAAAAATGGATTTTCTTTCAATAAATATTTCTGACTGATAGACAAGGGGCTTATATATGACTAGAAAATTACTAATAAAAGCAGAAAATATAATACATTCCTATGGAGAACAGACAGTACTTGATTTTGACAGATTCTATTTGTACGAAGGTGAGAAAGTTGGACTCGTTGGAATGAATGGCGCAGGCAAGAGCACACTGCTAAGAATTTTGGCAGGAGAGTTGGAACCTACAGCCGGAACTATTTCAAGTAAATGTATTCCATTTTATTTTGAACAGTTTGGATCGGACACCTCATATGTTGAAACTGACTATACAGAAGCTGGGAAAATGGGAGTAGCCGACCGTATCTGGCAGGAAAAGGTCAGTGGAGGAGAGGATACCAGGATAAGGCTTGCACAGCTCTTTTCAAGCCCGCATGCGGTGGCATTCCTGGACGAACCCACTTCAAATCTGGATTTCGAAGGCGTGGAAATGCTCAAAAAGAGACTAAATGAAATAGATACATTTGTCATGATCAGCCATGACAGGTCTGTTCTAAATGATCTATGTGACAGGATCGTAGAAATATCTTTTGGGAAACTGCATAGTTACAGCGGAAATTACGATGAATATGTAGTCCAGAAAGAAGAACTGATTAAAACACAGCAGGCAGAATATGAGAATTATCAGGCTGAGAAAAAGAGACTAAGAAACGTCTACATAGAGAAAAAAGCCAAGGCAAAGACTGTTGAAAAGAAGCCGAAGAATTTATCAGCAAGTGAAGCAAAGACAATTTCTTTATGTGGCAATAGAAAACCAGAAGACAAGGCGCGAGGAATAGAAAGAAGTGCTGCAAACGTTCTTAAACGAATTGAGCATATGGAGGTAAAAGAAAAACCAAAAGAAGAACCAACTTTAAGGCCGGATTTCAGGCTTACTAATCCACCAAGAAATCCCATTGTGATCCGCGGAGAGCATATTTCTTTTGCCTATGATGATCATGTTGTCTTTGACGATGCCAATTTTATGATAAAAAACGGAAGTAAGGTGGCTTTACTTGGCTGTAACGGTGCAGGAAAGACTACCCTGCTTGAACTTATCAACAAGCGGGAAAGCATATATGTGGTTCCGGGAGTCAAGATAGGGTATGCCAAGCAGAATATGTCACAGATAGAACTTGATAAAACTGTTCTTGAAAATGTTCGCAGAGTCAGCATTCAGAGTGAGAGCCTTTCCAGGATAATATTGGCACGTCTTTTGCTATCTGAAAGAGATATGCACAAAAAGGCATCAGAGCTTTCCGGTGGTGAGAGGATGAAGCTGTCTTTTGCAATGCTTTTTGTGTCAGATGTAAATTTGCTTATATTGGATGAACCAACGAACTATCTTGATATCCCATCTGTTGAGGCTTTAGAAAAAATGCTGAAAGAGTATGAAGGAACACTTGTGTTTACTTCGCATGATAAAGTTTTTGTGGACAGGATTGCAACAGAGAGGCTTTATCTAGGTGACGGGAAGATTAGAGAATGTGACAAAACTGTAATGTAAAAGCTTCATGGATGTACTATGATGATATTTATAAAGCTATAGAATAATCTGAGGAGTACATTATGAGACTATTCTTGTTAGAAGATGATGATGCCATTGGAATGGGGCTTAAATATTCATTGGAAAAAGAAAATTATGAGGTGGTTCATGTCAGAACCAAGAATGAAGCTCTCGGAACATTTAGCGAAAAGAGCTATGACCTCTGCATATTAGACATAAATCTTCCAGACGGAAATGGCTACGATGTCTGCAGATATATCAAGGAAAAAGAGGATGTGCCTGTAATTTTCTTAACTGCCAGTGATGCTGAGGTCAACGTAGTCATGGGACTCGAGATGGGTGCTGATGATTATGTTTGTAAGCCTTTTAGGATAAATGAGCTCATGGCCAGGATAAAGACTGTACTAAGAAGAAGCGGACGAGGCAGTGAAAATAATGCTTCCGAGACAGAAGGAATCCTTGAAATCCAAAATGTCCGCATACACTTAAGTGAAGCCAAGGTTGGAATAGTTGATGAGACTACAGGGAAAGAAACAACAGCTGACCTGACAGCCCTTGAGTACAGGCTTTTACTTGCTTTTTGCAATAACAGAGGAAACGTTATGTCCAGAAATCAGCTCCTTGAAGATATGTGGGATGTAAATGGGGACTATGTCAATGATAATACGCTGACGGTTTATATCAAGAGACTACGAGATAAAATAGAAAAAGATCCTGCAAATCCACAGATCATAAGGACTGTACGCGGCCTTGGCTATATTGTGAAGTGAGTCAGTGGGGACGTATCAAACTAATAGGTTTCCATTGACGCTAGATGTAAATCTGTTGTAGATTACTATATAAGTATTGATATGGGTATTCGGTAGATGAGAAAAATATTATCAAACAAAAATTTTATTTTATTTTTCGTTATCATCGCCATCGCTCTTGGCGGTGTATTTTTTGATGCCCATGAAAGTATAAAAATATCGAAATGGCTTGGTCAGACAACTGCCCAAAACAGTACAATGCCTTTAGTGCCTGATACTACAAGCACTTATATAAATTCTAATGACGTCTATATTTTATCAACAGCAGAGATAAAGGATGGCAGAGGCTTTTGTGAAGTAATAAAAAAACTTGAGAAAAGCTCTTCGAATAAGAGAATTGTTATCCTATCGCTGATTATCAGTATCTTAATTTCAATAGGTGCCTCCATGGCATCACAGATACAGATGGCTTTTCCATGGACTAATATTATCTCTTCCAGGAAAAGTGTGATTAATTATATCCATAGTAAGGACGGTCAAAAATAATATTTCCCCTTTTGACAATTGAATATTGGAGTATTTTGCAATTATTAATTGAAAAGGAGAATATTAAAAATGATTGGAAATGCTATTGTCGTATTGTGCACGCTTCTGATAGGTGGTGCTGTTATTTGGGTTGCTATTGAGGAGCATAAAGCCCCTGATTATTCTGAAACTACGGAAACTGTTGATGCAAAAGACGAACAGGAGGATAAGAGATGATCTTGAACTTATTCTTACTGCTCGTAGGATTTATAGCTTTGATAAAAGGAGCTGACATCTTTGTAAAAGGAAGCTCAGATGCAGCCAAAAATCTTAAAGTGCCTGCTGTAATAATCGGATTAACTATAGTTGCTTTTGGAACTAGTGCACCGGAGTTGGCTGTCAGTGTTTCTGCTGCACTTCAAGGTTCTAACGAGATCTCTGTCAGTAATGTAGTAGGGTCGAATATTTTTAATTTGTTGATCGTGCTTGGTGTATGCGCGATGTTTCAGCCATTGACTGTGGATAGGAATTTCTTGAAAAGAGATATGCCGATTTCGATATTGATTACAGCCATTACCTTGATTTTATGCCTTATTGCAGGAAAGGTTTCTATTCAGGAGCTCATGGTATTGTCATCAGGCGATGAGGCAGGCTATGTTTACCATTGGGTAGGAATTGTATTGCTTATTGGATTTGCGATATATTTATTTATATTGGTAAAAGATGCCAAAAAGAATCCGGAGATACCTGACGATAGCGATTATCTGCCAATGTGGAAGAGTATTGTGCTCATTATAGTAGGTCTGGTACTTGTAATATTTGGCGGACAGGTAGTAGTTAATAGTGCAAAAGAAATTGCGAAAATGGCTGGAATGACAGAAACGCTGATAGGACTAACCATTGTAGCAGTTGGAACATCCCTTCCTGAACTGGTTACTTCAATAGTAGCTACTAAAAAAGGTGAAACAGGCCTGGCAATTGGCAATGTCGTAGGTTCTAATATATTCAATATACTCTTTATATTAGGAGTCTCAGGAACTGTCCATCCGATAGCCGTGAATATGGCTACAATAGTTGATATGATAGTGCTTTTTGCTGTTAGTGTTATAGCTTTTGTATATTCCATTACCGCACAAAAGATCAAAAGGTTTGAAGGACTATCAATGGTTCTGATATACATAATTTATATAGCTTACGCTATAGCTAGATAAAAGAAATCCAGTGGGGACAAAGAGCCAATCTGATACGTCCCCACTGACTCAAAACAACTGGGGGAGAAACGAATATGCTAAAAAATAAGGAATCAAGAATAATGATATTTGTTGCCACTGTGATTACAGTAGTAGCTTCAGTATGCGGATATGCATTATGTGGCATATCCGCATTTCTTCTATTATTGCTGGTAGGAATAGCTATTACAGGCGGATTTGTCTACATAACAAAAAGAAGGTATGAAGACATCAGTGCGCTCAGTTCTTATCTTGAGAAGGTCCTTGCAGGTGGAGAGGTCCCTAATATCCTGGATCAGGAGGAAGGTGAGCTGTCCATATTAAAAACTAATATCTACAAAGCTACATCTACCTTGTGCCACCAAAAAGAGCTTTTGTCAAAAGATAAAGTGGCTATGGCCAATGCCATTGCAGATATCAGCCATCAGCTCAAAACTCCCCTTACATCAATGATAGTAATGAATGATCTTCTCATGACAGAAGAGGATAGTCAAAAGAGAAATGAATTTCTCAAAACACAGTCAAATCAGCTTGATAGGATGAACTGGCTCATACAGACTCTTTTAAAATTATCCAAGATAGATGCAGGTACTATCACTATGAACCCGGAAAATGAAAAAGCGGACGAGCTGATAAGCGAAGTGATGAAGCCTTTTGAAATACAGATGGAGCTTAAAAATATCACTTATAGATATAGGGCGGTGGATACAGTCATAAAATGCGATAAAAACTGGACTATAGAAGCACTTCAGAATATTGTGAAAAACTGCATTGAACATATAGATGAAGGTGGAAAACTTGAAATCACTACAAGTGAAACCAACATTTACTCGGAAATAGTTATAGAAGATAATGGCTGTGGCATTCCGGAGAATGAACTGCCACATATTTTTGAAAGATTCTATAAGGGCAGTAATGCAGGAAAAGACAGTGTAGGAATTGGACTGGCCCTTTCAAATTCTATAATCACAAGTCAGCATGGGGATATCCTTGTAGAGAGCAGTGAAGGAGAAGGAACCAGGTTTAAGGTAAGGTTCTATAAGACAATCCTGTGAAAAAAATAGGCTAGGGTATGCTAAGAACAAAGTTTTGCCCTATGTGACAAAATTGTAATTAAAAAGTCATCAGATAGTAAGGTTGAGGCGATAATCTATTCTCATAGCAGGAATGAAAAATACTTAAGCGAGCAGTATGATCACTTGTGTGTTTGGCGTTATCTGCAATGAGAAAGGGGCATGAATATGAATATTTTGGAAATCAGAAATTTATGCAAAGTATATGGTCAGGGGGAGACAAGAGTTGATGCTCTGAAAAATGTTTCTTTTGACATGGAACAGGGAGAATTTGTGGCAATTGTAGGTCCTTCCGGATCAGGTAAGTCAACACTTCTTCATATACTGGGTGGAGTGGACGTGCCGACCTCAGGAACCTGTAATATTGCAGGCACTGATATAGGTAAACTTGACGAAACAAAGCTTGCAATCTTCCGAAGAAGGAACATTGGACTTATATATCAGTTTTATAACCTTATTCCAATCCTGAATGTGGAGGAGAACTTAACACTCCCCATTCTTCTTGATGGCAAAAAGCCGGATAAAGCTCTTCTAAATGACCTTGTGGAAAAGCTTGGATTAAAGAGCAGACTCTCTCACCTTCCAAACCAGCTATCAGGCGGGCAGCAGCAGAGAGTATCCATCGGACGTGCACTAATGAATCATCCGGCACTCCTCCTTGCAGATGAGCCTACTGGCAACCTTGATTCTGAGAACAGCAAGGAGATCATCTCACTTCTTCGCAAGTTCAACAAGGAAAATAATCAGACAGTTATCATTATTACTCATGATGAGAGAATAGCTCTTTCTGCTGACAGAGTGATCACAATTGAAGATGGTCAGATAACCAGGGATTCAGGGAAAGCCGGGGTGATCGCATCATGAATATCATATCGAAGTTAACACTAAGGCATCTTTTGGATAATAAGAAAAGATCTGTAGTAACAATTCTTGGAATAGCTACTTCAACTGCACTTATCAGTGCTATTCTTCTTGGCGTGTTTTCCTTCTTTAGCTTTTTTGGATACATTTCAGTTCAGACTTCAGGAACTGCTCACGCTGCTTTTGAGAAGGTGTCAAGAGAGCAGTATGAGGCCCTTCTTGCTGATGATACGCTGGAAACAGTAGGGCTTAGAGAGGTTGAAGAGGAAAAGACAGGTGTAAGGCTACTGACAGATACAGAGGAAAGATTTAAAGTCGGGAATATAGATCACGCGACGCAAGATGATTATGAAATGAGAGTTGTTTCAGACTACGATGGTACCTTGCCTTCAAACTCTTCAGAAATTGCTGTTGAAGAAACGTTCCTTACTGATAATGGTCTTGATCTCAAAGTAGGAGATACTCTTACATTTGAAGAGGGATATAGGTTTATTGATAACGAACTTGAAGGCTTTGCCTACCTAGGAGGCACCTATAGGTCTGATGAGCAATTTGAAGTAAGGTCTACAGATACCTGCACTATTACGGCTATTTTACATGGAAACCGTGCTACTAGGAGTTGGGATATTCTCAGAGGAATGGATGACAACTATTATCCAGACCAGGAGAAAGCAACAGTCTCTATAATGCTTAAAAAATGTGACAGCTCGTCGATCAAGCAGATAAAGACTTTGATCAAGAAATATGGAATAGAAAAGTACTCTATAAATACAGAATATCTACTCAGTAGATTTGCTTTTGAAGGTAGTGCCGGTTCTTACAAAAGATTTTTTATCCTGATGGGAATTGCTCTGGCAATTGTAATTGCAACTTCAGTTGTCCTCATCTTTAACTCTATAGGAATGTCCCTAACTGAGAGAATGAGATATCTGGGAATGCTTGCAAGTGTTGGTGCCACGGCACGTCAAAAGAGATTTTCAATCTACTACGAAGGTCTTGTGCTTGGGCTGATAGGTATTCCGCTTGGACTTCTCTTTGGATATATAGGAACAAAGATTACGCTGGCTATACTGGGAAGAAGGATTCTTGAGGCAGATATCATTGTTGGAGCTGAAGGCATGCGAGGTACGATTCCTATAGTGATACAGCCAACTGTTATTGCAGCTATTATTATCTTTTCTGCCCTTACAATATTGATTTCTGTTTTGGTGCCGGGAATTAAGGCAGCCAGGATAATGCCTATCGATGCCCTCAGACAGAGCACAATTATCAAGGTTAAGGCAAGAAAACTTCGTGTCAATCCGCTTATCAGAAAGATATTTGGTTATGAGGGAGAGCTTGCTTACAAGAATATTAAGAGAAATGGAGTTAAAGGAAAGGTGATTACAATATCCATTGCGGTTTCTATAATTCTTTTCTTGACTCTTAATTTCTTTTGCAGATCAATAGCAAGAGCTAATAGCTACGATATTGATATTCCTTATCAGATAATCGCCTCTTGTTCTCTTAATGAAAGTGACAGATTAAGAGACGCAATCAGTGAAATGGAGGGAGTAAACGATGTCTATTGTTCAGGATTGATCCATTTCTCATTTAAAAAGGAGCAAGATGACCCATATACAACTCTTGCAAACACAGATATAGCAGATAGGAGCTTTTTGACAGAGAGTTTTAGAGAAAAGACCGATGCCTTTGATCTGTATATTATGGCTGTAGAAATAGTTGATGATGAAGATTTTAACAAGATACTGGTTGAAAACGGGCTGTCAAGGGAGGATTATTATTCAGGGACACTTAGAGGAGTTCTTCTAAACAGTTATTTCCATGAGGTAAATGATGCCCCTGTGTTTAATGAAGGCATCATAGGCCAGAGCCTTCATTATGATGAGGTCATGGGCTTTCCACCTGTAATTGAAGTGGCAGCACTGGTTCCTTATGCTGATGACAATAAAGTCTTTGACTATATACCCAAAGGGACAATGACTGTATTTGTTCCCAGGTCAGTTTATTATGAGAAGGCAAAAGAGGTACTTCCTGAGGATAAACTAACGCTGGATCTGGCAGTTGAGACTACAGATAATAAAGCAGTTTATTCAAAAATCTATCAGCTTCTGATGGAAGATGGCTATCACAACTATTATTGTACAGATCTTACAGATTCGCTGAAGATTATGGATACCATTACACTTATGCTCAACACAGCTATGTATGGCTTTTCTACATTATTGACCCTTATAGCCATTGCAAATATTGTGAATACTATTTCTACCGGAGTTCTCTTAAGAAGAAAAGAGTTTGCTATGTATAAATCTGTGGGGCTTGATAACAGAGGCTTTAAAAAGATGATATGGCTTGAAGTATTTCTTTATGGCATCAAAGCATTATTATGGGGACTTCCGATATCTCTTTTCCTAAGCTATATGATGTACCGTTCCTTTGATTCTGCGCTGTATACCTTTAGTCCAAATCTTGCCTTTTATGGCGTAGTTATAGTAGCAGTATTTGGAATATTGGGAATCAGCATGAGCCTTAGCGTCCATAAGATCAAGGACGACAATATCATAGAAGCTCTTAAAGAAGATGCAGTGTAAAAAAGTCAGTGGGTGAGTCAGCGGGGACGTATCAAAATGACTCATTGTGCACAATGAGTCATTTTGATACGTCCCCGCTGACTCATAATTTAATCATGTAAGGTCACTGAAAGGACAACAGGGTTATGATCTGAGTTGACAAAATCAAGGTCCTGAGTATCGCAGGAGTTGATTGAAATATTGTTTGATACGATGAATCCGTCTATTACGTAGTACTGGAAGGTATCTTTATCAGCGCCGAGGTAGACTTTATCAAGTGAACGGCAGGTTGGAACAGTACTGTCGGTAATGAAGGTAAAGTCATTGCCAAAATCAGAAATATCAATGCTTCCTGGCTGCCAGAGTCCATCATATACAGGGTAGGCAGCTGTATCAGTATTTGAGAATACCTGATTGAAATCACCACCTGCAATTACATAATTATCGGCGTTAACTTCTGCCTGCAGGACTTCTCTGAGCATATTGGTCTGAGCAATCTTACCTTCTCCGCTGTCATAGGCTTCAAGATGAAGATTTATAAGTACCAGTTCACTGTCAGTTCCCTGAACAGGGATCCTTGTTACGTCAAGACATTTTTTGAAATTGCAAGTACTTACCGGCCATTTAAAAGGTACAGGCAGTGACAATCTTGTAGAAGAAGCGGCGTTATAAGCTGACAATGTCTGTATTCCGACTTTGACTCTTCCAATTGGTGGGATTGGGTAAGGGATAAAAATAGCATCCATATTTAAGGCATAAGAGCTTACTTTATCAGGATTGCTATCTGCAAAAAATGCTACTTCATCGATCTTATGTGATCTGTCAGCTGTTTTATCAACTTCCTGTAAAAATACTACGTCTGGATTGATCAGATTGATCTCGGTAGCCATGGCTTCAAGGTTTTCTCTTACTCTTGCTTCATCGGCAGTAGTGACCATAGTACCGCCATCCATGAAGAAATCTGCATTATCACCAAGTGCTCCATAGCCTGTATTCCAGGTTAGTACTGTCAGAGTATCTCCTGCAGAAAGTGTTTTAGAAGCAGTACCGTTAAGTTCGATTGTTTCTTCATCAGCGGGTCGGTATTCAAAAATAGTAAGAATTCCTAATCCTGCTACAATAAATATCAGCAATGCGATCACAATACGCAGTAATACTTTACCGATTGATTTTAAAGGGCTTTTACTGTTGTTGTCCTTTGACATTTAAGTTATTCCTCCTGTAAGTTCCTTGAATGTTTGAGGATTGTGAGAGTTTCGAAAAAACGGAACAATCCGGTAGTCATAAGGTGTTAATAGGAACTTTTTACACCTACCCCATTATATATATATTTCTATTTTTTTGAAGTTCTTTTTTATTATTGTAAGTTATGGCTTAACTGATATTCTTTTGGCGACATACCGTATTCTTTTTTGAAAGCCTTGAAAAAGCTGGAATAGTCTTTAAATCCATATTGTTCAAAGGTCTTAGTGATATTATCACCATTTCTCAGTGCTGAGCTGATGGCGCTCAAACGCTTTTTAGTAATGTATCGGTGTATTGATATACCGGTGTTATCCTGAAAAAGATGAGCAATATAGTATTTACTTAGGTAAAAATGTTCTGAAATACTATCCAGAGTCAGATCTTCATCCAGATGATCGTTGATATAACTGGATATTGAATGATAGGTATTTGAACTTTCATTTTCATTTTGTTTATTCTTTTGCTCATACACACTTCGGTTGATCTGCAGGATCAGCTCTTCAGCAGAAAGTGCTACCTTAGCATCTTTTCCAAAACGATCAGAATGGATCTCATCGAGCAGGGTAAAAAGTCTTGATTGCAGAGCACTAAACTCTATCACATCAAAATGATATATGTATTCCTTGCTGGTGATGGCATGCTGCATAAGATATATGTAGTCAGGAGATTTTGTCAGCAAGTCATTACAATACTGCTGGCTGATCCAAAAGACAAAACGCCTGTAAGGCTTGTCATTGTCTTTGATGATCGCATGATGGGCCACTCCGGGTGGCATGAGCATCAGGTCGCCTGGCTTTATTGACATCTCTTTTCCGGCAATTACCATACTGACATCACCCTCCAGGAAAAAATAGAATTCGTAATAATTATGGGAATGTTCCGGCACAGCATGAAAATGAAGATCGCTATAATAAAAGACTTCAAAGTCTTTGGAGAGCATATATTGTCTGGTGTTAAAGGCAGAACGCAATTCCTTTTTCATAAAAATATCCTCAAGAAATTTTTTATTAATCATACAGCAACTTTTGCAATGTATGCAACAAGTCTATCAATGTTTATTTAAAAAACATTTTTGTAAAATAAGAGCATCTCCAAAAATACAAACAAATGCATTTTTGCCACTACGTGTCAAAAATACTGCAAATAGGCTATTTGAAAGCGACTTTGTCGTAGAGCCTATTTGCATCTTGCATTACTTTTTGAAGAGACAAAAATTTATGCTTTAAGACGTACAAGGACAAGACAAATTATTTTTTTTTATAAGAAAGAGGTATTTCAATATGGAAATGACACTTCGCTGGTATGGCAGCAAATTTGACACAGTAACACTTGAACAGATCAGACAGATTCCTGGTGTAAAAGGGGTTATCACTACTCTTTATGATACTCAGCCAGGTGAAGTATGGAGCAGAGAGCGTATCCGTGCTATGAAGGCAGAAGTTGAGGCAGCAGGCCTTCATGTTTCAGGTATTGAAAGCGTAAATGTACATGACGCTATCAAGGTAGGCACACCAGACAGAGATCAGTATATTGCTAACTACATCGAGACTCTTGAGAATCTTGGTCAGGAAGACATCCATCTTGTATGCTACAACTTTATGCCTGTTTTTGACTGGACAAGAACTGAGCTTGCAAGAAAGAGACCTGATGGATCTACAGTACTTGCTTATACTCAGGCAGCAGTTGATGCACTTGATCCGGAGAAGATGTTTGAATCAATTGCCGGTGATACTAACGGTTCAGTTATGCCAGGTTGGGAACCAGAGCGTATGGCTAGAGTAAAAGAACTCTTTGAGATGTACAAAGACGTTGATGATGAAAAGCTCTTTGCAAATCTTGTGTATTTCCTTGAGAAGATTATGCCGGTATGTAATAAATATGACATCAAGATGGCTATTCACCCGGATGATCCTGCTTGGAGTGTATTTGGACTTCCTCGTATCATCATCAATAAAAAGAATATCCTCAGAATGATGCAGGCTGTAGATGATGTGCACAACGGTGTAACATTCTGCTCAGGTTCTTATGGAACCAACCTTGAGAATGATCTTCCAGATATGATCAGATCACTTAAGGGTAGAATCCACTTTGCGCACGTACGTAACCTTAAATTCAATTCTCCTGATGATTTTGAAGAGTCAGCTCATCTTTCATCAGATGGAACATTTGATATGTATGAGATCATGAAAGCTCTCTATGAGATTGGCTTTGATGGTCCTATCCGTCCAGACCACGGTCGTATGATCTGGGGCGAGAAGGCAATGCCTGGATATGGTCTCTATGACAGAGCACTTGGTGCAACATATCTTAATGGCCTTTGGGAAGCAATTGATAAGAGCCAGACAAGAGGTCTTTGATCAATAGCTATTTAGAGATGACAGATCAGAATCGTAGAAGATAAGTCTTTTATCTTACATGGAAAGAGAAGGTTGAATATGAGTAAGTTAGTATTAAATGAAACTGGATTACAGAATAAAGCCGACTGGGAAAGCGCTGGATATAAGCTTCCTTCCTTTGACAGAGCAAAAGTCATGGAAGAAACCAAGAAAAATCCGCAGTGGATACATTTTGGTGCCGGTAATATCTTCAGAGCATTTCAGGCAAACGTATGCCAGAAGATGATCGAAAATGGAGATATGAGCACTGGTCTTGTAGTAGCTGAAGGCTTTGACTATGAGATAATTGAAAAGAGCTATCGTCCACAGGACAACTATTCAGTACTTGTAACACTTAAGGCTGATGGAAACATTGAAAAAACAGTTATTGGAAGTATCGTTGAGTCTTGCATACTTGATTCTGAAAATGATGTTGAATATAGCAGATTAAAAGAGATTTTTGAGAATGATTCACTCCAGATGGCAAGCTTTACCATTACAGAAAAGGGTTATAGCCTTGTAAATGGTAAGGGAGAGGAACTTCCTTCTGTTACAGCAGATATGGCAAATGGCCCTGAGAAGCCAGAAAGCTATATTGGAAAAGTTGTATCTCTTTTATATGCAAGATATAAAAAGAGTGCTACTCCAATAGCTATGGTCAGCATGGATAACTGTTCTCACAATGGTGAGAAGCTGTTTGCAGCTATTGATGCTTTTGCAAAAGGATGGAATAAGAACGGTCTTGTAGAAGATGGATTTGTAGCATATATCGAGGATGAGAGTAAGGTAAGTTTCCCTTGGAGTATGATTGATAAAATAACACCAAGACCGGATGCTTCTGTAGAAGATATCCTTAAAAACGACGGACTTGAAGGTTTAGAGCCGGTTATCACTTCTAAAAAGACTTATGTTGCTCCATTTGTAAATGCTGAAGAGAGCGAATATCTTGTAATTGAGGATAAGTTCCCTAATGGAAGACCATCTCTCGAAAAGGCAGGACTTATCTTTACAGATAGAGAAACCGTAAATAAAGTTGAAAAGATGAAGGTATGCACATGCCTTAATCCTCTTCATACAGCCCTTGCAGTATATGGTTGTCTGCTTGGATACACCAAGATTGCAGATGAGATGAAGGATGAGACACTTCTTCAGATGGTCAAGACAATTGGCTATAAGGAAGGACTTCCTGTTGTTGTTAATCCTGGAGTTATTGATCCTAAGGAGTTCATCGACACTGTTGTAAATGTAAGAATCCCTAACCCATTTATGCCTGACACACCACAGCGTATTGCAACTGATACTTCACAGAAGCTTTCTATCAGATTTGGTGAGACTATCAAGGCTTATGCTGCATCAAGTGAACTGGATGTACAGGACCTTAAGCTGATACCACTTGTATTTGCAGGATGGCTCAGATATCTTATGGCAGTAGATGATAATGGAGAAGCATTTGAACTTAGTGCAGATCCACTTATTGATACTGTTAAGCCGGTTGTGGATAAGATTACTCTTGGATGCAACATCAGTGAAAAAGAAGCAGAAGAAATCTTAAGACCGATTATGTCAAATAAAGCTATCTTCGGAGTTGATTTATTTGAAGCAGGTCTGTCCGACATTGTAATTGGATATTTCCTTGAACTCATTGCCGGAAAAGGTGCTGTAAGAAACACTCTTGTTAAATACGTAAAATAAATAACGGCCATTTTTTGGATCCCCTGTCAGTGACTATGCAGGGGATCTTTTTTCGTTAAAAAATAGAAACTCAGTGAGGAAGTGGTTTTCATTCAGTTTATGATTATTTTATAATTTTGCACAATTTATTTGTGCAAAAATGTGATAAGATTGAAAAAGGCTTTGTATTAATAAAATATGTCGAAAAATATTGACAATAGAAGGTTTCGGTAATAATGTATTACTGTACTATTAAAATAATACAAGAGTATGAGAGATGAAGAAATCTCTATTTAGTTAAAAGGTGTCATGGAGGAGAGAAATGGAAACTGAGAAAAAGTCATTCTTTGGTAAGCTCAAAGGGTTTGTAAAAAAACACAAAAAGCTTACTATTGCATTAGTCGTTATATTGATAATCATCATAGCACTTAGAGCATGTGTTAACAGCGTAGATACAAGTGCTCTCTATTCACAGGATACTGCTCAGGTAAGAGATATTGTAAATTATCATACATTTTCAGGCACAATAACTCCTGTAGATCAAAAGAAAGTCATGTCTGAAGTTACCGGAACAAAGGTATCACAGGTACTTGTTGAAGAAGGTGACGAAGTTAAGGCAGGGGATGTTCTTGTCATTTTCGATACATCTACAATTGAAGAAAATATCAAAGAGCAGGAAGTTACACTTGAATCAGGCAAGGTATCACTTCAGCAGGCTCAGGCTACATACAACAATTATGTCAGAGACAGAAATGATGGATTAAATACTTCTATCCAGACTGCTCAGTCTGGTATTGATAGTGCCTATGCACAGCTTTTATCAGCGCAAAATGCCTATAATGATGAAGTAACTCTTAATAATAAGAATATGAGCCAGACCATAATGACAGCAATGAATAATGTTACAAGCGCTTATTATGGAATGCTCAGTGCGCAGAATTCATCAGACATTACTACATATAACAATAATAATAGCCTTGCAAGTGATGAATATAAGGATTTGACAGCTGAATCATCAGAGTTATCTCTTGAAAGTGCTCAGGCATCATATTCTCAGGCGCTCACAAGCTATGAAGCTGCCAAGCTCAATGAGGAAAGCAGTCTGACTAAGCTTTTTGACAATCTGATCCAGGCTCAGGAAGCATACTTATCAGCTATTGACAGTTATAATGCAGCAGTCAGAACTGCTGATGAGACAGCGCAGAACTATGCTCTTCAGGTTCAGTCCAGCGAACTTACAAACCAGTTAAATGAGCTGAGACTTGAGAATTATAAATCACAGCTTGAAAAGTACACTGTAACAGCACCTATGGACGGAACAGTTACTTCTCTGAGTGCGACAGTTGGTGAGATCCCTACAAACACAACACTGGCAGTTGTTACCAGCTTTGATCAGATGAAGGTTGATATCAAGATCAATGAATATGACATTCTTGGTGTGGAAGATGGCAAAGAAGTAGATATATATGTATCAGCTCTTGATAAGACATATACAGGAACAATTGAAAATATCGATAAGGTAGCAACAATTGACAACGGAGTATCATATTTTGGAGCAGAAGTTAATTTTGACGCTGATGAGTACGCAAGAAGCGGTATGAGCGTAGAAGTTAAGCTTGTAGTCAGTGATGTTGAGGATGCATTGTGTGTCTTATCAGATGCTATTCAGTCAGAAAAAGATGGATCATCCTACGTACTTACATATGACGAATCCGGTAAAAATATGATCCATCAGCCTGTTACTATCGGCGTTACAGATGGTACATATACTCAGGTAACAGAAGGATTAAGTGAAGGTGATACAGTTCTTTATTTCTCATCAGCTCTCACTTATAGCGTAAGTTATTGATAATACCCTTTCATTAGTGTTTTAGTGGAGAACAATATGAGTGAAGATAGAGAAGAAATACTCCGCATGAAGGGCATTGTCAAAGATTACAATGTTGGCGGAGAGATTTCCAGAGTTTTAAAGGGAATAGACCTTAGCGTAAGGCGAGGTGAATTCCTTGCGATACTTGGACCATCAGGTTCAGGTAAATCAACCCTTATGAATATAATCGGTTGTCTGGATGTTCCTACTGAAGGTGAATATGAGCTTTCTGGAAGGGTAATTGCTAATCAGGATGAGGCTACATTGGCTCATATAAGAAATCATGAGATTGGCTTTATATTTCAGTCCTTTCACCTTCTTCAGAAGCAGACAGCTTTTGACAATGTGGAACTTCCTTTAATTTATGCCAATATGCCTGAAAAGCAGCGCAAAGAACGTGTAGAAGAGATGCTTAAAAGAGTTAATCTCTCAGATAAAATGAGACATTATCCAAATATGTTATCAGGTGGACAGCAGCAGAGAGTAGCAATTGCAAGGGCGATTGCTACTAATCCTACGATTCTGCTTGCAGATGAGCCAACAGGTGCTTTGGATCAAAAGACTGGAGCTCAGGTCATGGAACTGTTCCATGAGCTTAATAATGAAGGAAGAACTATCATAATGATCACGCATGATGCCAAGATAGCATCACATGCATCCAGGATAGTTCGTATCCTGGATGGTAATCTGCTTGAAGGCGGCGGTCTTGAGGATGCATAAGGGAGGACAAAATGGATATTTTTAAACAGAGCTTTAAGATGTCTATTCAGAACATCAAAGGTAATAAGATGCGTTCTTTCCTGACTATGCTGGGTATTGTGATCGGTGTTGCGGCAGTTATCGGACTCATCACCCTTGTTCAGGGTGTTTCAGATCAGATATTATCTGAATTTTCAGGACTTGGCGCAGGTACGATCTCTGTAAATGCAATTGGCACAGCTATGAAGAGCGGTCTTACCAATAATGATATAGAGACACTTAAACAGATAGATGGTGTATCAGGAATATCGCCGACTGTATCTTTAACTTCTACAGCAGTTATGAACAACGAAGTATATGACAAGGTCACTGTAGAAGGCAAGGCAGTTGTTTATTTCCTGGAAAATGATGCAATAGATTCAGGAAGAGCTTTTTCAGAAGCAGACATGGATGGTAATTCCAGAGTATGTATTGTGGATGAAACATTTATCAAAAAAGTATTACAGGGACAGCAGGTAATTGGCAATACTGTAAGGATAGGTGGATATGAGTATCTGATCGTCGGTATCAGCAAGGCAGACAATAGCATTTTTTCACAGATGAGTGATTCCAGTGATAGTGATGGAACAGTGCTTATTCCATATAAGAATGCTCTTAGAATGTCTGGAAAAGAGAATATACAGAGCTTTGAGGTGTATATAGAAGAAGGCTATTCTACTTCAGATGTAGAGAATAGTCTGAGAACAGCACTGGATGCCATATACAATCAGGCAGACAACAGTTACAGCATCCTCAATATGGAAAGTCTTATGGATACAATGGATTCAATTCAGGGTATGATGAGTACAATGCTTGGCGGCATTGCATCCATAGCTCTTCTCGTAGGTGGAATAGGTATTATGAATATGATGCTGGTATCTGTTACAGAGCGTACAAAGGAAATTGGTCTTAGAAAAGCACTTGGTGCTGAACCTTCAAGAATACAGGCGCAGTTCCTCATTGAGTCTGTTGTTTTGTCAGTAATAGGCGGAATCATAGGTGTTATACTGGGACTTCTCATTGCATTTATTGCAGCCATGGCACTGGATAGTCAGTTCTCAATATCATTTTCAGCTATAGCCCTTGGCGTAGGATTTTCACTGGCTGTAGGTATCATATTTGGTTGGGCACCTGCAAGAAGGGCTTCAAAGCTCAATCCTATTGATGCTCTTAGAAGTGAATGATATCAGTAAATTTAGAGTTGAATATTGGATCTTTTGAAAAAATAGAAAGGCAGAAGGTATGAAGAAAGTATTAGATAAAAAGATAATGATCAAAACAGCTGCAGCAGTTATGTGCGCTGCATTTGCAATCACAGCAGTACCAACCGGTCAGGCAGAGGCTGCTGCATATAATTCCAAATATACAAGCACATACTCCTGGGAAGATCTTATTTTGCCGGCTCTTAAAAAGCAGACAGATGCTAATGGAGTATATAGACAGCTCAAGCTCAGTCTTGAATATGGCACATTAAATGAAGGAAATATCAGACATCTCTATGAACAGTCCGGAGTTAATATCCAGTTGGAAGTAATCCTTAAGCTGTATCAGGACGGCCTTGTGTCATCCTATCTGTACAAGGATCTTGCAGGTCTGTCCATGGATGCCAACGATCTGGCACCAATCTTTAATGCAGATTATTACTATAATGCCAATCCTGATTTACAGGCTGTTATAGGATATGACCCTGCTAAATTGTTTGAGCATTTTGTAACTTATGGAATGAATGAGGGCAGAGTTGCCAGCAGCACATTTAATATCAATTATTATAAGAGTAACTACCCAGCTATAGTGGCTGAATATGGTAGCAATAATGCCTCATATTATGACCACTATATGGCATATGGAAGATTTGAAAACAGAGTTGCCAATAAGAAAAAATAACTATCATTGCCTGTTGTAATATGCATAGCTGGCATAGTAATAGGTTCTTATATAACCATCAGTTGAGACAACCACAAATTCTTTCGTGTCCTTGATGTAGTAGATATCATCCCCGTCCTCTTTTTCATATTTGTGAAGAGCGTTTGGGTTATTTACTACAGCGTTGGCAGCAGCAAGGTATTCTTCTGGTGAGTCAAAACCCATATCTACGCCATGCTTTTCATAATGGCTCTGAAGAAGATTGTCATAGCGGAAGGTGTACTCTTTATAAATAGCACGTTCTGTTGATGCAGATGCATCAGCAATTGCATAATATGAAGCATACTCGTCAGCTGGATAAGTCCAGTCATCGCTATCTTCCTGTGCACCCTCTCCAAAGCGTGTTAAGAGAGATCCTATTACAAAGACTGCGATAACAACCATAAAACCGTAGTAAAAAGATGGATTATTTTTTTTATTTGGTAATTTAAATTTCATATTTTTTCACCTGAGAAAAAGTATTTTTTAAAATAATTATACCTAGCATAAACTTGAATTAAAAGACGGAGACAGAAATGACAGATTATAATTTGATCAAAGAACAAATGAAAGCCCTTATAGAATCAGATAATTGGTATGTTCCTGTACTGTCCAATTTATCAGCACTTCTATATGAGTCAATGGACAGGCTTAACTGGGCTGGTTTTTATATCGTAAAAGAGGATACTCTTGTACTTGGACCTTTTCAGGGAAAAGTAGCATGTATCCACATTCCAAGTGGAAAAGGTGTCTGCGGAACAGCATTTAAGGAGGATAAGACTCAGCTTGTAGTCAATGTCCATGATTTTCCCGGACACATTGCCTGTGACAGTGCATCCAATTCTGAAATTGTAGTACCGATCCACAAGGATGGAAAAGTAGTAGCAGTTCTGGACATCGACAGCCCGGAGATTGGAAGATTTACAGAGTCTGATCGAGATGGCCTTGAGATGGTCGTTAGAGAGTTGGAAAAACATATTTGTTTCTAAGATATAAGATACTGGAGCAAGCTGTAAGCAAGTGAGTAGAAAATAAATAATACTACTTGACATAACAGAGAATCTTGCACTAGAATTATTGAAATATAAGACAATTTATAAAGGCAATGACGAAGAGAGTAGATTATCCTGGAAAGCTTTAGAGAGCCAGTGGTTGGTGCAAACTGGTGCGAGTACTGATATTTGAAAATCACTTCTGAGCTGCAAAGTCGAAATGATCAGTAGACTGCGACGTATTCTTCGCGTTAGGAAGAGCCGTATGAAACTTATTTAAGGAAGTACGTGTAAAACAGGTGGTTAAGCGTGGTAAATTTTGCCTCGTCCTTTTTTACGAAAGGACGAGGCTTTTTTCATAGTAGGAAAGGAGTAAGAGATGTACAACAAGGTCACTACAGACATGAACTTTGTCGACAGAGAAAAAGAAGTTGAAAAGTTCTGGAAAGATAATGACATCTTCCAGAAGTCTATCGACAACCGCAAGGAGGGCGAAACATATACTTTTTATGATGGACCGCCTACAGCAAATGGTAAGCCACATATAGGTCACGTTCTTACACGTGCCATCAAGGATATGATTCCTCGTTATCGCACTATGAAGGGATATAACGTTCCTCGTAAGGCAGGTTGGGATACACATGGACTTCCTGTTGAGCTTGAAGTTGAGAAGCTCCTTGGTCTTGATGGTAAGGAACAGATTGAAGAATATGGTATGGAGCCATTCATCAAGAAGTGTAAGGAAAGCGTTTGGAAATACAAGGGTATGTGGGAAGATTTCTCAGGTACAGTTGGTTTCTGGGCTGATATGGATAACCCATATGTTACATATGATGACAACTTCATCGAGTCAGAATGGTGGGCTCTTAAGACTATCTACGACAAAGACCTTTTATACAAGGGATTTAAAGTAGTTCCATATTGTCCTCGTTGTGGAACACCTCTTTCATCTCACGAGGTTGCACAGGGTTATAAGACTGTAAAAGAGCGTTCTGCTGTTGCACGTTTCAAAGTAGTTGGTGAAGATGCATTTATCCTTGCATGGACAACAACACCTTGGACACTTCCATCTAACGTTGCTCTCTGCGTAAACCCAGAAGAGACATACGCTAAGGTAAAGGCAGCTGATGGCAATACATATTACATGGCACAGGCACTTCTTGACAAAGTTCTTTCTCCACTTGCAAAAGAAGAAGGACAGGCAGCTTATGAAGTACTTGAGACAATGAAGGGAACAGACCTTGAGTACAAGGAATATGAGCCACTTTATGATGGAGCTAAGGATATAATTGCAAAGCAGCGTAAGAAGGCTCACTTTGTAGTATGTGACGATTATGTAACTATGACAGATGGTACTGGTGTAGTTCATATTGCTCCTGCATTCGGTGAAGATGATGCCAAGGTTGGACGCAAGTATGACCTTCCATTTGTACAGCTTGTTGATGAAAAAGGTGAGATGACAAAGGAAACACCTTTTGCAGGCAAGTTTGTAAAAGATGCTGATCCACTTGTTATCAAAGATCTGAGTGAGAGAAAGCTCCTTTTCGATGCACCTAAATTTGAACATGAATATCCACACTGCTGGAGATGTAATACACCACTTATCTACTATGCTCGTTCAACATGGTTCATTAAGATGACTGCTGTTAAGGATCAGCTTGTAGAAGGTAATAAGAAGATCAACTGGATCCCACAGTCAATCGGTGAAGGAAGATTTGGTAACTGGCTTGAGAATATCCAGGATTGGGGTATCTCACGTAACCGTTATTGGGGAACTCCTCTCAATATCTGGGAATGTGAGGATTGTGGTCATCTGACATCAGTTGGAAGCCGTAAGGAACTTGCTGAATTAACAGGTGACGACAGCGCTCTTACAACAGAGCTTCACAGACCATATATTGATAAGTTTGTGATCAAGTGTCCTGAATGTGGTAAGGAAATGCACAGAGTTCCAGAAGTTATCGACTGCTGGTTCGACTCAGGTGCAATGCCATTTGCTCAGCATCACTATCCATTTGAGAATAAGGAATTGTTTGAGAAGCAGTTCCCTGCAGCATTTATCTCAGAGGCGGTTGACCAGACAAGAGGATGGTTCTATTCATTACATGCAGAATCAACACTTCTTTTCGGTAAGCCATGTTATGAAAATGTTATCGTTCTTGGTCTTGTGCAGGATGAGAATGGTCAGAAGATGAGTAAGAGTAAGGGTAATGCAGTAGACCCATTTGATGCTCTTAAGAACTATGGTGCAGATGCTATCAGATGGTACTTCTACACTAACTCAGCGCCATGGCTTCCTAGCCGTTTCTATGGCAAGGCAGTTCAGGAAGGACAGAGAAAGTTCCTTGGAACATTGTGGAATACATATGCATTCTTCGTACTGTACGCTAATATCGATGGATTTAACGCAGCTGATTACAAGCTTGAGCCTGAGAAGCTTACAGTTATGGATAAGTGGCTCTTGTCTAAGCTTAACAGCATGGTAAAAGATGTAGACTCTAACCTTGAGAACTACAGAATCCCAGAAGCTGGTAAGGCTCTTGATAAGTTTGTTGATGATATGAGTAACTGGTATGTTCGTCGTAGCCGTGAGCGTTTCTGGGCTAAGGGAATGGAACAGGATAAGATCTCTGCATACATGACTCTGTATACAGCACTTGTTACAGTAGCTAAGGCAGCAGCTCCTATGGTTCCATTTATGACAGAAGAAATCTATCAGAACCTTGTAAGAAACAGCTTTGCTGATGCTCCAGAGAGTATCCACCTCTGCGATTATCCTACAGTTGATGAGAGCATGATCGACAAGCAGCTTGAGCAGGATATGGATGAAGTTCTTGATATCGTTGTACTTGGACGTGCATGCAGAAATGCAGCTAACATCAAGAACCGTCAGCCAATCGGACAGATGTATGTAAAGGCAGAGCATACAGTTGGTGAATTCTATCAGGATATCATCACAGATGAGCTTAATGTTAAGAAGGTTGCATTTACTGATGATGTAAGAGACTTTACAAGCTATACATTCAAGCCACAGCTCAAGACAGTAGGACCTAAGTATGGTAAGTCACTTGGAGCTATCAAGGAATACCTTGGCAATCTTGATGGCAATGCAGCTATGGATGAGCTTAACAATAATGGTGCTCTTAAGTTTGATGCTAACGGAACAGAAGTAGAACTTACTAAGGAAGATCTCCTCATTGATATGACTCAGAAGGAAGGCTTTATGTCTCAGGAAGACTACGGAATTACTGTAGTTCTTGATACTAACCTTACAGAAGAACTTCTGAATGAAGGATTTGTACTTGAAGTAATCAGTAAGGTCCAGACAATGCGTAAGGATAGCGGCTTTGAGGTAATGGACCATATTAAAGTATCCATTAATGGCAACGATAAGCTTGCTGGTATTGTTCAGAACAATTCTGATGCGATCTCAACTAAGGTACTTGCTAATGAAATCGTCTATGGCAGTGACGTAGCAAATGCTAAAGAATGGGATATCAACGGCGAGAAAGTAACAATCGGTGTTGAAAAGGTGTGATCTACCACCTTAAAAAGTAGTGTTTATTTTGGGAATTTATGAAAAAAGTTATTGGAAAACGGTAGGAAGATAACATATAAATAAGAAGTACCATGTGCAGTAAGGGAAATATGTACGGCACATGGTACTTTTTTAATGCAATTTATTATCGATCAATATCAATTATTTTTTTATCAGCAGGTATAACCAACAAGGAGCTTCAGTGTATTTTCAGCACCATCTCTGTGACTGCGCTCATAACCATGTGAAGCATATACGCCTGCACCGATCAGACCGTGTTTTACGTCAGCACCGGCACGAAGAGTAGCTTCTACGTCTGAACCGTAATGTGGATAAACATCTACAGCATAGTCTGCGTTCATCTTTTTAGCTGCTTCAATAAGTCCCTTAACAACTGAGTATGCATAAGGGCCGCCGCTGTCTTTTGCACAGATAGAAACCTGTCTCTCTGTACATGTAAGACCTTCACCTACACAGCCCATATCTACAGATATTGCTTCTGTAACGCCAGCTGGTACAGATGCGCATCCGCCGTGACCTACTTCTTCAAATACTGTTATGTGAGCATAAAGAGCACGGGCTGGAGTGATCTTGTTGTCTGCCAGGTATTTGGCAAATCCAAGAAGAATACCAACTGAGAGTTTATCATCAAGGAATCTGCTCTTGATATAGCCGCTCTTGGTGATGCGTGTATTTGGCTCAAAACATACGATATCACCAATGCTGATGCCAAGCTTAAGAGCATCTTCTTTAGATTTAACGTCTTCATCAAGTACTACTTCACAACTGTCAAAAGTTCTCTTTGTATCGTTATAATCACCATTTACATGAATAGAAGCGTTTGTAAGCTGGAAGGTTCCTTCATAGTCACCATCAAATTTAGTAACGACTCTGACATTTTCAGTCTCGGCGTTATTAGCATTCATACCGCCAAGAGGTGTTACAACAAGGCGTCCGGTAGATTTGATGCTGGAAACCATGCCTCCCAGTGTGTCTGTATGAGCTTCAAGGAATAAACCGTCTTTTTTGTCTATGCCACCAAGAGTTACAAGGACTCCGCCCTTTCCTGTTATCTCAGCTTTATATCCAAGTGATTCAAATTCCTTTTTTACCCATGCTGCAGCTTCATCCGTGTAGCCTGTTGGAGAATCGATGCTCAGAAGCTTCACTGTTTTTTCCATGATAAAATCAGTGTATTTACTAAAATCTATTTTCTTTTGTCTAGCCATAGCTATTTCCTCTTTCTGCTGAATTATCAGCCTTTGTTAGTATAGCACACTCCTGATAATAATTAAAAAATAATAAAAACAATAAAACGCTCATTAATCTATGGAATTAAAATTCAACAAGCGGTAAAATAGATTATATCGTGGTTTTGACACAATTAGAGCACCATTGGAGGACTAAATGAAGAAAAAGAAACTATCTTTTGACAAGGATTTATTCACAAGAAGCGTGCTATACAATGTTAAGACGCTTTATCGCAAGACGCTGGAGGAAGCTACTCCGCAGCAGATATATCAGGCATCGGCTTATGCTATCAAGGATGCCATTATTGACCATTGGATGGATACACAGAAAGCAGTAGAGGAACAGGATCCAAAGCTTGTTTATTACATGTCCATGGAATTCCTCATGGGTAGAGCACTTGGTAATAACCTGATCAATCTGCAGGCTTATAAGGATGTAAAAGATGCCCTTGAAGAATTGGGCGTTGATATCAATCTTATAGAAGATCAGGAGCATGATCCCGCTCTTGGAAATGGTGGTCTTGGAAGACTTGCAGCTTGTTTCCTTGATTCACTTTCTACTCTTGGTTATGTAGCGTATGGATGTGGTATCAGATATAGATATGGCATGTTCAAGCAGAAGATCGTCGATGGTTATCAGGTAGAAGCACCGGATAACTGGCTGGAAAATGGAAATCCATTTGAGCTTAGAAGACCTGAGTATGCCAAGGAAGTTAAATTCGGCGGTTATGTCACAATGTACACAGATGATCATGGCCGTACAATGTTCAGACAGGAAGGCTATCAGGTAGTACGTGCTGTTCCTTATGATCTGCCAGTACTTGGATATGGTAATGGTGTTGTTAATACACTTAGGATATGGGATGCAGAGCCGATACAGTGCTTCCAGCTGGATTCTTTTGACAAGGGTGATTATCAAAAGGCAGTTGAGCAGGATAATCTTGCTTCTCAGATATGTGAAGTACTATATCCTAATGACAATCATATTGCAGGAAAAGAGCTTAGACTTAAACAGCAGTATTTCTTTATTTCTGCATCAGTTCAGACAGCTCTTCAGAGATATTTGAAAAATCATAAAGACATCCGTAAATTCGGCGAAAAGACAGTATTCCAGATGAATGATACACATCCAACGGTTACTGTGGCTGAGCTTATGAGACTACTTATGGATGAATATTATCTTTCATGGGATGACGCATGGGAAGTTACAACACATACCTGTTGCTATACTAACCACACAATTATGTCAGAGGCATTGGAAAAGTGGCCTATGGATCTGTTCCAGAGACTTCTTCCACGTATATTCCAGATTGTGGATGAGATCAACAGACGTTTCTGCGACAGGATCATGCAGCAGTATACCAATAATGCTCAGGACAAGATCAGGAGCATGGCAATACTGTATGATAATCAGGTTAAGATGGCTCATCTTGCGATCATTGGCAGTTACTCTGTAAATGGTGTTGCAAGACTTCATACTGAGATCTTAAAGCAGAGAGAGCTTAAGGATTTCTATGAACTTGAACCTTCCAAGTTTAATAACAAGACTAACGGTATTACCCAGAGAAGATTTATCATGCACGCCAACCCTCTTCTTGCAGACTGGCTCACAGAAAAGGTTGGAGAAGACTGGATCACAGATCTGAGCAAGGTATCAGCAATTAAGGAATTGGTTGATGATAAGAAAGCTCAGAAAGAGTTCATGGATATTAAGCTGGAAAATAAGAAGCGTCTGGCTAAATACATTAAGGAAAATAATGGCATCAAGGTTGATCCTAAGTCCATATTTGACTGCCAGGTTAAGAGATTGCATGAGTATAAGCGTCAGCTCATGAACATTTTGCAGGTAATTTATTTATATGATATGTTTAAGAAAAATCCGGATAAGGATTTTTATCCAAAGACATATATCTTTGGAGCCAAGGCAGCAGCTGGTTATGAGACAGCCAAGCTTACTATCAAGCTGATCAATTCAGTGGCTGATGTAGTTAATAATGATCCTGATATCAACGGCAAGTTGAAAGTTGTATTTATAGAAGATTATCGTGTATCCAATGCAGAACTTATTTTTGCGGCAGCAGATATTTCTGAGCAGATATCTACAGCAAGTAAGGAAGCTTCCGGTACAGGTAATATGAAGATGATGGCTAACGGAGCTGTAACTATAGGAACTCTTGATGGTGCCAACGTTGAGATGCTTGAGGAAGTAGGAAAAGAGAATATGTTCATCTTTGGCCTTACATCACAGCAGGTAATCGATTATGAGAAAAATGGTGGCTATAACCCAAGAGATCTCTACAACAGCAATCCTAAGGTAAAACTTGTTGTGGACAAACTTGTAGATGGAACCTTTAGTTCAGATAAGGAGCTCTTCAGACCAATATACAACTCATTGCTCAATGAAGTAAAAGGCAATAAAGCTGATAAATACTTTATCCTTAGAGACTTTGAAGATTATCTTGATACACAGAAAAAGATATCTGAAGCCTATACTGATAAGAAAAAGTGGGCTAGAATGGCCATGATGAACACAGCCTGTGTAGGAAAGTTCAGCTCAGACAGAACTATCCAGGAATATGTGGATGATATATGGCATTTGGACAAGATCACTATTCAGAAATGATATAAATCTGATCATGGCGCGGCTTTACGGTCGCGCCATTTTAAAAAAATCAACACTTTAACAAAGTAATGCAAAAAAGTACTACACACAGATATTTTTTTATGATAAAATAGCGCAATAAAGTAAGATTGCATTCTTGTATACAGGAGGAGAGTTAATGGTAAAGTCATATGAAAGTGGATGCTACCTTGTAAATGGCACAGAGATAGTGATGGATGCTTCTGATGCCCAGACAGCAGTAGCTTCCAAGACAGGTAAAACTGTTACAAAGGAAGAAGCAAAAAAAGGCACTATCGCTTATGGTATATTACAGGCGCATAATACATCAGGCAATGCAGATAAATTGGAGATCAAGTTTGATAAGCTGACTTCTCATGATATTACATTTGTAGGTATCATTCAGACAGCCAGAGCTTCAGGACTTGAGAAATTCCCTATTCCATATGTACTTACAAACTGCCACAATTCTCTCTGTGCTGTTGGTGGCACTATCAACGAAGATGATCACATGTTTGGTCTTACAGCTGCACAGAAATACGGCGGAATCTATGTACCACCTCATCAGGCAGTTATCCACCAGTTTGCAAGAGAAGCACTGGCAACTGGCGGTGGTATGATCCTTGGATCTGATTCACATACAAGATATGGTGCTCTTGGAACAATGGCAGTAGGTGAAGGTGGTCCTGAGCTTGTAAAGCAGCTCCTGAGCCAGACTTATGATATCAAGATGCCTGAGGTTGTTGCTATCTATCTTGAAGGTGATGTTAATAAAGGTGTGGGTCCACAGGACGTTGCACTTGCAATCATTGGAGAAGTATTTGCTTCAGGATATGTAAAAAATAAAGTAATGGAATTTGTTGGACCTGGTGTTAAGAATCTTAGTGCTGACTTCCGTATCGGCGTTGATGTAATGACAACAGAGACAACTTGTCTTTCATCTATCTGGCAGACAGATAGCGAGATTGAAGAATTCTATGATATACATGGCAGAAAGGGAGACTATAAGGAACTTAGACCATCTGATGTTGCTTATTATGACGGTCTTGTAAAAGTGGATCTCTCAACTGTTAAGCCTATGATCGCTATGCCATTCCATCCAAGTAACACTTACGAGATAGAAGAGGTTAATGCCAACCTGGAAGATATCATCGCAGATGTTGAGAAGCGTGCAAAAGTAAGTTTTGGCGATAAGATCGAATATTCTCTTAGAGATAAGATCAAAAATGGTAAGTTCCATGTTGATCAGGGAATCATCGCAGGCTGTGCAGGTGGTGGATTTGAGAATATCTGCAGCGCAGCTGATATCTTAAAGGGCAGCTATATTGGAAACGACAGGTTTACACTCAGCGTATATCCTGCTTCTACACCTATATATATGGAGATAATCAAGAATGGCGTTGCTGCAACACTTATGGAGACAGGCGCTATACTTAAGACAGCATTTTGCGGACCTTGCTTTGGTGCTGGAGATACTCCTGCAAACAATGCATTTAGTATCAGACATTCAACACGTAACTTCCCTAACCGTGAGGGATCTAAGGTACAGAATGGTCAGATAGCATCAGTTGCACTTATGGATGCTCGTTCAATAGCAGCAACTGCAGCAAATAAAGGCGTGTTAACACCAGCAACTGATTTTGACGGAACAATCAATAAATACAAATACCACTTTGATTCAAAGATTTATGCAAATAGAGTATTTGATTCTAAGGGTGTTGCTAATCCGGATGTTGAGTTGCAGCTTGGTCCAAATATCAAGGATTGGCCAAAGATGGTAGCACTTACTGATAATCTTTTATTAAAGGTTGTATCAGAAATCCATGATCCTGTTACTACTACAGATGAGCTTATCCCATCAGGTGAGACATCATCCTACAGATCCAATCCTATTGGACTTGCAGAATTTACTTTATCAAGAAAAGATCCGGAGTACGTTGGAAGAGCCAAAGAAGTTCATGCTGAGGAAGTAAAGAGAGAAAATGATGTTCCATTTACTGAGATGAATGATGAGATCCAGAATGCAGTTAAGACTGTTCTGGAGAAATATCCGGATGTTACAGCTCAGAATACTGGAATAGGTTCAACAATCTTTGCTGTAAAGCCAGGTGATGGTTCAGCGAGAGAACAGGCAGCTTCATGTCAGAAGGTTCTTGGAGGATGGGCTAATATTGCAAATGAATATGCAACTAAGAGATATCGTTCCAACCTTATTAACTGGGGTATGCTTCCATTTGTAATTGATGAAGGAGAGCTTCCATTTACAAATCTGGATTATGTATTTTTACCTGGAATCAGAGCTGCTGTAGAAAATAAGTCAGATGAGATCAAGGCAGTAGCAGTATCAGAAGGCAGCATGAAAGAATTTACTCTTCGTCTTGGAGATCTGACTGATACAGAGAGAGAGATCATCCTTGATGGATGTCTTATCAACTATAATAGAGCTGGTAAAAAAGCTTGAATCACTTTCTCATGATCAAGTAATAAGAATATATATTATAACGTGAAATAAACCGGTCAAGAGCTTATAATAGATAAAGAGGCTTTTGACCGGATTTTTTACAATATAGATAAGAGAGAATAGATATGAGTGGGGACTATTATTTATTTAAAAGAGCTACAGCCGTGATGCTGATGGCCGTGATGCTGACCGGATGCAGCAAGGCAGAAACAGAGAATTTAGAATTACTTATAGAGCAGGATCAACCAGAAACAGTTGACCCTGCTCTTGATATGTCTTATGAGGTACCTGTGGATACTCCTGAGATTTTGATAGATCAATGTGGATATGAGGCTGATTCGGAGAAAGTAGTTGTATTTAGGGGAACGGACCTTGATAGTACATTTGAAGTAAGAAATCTTGAAACAGATGAAGTAGTGTATGTTGGAGAAGTTAGAAGATCCAAGTACAACAAAGAACTGGAAGAATACGACAGCTGCGGGTATTTTACAGAGCTTACCACTGAGGGCGACTATTACATATATAACAGGACTTTGGGAAGTTCCTATGCTTTTTCAATAAAAGAAAATATATATTCAGATATGTTTGATGAGGCTGGAAAGATATTTTATCTAAATCGTTGCGGATACACGATCATGGAACAATACGCCGGTGAAAATGCTCATGCAGCCTGTCATGTAGGTAATGCATATCTAGAAGATAAAACAACTCAGATAGATGTGACAGGTGGCTGGCATCTTGATGAAAAGGCCAACAGAGATGTGGTAGATGGTTGTAACATAGCGCAAAATCTTCTTTTGGCTTATGAGCTGAACAAGGACGTTTTTTCAGATGATACTGACATACCTGAAAGTAATGATGGTATTGCTGACATACTTAATGAGGTCAAAGTTGAAGTGGACTGGCTGTTAAAGATGCAGGACGAAAAGACTGGTGGTGTCTATGCATCAGCTCTTACACAGCAGTCTGGTATAACCGATCTGTCCAATGCTGATGTTGAGGTTACGCCAATCACAATGGAGGCGACGATCTCTTTTGCAGCGCTCCTTGCCAAGTTCAGCTACCTGTATCAGAGTATCGATTCTTCTTTTGCCACTGACTGCTTAAGGGCAGCGGACAGAGCATGGAAGTGTTACAGTAAAAATGAAAATGCGGGTAATGACGGAAGATATTTTCAGGCAGCAGCCGAGTTATACAGAGCAACCGGATCTTCTACCTATAATAGTGTGCTGGATACATTTTTTTCACAGGACGGCTTTATTGAAGGTTTTGTAAATGAAGATGCGACATTCCTTGGAGGGATCACTTATTTATCCACCAAGCAGGATGTAAGCAAAACAGTATGTAATGAAATGATGAGCGTATTGCTCAGCTCTGCAGAGGAGATTGCAAATAAGGCCAATAACTCAACCTTTTTTGTAACCAGCTGCCTGGGGGAAGACCTTTTAGACAAGATGTTTGATGATCTTAGGTGTCTGACGGTTACCAACTATATCATTTATAACCATGAGTATACGACAATAATAGAGAATCACATTCATTTCCTTATGGGTGTCAATCCGGATGCTGTTAATTATGTAACTGACAGTACAGAGAACAGCTATGCCTTATATGAGGAGGCTAACAGCATTATGAGTAACCCGGTATATATATCAAAATTCATGATAATGCTAAGCGTGGTACAGTAAGAGGGGCTGGGGCGTAAATTTTATTTCTTATATATTTATGCTATTATATATTCTTGAAAAAAGCATGGTCAGCAATATAGAGGTTTTTAATGAATACAGAAATAGATGGTTTAAATATCAATTATAGAGAAGAAGGCAGTGGACCGCTTCTGGTAATGCTCCACGGATGGGGAGCCAATATAGAGCTTTTTAACGGCATCTTTAATTTTGCTAGTAGTAAGTATCACGTTGTAGCAATGGATATGCCTGGATTTGGCAAAAGTGATGAGCCGGATTTTGCATATTCTGTGGATGACTATATTTCATTTGTGGTCAAGTTTGTCAAAAAGCTTTTTCCAGAAGATAAGGAAATCATATTCCTTGGCCATTCTCATGGCGGAAGGGTAAGCATCAAAATGGCTGCGCGTTCTGCAACAGAGGATTTTGGTTTTAAGATCAAGAGTCTCATACTTGTGGATAGCGCCGGAGTAATTGCTGTCAAGACACCGGCTCAGCTCAAGAGACAGAAAAAATATAAGTTTTATAAGAAGTTGATAACAGGCTCAGGAATATTAAAGATATATCCTGGTGCATTGGATAAATTACAGAAAAAATTTGGCTCAGCAGATTATAGTGCGGCGAGTCCAACAATGAGGGCAAGTATGGTCAAGGTGGTAAATGAAGATATGGTGCCATATATGCCTAAGGTAACAATGCCGGTGCTTTTGATATGGGGCAAAAATGACACAGCAACGCCTCTTTCTGATGGACAGAAGATGGAAGAACTGATGCCGGAAGCAGGTCTTGCACCAATTGATAATGCAGGACATTACTCATTCTTGGATCAGCCTTATATATTCTATAGGATACTGGGAAGCTTTTTGAAAATAGATATGTGATATGTGTAAGTAACCATAAACATTTGTGGATAACAAATCATAAAAAAGAAAAAGTGGTGGAAAAATGATCATAAAGATAGCGGTTATAATCGAATTATTAATACTAATAGCAATGATGATTATGGGGACAAGATTTTATTCTCATATGCTGCAGCTTTCATCTTATCAGTTTCAGGGCTATTTCAGATTCCTTAGAACTTCAAATATCAAGAAGAATCTGATACATCTGCTAATGGGCGTAGTATTACTGGTACTTATGCTTACAACAGATTATAAGTATGTGGTGATAGCTTCCATAGTGTTTGGAATCATATGTCTTATAATGTATCGTCCACAGAAAGCCAAGAAGAAATTTGCTGTAACCAAAAGAGTTGAAAGACTATTTGTTACAGATGGAATTATTTTTGCAATTATCGTAGGGATCATAGCTGCAAATCAGTTTTCAGAGTCACATCTTTTAGTAGCTAATATTTTGTCAGTAGTATTTTTTACATTATTCCCACTTATTACTGCACTGGCTAATCTGATAAACAAGCCGGTGGAAAAGCAGGTAAATCAGTACTATATCAATGATGCCAAGAGAATACTCAGAGAGCATCCAAATCTCAGGATCATAGGTGTAACAGGCAGCTATGGTAAGACAAGCGTGAAATATTATCTGAATACTCTTTTGTCAGAGGGATTTAGAGTGCTTATAACACCAGAGAGCTTTAATACACCAATGGGTGTAGTAAGGACTATCAGAGGTGATCTTAAGAATACACATGAGATATTCGTATGCGAAATGGGAGCCCGTCATGTTGGAGATATCAAGGAAATATGCGACATTGTTCATCCTGACGACGGAATAGTAACATCTATTGGACCTCAGCACCTTGAAACTTTCCATAACCAGCAGAATATTATCAATACCAAGTATGAACTTCTAGATGCAGTAGAAGAAAAGAAAACAAGTGATGACGCAGCTGGAAAACATCTTAAGTGGGTCAACTTCGATAACGATTTTATCCACGACAATATGAAATACAGTGATGCAATCACATATGGAACAAGAGAAGGAGCTGCTTACAGAGCAACTGATGTCTCTGTCTCAAGAGCAGGAACATCATTTACAGTAACAACTCCAAGTGGTGAGTCAGAAGAATTTACAACCAAGCTTATAGGACCTCATAATGTTCAAAATGTTGTTGGTGCGATCGCGGTAGCCAATTCACTGGGTATTCCAATGAATAAGCTCAAGATGGCTGTCAGACGACTTCAACCTGTATCCCACAGGCTTGAGCTGATACAGCGTGGTAGTGTTACTATCCTTGATGATGCTTATAATTCCAATCCTGCTGGTGCCAAGACTGCTATTGATACATTGGCTCTTTTTACAGATTCAGTCAAAGTCCTAGTTACACCTGGAATGGTTGAGCTTGGAGAAAAAGAAAATGAGCTGAACATGGAATTTGGCCGTCAGGCTGCCAAGGTATGTGATTATATTATTCTTGTCGGTGAGAAGCAGACTGAATACATCAAGAAGGGTGCTCTTGAAGAAGGATTTTCTGAGGAAAAACTTTTTGTTAAAAACACTCTTAATGAAGCAACATCGCTCATGTATGAACTTGATGCTGGAAAAGAGAAAGTAATATTACTTGAAAATGATCTTCCAGATAACTATACTAAGTAAGCGTGATTATTAATATATGGATATTTTTTGGAGGCAAAAATGAAACTGAAGATAGCAGTTCTATTTGGTGGAAATAGTACAGAACACGAGATATCAATCATATCTGCTATTCAGGCTATGGGTTACATCAATAGAGATAAATATGATGTAATTCCTGTTTATATAACCAAGAACAGCGATTATTATGTAGGAGAATTTATAGACAAGATCGAAGAATATACACATATTCCAGATCTTCTTAAAAAGAGCACTAAAGTAGTATGGATCAAGGATGGAGATAAGGTAAGTCTTGTCAGATATCCTATGAAGAAATTTGGCAATAACGTTATTTCTGATATTGATATTGCATTTCCGATCGTACATGGTACTAACGTTGAAGATGGTGTACTTCAGGGATTTTTACAGACACTTGGACTTCCTGTAGTAGGCTGTGATGTATTATCATCTGCAGTTGGAATGAACAAATATGTTATGAAGACAGTTCTCAAGGACAATGGTATATCTGTTCTTGATTGCCTTTGCTTTACTTGGAAGGATTACGAAGACAGCGAAGCTCTTATAAATAAGATCGAGGCTAAGTTATCTTATCCTGTAATTGTAAAACCAGTTAACCTTGGATCAAGTATCGGTATCAGCAAGGCTAAAAATCAGGAAGAGCTTAAAGAAGCTCTTGATACAGCATTTGAATTTGCTAAGAGAGTACTTGTTGAGCCAGCTATTACCAATCTTAAGGAAATTAACTGTTCAGTACTTGGAGATTATGAAAGTGCACAGGCTTCTGAATGCGAAGAACCTGTTAATGCCAGCGATATCTTAAGCTTTGAAGATAAGTACATGAAGGGCGGCAAGGGCGCTAAAGGTGCCAAGACTGGTGGCAGCAAGGGTATGGCATCTCTTTCAAGAAAGATCCCTGCTGATATCAGTAGCGAGACTCGTGAGCAGATCAGAACTATGGCAGTAGAAGCTTTCAAATGCCTTGAGTGCTCTGGCGTATCACGTATTGACTTTATGATCGATATGGATACAAATAAGATATATTTAAATGAGATCAATACTATTCCTGGTTCACTTTCCTTCTATTTATGGGAACCACTTGGAATGAAGTATGAAGAACTTTTGGAAAATATGATCCAGATTGCATTGAAACAGGATAGAGAAAACCACAAGGTTGTATTCTCTTTTGAGACTAACGTTCTTGAAGGAGTTAAACTTGGCGGCGGATCAAAGACTGGCAGCAAGATGTAAAAAAATTAGGGTTGTCACATTTTATAATGTGGCAACCCTTTGTTGTGCTTAGGATTTATCAGATAAGTGATTTATTTGCCTGATATTTTTCAAGGATGATATTACGTACATAGTCATCAATATTTTTGACCTCTTCTTTTGAAAGCTCATTCATATAAATTGGTTTGCAATATTCAACAACAACATGAGCTGGTCTAATAGCCCATGGATGAGCCTCAAAAATGTCATCAGTATTATTTACTACTACAGGAACAATTGGGCAACCGGCTTTTTGAGCTATTTTAAATGAACCCTTGTGGAAATCAATGAGATCCTGATCAGTTCTGTTTCTGGTTCCTTCAGGATAGATGGTCATTGATGTTCCGTTTTTTACCTGATCAATTGCTGTAAGAATGATCTGCAGGCCCTGACGGATATCGTCTCTATCAAGGAACAGACAGTCAAGATATTTCATCCAGCGGCTCAGGATAGGAACTTTTGTCATTTCTTTTTTGGCAATATAACCTGTGAGTCTAGGAACTCTTGAATAGGTGATGACGATATCAAAATAACTGCGGTGGTTACCAACATATAAAACAGGTGTATCTGTCGGAACATTTTCTTCTCCGCGGATATCGATCTTGGCACCAGTCAGGAACAGGATGCATTTGAATCCCCACTGTACAAAAGAAAGTGATATTTCTTTTGCTTTCTTAAGCTGGGATTTACTCATTATGAAGAGTACCAACTGGATTGGAAGACTTACTAATAAATAAATGACTAAATAAAGTACTATGATAATTAACCGAAGCATATTTTCTCCATTGTTTAGAATAAATTTTTTAGGTACAATCGGGTATAGTATACGAGTAATATTTGTACATTACAATTATAATCTACAAAAAGGAGTTTAGAAAGTGTATCTGATCAGAAATGGTTACATGATAGACCCTGCAAGTGGAACAGAGGGTGTAAGGGATATCGTTATTGAAGATGGAAAAATAGCAAAGATCACCAGTCACTATGATGGCACAGTAGATGAAGAAATTGATGCTACAGGAAAAGTAGTGGCACCGGGACTTGTAGATGGACATGTTCATTTTAGAGATCCGGGATTTACATATAAAGAAGACATATATTCAGGAGCTGCAGCTGCCGCAAAAGGCGGTTTTACCAGCGTTGTAATGATGGGCAATACAGAGCCGCATATGGATAATCCACAGACTCTTGAAGAGGTTTTGAAAAAAGGCGCAGAGACAGGGATAAAGGTCTATGTATGTGCGAATGTTACAAGAGATATGAAGGGGCAGGAGCTTGTGGACATGCAGCAGATGATAGATGCCGGAGCAGTTCTTTTTACTGATGATGGCAAGCCTGTCATGAGTGAAGAAATCATGAAAAAAGCATGTGCTCAGGCTGCAAAAGTTGGAAAAGTCATCAGTCTTCATGAGGAAGATCCTCAATATATAACTGATAACGGTATCAATGCTGGTCCTGTAGCAGAAAAGCTTGGCATAACAGGCTCTCCACGCCAGGCAGAGATATCAATGGTTGAGAGAGATATCAAGATTGCCATGGAGAGCGGTGCAGAGATCACGATCCAGCACATTAGTGCGGCTGAGTCCGTAGAACTTATAAGACAGGCCAGAAAGAACTATCCTGGAATCCATGCAGAAGCAACTCCTCATCATTTTACACTTACTCAGGAAGCAGTATTAAAATATGGCACATTGGCCAAAATGAATCCGCCTCTTAGGGAAGAAAGTGACAGACAGGCTATCATTGAAGGCCTAAAGGATGGAACGATAGAGATGATCGCAACAGATCATGCTCCGCATGCATCATATGAAAAAGAAAAAGGAATAAAGGAAGCTCCAAGTGGCATCACAGGTCTCGAAACCTCACTTGGTCTTGGCGTCAGAGAACTGGTAAATACAGGCAGATTGACAATGATGGAACTTTTGACAAGAATGACTATTGGACCGGCCAGAGTATACGCTCTTGATGCAGGACAGATAAAAGAAGGCGGTGCGGCAGATCTTGTTATTTTTGATCCTAAAGAAAGCGAGATTTATTCTAATAGTTTATCAAAGTCAACAAATACACCATTTTTATCACAGGAAATTCCTGCAGTGATATATTATACTATATGCGACGGTAACATAGTTTACAGTAAGAAACTATGATCAAATAACCAATTGGAGAAAAATATGGCAAAGAAGAAAAAAATTGAAGCACTAGTTATGTCACAAAAGATGCTTGCTGATGGCATCCTCGATATGTGGATAGCTACTCCACTGGCTGAACATGCAAGACCTGGTCAGTTCATAGGAATATATCCTATCGATCAGACCAAGCTACTTCCAAGACCTATCAGTATCTGCGAGATAAGTGCAGAGAAGGATGCTATGAGGCTTGTCTACAGGATCAGTGGAAAAGGAACTGCAGAATTTGCTCTTTATCAGCAGGGACAGCATGTTCAGATAATAGGCATACTTGGAGACAATGGATTTCCTGTTGAAGAAGCAGATGGAAAAAAGGTGCTCATAATGGGTGGAGGTATAGGCGTTCCACCACTTCTTGAATTGTCAAAACAGATAAATTCAAAGGGCAATGCCAAGTCTATTGATATTGTCATGGGATATAGAAACAGTGATACTTTCCTTGGAGAGGATTTTAAACAATATGGACAGCTCCATATTGCTACAGAAGACGGTAGCGTTGGAACTAAAGGCAATGTATTAGATGCTGTAAGGGAAGAAATGATCGAAGCAGACATCATCTATGCATGTGGTCCAATGCCTATGCTCAGAGCTATCAAAGCTTATGCGGCAGAAAAAGACATAAAGGCATTCATATCTCTTGAAGAGAGAATGGCTTGCGGAGTTGGAGCATGCCTTGGATGTGTATGCAAGACAACCAAAAAAGATGAACACTCACATGTTAATAATGCTAGGATCTGTACTGACGGACCAGTGTTTGATGCACTTGACGTTGAGATTTAAGATGGAGGAATTTTAGTGAATACATCAGTAAATATAGCCGGAGTTTCATTTAAAAATCCAGTAACAACAGCATCTGGAACTTTTGGATCAGGAATTGAATACTCTGAATTTGTAGACTTAAACAGATTGGGAGCAGTAGTGACCAAGGGTGTTGCCAATGTTCCGTGGCCTGGAAATCCAACGCCAAGAGTTACAGAGACATACGGTGGTATGTTAAATGCAATTGGCCTTCAGAATCCAGGTGTTGACGTAATGATAGAGCGTGACCTTCCGTTTCTTGAACAGTTTGACACGAGAGTAATTGTAAATGTTTGTGGAAAAACAGTTGAAGATTATCTTGAGGTTGTGGATAAACTCGCTGATCAGAAAGTCGATATGCTTGAGATCAATGTATCCTGTCCTAATGTAAAAGAGGGTGCTATTGCCTTTGGACAGAATGCAGATGCTCTTTATAATATTACAAAAGAGATCAAAAAGCATGCAAAGCAGCCAGTTATCATGAAGCTGAGTCCAAATGTTACCAGCATAGCAGAGATGGCCAAGGCTGCTGAGGCAGCTGGCGCAGATGCCATATCCCTTATCAATACGATTACCGGAATGCAGATTGACATCTATAGAAAGAAATTCGTTCTGGCAAATAAGACAGGAGGTCTTTCAGGACCAGCAATCAAGCCGGTTGCTGTAAGAATGGTCTATGAAGCAGCTCATGCAGTTAATATTCCTATTATTGGAATGGGCGGTATCTGTAATGCAGAAGATGCCATTGAGTTCATCATGGCTGGAGCTACTATGGTAGCAGTAGGTGCCATGAATTTCCATGATCCATATGCAACTATAAAAGTTGTTGAAGGCATAGAGAAATATATGCAGGAGTATGGCGTAGAGGATATATCTGATCTTAGACTTATAGTTGATAAGCAGTGAAATACTATGGTATCAGATCATAGTGTGAATGAGGAATGAAATGATAGTTAAAAAAGCATATGCAAAGATAAATCTGGGCCTGGATGTACTTGGCAGACGTGATGACGGATATCATATCGTTAAGATGATCATGCAGACAGTAGATCTTCACGATGTACTTACTTTTGAAAAAAGAGATGATGGTCAGATAGTTTTTGAATCCGGTTCAGATAAGATACCAAATGATGAAAGTAATCTGGTATGGAAAGTAGCAAAGCTCTTAAAGGACAAATACAATGCTCCTTTTGGAGTGACAATGACCCTTGAAAAAAATATTCCTGTGGCAGCAGGTATGGCTGGCGGAAGTACAGACGCTGCAGCTGCGTTTACTGCCCTTAATGAATTATGGAGTCTGAATCTCTCTACAAAAGACCTGTGCGATGATGCTGTGGCTCTCGGAGCAGATATTCCATATTGTATTATTGGTGGAACAGCTATTGCAGAGGGCATTGGTGAAGAACTGACAATATTGCCGGATATGCCTGAATGTAAGATCGTAATAGCCAAGCCTGCTATCGATGTATCTACAGGATGGGTTTACAAGACTCTGGATAGCAAAGAGATAGAGGATCATCCTGATATTGATGGAATGATAGAAGATATTAAGAAGGGCAGTTTGTCCGGAATCACTGAAAAAATGGGAAATGTACTGCAGACTGTAACAGTTCCGGAGTATCCTGTAATTTCAGATATCAAGAACATCATGAATGAAAACGGCGCTATGGAAGCTATGATGAGTGGTAGCGGACCGACAGTATTTGGAATATTTGATAGTGAAGAAAAAGCTCGTAGAGCGTATGATGCCATAAAGGAAAGCTCTCTTGCACCTGAACTTCATATGTCTGCACCTATCAATCCTAATAAGATTTAAATTGGAGATTATATTTTGAAAAGAGAAGTACAGATAATACTTAAAAGTCGGCATGATAGAGCAGGTGAAGCACCTGAGATATCAGAAATAACTGCCAGAGGCTTTTATGAGATAACTGCCGATGGAATCCACCGGATCATTTATGATGAGAGTCAGCAGGTTCATGATGAGAAAGGCAAGATTGTTACTGTTAATGCTCAGAATACAGTTCAGATATTTGAACAGAAGGTCGAGATCACAAGAAGTGGCGATGCTACTTCTCACATGATCTTTAGCCAGGGCAATACACATCCATTAAAGTACAATACGCCTTATGGAATCATCGAGATGGAGATTGCTACTAATAATCTTGATAAATCCATTAATGAAAAGGTCATCAGACTGAAAGTTGACTATGATCTGAATATGGAAAAGCAGACATTATCCAGATCTAGCATTGAATATAATATTGATATTCTATGACATCATTGAATAAATAGTATAAAAAAACCATCTAGTCACAAATAGTGTTTCTAGATGGTTTTTGTCTTTTGCTATTAAATTATTATTACTTAACTGGTTTAGCACCTGCTTTTTCCTGAGCTTTAGAAATAAGATTTGACCAGAAACCTTTTTTCTTTTCAGGAATGATCACTTTACCGTGAAGTGCACGAACTTCAGTTACATAGATACCGCTGATTGAAGCCTTAACTTCCTTCTTAACAGGAACCTGATCAAAAATGTTATCAGCACAGATAAGGCTCATAACCTGATTTCCGATTCTTACTTTAAGGATTGGGAGCTTGGATCTGCGAAGAAGCTTTGGAGTCTGCTCAATGACAGCCTGAGGAAGACCGGCATCTTTCATTCTCATTTTTTTCTTGTCGATGATGAGCATTGTAACAGACTGTTTCATAGCTTCAATCTGTGCCTGCTGTTCATCCTGCTTTTTCTGTGCTCTTTTTCCTAAAAAGTATAAAAGACCAAAAACAGCTATGATGATAACTGCAATAACAACAATAGTAATAAGTGCTGAAGTACTCAACTTAAAACCCTCCATATTCATATTTCATGAAATGTATTGTAGCATTCTTTAAAACTGTAAGCAACTTAATAACGAATAAAATACTTTAAACTAATTTGAAGGTATGGTAGTATAAAAATGCTGTTTTTATAACTTAAAAGCAGGGGGATATTAAGTAAGGAGAAGATATAAAATGAAAAAGAAATTGGTAATGTTATTGGTTGCTGCAATGAGCGTTTCAATGCTGGCAGCTTGTTCAAACAATTCTGAAGATACTAGCGATACATCAGATTCAGCAGCATCTGCAGAGGCAAGTGCTGAGACTACAGAGACAGAAGAAGTAGTGGAATTTGGTGATGAGGCTTATTTAAAGGCTTACACAGCTTCAGATTATGTTACTCTCGGGGAGTATCAGGGAATTGAAGTTGAGGCAGAGACTCCAGAAGTTACAGAAGAAGAGCTGCAGGAGTACATCGATTACGTTTTATCACAGGAACTTCAGGAAGTAACAGACAGAGCAGTTCAGACTGGTGATACTGTAGATATTGATTATGTTGGTAAATATGCTGATACTGGTGAAGCATTTGATGGCGGTTCAGCTGAAGGATATCAGCTTGAAATTGGATCAGGTACATTCATCGATGGATTTGAAGATGGACTTATTGGTGCTGAAACTGGTGAAGTAAGAGACCTTGAGCTCACTTTCCCTGAAGACTATTCAGCAACAGATCTTGCAGGCAAAGCTGTAGTATTTACAGTTACAGTTAATCAGATACTTGCTCCAGTAGAAGAGCTGACAGATGAGTATTGTGCAAATCTTGGAATCGAGAATGTTAGCGATATTGCAAGCTTTAAGGAATATTTAACAGGCCTTATGCTTGAGAATAAGCAGTCAACATATGATTCTACAGTTCAGAATGCAGTACTTGAAGCTGTTTTTGATGCTAGTGAATTCAAGGATGTTCCACAGGAAATGGTTGACAGATACCTCTACCTTTACAACAATCAGCTTGATACACTTGCAAGATATTACACAGCTATGTATGGAACAGAATATACAGCAGACAGCGTATTATCACAGATCATGGCTTCAGAAGGCTATACAGGTGATGGAGAGACATATTTAAATGAGCTTGCAGTAAAGACTGTTCAGGAACTGTTAATGGCACAGGCAATTGCTGATGAGCTTGAGATCACAGTTTCAGATGATGAAGTAATGGAAGCAATTACTGAATCAATGGCTGGTGCTGCATCATCATATGCAGATGTTGAAGATTATATTTCACAGAATTCAATTGATCTTGAGGCATACAAAGAGAGCCTCATGCATGATAAGGTAGTAGAGTATCTTGCAGAAAATGCAAGTGTTGTTGAACCGGAAAGCGAGGAATAAAAAATGGAACTTACAGACATTAAGGACTTGTTTCAGAGCCCGGAAAAATATACTGACCAGAAGGTTACAGTAGGCGGATGGATTAGAAATATACGTGATTCTAAGACAATTGGATTCATTGTGCTTAATGATGGTACATTTTTTACACCTCTTCAGGTAGTATATACAGATGCACTTTCTAATTTTGCTGAGATCAGCAAGTTAAACGTTGGTGCAGCTATCATAGCAACAGGTACAATTGTTGCAACACCTAATGCAAAGCAGCCATTCGAAATGCAGGCTGAAAAAGTTGAGATCGAAGGTGTTTCATCACCTGATTATCCACTTCAGGCTAAGAGACATACTCTTGAGTATTTAAGAACAATACCTCATCTTCGTGCAAGAACAAACACATTTGAGGCAGTATTCAGAGTTAGATCTGTTGCTGCATATGCAATCCATACTTTCTTCCAGGAGAGAGGATTTACATATGTTCATACACCACTTATCACAGGAAGTGACTGTGAAGGTGCTGGTGAAATGTTCCAGGTTACTACAATGGATCTGAACAATGTTCCTAAGACAGAGGATGGACAGGTTGATTACTCAAAAGATTTCTTTGGCAAGCCTGTAAATCTTACAGTTAGCGGACAGCTTAATGTTGAGACATATGCTTTTGCATTTAAGAATGTTTATACATTTGGACCTACATTCAGAGCCGAAAATTCAAATACAACAAGACATGCAGCTGAGTTCTGGATGATCGAGCCTGAGCTTTGTTTTGCAGATCTTAAAGACGATTGTGATGTTGCAGAAGCTATGCTTAAGTTTGTTATCAACTATGTACTTGAGCACTGTCCTGCTGAAATGGAATTCTTTAACCAGTTTATCGATAAGGGTCTTATAGAAAGACTTCATAACGTAGCTGATAACGAATTTGGCAGGATCACATATACAGATGCTATAAAGCTCCTTGAAGAACATAACGATGAGTTTGACTTTAAAGTATCATGGGGATGCGATCTTCAGACAGAGCATGAGCGTTATCTTACAGAGAAGATTTTCAAGAAGCCTGTATTTGTAACAGACTATCCAAAGGAAATTAAAGCATTCTACATGAAGCTTAATCCAGATGGAAAGACAGTTGCTGCAGCAGATTGTCTTGTGCCAGGAATTGGTGAGATCATTGGTGGTAGCCAGAGAGAAGATATCCTTGAAGTTCTTGAGAATCGTATGGATGAGCTGGGACTTAAGAAGGATGATTATCAGTTCTATCTTGATCTTAGAAGATATGGTTCTGTAAGACATTCAGGATTTGGTCTTGGATTTGAGAGATGCGTAATGTATCTGACAGGTATGGGCAACATCAGAGATGTTGAGTCATTCCCAAGAACTGTTGGTAACTGCGATTTATAAAAAGTTCAGCATTTGCCCTGTGCATATTATGATATAATTTATGTATGAAATGTTATTATTTTCATGTACAGAGTAAGTTTTGTTGGACTTCTTGATCAAGTCGTGGGGAGACAGTAATGAAGAAATTTTTATATACATCAATAAGTATCATCATGACATTGATTACCTTCCTAGTGGCAGTCCCTTCTTGGGCTGCCACTAGTTCTGATTTAGAGAAAAAGCAACAGCAGCTGGAAGAAGAAAAGAATAAACTTGAAACTGAGAAAAGCAATCTGCAGAACGAGAAAAATGCCAGCCAGAATGCGCTGAATGAAGCAAACAGCAATATAAACAGTATTTCTGAATCTCAAAGTGAAGTTGGAGATCAGATTGATGAAGCACAGGCAACGATCACTGACCTTTTGACCAGTATCAATTTGATAGAAATCGATATATCAAATAAGCAGACAGAAATAGAAAAGACCCAGGCTGAGTATGAGGCTGCCAAAGAGCAGGAAGAGACCCTTTATAATGCAATGTGTGAACGTATCAAGTTCATGTATGAAAAAGGTGAAATGTCCTACGCCATGATACTTATGCAGGCAGAAAGCATTAATGATATATTGAACAAGGCTACATATGTAGAAAAGCTTTACGAATATGATAGAGAACAGCTTGGAAAATATGTAACTGCCAAAAATGAAGCTCAGGAATATGGTGAACAGTTGGAAGAAGAAAAATCAGAGCTGGAGACTTCACAGTATGAGCTGGAAGAAGAACAGGCCTATATGGAGGAACTTCTTGCTCAGTACGAAGCTCAGTACGATAATTTCTCTGTTCAGTTGACACAGGCCAGGCAAAGCGCTGCTGTTTATACAGCGCAGCTCCAAAAACAGACAGAAGAGTTAAAACAGTTACAGGCAAGTATTGATGCCAAGCAAAAAGAAGTTGACGCTGCAGCAGCAGAAGTTAGCAGTGCTAAGGCTGCAGAAGCAGCAGAAGAAAAAGCCAAGTCTGAGTCTGAAAGCCAGACTACAACAACGACTACTACCAATAATACTAATAACTCAAGTAATTCAAGCGGAAACAGTAATAAGACTATTTCAGCTCCAGGATCGGCTACTGGACAAAACGTTGCCAATTTTGCCTGCCAGTTTGTGGGATATCCATATGTTGCAGGTGGAACAAGCCTTACTGAGGGATGCGATTGTTCCGGATTTGTATACGCAGTCTATAAATCTTTTGGCATTACAGTTCCAAGAACATCTTTTTCTCAGGCTGCATATGGTACAGAAGTATCATATGCTAACGCTCAGCCTGGAGATGTGATATACTATGGTGGTCATGTTGGTATATACATCGGCAATGGTCAGATTGTTCATGCCAGCACAGCCAAGACTGGTATTAAATATTCAAGTGCAACATATAGAACGATAATTACCGTTAGAAGATTTTTGTAATTTCAAAGTGAAAAAAGTTGAGGGGTTTAAGGATTATTTAGGAGGAACAATGCAGAGTATGGAATGGAATAAACTGCTATGTCCTGATCGTATAAGAATATACTCCAAGCCAGTTTCAACAAGAGATAAAAGATCGGAATTTGAAAAAGATTATCATAGAATCATAAGTAGTGCATCTTTTAGACGTTTGCAGGACAAGACGCAGGTATATCCATTGGATGAGTCAGATTTTGTAAGAACCAGACTGACCCATTCATTGGAGGTATCCTCTTTTTGTAAATCTCTAGGGCAAACAATTTCCAGAAGAATTATAAATGAATTGAAAGATGAGTCCTTTTTGCCAGAGTATCAGCAGTATATGTGCGATATATTGCAGTGTGCAGGACTTATTCATGATATAGGAAATCCACCCTTTGGACATTTTGGAGAAAATGTTATTCGTAAGTGGTTTAAAAAGAATATATCAAAGCTTGAGTATCCTAAAGAGTTACTTGATGAAGGCGGAGAGGGATACGTTTCTGTCGATGAATTATTATCAGAACAGATGAAAGCGGATTTCTTCAATTTTGAAGGCAATACACAGGCACTCAGAGTGGTCACTAAGCTTCACTATCTGGTGGATGCCCATGGAATGAACCTGACAAAAGCTCTTTTATCCACTATTATCAAATACCCCGTTTCATCCCTTGAGGTTGATAAGGATAGTGAAGATATCAGAAAGCATAAGATGGGATATTACTATGCTGATAAAGAAGCTTTTGACGATATCGAAGAATCCCTTGGATTAAATGGTAATAGAAATCCTCTTACACTTATTTTAGAGGCTGCTGATGATACGGCATATCTTACTGCAGATATTGAGGATGCTTTTAAAAAAGGATTACTCAGTTATGAGCAGCTTTTATATGAACTTGAAGCACATAAGTATAAAGATGCATCTGAAGATGATGAATATTATAAGCTTGTAGAATTGTTAAAGCAGCTCCACGATAAGGGGCAGGAATATGGCGCAAGCGGTGCTGACAGCTATGCAATACAGAACTGGATCATAAATGTCCAGGGTAAGCTTATATTTGATGCAACAGATAGCTTTATAAATAATTATGATTCAATAATGGCAGGTACTTATCTTAAGGAATTACTGGATGGTACAGAAGGAAAGCATATTACTGAAATATTGGGTGATATAGCCTATAGATATGCTTTTTTGTCTAAACCAAAGGTAAGTATGGAAGCTATGGCTGATGATATGATGTCAGATATTTTAGATGCATTTATTCCTGCAGTGTTGTATTATGATACGGGTAGAAAATTAGATGAGAAGTCACAGCTTCTTGTCGATAAAATATCTGAAAACTATAAGGCTATATATCATATTTATTCGAAAGATAAGCCTGAAGCTGAAAAGTTATATTTAAGGCTCATGTTAGTAACAGATTATGTATGCGGCATGACAGATAGTTACACCAAGAGGTTGTGCCAGGAATTAAAGGAATTGAAGTAAAAAGATCATAGGAGGAAACATGGCAAGAGAAACAGTCATTGTTATAGACTTTGGCGGTCAGTACAATCAGCTGGTAGCTCGTAGAGTACGTGAATGTAACGTTTACTGTGAAATATATTCATATCGTACTCCACTAGACAAGATACTGGCAATGAATCCTAAGGGCATCATCTTAACAGGTGGTCCTAATAGCGTATATGAAGAAGGCGCAGCAACCTGTGGAAAAGAGTTATTTGAAACGGGTATTCCTGTACTGGGATTATGCTATGGCGCGCAGCTTATGAGCCACGTCCTTGGAGGCGAAGTTAAACGTGCTGAAAATAGAGAATATGGAAAGACGGAGACATTTTTTGATACAACATCCCCTCTGTTTAAAGATCTTCCAGATAAAAACATTGTTTGGATGAGCCATTTCGATTATATCAGCAAGCTTGCACCAGGATTTACTTCTGTAGCACATACTGCTAGTACTCCAGTAGCTGCTGCTCAGAACGTAGACAAAAAGCTGTATGCTATCCAGTTCCATCCAGAAGTACTGCATACAGAAAATGGAACTAAGATGCTCTACAATTTTGTAAGAAATATCTGCGGATGTGCTGGCGATTGGAAGATGGATTCATTTGTAGAGACAGCCATAGCTGATATCAGAGCAAAGGTTGGAAATGGTAAAGTATTATGTGCTTTATCAGGTGGTGTAGATTCATCTGTTGCAGCTGTTCTTCTGTCAAAGGCTGTAGGTAAACAGCTCACTTGCGTATTTGTAGACCATGGTCTTCTTAGAAAAAATGAAGGTGATGAAGTTGAAGCAGTATTTGGTCCAGATGGTCCATATGAGCTTAACTTTATCAGAGTAAATGCAAAAGATCGTTATTATTCCAAGCTTGCAGGCGTAGACGAGCCTGAGAAGAAGCGTAAGATAATAGGCGAAGAGTTCATCCGTGTATTTGAGGAAGAAGCTAAAAAGATTGGTTCTGTAGACTATCTTGTTCAGGGTACTATTTATCCTGACGTTGTAGAAAGTGGTCTTGGCGGTGAGTCAGCTGTCATCAAATCTCACCACAATGTAGGTGGACTTCCTGAACACGTTGATTTCAAGGAAATCATTGAGCCACTTCGTGACCTGTTTAAGGATGAAGTAAGAAAAGCTGGTCTTGAGCTTGGTATTCCTGAATATCTTGTATATCGTCAGCCATTCCCAGGTCCTGGCCTTGGAATCCGTATCATTGGAGAAGTTACAGCAGATAAGGTAAGAATCGTACAGGATGCTGATGCGATCTATCGTGAAGAAGTAGGTAAGGCAATTGACGAGTACAAGGCTAAAAATGGCGGCGCAGAGCCAAAATGGATGCCGAATCAGTACTTTGCAGCTCTTACAAATATGCGTAGCGTAGGTGTAATGGGCGATGAGCGTACTTATGATTATGCAGTTGCTCTTAGAGCAGTAAACACAATCGATTTCATGACTGCTGAAGCAGCCAATATTCCTTGGGAAGTACTTCAGACAGTAATGAGTCGTATCATAAATGAGGTAAGAGGAGTTAATCGTGTATTCTACGATCTGACTTCTAAGCCACCGGGAACTATAGAGATGGAATAATATTTCCGAGTATATTTAGTGAATGCTACACCCCGGAAGTTGTATGAAACTGCAGCTTCCGGGGTGTTTATTGCTTTTTTGATTATTTTGAGTTATAGTCTTTTATGTTTTTAACTTCTAAGTTTTTCTTTTTTGTGGCATGTATTATCCGGCCACTCAGAATCCATTATAATATGACACTCGATTAATGCAATCATGAGTCTGGGAGTGTCGTTTTTAGGATGCTTTACGTGTTTGGAGGGATGCTCTGAGGCTTCTTGACACTTGCAGAAGAATATAGAGTGGAATGGAGTGTTGAATTTCCCAAGAAATAAAGATAAAAAGTGATTTTAGACACTCGTATAAGTATTAGAGAAATATTCGAGTGTCGAAAGAAAGCGTGTGATGCCACAAAAGACACTTCTGACAAGATTACAAGTTATTTGGAGTGTTATCAAAGAAAGGCTGAAATTAAATAAAAAGCAATAATAAATGTAATTAGGAGGAAAAGGCAATACAAGACTATTCAAATGAATTGAAGCAGCAGATCAAATGGCTTGATCAGCTTATAACCGCAACAAGGAAATCTCTAAATGCTATAAAAGTTAGTGACGACAGACCGGTCAGAAGCTCAAAGAGAAAGAATGGATATCAATACTATTTACAGAAAGATGACGGTAAGCTGGAATATGTTAAAGAAAAGGATATTTATAAGGTAAAGCGTATTGTTCAAAGAGACTACTACGCTGCGCTATTGGATAATCTGTTGACAGTGCGATACCGTATTGAAAAGTTTACAAAAATATATGATATTGGTTCTATTGCAAGAGTTTATGATGACTTAAGCGAAGCCAGAAAAGCGTTGGTAACGCCATTATTTCCCTCAGATGAAGCATATATTACAGATTGGAGAGCGCATAACATCGGAGAAACCAATACTTTTCCTGAGAAGGGGAAATATCTGACGGCAAGGGGAGAATTTGTCAGATCAAAATCAGAAAAGATATTGGCAGACATGTTTGAAAAGTTCGACATTCCTTACGTCTATGAGCCTCAAATAGCTCTTCCCAATGGGAAAAACCTTTACCCTGATTTTGCATTGCTGAATGTGCGAACAAGAAAAACGATCTATTGGGAGCATTTTGGGTTAATAACGGACGGAGATTATGCCAGACACGCGTTGTTAAAGATTAATCAGTTTGATAAGATGGGAATTGAAGTGGGAAAAGAGTTGGTTATTTCTATGGAATCCGATGAAATACCGCTGGACATTAAGCAAATAGAAAAGAAGATAAAGGAGTATTTGCTATAATTCATGATGGATAATAAGGCATTTGACTCAAAAAGGATAGCACAGGGCTATGCCAAGAGACCATGGCTCCATAAGTCAGTAATAGAGCAACTTAAGAAAGACTGCAGTCTTCCTAAGGAGTATATGTTCAAAAATGGTCTTGACGTAGGTTGTGGAGCCGGGCTTTCAACCAAGGCATTAAGGCTCATATGTGAAAAGGTAACAGGAACAGATATAGCAGAAGCAATGGTTGAAGTATGCGATGAGATTTATGGCACAGACCATACATACTCTTTCTATGCTGCTAAGGCGGAAGAAACAAAAATCCCGAATAAAAAATATGATATTGTTACGGCTGCAGGATGCATCAACTGGGTGGATGAAAAGAAGTTCATGAATAATATGGCTGAGGTCTTGGACGATAATGGACTGGTTGTAATTTATGATTTTGGGATTACAGACAGAATGGTAGGAAATGATGATTATACTGGATGGTACCGGGATGAGTATCTAAGCAGATTTCCCAAGCCACCAAGAAAAGAGAACAAGTGGACTCAGTCGGATCTGATCGATGGCTTTGTGATGGAGAAACAGACGGAATATAGCATGGAATACCCTTTTACCCTGGATAAGTTTGTGGATTTTATGATGATCCAGTCTAATGTTAATGCTCAGATAGAGAGCGGAAATGTCAGCGCTGATGAGACAAGAAAATGGATGATGGATTCCTTGTCTCCGGTTTTTGATGGGATAGAAAGACAGCTTGTATTCTATGTATACAGCTGGTATATACGGAAATGGAGAATATAGTGAGAAAATAATAGTTGTAGATGTACAAAAGGGAATTACCAATGAAAGAAAATGTTTGTTGGTGGAGATATGGAATACGATTGCGGATTTACTTTGGAGCGTTTTGATGAACATTCCTTCATGGGAAAATGAAAAACTTCCGGGAGAGTTTACTGCAATTGCAATAAAGCGGTGAGTAAAATTTTGTTATAACCGTTCTTTCTATATGAAGCTGACGGGGTGGCTGTTATCATTCTTTTTGTAAGGCGCCGGTACAAGTAACAGGAAATAAGCAGATACGAAAAGGATGATAAAAATGAACAGAGATATTTTTATAAAAAACTTGACCGGAGACCGGATAGAGATGAGTCCCAAGGGCAGATGTGCAAACGAGCTTTCCGTTGAAGAATTTGAAAAAGGATATGAGAAATTTTTCGAAATGATCTTTGAGGTCGCCGATACGGATGTTTCCTCCATAACCGGATACGGGGAATTTGACGAAGACAACAAAGCCCCATTTGCCACATTCGAGGAATTTGTCCGTGAGACCTTTAACGAGGATCAGGAAGGCTACTGGCATAACTGGACGCAGATGTTTGAAACAACATTCCTAAAGAAAGATTATTTCGATAAGATATTTGCAAAGATCATGCAGTATGCACCCTACTGCGAAGGGCAGAGATTCCTTGCAAATAACAATACCTTTTTTGTCAACATGATCGTGGATGATTCGGGAAAAACCTACTGCGCAGACTGGGGCCGTGCTGGTATAATGGACTTTATAATGGATTTTGCGATTCTTGATCTGAATAAGCCATATTTACTGGTTCCGGAAAAACTATATGAGTATATCCAGAAAAAGAAGATTGATATAAAGAACTTTAAGGAACGATTTTTATGCATGGCGTATTTTAAGGGACTGCACACACTCATGTGGCATGCATCCATAGACGATCTTGAGTCCTGCGAATCCATTACCGCATCTTTAAATGAATTGGAAGAACGCATGAACAGGCTGGCCTGAACAGATGAAATATGAAAATGCAAAGGATATATCTGGACAATGAAGGGATGGATACACCTGACGGATCAGAGTTTTTCCTGTCTGAACTTGTGAAAATCCCTCTTCGCCTTATAGAGGATGGTACAGGTGCGGAGGCAAAAGAAGAATCGGATGCGTATACAGATAAACCTTTGATCATTATGTTCGAGGATCACAGATTCAGAAGTTTCTGTGGAGAGGAATATCTTGCCTTTTTGAGAAAGGAAAAGAAGAACGCACACTGGGCTTTTATTATTGTAGGACACAAGGAGTATAGCTACTATTTTAATAACTTTGGTAAGCAGTTTCAGAGAGGAAGATGATTTAGAAAATCGAAAATGTGGGGTAAATGATAAATGCGTACAGAGAAAGAGATGATGGAACTGATCCTGCGTACAGCGAAGGAAGATGCCAGAATCCGGGCTGTTTACATGAACGGATCAAGAACAAATCCCAATGCTCCAAAGGATATTTTTCAGGATTATGACATTGTTTATGTCGTGGAAGAAACCGGATCTTTTATCCGTGATAAGGAGTGGATCCGGCGGTTCGGGGATATCCTGTTTATGCAGTATCCTGACGAACATCCGGATTATCCGAGTGACAAAGAAAATTCCTATGGCTGGCTGATGATATTTACGGACGGTAACAGGCTGGATCTTACAGTTAAATCGATTTCACATGCAAAGGAGAACGTTACGGAAGACAGCTTATGCAAGATACTGCTGGATAAAGACGGAATTCTTCCTGAGATTCCTGAAGCGTCGGAAGAAACTTATTTAGTCCATAGACCGTCAAAGGAACAGTACGCGGCTGTTTGCAACGAATTCTGGTGGTGCCTTAACAATATCGCAAAAGGTCTTTGGAGAAACGAAGTGACATATGCACAGGATATGCTGAACTTCGTGGTCAGAAAGCAACTGGAAAAGATGCTTTCCTGGAAAATAGGAGAGCTGACCAATTATTCTGTCAGTGTCGGTAAATCCGGAAAGTATATGAAGAAATGGCTTTCTGAGGAAGAGTGGCAGAAGTATCTGGACACTTATTGTGGCACCGATGTAAATGACATGTGGAACGCCGTGGAAACAATGTGCCGGCTGTTCATAGATGTTTCAAAATGGGTGGCAGAACATGGCAATTTCGTCTTTGACAGGCAGGAAGCTGAAAATAGTTTCAAATATTTCAGTACTGTGAAAGAAATGGATGTAAATGCGGTAAGCATTTTCTGAAAATATGGGTGACGAATGAGTGAGACAATGTTAGAATCATCTTGTCACTCGTGACAATAAAATGACAATATAAATTTCAAAAAAGTATGACAAAATCAGTATTATCAAGGCTTGAGATCGTGTGAAAAAATGTACGATTTCAAGCCTTTTTTGAAGCGAAAAATCACAGCAATGGCGCTGGGGATAGTTGACACATCAACTAATCAAATGATATATTTTAGTTTATAATAAAGGAGGTGCCAATAATATGAAACCAAGTATAGGGCGAATGATTTCTCTTCTTTCAAGAGAGATTGCAATTGAACTAAAAGACGTTGTTGAGCCATTTGGAATAAGCGTTGGGGAAGAACTTTACTTTATGGCATTGGCACATGAAGATGGGATTACACAGGATAGACTTACGGAGATAGTATGCGTGGATAAGTCAGCAACTGCGAGAGCTGTAAAGGCTTTGGAAAACAAGGGGCTTATTCGGCGTGATATAGATCAAAGTGATAAACGGAACAAGAAATTATATCTTACAAATGCAGGTCATGAAATGTATCCGGGATTATCAAAGGCTTTAAATTCATTTAATGAAAAGCTGACAAGTTCGTGGACTGATGAACAATATGATCAAGTTTATCATTCATTAGAGATATTGCAGCACAGATTTAAAAAATAATATGACAAGCAAAAGCAAATCCAAGAATAAAGGAGAACAAGCAGACGTATGAAAGAGTTTATCAAAAAAAACATAGGAAACATATTGATATGGGGGACAATAGTATTTTTTACAATCCTTTATGTGAGCCTGATATTTAATAAAAATGTATGGACGGATGAAGTTTTTACATTTGACCTGCTTAAATATGATCTGAGAGGAATAGTGGAGAAGACAGCTGAGGATGTTCATCCACCTCTATATTACTTCTATGCCAAGATATTTGAATTAGTGAGTCCACAGAATATACAGATACAAAAGATTGCGGCCATCATACCTATGGTTGCAATATTAGTGTACATGGGAGTGGTCATAAAGAAAGAATTTGGTGAGGCACATGCTTTTTTATCCATATTGTTTCTTACATGCCTTCCGTGTACCATGGAATTTGCCGTACAGATAAGGATGTATTCCCTTGCGCTGTTTTTTGTGACTTTGTCGGGAATCGAGGCATACAGAGCGTATGTTCATGGAAATATAAAGCATTGGATATACATGGGCATAGGTGTATTGGGAGCCGCATACACCCATTATTTTGCATTTGTAAGCGTGTGCTTTGTCATGTTCTTTTTATTATTGGTAATACTATTTGGTAAGAGGAAAATGATAAAGAATTGGCTTATATGCTCCTGTGCATTGATTATAGGATACGCGCCTTGGTTGCCTAGCTTTATTAAACAGTATACCAGCGTAAGAGAGAGCTATTGGATACCGCCTATAACAGTTGAAGTGCTTGAAGGCTATATAACTTGGACATTCGGGCTTGAACTGGTAAAAGGTGCGGAGATTGGATATCTCATCCTTCTTACAGTCGTATTTGTTTGGGCATGTATGGGGATTAAGAAGAAAAAAACTGGATTTGCTATATTATGCATGCTTGTTCCGACAGCAACAACTGTTTCAGGGGTTCTGATCTCACTTACAAAATCACCTATATACCGTGATCAGTATATCTTACCGGCATTGGGCCTACTTTCAATATATGTAGGAATCATATGTGCTGGTAAACTAAAAAGCAAAGCAAAATATGTGGTCGCTTTGTTTACAGTCTTTATGCTATTTTGCGGTGCAGTTCAGTACAAGGAATGTTACAGACAGGAATACAAGAACTCATATATTGACAAGACCGTGGAGTTTTTTGCGGAGAATCTCGGAGAAAATGATTATGTGTTATATAATTATGAAGCGATGGGATTTGTGTATAAGTTCTATTTTCCACAGGATAGACTGATATATGTTGAGGATTTTGATCTTTCCTGTGAATATGACAATGCATGGTTCTTATATACAGCAAATAACTGGCCTGTTACGGAAAATGACTGCATTAACTATAATCTGGGTATGGATTATCTTGGCGTCTATGGTATAGAACATAATGATTTTGATCTGTACAGGATTTATCATAAATAATACAAGAGTAAATATGGTATATTTATCTTATTGCAAGATAGGAGTAATAGTTTTAAATGAATATCTTAAATGTAGAAAATGTATCAAAAACATATATGGCTAAGCCTGTATTAAAAGATGTATCTGTTGGAATAAGTGATAGTGATAAGATTGGTGTTGTTGGAACAAATGGAACCGGTAAGTCAACTCTTCTGGCTATCGTGGCAGGAGTGACAACACCTGATAGTGGTCAGGTTGTGGTAGGAAATGGTATCAGAATATCATATCTGCCACAGAATCCTGTATTTGATGATAAAAAAACACTTCTTGAAAATATTACCGAAAAAATATATAGCGGTAGTGATCATTGGGACAAGATGGGCGAAATTAAAGCTAATCTTGCAAAGTTTGGGATTGATGATCCTGAATGTGATCCATCTATTCTGTCTGGAGGTCAAAAGAAGCGAGCTGCACTTGTGGCAGCTATAATGACCCCATCAGATCTGCTTATTCTGGATGAGCCTACAAACCACTTGGATTCAGACATGATAGAGTGGCTTGAGGATTTTCTTAGACACTTCAGAGGAGCTCTGCTCATGGTTACCCATGACAGATATTTCCTTGATGAAGTAACAAATCAGATTCTTGAGATAGATAAAGCAAATACATATAGGTATGAATCAAATTATTCTGGATTTTTGGAATTAAAGCAGCAGCGTTTGGACTATGAGCAGGCAGCAGAACGCAAGGCAGCATCCCTTTACAGAAAAGATCTTGCCTGGATGCTCCGCGGAGCAAGAGCCCGTTCAACCAAACAAAAGGCTCACATACAGAGATTTGAAGAACTTCGCGATAGACAAAGACCTGAAGAAGAAAGAGAAGTCTGGCTGAGTTCCATTCCGACCAGAATGGGTAATAAGACTATCATCATAGATGGTTTATCCAAATCCTATGGCGATAAGGTATTATTCAAGGACTTCTCATATACCTTTAACAAGCTTGATCGAATCGGAATAATTGGACCTAATGGATGTGGTAAGTCAACACTTCTGAAGTGTATTATCGGTGCAGTTGATGCAGATACCGGTTCAATAGAGATAGGTCAGACTATAAAGATAGGCTATTTTGGACAGGAAAATGAACTTCTGGACGAGAATAGCCGTGTTCTTGATTTTATCAAAGATACTGCAGAGTATATCAACACTACGGATGGTCTTATATCAGCATCTGCAATGTGTGACAGATTTTTATTCCCACCGGAAATGCAGTATGCACCAATATCCAAGCTTTCAGGTGGAGAAAAAAGACGTCTCCATCTGCTGAGAGTATTGATGGAACAGCCTAACGTGATCATTCTGGACGAGCCGACTAATGACTTGGATATACAGACACTTCGTATTTTGGAAGATTATCTGGATAGTTTTCCTGGAATAATCCTGACTGTCAGCCATGACAGATATTTTCTGGATAGAGTAGTCACAAGAATATTTGCATTTGAACCGGATGGTAGTCTGTATCAGAGTGAAGGAGGGTACTCTGACTATCTGATCCATAAAAAGCCATTTGAAGAAGAACCACCAAAACAGTCTCAGTCTCCTGAAAAAGCAGAGAAAAAGCAAAAATATCAGGCACCTCGTGAGAAGACCAAACTCTCTTACAAAGAGCAAAAAGAATATGATAATATCGAGTCTGAGATAGAAGCTCTTGAAGAACGTAGTGCACAGCTTGAAGAAGAAATAGCAGGAGCGGCAACTGATTTTCCAAAGCTGATGAAGCTTAGCAAGGAAAAAGAAGAAGTTGATGCAGAAATTGAGCGCAAAATGGATCGCTATGTAGAGCTTCAGGAAATGGTAGACAGTTTTTCAAAAGAATAATGATCTAAGAGGACATTATGATCAATACTACACTTTGCTATATAGAAAAAGATAACAAATATCTGATGCTCCATCGCACCAAAAAAGAAAATGACTTAAATAAAGATAAGTGGATCGGGGTTGGTGGTAAATTTGAAAAAGATGAAACACCGGAAGAATGTCTCCTTAGAGAAGTGAGAGAAGAGACTGGACTTGATCTGACTAAATATACACTCCGCAGCGTGGTGACTTTTTTGTCAGATAAGTGGGAAACTGAGTACATGTACCTGTTTACAGCGACAGAATTTGAAGGCCAGTTAAAAGAATGCGATGAAGGCGAATTGGTATGGGTAGATAAGGACGAAGTTCCAAATCTTCCAACCTGGGAAGGAGACCGTATTTTTCTTGAGCTTATTGCCAAGGATACGCCATATTTTTCTCTGAAAGTACGATATGAGGGAGATAAACTGGCAGAAAATAAGCTCATCATATATGGTGAAGATAAACAGTAAAATAGTTCAATTAAAATACAGGAAATATAATATTTAATGACATACAATATCAATATAATCAGATCTAATAGAAAGACCATGTCTATAGAAATCAGGCGTGCCGGTGAACTGATCGTTAGATCACCAAAGAAATTATCAGAAAAAGAAATACTTGAATTTGTATCTCAAAAAGAAGCCTGGATCCAGAAACATATGGAACAGGCCAAAGAAAGAGAAGCAGATAAAAGCGTTAATGAACCTGTTTCCGAATGGGATATCAGAGTTCTGAGCAATGAAGCCAAGCGTGTACTTCCGATCCTTACAAGGCAATATGCTCAGAAGATGAACGTTACCTACGGTAAGATCACCATAAGACATCAAAAGACCAGGTGGGGGAGTTGCAGCAGTTCTGGCAATCTGAATTTTAACTGCATGCTTATGAAAGCTCCACGCAGAGTCCAGGAGTATGTTGTAGTGCACGAGCTTGCTCATAGATTAGAGATGAACCATTCAGACAGATTTTGGAAGATAGTTGAAGAATATATGCCTGATTATGAGCTTCAACGCAAGTGGCTCAAAGAAGAAGGCCGCTCGTTAATATAAAAAAGCAAAAGAATTGACTTATTTTAACAAAAAAGATTAAAAAACATCAAGAAAAAAGATAATTTTTTCGTGATGTTTTTTCTATTTATTTGGTATAATTCATGTGATTATTTTAAGAGTAATAAAAGGAGATGAACTATGCCACAGAGAACAGATATCCAAAAAGTACTTATTATTGGCTCAGGACCTATCATCATTGGTCAGGCATGCGAGTTTGACTATTCAGGAACTCAGGCATGTAAGGCACTCAGAAGCCTTGGCTACAAGATCATTCTTGTTAATTCCAACCCTGCTACTATTATGACAGATCCGGAAATGGCTGACGTAACATATATTGAACCTCTTAACGTTAAGAGATTAGAGCAGATCATTGCCAAAGAAAGACCCGATGCCCTTTTGCCTAATTTAGGTGGACAGTCAGGTCTTAATTTGTGTTCAGAGTTATATAAAGCAGGTGTGCTCGATAAATACAATGTCAAAGTAATTGGCGTACAGGTTGATGCTATAGAAAGAGGCGAAGATAGAATTGAGTTCAAGAAGACTATGGACAGCCTTGGAATCGAGATGGCACGAAGCGAAGTAGCTTACAGCGTTGAAGAGGCATTAAATATCGCTGATAAGCTTGGATATCCGGTAGTTTTGCGTCCTGCATATACTATGGGAGGCGCAGGTGGCGGCCTTGTATACAATAAAGAGGAACTTCAGACAGTCTGTGCCAGAGGATTACAGGCATCTCTTGTTCATCAGGTACTTGTAGAGGAATGTGTTACAGGATGGGAAGAACTTGAGCTTGAAGTTGTAAGAGATAAAGACAACAACATGATCACTGTATGCTTTATTGAAAACGTTGATCCTATGGGCGTTCATACAGGTGATTCATTCTGTACAGCACCTATGCTCACGATTTCTGAAGACGTTCAGAGAAGACTTCAGGAGCAGGCATACAAGATTGTTGAACATATTGGAGTTATAGGCGGTACCAACGTACAGTTTGCACATGATCCTAAGACAGATAGGATCATTGTAATTGAGATCAACCCAAGAACATCACGTTCATCTGCACTTGCATCCAAGGCAACAGGATTCCCTATTGCACTGGTATCAGCCAAACTTGCAACAGGACTTACTCTTGCTGACATCCCATGTGGCAAATATGGAACTCTTGATAAATATAAACCAGACGGCGACTATGTAGTTGTAAAGTTTGCTCGTTGGGCATTTGAGAAATTTAAAGGCGTAGAGGATAAACTCGGTACTCAGATGCGTGCTGTAGGCGAAGTAATGAGTATCGGTAAGAACTACAAAGAAGCACTTCAGAAGGCTATCCGCTCATTGGAAAAAGGCAGATATGGACTTGGCTTTGTAAAAAATTATAATGAGCTTTCAAAAGAAGATCTTTTAAAACTTCTTATAACTCCATCCAGCGAGCGTCATTTCATTATGTATGAAGCTATCCGCAAAGGCGCTACAGTAGATGAGATACATGAACTTACACATGTTAAAGCATATTTCATCGAGCAGATGAAGGAGCTTGTAGAAGAGGAAGAAGCTCTTATAAAGAAAAAAGGTTCACTCCCAACTGATAAGCAGCTCATCCAGGCTAAAAAAGACGGATTCTCAGATAAATACCTTAGTGAGATCCTTGCTATACCTGAAGCAGACATCAGAAGCCGCAGAGAAGCAATTGGTATGGAACAGAACTGGCAGGGAGTACATGTAAGCGGAACAGACGATAGTGCATATTACTACTCAACCTACAATGCAGAAGATAAGAATCCTGTAACAGATGAAAAGCAGAAGATCATGATTCTGGGCGGCGGTCCAAACAGAATAGGTCAGGGTATTGAATTTGACTATTGCTGTGTACATGCAGCAAAGTCTCTTAAAAAGCTTGGATTCGAGACAATTATTGTAAACTGCAACCCTGAAACAGTATCAACAGACTATGATACTTCAGATAAACTGTATTTTGAGCCGTTAACTCTTGAAGATGTACTTAGCATCTACAAAAAAGAAAAGCCGGTAGGAGTTATAGCACAGTTTGGTGGACAGACTCCTCTGAATCTTGCAGCAGATCTTGAGAAAAATGGTGTAAAGATCCTTGGTACAGCTCCAGATGTCATCGACCTTGCAGAGGACAGAGACCTCTTTAGAAATATGATGGACAAGCTGGGTATACCTATGCCTGAATCAGGAATGGCAACAACTGTGGAAGAAGCTCTTGAAATTGCTAAGAATATTGGTTATCCGGTTATGGTACGTCCTTCTTATGTACTTGGTGGACGTGGCATGGAAGTAGTATATGATGATGAAAGCATGACAGGATATATGCAGGCAGCAGTCGGCGTTACCCCTGACCGCCCGATTCTGATAGACAGATTCCTCAATCATGCCATGGAATGTGAAGCTGATGCCATCAGTGATGGAACACATGCATATGTACCGGCAGTAATGGAACACATCGAACTTGCAGGTATCCATTCCGGCGATAGCGCATGCATCATTCCTTCAAAGCACATTCCTGAAAAGGCTCTTGAGACAATAAAGGAATATACAAGAAAGATAGCAGAAGAAATGCATGTTGTAGGACTTATGAACATGCAGTATGCAATTGAAGATGGTAAAGTATTTGTACTTGAAGCAAACCCAAGAGCATCAAGAACAGTACCTCTTGTATCAAAGGTATGCGGTATCAGTATGGTTCCTCTTGCTACAGACATCATTACTTCTGAGTTAACTGGCAGACCATCTCCTGTAGAGACACTTACAGACAGAACTATTCCATATTACGGAGTAAAAGAGGCTGTATTCCCATTCAATATGTTCCAGGAAGTAGATCCTATCCTTGGACCAGAGATGAGATCAACAGGTGAAGTACTTGGAATAGCAGGTACAACAGGTGAAGCCTTCTTCAAGGCTGAAGAGGGTGCTCAGGCAACACTTCCTACAAGTGGCAATGTTCTTATTTCTGTAAACAGACAGGACAAGCCGGAAGTTGTTGAAGTAGCACAGCTCTTTGATAAAGCTGGCTTTAAGATTTATGCTACAGGAACAACTTGCGACATGATAAATGAAGCTAGTATCAAAGCAGAGAAAGTTAAGAAACTATATGAAGGAAGACCAAACATCCTTGATATGATGACCAATGGTGATCTTCAGCTGGTTGTTAACTCTCCTGTAGGTAAGGATAGCATTCATGATGACAGCTATCTTAGAAAATCAGCCATTAAATATAAGATTCCTTATATCACAACAATGGCAGCAGCTAAGGCAGCAGCAGAAGGAATTGCTTATGTAAATGAGCATCCGGACGGAGATCTTAGATCACTTCAGGAATGGCACGGCCTGATCAAATAATTATTTAGACAATATAAAAACCTTCTTTTACCAGAGATAAATCTGTTAAAAGAAGGTTTTTTATGAGTAAGAATGGATATTCAGTAAAAGTGCCTTATATTAAATCAAAGAAGTGCATTCAGCTTAGCTGTCATAGTTGCTTTGTTTGAAGCTCCAACTATTTCGTCAACAACTTCACCGTTCTTGAAGAACTTGAAGTTAGGAATGGACATAACGCCATATTTTGCAGCAAGGTCGCCATTATCATCAGCGTTGATCTTACCAATCTTAATCTTGCCATCAAACTCTTTTGCAAGTTCGTCAACAACTGGCATCATCATCTTACAAGGTCCGCACCAGTCAGCGTAGAAATCCACAAGTACAGGGATGTCGCTCTTTAATACTTCTTCCTCAAAATTAGCTTCATTAAATGTATATTCCATGATAAATCTCCTTTCAAATTCAAAATTGTATTTAATATCTTGATTACATTTTACACAATTTAATAGCGCTGTCAATATATAAATCTTAAGTAATTATAAATATAATATAATAGTATAATGCAAATAGGTAAATATTTATGTAGAATAAATACTGAGAATGAATGTCACTGTTCAGATATAGCAGGAAGCCATGCTGACTGCATAATAAAATAATTCAGAATGAGGACAAATTGAACAATCCAATACTTAATACAATACAACAGGAAAAATATAAGATCATAATCCCCGCTTACGAACCTGAGCCAGGGATAATTGATTTTATCAAAGAATTAAAACAGACACTTTCATCGGAAATAATAATAGTAGATGATGGAAGTGGCTTAGAATATAAAGAGATTTTTGATACTTTACAGAGAGAATATAGCTGTAAGGTACTTGTCCATCATGTTAATATGGGCAAGGGACGCGCATTGAAGGACGCTTTCAATTACTGTCTTAATGAATATCCGGATATGCTCGGATGCGTGACAGCAGATTCCGATGGCCAGCATACTCCTACAGATATAGCCAGATGTATGACAGAGCTTGATGCACATCCGGACAGACTTATCCTTGGTACAAGAGATTTTTCTGGAAAGGATATACCTAATAAAAGCAAATATGGCAATACAATAACCACCTACGTAGTAAAATTATTTTGTGGAATGAAGATATCGGATACACAGACAGGACTTAGAGCAATTCCCAAGAGTTTTATGTCTGAGATACTGACCACTCCGGGCGAGCGCTTTGAATATGAGATGAATATGCTTATTGACAGCAAGTATTCCTGTCCGATACTTGAAGTTCCTATTGAAACTATATATGAATCCAAAGATAATCACAAAACTCATTTTGACCCAATCAGAGATTCATATAGGATATACAAAATATTTGGAAAGATGTTTTTGCACTATACAATTTCATCCCTTTCCTCCTGTGTTGTCGACCTGGCTTTGTTTACTGTTTTTTGCGGCATGTTTAAGCCATTTATCTCCATCTACTATGTGACAATAGCTACGATATTAGCCAGAGTCATATCAGCAAGCTATAACTATCTGATAAATTATAAACTGGTATTTCATAGTAATGATGGATATGCCAAGACCGGTATCAAGTATTTTACACTGGCAGTGGTGCAGATGGCACTTAGCGCAACACTTGTAACAGTTATCAATGCGCTATTACCTTTTGCACAAGAGACTGTTATCAAAGTTATTGTAGACGTATGTCTGTTTTTCATCAGTTATTACGTACAGAGAGAATTTATTTTTAAAAAAATAAAATAAAATTGGAGACACATTATGTGGATTTTATCAATTTTAGGGCTGCTTTTAGCAGCCTTTTTGTTAAAAAGAAGGTTTAAGATCGGATTTTATATGGCATTACCTGCAGCTACAGCCATTATGATACTTATCCTTTATATACTTGCCTTTTTCTCAGCCCTTAAATATATAGACCTATTGGCACTTCTTGAGATACTGGCCTTTGGTATATATGTCGAAAGACGATCAAAACAGGCAAAAGAAGAGATAAGAAAAGATTTACTGGATTTTATCAAAATGCCAGAGCTGTGGAGCGTGCTTGCAGTCTGTGTTCTGACTACTGTTCTTACCATCGGACAGATAGTTACATGGTGGGATGACCTTAATTACTGGGCTACTGACCTGAAAGCTCTATATTATATGAACGGATTTGCAGGAAAATATGGAAATGTGGCTCCAGAATTTGGAGACTATCCCCCAGCTACTCAGCTTTTTAAATGGTGGTTTCTCCATTTTTCAGGCACCTATGTTGAAGGGCTGCAGTTTGCAGGATATTATTGCATGAATTTCATATTTCTGCTTCCTGTTATCAAAGATATTAAGAGCAAAAACTTTTTTGTTCAGTTGGTATCATGCATAGTAATAACTGTGATTCCAAGTATTGTGGATCGCTTCTGGGCATATGGCACCTGCGCGGACGTTACCATGGGCATTTTATACGGTGCTGTTCTTTTGGAACTATATAGAGCCAGAAATAAAAAAGGAAATATATATTTTCAGACAATATACATGGCTGCATTGTTAGCAGTACTTGTGCTTGTAAAAACTGTAGCAGTGGAATGGGCCGCATTTGCAGTAATATTTGGAATTGCTTTCGGAGCATTTACAATGGCACCATTTAAAAAGAAGGCTGCAAATGAAGGCGTATCAGCTATCGCCCTTTTATTACCAATTTTCACTGAAGGTAGCTGGATGCTTTTTTGCCTGTTAAACAGAAGAGTTGCCAAACTTACAAGTGCCGGTGTAAAAATGGCTGCCGGAGGCAACTATTCACTTCCGGGTGATGCAATGGAACGAATAAATGCTTATTTTACAGGCTTTTGGAAAGTTGCAATGCATGAAAATAATACTTTTTCAATTGACCTGTCAGCAGGAGCATTCCTTATTGTAGTACTTGCAGTGATAGTACTATTCTCTTTGATACATACAATTGATAAAAAAGAAACTGTTAAACTTTTTATTTTTACGCTTATAACTGCTTTTGCAGCATACGGAATCATATTGATAGGTCATTTGACTATTTTTCAGACTGAAAACCAGTATCTGGAAGCTGAGACCATGGCCAAATCCATTGAACGTTATGGAGCACCTTTTTCACTGGGATTTATCATGCTGCTGGCGGGAATAGCTCTTACTATAGATATTTCAAAAAAATATATTATATCTGTTTCACTGGCTGTAGCAGCTGTGCTGTTTGCGGATCATGGCTCTATCTATATGGCTTATGGCGGATATTATGCAGACAGAGCTGATCAGCTATCTGCAAGATCAGATATGATAGGCGATGTCGAGAGCATATTTCTTGAAGCTATAGAAGGAAAAGAAGAACTTGCAGGCAGCAGAGTACTTTGTATCCAGGATGCAACTGATATTCACTGGGTCAGAAATACCTATACCAATTTTTATGCGGCGCCTGTACCTGTAGTGTATTCAAGTGTTTATGCAGAACAGCTTTCAGCCCAGACTATCATGGACCTGATAAGCACAATGCATGGTTCATATATTTACATTCAGGATATGGATGCAGATATTGAAAGTTTGATGCAGGAATACATGTTGGACGGAGAGAGCTTTAAATATAATACTGTTTATGAGATTGTAACAGATGAAGAAAAAACATATTTCAGAATAATTTAATGTGTTTTTACGCTTATCATATAGTATGATTATAGTAGGTATGTATTCTATCAGTTTGTGATTGTTTATTATTTTAAGGAGTAATGGCATGAAATCACTAAGTGAAGATATCATCAAAACTGTATTTAACAAATACAAGCTCATCTATGAAGTAGATATTGAGAAGGATCTTGCAACTCTCGTGTTTAAGGCAGAGGATACAGATTTATCAGAATTCCCGGATGAATGTTCCAGCGTTGATCTTGAACTCTTGATAGAACAGTATCGATATGAGAAGCTTGAGATCAATACTTCTGAAGTATGTCCTAAGTATCTGATCTGCATTATCAATGATACTACGGACATCAAGAATATGTACAGGATGGGTGATTTTAGCTTTAGTGAAACTGACCATGCCACTTTTGTCTCCAAAATGTCTCATGACATCAGGACACCAATGAACGCACTGATGGGATATGTAACATTGGCTGGAACTAAGCTTGGTCAACCGGAAGTGCTAGCCAATTATTTGAATAAGATCCTTGAGTCTGGAAAAAAGACCACGCAGATAATTGACGATGTCATGGAAATGGTCAGATTATCAACTAATAAAGTGACCATTGAAAATAAGCTGCACGATATGGGAAGTATTGTCAGTGATATCAAAAAAACTCTTGAACCTATGACTGATGCCAAAAATCAGACATTTGTGATGGAAGCGGATATTAAAGACAGTAGCATATTATGTGACTATTCTCTTTTAAATAAGATTTTATTAAACTTGCTCAATAACGCAGTTAAATATACTCAGGAAAACGGTGATATAGCATTTAAGATTTTTCAAAAGGAATCTTCCAGCGCCGGTAAGGTAAAGTATGAATTCATTATTCAGGATAATGGATATGGCATGAGTGAAGAATTTCAGGTTCATATGTATGATCCTTTCCAGAGAGAGCACAATGCCGCAGTCAGCGCGATAGAGGGAACAGGACTGGGGCTGACAATAGCCAAAATGGCTGTAGGATTGTTGCACGGAACTATGGATGTCAGCAGCATACTTGGCGAAGGTACGATGATCACTATTACTTTGGAATTTGAAAAAGGCGATGAGTCGGCCAATACTGCAATTGTTGGAATATCTGAATACAAAGGAACCGCACAAAATGCCCTTAAATATGCAACAGATTCCATTATGTCGGGCAAGGTCCTTGAAGGAAAAAAGATCTTGGTTGCAGAAGATAATGAAGTAAATCAGGATATCATTAAAGAAATACTTGAACAACTCGGCGCTGTTGTTGATATTACCTCAAATGGATTGGAAACTTTTGAAACTATCAAGAATAGCTATTATGGTCAGTATGATGTTATACTGATGGATGTCCAGATGCCTGTAATGGATGGAAACGATGCAACCAGACGCATAAGAGAACTTAGTGATGGAAAACTATCTCAGATCCCTATTGTCGGGGTAAGCGCCAATGCATTTATAGAAGACAGGCAAAAAGCTAGCGAAGTAGGCATGAATGGTTATATTTCCAAGCCAATCGATATAGCTGAATTAATAGGAACTCTACAGGGATTATTGTAATGGCAGAAAGCGTATCACAAAAGACAAGACTAAAATGGCTGGATGAATTTCGAGGACTGACGATCATCAGCATGGTTTTTTACCATGCTATGTGGGATTTAGTGTTTTTGTATGGCAGACAGGCTCAATGGTATGTATCAGATGCAGGATATATATGGCAGCAGAGTATATGCATGAGTTTCATCCTAATATCAGGTTTTTGTTATCATATGGACAAAAAGCCTGTAAAAAGAGGCCTTCTGATATCGTTTTGGGGAATTGTTATTTCTATAGTTACAGCAATAGCTGAGCCATCAGCGATCATAATATTTGGGATACTGACATTTTATGGTGCTACTATTTTGCTGACCACATTACTTAATAAGCTATTATTGAAAGTTCCCCCTATACTTGGGATGATCATTAGTATACTATTATTTGTGATAACCAAAAAAGTTTCCTATGGATATTTGAGTTTAGGCAATATCAGGATATTAGATCTTCCATCGTATTTATATAGGAATTATTTAACGACCTTTTTTGGTTTTATGCATCAGGGTTTTTATTCTTCAGATTATTTTCCTATCATTCCATGGATATTCTTATTTTTGACAGGATACTTTTTTTATAGGATATGGGAAAATAGCAGGCTAAAAGGAATGGATATTAAAAGGAGCACCTTTTTGTCTGTATTGGGAAAACACTCTTTATTGATATATATCATACATCAGCCGATCTTATCGCTATTGTTTATGCTTGTTTTTTAAGAGTGCAATGAATAAAGCTATTATTACGGCTTATAAGTGAAATATCTTATAGGCCTATATTTTTGTTTGAGGGTAATACTATGAAAAAAGAATTTAATACAAGAGCATCTATGATCTTATATTTTGTAAGAGGCAGTAAACGCTATTATATCATGGCGATTGTCTTTGCGGGGCTATGCGTTCTTCTGGATATGATCAATCCAAAAATAATCCAATATACAGTAGATACAGTACTAAATGGTATGGATTCCACTCTTCCACAGTTTATGAATGATTACATTCAGACTATTGGAGGAACAGATTTTATCAGGACACATCTCTACATAATTGCATTGATGGTCATTATCGTGGCGATCATCAGCGGAGTATGCAGATATCTGTTTAGAACACTTAACGCCAGAGGCGCAGAAACACTGGTAAAAAGAATGCGAGATGTACTGTATGAGCATATCATACATCTTCCTTTTGCATGGCATAACCAGAACCATACAGGAGATATCATCCAGAGATGTACTTCTGATGTGGATGTTATCAAAAATTTCTTATCTGAACAGCTGACTAACCTCTTCAGAGTAGTTATCCTGATGATCCTTTCGCTATACTTCATGGTTCAGATAGATGTGAGACTTACAGTGCTTTCAGCAGCATTCTTTCCAATAATCATTTTGTATTCACTATTTTTCCACAACAGGATTGCCAGCTCCTTTACTGAAGTGGATGCAATGGAAGGTAAAGTATCAGCTATCGCTCAGGAAAATCTTACAGGAGTCAGAGTAGTAAGGGCTTTTGGTAGAGAAAAATATGAAAAAGAGCGATTTGAAAAGCAGAATGAAGAATATATGAATACTTGGATAGGTCTTATGAAGCTCCTTTCAAGCTTCTGGGCAACAGGTGATCTTATTTCAGGATTGCAGGTCATGCTCATTGTTGTGATTGGCGGTATGTTCTGCGTTCAGAATGAGATGACAGTGGGCGGATATATTGCATTTGTTTCTTATAATGCAATGCTTACATGGCCAGTACGTATGCTGGGAAGAGTAATATCTGAAATGAGTAAGTCAGGAGTTTCCATTGATCGTATCAGATATATTATGAACTCGGAAATTGAAAAAGATACTGAGAATCCAATAAATCCGGATATGAGCCAGGATATTTCCTTTAATCATGTTTCTTTTTCTTATGGGGAAGACTCCTCTGAGGTTCTGGATGATGTGTCTTTTACAGTAAAAGCAGGAACAGTGGTAGGTATACTTGGCGGAACCGGTTCAGGTAAATCAACTCTTATGTACCTTTTGGACAGGCTATACAATATTGAACCTGATTCAGGCAATATCACCATAGGATCTGTAGATATCAAAGATATGAGCAGAGAGCACTTAAGAGAAAATATTGGAATGGTACTTCAGGAGCCTTTCCTTTTCTCCAGGACCCTTGCTGATAACATTGCAATTACAAAAGATGAGATCAATATGAAGGAAGTTCGTGAGGCCTCCAGAATTGCGATGCTTGACGATACTATAGATAAGTTTTCTAAAGGATATGAAACCTACGTTGGAGAACGTGGTGTAACACTATCCGGTGGCCAGAAACAGCGTGCAGCTATAGCACAGATGCTGATCAGAAAGCCCAAGATCATGGTATTTGATGACTCATTATCAGCTGTTGATGCAGAGACAGATGCCAAGATAAGAGCTGCATTAAATGAAAAAACAGAAAACACAACTGTTATCCTGATCGCACATAGGATCACTACCCTTATGAAAGCAGACAAGATCATAGTAATGGATCATGGAAGAGTAATCGAGAGCGGAACTCATGAGGAACTGCTCTCAGCAGGCGGACAGTATAGCAAGATTTATAAACTTCAGAAACCAGAGGAGGCTTAAGTGATGGAGAAAAAAGACACTAATATAAAGCTGCCTTGGTATGGAATCCCAAGACTTTTACCTTATCTGAAACAGTATAGGACCAAAATAGTGATCATGGTGTTGATAGGAGCCATTGTAACTGCTATTGATGCAATCTACCCACTATTTAACAGATACGTGCTCAACGTGGTTGTGGCTGGTAACGATATGTCACCGCTGCCGATAGTGGCTGCAACATACCTGATATTGCTTATAGCCCAGGTAATCATGAATTATTATTCTACCTTTATGTGCAGCAAAATGGAGCTGTGGGTCAATAGAGATTTAAGAAATGCAAGCTTTGGCCATCTCCAGACACTTTCTTTTTCTTATTTTAACCAGAATAATGTTGGTTATATCCATGCCAGAGTTATGAGTGATACGGGCAAAATTGGTGAACTTGTATCCTGGAGACTTATGGACATGGTGTGGAACGGTGCATATATATTGGGCGTTATCGTAGTCATGTTTGTGATAAATGCCAGACTGGCTGCCTTTATCATAATGCTTGTTCCGGCAGCAGTCGTTATAATCATCCTGTTCCAGAAAAAACTTGTTGGATTAAACAGAAGGGTCAGAGAGATCAATTCCAAGATAACAGGTAATTTCAACGAAGGGATCACAGGTGTCAGATCCATCAAAACATTAGTTGCTGAAAACCGCATGATGAAGGATTTTGAAAAAGACACCTCTGATATGAAACATACATCAGTTTATACAGCTCATGTACAGGCTTTGTTTTCAGCCAGTGTCACCTTTTTATCTGCGCTTGCCCTATCTCTTGTAATGTGGCAGGGCGGTAATATGACTCAGCAGATGCTGATGGAGATTGGTACACTGTCAGTATTCATGTCATATGCTCTGGGGATCATGGATCCAATACAGTCAATTATCAACACTATATCGGCTCTGATATCAATACAGGTCAACATTGAGCGTTTTACAAGACTTATGTCTACAGAATCTGATGTGGCAGATACACCTGAAGTTATTGAGAAATATGGCGATACATTCAATGCCAAAAAAGAAAACTGGGAACCTCTTCATGGAGATGTTGAATTTAAAGATGTTTCCTTTAAATACCCTGATGGTGATGAGTATGTGTTAGAGCACTTTAATCTCAAAGTACCACATGGCTCAAGCATTGCAATTGTTGGAGAAACCGGTGCAGGCAAATCAACTCTGGTCAATCTCGTATGCAGATTTTTTGAACCTACTATGGGTCAGTTACTGATAGATGGCAGGGACGCAAGAGAACGCTCTCAATTGTGGCTTCACAGCAATATTGGATATGTTCTTCAGACACCTCACCTTTTCTCGGGTACTGTAAGAGACAATCTGAAATACGGCAATCCTGATGCAACTGATGATGAGATAAATAAAGCACTAGCTCTTGTATCTGCTGATAAGGTTGTTGCCAAAATGGATAAAGGCCTTGATAGTGATGTGGGCGAAGGCGGAAGTATGCTGTCCACAGGTGAGAGACAGCTGTTGTCCTTTGCAAGAGCAATTCTTGCTGATCCTCGTATTCTGGTACTTGATGAAGCAACCTCATCTGTAGATACAGTAACAGAAAAGGTGATTCAGGATGCTATAAAAACTGTTATTGATGGCAGGACATCCTTTATGATAGCTCACAGATTGTCTACTGTTGTTGATGCAGACGTTATCCTTGCAGTAAGAGATGGTAAGATAGTAGAGCAGGGCAATCATAAAGAACTTATGAAGAAAAAAGGCTATTATTACGAGCTTTTCAATAGACAATATGAAGACAGCGCAATAGATATGGTCACTGCATGAGTTATAGATTTGTGCCGATACTGTTAAGGTTGATTTTTTGAGTTTGGGGTTTATACTATATAAACGGATAAAAAATATTGAAAAATAGTATTGGCACAGTGAGAGTGCAATTGATTGGAGAGTAATTATGTTTAGCTTATTATTTGGCGCATACAATAATATTGTTATGCTTGCAGGAGTGATACTGTCATTCTTGGGGACATTTATCCTGACTAATGCGTTGAAAGACAGACTTCCTTCAGACCAGGGAAGAGCTTTTGCTGTAGATGGAGCAAAATCAGCTGGTAAACCAAGAGGCGCAGGTATCATATTTGTTCTTGTATTCACTGCAATAGCGCTATTATTTGCTAACTTCAGTATAGAATTACTGATCTACGTTGCACTTGTTGTTATAGAGATGATCACAGGATATATGGATGATGCAGCATCTAAGCCTTGGGGTGAATATCTTAAGGGCTTTTTGGATTTGGTTGTAGCAATACTTGTTGCTGTAACATATATCTTTTACAACGGCACTGCTGTGCATCTTGCTTTATTTGATATAAGCTTTGAATTGCCGGTTGTTCTGTTTGCAATTTTAGTTGTTGCACTTGTTTGGGCTGCAATAAATGTAACCAACTGCTCTGATGGAGTTGATGGTTTATCAGCATCCCTCGTTATAGTAACTTTGCTAAGCTTCTATGTAGCAATGATGCGCATGATCCCAAACGAAGATTTTGGTTATGTGATCATTCTTTTTGTAATGAGCCTCGTAGCATATCTTTGGTTTAATGCGACACCATCCTTGCTACTTATGGGAGATGCCGGATCAAGAGCAATGGGCATATTTGTTGCTATCACAGCACTTAAAAGCGGAGCACCATTTTTATACATTTTGTTGTCATTAGTACTTCTTTTAGATGGAGGACTTGGACTTCTAAAAGTTGCTCTTATTCGTTTTTGTAAGATCCACATATTAAAAAATACAAGAACACCACTACACGACCATGTGAGAAAAAATGTAGGCTGGTCAAATACACAGGTGGTTTTCAGATTTGTGATCATTCAGGCCGTGATATCTGCCATAGTGATCTATCTGATATAAGCATTTATGCGGCTGGCACCAATTGAGTTCAGCCGCATTTTTTTGAATACGGGGAAATTGCATTCTTGTCTAATAAAAACGTTTTGTTAAGAATCACACCTCAAGAAAAGGAGATCATGAAATATGAGAATACTGATAATCAGACATGGAGAACCAGACTATGAACATGACTGTCTTACAGAAAAGGGAAAAAGAGAAGCCCAGCTTCTTGCAGATAGATTGACCAAGGAAAAAATAGACCACTTTTATGTTTCTCCTCTTGGCAGGGCAAGAGCTACCGCAGAGCCTACTCTTAAGAGATTTGGAAGAGAAGAAGTCATAAAAGACTGGCTAAAAGAGTTCTGCGTTTCTGTAACTGACGATAATGGAATAAGGCAGGGACTGCCTTGGGATCTGATGCCTAAACAGTGGATGAGCCATCCGGAGAACTTTACCATCGATAAATGGCAGGATACAGCTTTGTCAAGATCTGGGGATGTGCAAAAAGAATATGACATGGTAGCAGCTTCTTTTGACGACCTTTTAAAGCAACATGGTTATGAAAGAGAAGGCATGTATTACAGAGCAGTAAAGCCAAACCATGATACTATAGCCTTTTTCTGCCATTTTGGTCTTGAAAGTGTATTGCTCAGCCATATACTTAATCTTCCGGTATATGTACTATGGCATGCAACTTGTGCCCTTCCGACCTCAATCACCACTCTTTATACGGAAGAAAGACAAGAGGGCATTGCAAGCTTTAGAATGACTAGCTTTGGAGATGTATCCCATCTCTACAACTATGGAGAAGAGCCATCTTTCCATGCAAGATTCTGCGAAAACTTTACAGATGAAACAAGACATTAATTTATATTTATCTGAGTTATGCTATACCTGACTTTTGGCGATTTTACGCCATTTCTCGCAAAAAATCGTCTTGTATTTACCTCTGTTTTATCTTACTATATTCGTAACAAGGGGAAGATTTTTCATATTCTATGAAAAGTCTTTTGGTCATCTATGATCGAATTAAAAGATAGGGGGTAATAGCTATGAATGAAAAAAGATTTGTTGAAAACTTGATTTCTACATTAGATGCAGCTACAGAGCCTGGCATCAGAGAAGCTTATATTTCTCAGGCTGGATCAGCTGAAAAATATGATGCTTTTATAGAAGAGCTCAAAAAGACAATAGAAGCTGTAAATGTTGCATAAATATAAGATAGCTATTAAAGGCGTATCCTTAAACTAAAGGATGCGCCTTTTTAATGCATAAACAACCATGAATTTAAATACAAAAGCTATAAAAGTCTTGCATAATTATATACATGTATGCTAGTATTTTGCATAAAGAATGCAAAGGCGCACCTTTTTATTGAGGTGCGCCTTCTTTAAAATCAGGAGGGCTTTATGATAGAAACAATCGCTAATATCAATAATGCTGTCAACAGCTTTGTATGGGGATTACCTATGCTGGTACTTTTAGTTGGCACAGGTATACTTATGACTATTTTGACCAAGTGTTTTCAGCTGACGCATTTTAAATATTGGATGAAGCATACTCTTGGAGGAATTTTTGTAAATAAAAAGGTTACTGCCCATACAGCCAAGGAAGATCGCCAGATCAGCCAGTTCCAAAGCCTGTGTACTGCGCTGGCAGCTACAATTGGAACAGGTAATATTGCTGGTGTGGCAGCAGCTCTTGCAACAGGAGGTCCTGGATCGATATTCTGGATGTGGATCACTGCATTTTTTGGAATGATGACCAATTATTCAGAAAATGTTCTGGGAATCTTTTATAGAAGAAAAAATGAGCATGGCGAGTGGTCAGGCGGAGCCATGTATTACCTGAATGACGGACTTGGAAGCAAGAAGAATTGCAAGTATCTGGGAAAAGCATTAGCAGTCCTGTTTGCAGTTTTCTGTGTTTTAGCATCTTTTGGAATAGGCAACATGAGCCAGATCAACTCTATAGCAGTTAATATGAATACAGTATTTGGCGTTCCAATGTTTATTACAGGCATATTCCTGATGATCATTGCTGGCCTTGTTGTAGTAGGCGGTATCAAGAGGATAGCTGCTGTAACAGAGAAGCTTGTTCCTTTTATGGCAATAGCATATGTGGCTGGAGCAATTATCATTGTTATATTCAATTATGATCAGGTAGCAGCTGCCTTTACAGCTATCTTCAAAGGAGCTTTTGCTATGAAAGCTGTAGGAGGAGGCATAGTTGGATCTGGTGTCAGATCAGCTGTTACATGGGGTATGAAGAGAGGCGTATTTTCCAATGAAGCAGGCCTTGGTTCATCCGTAATGGTACATTCTGCATCCAACGTAAAAGAACCTGTTCAGCAGGGAATGTGGGGTATTTTTGAAGTATTTGCAGACACAATTGTAGTGTGTACTCTTACAGCCCTTGCAGTGCTTACAAGTGGAGTTATGGATCTGAGTACAGGTGAGATGATCTCTTCAGCAGAAAAAACTGCCCTTGTATCAGAATCATTTTCAACCGTATTTGGACATGCAGGTGGTGCATTTATTGCAATAGCAATACTTCTGTTTGCTTTTTCCACAACTCTTGGATGGAGTATCTATGGCACCAAAGCCTTTGAATATCTTTTTGGAACCAAAGCAACTATAGGGTACAAGGTTGTATTTGTTGTATTTATTGCTGTAGGTGCAACTATGAATCTTGAACTTGCCTGGGATCTTTCTGATACATTCAATGGACTTATGGCTATACCTAACCTGATCGGTGTGCTGTCACTTAGCGGAACAGTATCAGCCATTACCAAGAACTATATTGACAGAAGGATAAAAGGAAAAGACATAAAACCTATGTATTCTGCATTCCCTGTGATCCAGAAAGAACAGGAAGATAGGGTAAAAGCAGAAAAAGAACAGCAGGAAGAGGCAGTATAAGACTGTTAAAAAATAAAAAACAAAGAGCTATCGAAGTGCAGTTCCAAAAGTTATATAAATACTAACGATTGGAAACATGCGGCATCAGATAGCTCTTTTTATATTAGCGGAGTTGAGGGGATTTGAACCCCTGCACCGGACAAGCCGACCTGCCGGATTTCGAATCCGGACCCTTCAACCACTTGGGTACAACTCCTTGTATGTTCAAACAACCGAACGCCTTTAATTATACGGAATAGGGGCTAGCAAGTCAATAAACGGTTGTTGTAGCAGTTCTAATTTTGTATAATGAACATGGATGTTTTTGTTTGAAATTGCATATATATTTTAAGGAGGCTTTTCCATGAAGAGAATTGGTATTTTAACCAGTGGAGGTGATTGTCAGGCTCTTAATGCAGCAATGAGAGGTGTTGTGAAGTGTCTTGCCACAAGTGGCCTTGAAATGGAAGTTTATGGCTTTTTGGAAGGTTATAAAGGACTTATATATGGCAATTTTAGAATGTTGACTCCTAAAGATTTTTCAGGAATCCTTACAAGAGGCGGCACCATTTTAGGCACATCAAGGACACCATTTAAGACTATCAAAGAACCTGATGAGAATGGACTTGATAAGGTAGAAGCTATGAAACAGAACTACCACAAGTTGCAGTTGGATTGCCTGGTTGTGCTTGGCGGAAACGGATCACAAAAGACAGCTAATCTTCTTAGCGAAGAAGGCTTAAATGTTGTATCTCTTCCAAAGACCATCGATAATGATCTCTGGGGTACAGATATGACATTCGGATTTCAGAGTGCTGTTGATGTAGCAACCACAGCAATTGATTACATCCATACTACTGCAGATTCTCATGGAAGAGTGTTTATTGTTGAGGTAATGGGACACAAGGTTGGATGGCTGACTCTTAATGCAGGAATGGCAGGTGGAGCAGATGTTATCCTTATCCCTGAAATACCTTATGATATAGACAAAGTAATAGATGCTATTGAAGGCAGAGAAAAACGTGGATCCAGATTTACTATCCTTGCAGTTGCTGAGGGAGCAATCTCTAAAGAAGATGCTAAACTTAGCAAAAAGGAATATAAAGAGAAACTGGCTCATTATACATATCCATCTGTTTCATATGAATTGGCAGACCAGATCCAAAAGAAGACTGGCCGCGAAGTTCGTGTGACAGTTCCTGGCCATATGCAGAGAGGTGGAGCTCCTGACCCATATGACAGAGTATTTGCCAGCAGACTTGGCGCAGAGGCTGGACAGCTTATCTTAAAAGAAAAATATGGATATATGGTGGCATACAAAAATAGAGAAATCGTAAAGGTTCCATTATCTGATATAGCAGGAAAATTAAAGAAAGTACCTGCAGATGCAAGTATAATAAAAGAAGCCAAAATGCTGGGGGTATGTTTTGGCGATTGATCATCAAAAAGTTTTGTTGGAGTATTGATATAAATGGCTTATGTAGCACTTTACAGAAAATTCAGACCACCTGTCTTTGAAGATGTTAAAGGACAGGATCATATAGTTACAACACTGAAAAACCAGATAAGATCTGACAGAGTAGGGCACGCTTACCTGTTCTGCGGAACCCGTGGAACAGGTAAGACTTCTGTTGCCAAGATTTTTGCAAGAGCAGTCAATTGTGAACATCCGGTTGATGGAAGCCCTTGCGGAGAATGCGATACCTGCAAGGCAATTGCATCAGGCAGCAGCCTTAATGTTATTGAGATCGATGCTGCTTCCAATAACGGTGTTGATAACATCCGAGAAATTGTCGACGAAGTATCTTATTCTCCAACAAAAGGTAAATATAAGGTATACATCATAGATGAGGTTCATATGCTTTCAACAGGAGCCTTTAACGCCCTGTTAAAAACATTGGAAGAACCACCGTCATATGTGATCTTCATACTGGCTACGACAGAACCACACAAGATCCCTATCACGATCCTTTCCAGATGTCAGAGATATGATTTTCACAGGATCACAGCAGACATCATCGAGGATAGATTAAAAGAAGTAACTACTGCAGAAAATGTCAGCGTAGAAGAAAAAGCATTAAAATACATTGCAAAAGCGGCAGATGGCTCAATGCGAGATTCTCTTAGCCTTTTAGATCAGTGTATTGCTTTTAACTATGGACAGGAACTTACTTATGACAAAGTCCTTAGCGTTCTTGGAGCGGTTGATACAGGTATTTTTGGAAATCTTTTTTCTTATCTGTATAATCAGAACATCGCAGCTGCTCTTAATCTCCTGGCTGATGTTGTAGTTCAGGGACGTGAGCTGACGCAGTTTGTAAATGACTTTGTATGGTATCTGCGAAACCTAATGCTGGTTCGCACTTCTGACCAGATGGAGGATGTTGTAGATATGTCCTCAGACAATCTTTTGGCACTTAAAGAGCAGGCTACCAATACAGATATGGATACGATCCTCAGATATATCAGGATTTTTTCTGAGTTATCTTCCAAAATGCGCTATGCAACTCAGAAACGTATTTTGATAGAAATGGAATTCATCAAGATCTGCAAGCCTCAGATGGAAGATACAAGGGATTCCATAGAAGACAGGATCAGAATCCTTGAAGAGCATACTGCAAAAGCAGATAAAGTGCTAAGTGGCATCAAAAGCGGCAAGATAGCAGTTGCTGCTGCACCAGGTCAGAGCGTTAGTGCTCCTGTTGAGGTCAAAAAGCTGGATCATGCTGTTCCAGATGATATAAAGCGTATCGTTAATGAATGGGGCAAGTACATGATGAATATGCCTCAGCCTGACAGAGGATATTTAAAAAATGCTCGCTTAAGTATAGACAATGATGATAAACTGCTTATAGTCATCGATAATAAAACACTTGCTGAGCATTATCATGAAGAACAGTATTATCAGAACCTTGAGAGATTTTTTGAAGAACAGATGGGAAAACAGGTCGATTTTGAAGTAAGATATCTTGAAAGTGAAAAACGCTTTGAAGAAAATTATATCGACTTGGCATCAATAAACTTTGATATAATTACTGAGGAAGAAGTATCGATTCCTACAACTCAGGAAACGGCAACGGATATAGAAGAAGCATCTGTAAGTGCTGATGTGCCTGAAGATATATCAAAAGATACTTTTGCAGAAGATGATACAGTACAGCCGATAAGTACAGATGGTCTTGCAGAAGGCTTTGATGCAATAAATCTGGATATTGATGAAGAGGAAGATATTATCCCGCCTGAAGCGCTTGCTCTAAGTGGTGCTATGCAGGAAGATGCAATGGATGATGAAAATGCATTCGAAGAAAAAGATGATGATGACAATCAAAATGAATAGATAGAAAAGGAGAACTAAAATGGCAAAACGTGGAGGATTTCCAGGCGGAGGAATGCCTGGTAATATGAATAATCTGATGAAGCAGGCACAGCGTATGCAGCGTCAGATGGAGGAAAGCCAGAAAGAATTAGAAACAAAGGAATTCACAGCTAAAGCTGGTGGCGGTGCAGTTGAAGCAACTGTAATGGGAAATAAGACACTTAAGAGCGTAGTTATTTCTCCAGAAGCTGTAGACCCTGATGATGTAGAAATGTTACAGGATCTGATCGTGGCAGCAGTTAATGAAGCTATGTCACAGGCTGATGCTGCTAGCAGTGACATGCTTGGCAAGATGACAGGCGGTCTTGGAGGATTACCATTTTAATGGATCTCTATAGCGGACATATTAATAAACTTGTAGAGGAACTGGCGTCTCTTCCGGGTATCGGAGGTAAATCAGCTCAAAGACTTGCTTTTCATATAATCAACATGCCAAAAGACAGAGTTGAGAGACTGACCAGAACCATTTCTGAAGCAAGAGAAAACGTACACTACTGTAAGATCTGTTGCACACTAACAGATGATGAAGTATGCCCTATATGTAGTAATGAAAAAAGAGACCATCATACAATAATGGTGGTTGAAAACACCAGAGATCTGGCGGCATATGAGAAAACCGGTAAATACGAAGGTGTTTATCATGTACTTCATGGAGCTATATCTCCAATGCTTGGAGTTGGCCCGGGAGATATTAAACTTACTGAGTTAATGCAGAGATTACAGACAGAAGATATTTCAGAAGTAATAGTAGCAACCAATTCCAGCCTCGAAGGTGAGACTACAGCAATGTATATCAGCAAACTGATCAAACCTACAGGAATAAAGGTTACACGTATTGCAAGCGGAGTTCCTGTTGGAGGAGATCTCGAATATATTGATGAGGTCACACTACTTAGAGCACTAGAAGGACGTACAGAATTATAATTACTTGAAGATGTATAGTGGAGGATAAAATGGGAGTAAAAAGGGAATTTTTAGGAGAAGCAAATAACGGAGCACCTGTATATGGCTATCATATAACCAATACAAATGGCATGGAAGTTGTAGTAATGAACTTTGGTGCAACTATTAAGAATATCTTTGTTCCAACCAAAGATGGAGAAAAGATAGATGTAGCATTGGGCTATGATGACCTTTCACAGTATTTTACTAATGATGTATTCTTTGGCTCTACTGTTGGACCAAGCGCTAACAGGGTTAAAGATGCCAAGTTTACAATTGATGGCCAGGAATACATTTTAGCTATCAATGATGGTGCCAATAATCTTCATTCAGATGCTAACGAAGGACTTCACAAAAGAGTGTGGGACACTGTTGAGGAAGAAAATAGCGTTACTTTTTCTATTAAAATGGAAGACGGAGATATTGGCTTCCCTGGAAATAAAGAATTCTCACTCACATATACACTTGGCGATGACAATGCACTAAGTCTGCACTATCATGCAACTAGTGATGCCAATACTTTGATCAATCCAACTAATCACGTATATTTTAATCTGAGTGGACATAAGGCTCAGCTTATTGGTGACCATGTTATGCAGATGAATGCATCAAAATATACACCAGTAGTAAAAGGTGCGATACCTACAGGAGAAATAGCTGACGTGGCTGGAACACCTCTGGATTTCACACAGGCTAAGCCTATTGGTAAAGATATCGATGCTGATTTTGAGCAGCTGGAACTTGTTGGTGGTTATGATCACAATTTCTGCATTGACAATGCTGATGGAACAAGAAGAAGTTTTTGTGATGTTACAAGTCCTGTAACAGGTATAACATTGCATTGCTCTACTACACTTCCTGGATTCCAGTTTTATTCAGGTAACTTTATAAATGATGTTCCTGGAAAAGAGAATGTTGTTTATAAGAAGAGAAGCGGATTCTGCTTGGAAACACAGTTTTATCCTAACTCTATAAATGAACCTGAATTCCCGGATTCAGTATTTGGACCAAACAGAGAGTATGATTCTATTACTGTTTATCAGTTTTCTTGATAAATAGTAAGAGACGGGGAAACAGATGGCAGAAGTCAGGGATTTCAGCTTATACGCAAATAAAAAAAATAATATTGAAGATCAGATAAGTGAACCATCTTATCAGGAAAAGATAAGAAATCACAGGATGCTGGTATTTTTTAGAACAGTCGCAATAGTTGCAATAGCCATTGTGGCTGTTGCTATTATATATGTAAATTGGAGAGACAAGTACTATAGTACTGCTACTGTAACACAAAATGCCCAAATTACAGACGCAACTAATTCAACGGTGCTAAATCTCAATGGACAGATCCTGATGTATAGTAAGGATGGTGTCTCACTATTAAATGCTCAGGGAACATCTATGTGGAACCTGACTTATCAGATGCAGAACCCTATCAGCAGATCTTGTGAGGATGTTGTTGCTATAGGAGATTACAACGGCCACTATATCTATGTTGCTGACTCAAGTGGAGAACTGGGCGTAATAGATACCAATCTTCCTATCCGTGATTTTTGTGTAGCTTCTCAGGGAGTAGTAGCAGCTATTTTGGATGACACAGATGTAACCTGGATATATCTCTACGATTCTCAGGGAAATGAACTAGCTAATTTTAAAACAACTATGGCTGATAGTGGATATCCTATAGACGTGGCTATTTCTCCAAGCGGAGAGTTGGTATGTGTGTCGTATCTTTATCCTGAGGATGGAGAATTAAAGACCAGCATCGCTTTTTATAATTTTGGATCAGTTGGTCAGAATGCAATAGACAACTATGCAAGTGGATATATCTATCCAAGTGTAGTAGTTCCTTTTGTACATTTCCTTAATAATAAGACAGCATTTGCCGTATCAGATGACAGGATCATGTTTTATAATGGAAGCGAAGTTCCTGTTAGCGGAGTAGAGCATCTTACAGGTACAGATGAGATCAGATCGATATACTATAGTCAGGACTATATTGGATTAGTGTTCTTTAATGGAACCGAAGAAGGAGAATATAGGCTGGAAGTATATAACGATTCCGGATCAAAAGTATCAGAGGAATATTTTGACATTGAATATAGTAACATATTCTTTTCAAATGGACAGATCATAGTTTATTCTGACTCAGATATGATCATATATAGTAACGAAGGCGCGATAAAATACGAAGGAAGCTTTGACCAGACAGTTAAAGCTGTCATACCTACTTCTATTAGAAGTAGATTCCTGCTTGTAACAGAGAACGCCATTTACACAATGGATCTCAAATGATAAAAAAGATTATCTTTATATATTCGATGCCTGAAACAATACTGATATCTAATAGTAATAAAGAGAATGAACAGGTAAACACTATATGATAGCAACCTTAAATGTGCCGCAGTTGATCATGATAACTGCGGCATTAATAATAATTATATGGAGAGTATCTTACGGATACCAAAATGGAATAATGGAAGAAGCTGCAGGTATAATAGCACTAATAGCAGCTCTTACAGCTCTATACATAGCTATGAACATTTCACATGACATTACAAATCATTCATTTAGCAGTATAGCAGGTAAAATAGTTTATTTTGTAATAGCTGTGATCGTTTATAAGCTTGGACATACAATAGGTAAGGCTCTTAAACCGGTTAAATATATTCCATTGATAGGACAGGTGGATAAACTGGCAGGTGGATTACTGGGTTTTGTTGAAGCATATATATTGATCCTTATAGTTCAAAAGATATTTGGAGTTGAAATAATTGGATTAATAATATCAATAATAACGGAATTGTACACAATTGTCAGAAAATACATTACAACTTTATGAAATTAACATAAAAAATTAATCAAAAAATTATAAAAAGCTATATATGGTCCTCAAAAATAAAAAGGCTCTAGATGTTGTATATATGGTAGTTGTGGAATTTCTGGGATCATCAGGTCCATATTGTTGTATTTATACCAGTTCTAATTTGGATTAAAAAAATTGTGTAAAAAATTAATAAAACTTGTTGCATTAATTAAAATCTAGTGCTATACTCTGTATTACCCGCTGCGGTGAGGAACACAAATCACTGCAAAAGGAAAAATGAATAAGTTTGAAAAAAACTTTTTAAAAAAGTTTTCAAAAAGTTCTTGACAGCAAACAAACAAAGTGATATCCTAACAGAGTTGCTGCGAGAGATGCGGCAAGAACAAAGCACTTTGACAAATAAACAGTAATGCAACCCTGAAAAATTCATTGAATTTATTCAGAACAACTTATGACAACCAGCCGGG
>JAEEGH010000982.1_pt1 | contig 86101 bp, 60 predicted proteins | sample 9134181 | NCBI WGS metagenome assembly JAEEGH01 (sample SAMN16246544, study PRJNA631951) | gut metagenome | biome: gut microbiome; feature: rumen; material: DP-attached | host: Bos | place: Iran: Karaj | collected 2018-10 | reverse complement strand
ATATATCAGCTACTACAACAACGACCGGATAAAACTGCGCCTAAAAGGAATGAGCCCGGTACAATACCGGACTCATTACGCTGTTTTATCCTAACTTTAAACTGTCCAACTTTTGGGGGTCAGTTCAATTGCATCTAGGTCTTTTTGTTTAATCTGAAATGCGGCAGAAGGCCGAAATCCGTTACGCCATCTTGCTGTGGAACGTACGGTTGATGACGTCCATCTGCTGTTCGCGAGTGAGCTTCACGAAGTTCACAGCGTAGCCGGACACGCGGATGGTAAGCGTCGGGTACTTCTCGGGATGTTCCATCGCGTCGACGAGCATTTCGCGGTGCAGCACGTTCACGTTCACGTGGTAACCCGTAGCGTGGACAAAACCGTCGAGGCAGTTCGCGAGGTTCGTGATGCGGTCCTCGAGATTGTTGCCCAGGGCTTCCGGCGTTGCCGTCGCCGTCCAGGAAATACCATCGAGGGAAGAATCGTAGTCGATCTTGGCCACGGAGGCGCCCGCAGCGACAAAGCCACTCACGTCACGACCGTTCATCGGGTTTGCACCCGGGGCGAAGGGTTCGCCAGCACGGCGGCCGTCCGGTGTGTTGCCCGTGTTCTTGCCATAGACAACGTTACTCGTAATCGTGAGCACGGACTGCGTCGGGACGCTGTTGCGGTAGGTCTTCTGCTTCTTGAGCTTGCCCATGAAGCGGTCGACCAGGTCCTTCGCGATGCTGTCGGCGCGGTCGTCGTTGTTGCCGTACTTCGGGAAGTCGCCTTCCACCTTGAAGTCCACGGCGACGCCGTTCTCGTTACGGATCGGAGTCACCTTGGCGTACTTAATAGCGCTCAAGGAGTCCGCCGCCACGGAGAGGCCGGCAATGCCGCAAGCCATCGTGCGGTAGATGTCACGGTCGTGCAAGGCCATCTCGATGCGCTCGTAGTAATACTTGTCGTGCATGTAGTGGATGATGTTCAAGGCCTTCACGTAGGTCTTGGCAAGCCATTCCATCATGGCGTCGAACTTTTCCATCACGGTATCGTAGTTCAGGACTTCGTCCTTGATGGGTTCGAAACCCGGAGCCACCTTGGCCTGGCTGATTTCGTCGACACCGCCGTTGATGGCGTAAAGGAGCGTCTTCGCGAGGTTTGCGCGGGCGCCAAAGAACTGCATCTGCTTGCCGACGCGCATAGCCGACACGCAGCAGGCGATGGCGTAGTCGTCGCCCCACTTCGGGCGCATCAGGTCGTCGGATTCGTACTGGATGGCGCTCGTCTCGATGGAAGTCTTCGCGCAGAAGCGCTTCCAGGCGACCGGCAGCTTTTCGGACCAGAGCACGGTCAAGTTCGGCTCCGGAGCGGTACCCAGGTTATAAAGCGTGTGCAAGAAGCGGAAGCTGTTCTTGGTCACCATCGGGCGGCCGTCGAGACCGATACCGCCGAGGGATTCCGTCACCCACGTCGGGTCGCCGCTGAACAGGGCGTCGTATTCCGGCGTGCGGAGGAAGCGCACCAGGCGCAGCTTGATGACGAGATCGTCGATGAGTTCCTGGGCTTCGCTTTCGGTGATCTTGCCTTCGGCGAGGTCACGGGCGATATAGATATCGAGGAACGTGGAGGTACGGCCAAACGACATGGCGGCGCCGTTCTGTTCCTTCACAGTGGCGAGGTAGCCAAAGTACGTCCACTGCACGGCTTCCTGCGCAGTCTCTGCCGGGCGGGAAACGTCGAAGCCGTAATTCTTGGCCATCTGCACCAGTTCGCCGAGGGCGTTCAGCTGTTCGGAAAGTTCTTCGCGGAGGCGGATGACCTCTTCGGTGAATTCCACGTCGTTGAGTTCGTCTTTTTCCTTCTGCTTCTGCTGGATGAGGAAGTTCACGCCGTAAAGCGCGATGCGGCGGTAGTCACCGATGATGCGGCCACGGCCGTAAGCATCCGGAAGGCCCGTAATCACGTGGGACTTGCGGCATGCGCGAATTTCGGGGGAATAGACGTCGAAAACGCCCTGGTTGTGGGTCTTGCGGTAGCTGGAATAGATTTCCGCAATCTTCGGGTCCATCTTGTAGTTGTAGGCGTCCAGGCTGTTCTGCACCATGCGGAGACCGCCGTTCGGGGCAATCGCGCGCTTGAGCGGAGCATCCGTCTGCAAACCGACAATCTTTTCGAGGGACTTGTCGATATAGCCCGGAGCGTGAGCGAGGATGGACGTACCCACCTCGGTAGAAATATCAAGGACAACCTTTTCGCGTTCCTGCTTCAGGAGGTCGCGGACCTTGTCCATGATTTTATTTGTGCGTTCCGTCGCCGGAGCGAGGAAAGAGCCATCCCCTTCGTAGGGAGTGTAGTTGTCCTGAATAAAATCACGGACGTTTACGCTGTTGCGCCAGGATTCACCCTTGAATCCGCGCCAAGCAACGCTGTTACCTTCTGCATTACTCATTTTCACCTCTTAAAAAATCCTATTAAAGTTTAACCTGAACCTTTTCGCGCATGGCCATGACCGCGGCCTTCGCCTCTTCTACGGTATCGCGGCGCGCAAGGAGCACGCCCATACGGCGGTGCCCATTGAGTTGCGGTTTGCCGAACAAACGGATATTCGTGTCCGGCTCGGCGAGAACTTCGCCCAGATTGCCAAACTGTACGTGGTCGGACACACCCTCGACGACAATGGCCTTGGAAGCGCTCGGGCCGTGGAAGGCGATGTTCGGGATCGGCAGGCCGAGAACGGCACGCGCATGGAGCGCGAACTCCGAAAGATCCTGGCTGATCAGCGTCACCATGCCGGTATCGTGCGGGCGCGGAGAAACTTCGCTAAACAGCACATCGTCTTTGCACACGAACAGTTCCACGCCAAAGATGCCACGGCCGCCCAGGGCGTCCGTCACCTTTTTCGCAATATCTTTTGCTTTTTCGAGAAGTTCGGGCTTCATCGGCTGCGGCTGCCAAGATTCCTGGTAGTCGCCGCCCACCTGATGGTGACCGACCGGTTCGAGGAAGCTGGTACCGCCCACATGGCGCACCGTGAGGAGCGTAATCTCGTAGTCGAACGGCACGAAGCCCTCGACAATCACGCGGCTCGCCTGGCCCGTGCGGCCACCCGTCTGGGAAATGTTCCACGAATTTTCGATATCGGCTTCCGTCTTGATGACGCTCTGGCCGTGGCCAGAAGAGCTCATCACCGGCTTCACGACGCACGGGATGCCGATTTCCTTCACGGCGCTCTTGAATTCTTCAAAGTTGTCTGCAAAACGGTACGGGCTCGTCTTGAGGCCCAGTTCCTCGGCCGCGAGGCGGCGGATGCCTTCGCGGTTCATGGTGAGCTTGGTCGCCTTGGCCGTCGGGATGACGTTGAAGCCTTCCTTCTCAAGTTCCACGAGCGTGTCAGTCGCAATCGCCTCGACCTCAGGAACGATGTAGTCGGGCTTCTCGCGCTCAATCACCTCGCGAAGGGCCAGGCCGTCGAGCATGTTGATAACATAAGAACGGTGAGCAACCTGCATGCCCGGAGCGTTGGCGTAGCGATCGACAGCCACGACCTCCACCCCCAGTCGCATCATCTCGATGATGACTTCCTTACCCAGTTCACCGGCGCCACAGAAAAGCACCTTGGTAGCAGTTGTGCTGAGCGGGGTTCCGATTTCATACATACCTAGACTCCTTCTCGAAAAATTACTGTACAATTTTACTAAAAAAACTATATCTTGTGTAGGGGGCATAGTTAAATATACAAGATATTGGGGTACGGCATAACGAGAAAATAAAAATTTACATAAAAGCACGTCTTTTACAACCTTATGAGGAACAACAAGTTACGCATTTCAAGGTGCTATTGGATGCATTTTTCTCAAAAAACACAGGAAAAAATTCCCAGTTAAAACGTCTATAGGGTACGAACCCTCTATATGGAGTAAACAGATGGGAAATACAGATCCAAAGACAAATACAGACGAAGCATCCCAGCCAAAACCACATGATGCCTTTTTCAGATGGCTTTTTTCCGACATCGGGCGGCTCAGGCTCCTGCTGGAACTTTCCGGCAAGGTGAACCGCGAAATCAGCGAGTTCATCTCGGAGGTGAACCTCGACACGCTCGTGCGCATCCCCGACTCGTATTCCGATGTCGAAGAGACCGGAGAAGCCGACCTCGCCTTCCGCGTGGAAGTCGCCACAGGAGCGCCCCTGCTCGTGGGTATCCTCGCAGAGCACAAGTCCGGGCGCAATTCCGGCACGCTCGACCAGATTGCGCGATACGTGAATTCCGTGATGAAGATATACAGCGAACACCGAGCCTTCAGCGGACTCCCCACGATGGCCATCATTTTTTACAACGGGCGCGAGCACTGGAACCCGCTCGGGAGCATCGAAGACAGGTATCCCTCGTGTTTCCGCGGGAGAATACTCCCGTTCGCCTGCTCGTTCGTGAACATGGTCGACATTCCCGACAGCGACTGCCTCGCCTGCGAAGACACGGCCACAGGAATGGGCGTTATAGCGATGAAGTACGCCTACGACAAAGAGAAACTTCTCCAAGTTCTGCCACTGTTCAGGAAGCCGCTGCTGCGGATGCCGTACGACAAGGCGAGTTGCCTGCTGGCGAAGATTAGTATATATTTGAAGGAGTACGTCACCAAGGACGTGCTGAAGGAGCTCGACATGGCATTCGTAAGCATCGGACAGAAATACGGTTTCGTGAGTGCCGGAGACGAATTCCGCAGGGAACTCGCGGAAGCGCGCGCGAAAGCACGCGCGGAAGCACGCGCGGAAGCGCAAGCGAAGGCGAAAGCCGATACGGCAGCTGCGCTGCGCGAAATGGGTATTCCCGAGAATCAAATCGAAGAGATTCAAGCTCGAATTGACACACTCCAGAAAAAACGGCGTGAGCAAACCTAAATCAAACGCATTCATACGAACGGCTCCCGATGGGGAGCCGTTTTTTTATACAGAAAAACGGGTCGGCTATACCGACCCGTTTGAAATTTTAGAACTGTTTATCTTCGTTTTCTTTGTCGTACGGTTCACCGCACTTCACCATTTTCACAGGACTGGTGTTCTGGATCGTATATGACACCATTGCACTTCTCGTAAAGGACACCCTTATTGCAGAAGTACTGCGATGCGTTGAAGCTTTTATCTTCGAACAGGGCTTCTTCATCCACACCCTCGGCAACCGTTTCGCAGCGTTCGAGGATTCCCAAAGCGGGAGCACAGAACTGCGTCGTGTTGTCGTAGGTTACATTGAAGCACTTGTTCAACAGTATATCCGAAGCATCGCAGAAATATTTATCCACATCATAAGTGCCATCGGAATGGAGTTGCTCTGCAAGTTCTCCAATAGCATTGTGACAAAGCGGATAGACTCCGAAGTCGCTTCCGCAGAACTGCGTTGCCGGATCGAAGCTTTTCGCACCGCAATAAGCAGAGAACAGCGTCACGGACTCGCCGTCCTTGCCACACTTCACGATGGCCGTGCCATTTTCGCCTTCCGTAAGCGAGCAGTCTTCGCCAGCGGCGCCATTCGTAATCGTGCCCAGCGTCTTGCCATCGCAAACAATGTCGAAGCCGTTCTTTTTCTTGTTCTGCTTGGCGGAGCAGTTCATGCTGCCGTCCTTACCGGCATTGCCGCTCTTACCGTCGGTGCCGTTCGTAATCGTGCCCAGCGTCTTGCCATCGCAAATCACGTCGAAACCATTCTTTTTCTTGTTCTGCTTGGCTACGCAGCTCGAGCCATTATCTCCACTCGTGCCGTTCTTGCCGTCGGAACCGTCGGAACCATCCAACTGGCTCCAACCGTCACCGGTGCACACGAACACCTTCGCAGAATCCTTCACGTACACGAGGGAGCCTTCGGCATCTTCGTCGCACTTCGGGAGTTCCTTGAACTTCTTTACCTGTTCGAACGAGGCCTTCTCGTCCACATTGGTCACTTTGGTGACTTCGTCGCCGCACGCCGCGAGGAGTGCGAGACCCGCAGCGATTCCCGCTGCATAGACATAGTGTCTGATAGCCATCTATATCTCCTTTAAATAAAATTTCCTGTTTAAATTTCCTTGTTATAACAGACTAGAGCCTTAGTCCTTCTTGATGCAACGGACGTTAATCAAATTAATATTCTCTACGTCGGACATGCCCTTAGTTGCATCAACGTCATTTGGGCCAACCTTGCCGAAATAAGCAGATTTCCCTTGGGCGCTACTAATTCCTGTTTTGCTCCAGAAGAATGCACTCTCGGGATCAGTCACTTCATAGACCTTGTCATCACCCTTATCGTCCGAATTCAAATAACCTCCAGGGATTACAGAGAAACCAGACGTATTCATAGACTCGTTAAGGAAGGCGCCTATGTCATTACCATACGCACCAAACAAGTCAGCATACTGATCTTGTGTCGGAAGAGCCCAGCCATCCGGGCAAGCAATTTTTGCAGTAGGCCATGAATAATAACGTCCATACGTTTTGTCGCAAGAACCATCTTTTTTGCGACATTCACTCACAAAGTCAGCCGCAGCCGTAAGAACATAGTTGAGATTTTCGGCCATCCAGGTTTCTGAGTAAACTTTCCCTGCCTCGATTTCCTTGACGATTTTTGTGAACTTATAAGATTGTCCGTCACGAGTGTCGCAGAAATGCGTACGGACATCATATATGTGAGAATCTTCTTCACACCAATTTTCGCCGACACCATTGAGTTTGCAACATTCCTTAGCGTTTACGACCTTGCCATTCACGCACATGGAATCATTAACGTCGTACTCCTTCTTTTTCTTGCCGCAACGATCCACGATAAGTCCACTCGGATCGCCAGGATCCTTCAAGCTGCAAAACTGGGTTTCCGGATCATATTCGGAGCCGTAGGTCCGCGCAACATAACGATTTCCTCCGCATTTATTCCAAAGAACCCCATTATGGCAAAAGTAATACCCAATATAAGAACCATCATCTTCCAGGTTCTTTTCATCCACATGCGGGGCAACCTTGCTACAACGGGGCAAAACAACCATGTTTAGGTAGCAAAACTGCGTCGTAAGGTCAAACGTTTTACCACCACACAAATTTTCAAGGACATCCGTCGTATCGCAGAAAAAGCTTTTCACATCGTAAGAACCATCTTCATTTAGTTTATCTTTATATTTTTCAGGTGCGTTGTGGCATTTCAGGTAGGGCTTATTCTCTACGCAAAACTGCGTTTCCGAGTCGAAGGTTTCAGTACCGCAAAAATCCTTGACAAGCGTCACGGTCTTTCCGCCACACTTCACGGTCACCTGCCCTAAGCCATTGTCCTCAAGGGAGCAGCCGTCACCAATCTTGCCATCATCGCCATTTGAAACCGTACCCACAGTTTTGCCATCGCAGATGATGTCGAAGCCGGTCTTTTTCTTGTTCTGCTTCACGGTGCAGCTCGTGCCGTCGTTGCCGTCCGAACCGTTCTTGCCGTCGGAACCGTTTTCCACAGAACCAACCTTCTTGCCGTCGCAGACAATGTCAAGGCCTGTCTTTTTCTTGTTCTGCTTCACGGTGCAACTTGAACCATCTTCACCGTTCGAGCCGTTCTTACCATCGGAGCCGTCCTTACCGTTCAACTGGACCCAGTCCTTGCCGGAGCAGGAAAACACCTTTGCAGAATCCTTCACGTACACGAGGGAGCCTTCGGCATCCTCGTCGCACTTCGGGAGTTCCTTGAATTTCTTGACCTGGTCGAGCGAAGCCTTCTCGCTCACATTCGTCACTTCGGTGACTTCGTCGCCGCACGCCGCGAAGAGTGCGAGACCCGCAGCGATTCCCGCTGCATAGACATAGTGTCTGATTGCCATCTATATCTCCTTTAATAAGTTTCCTGTTTAAAATTTTTTGATAATCTAGCCCATGTCGGCCTTATTCAACATCATCCCGAACACAACGGACAGAGAATGCATGGTATTTTTCAACGGGACCAAAACTCGGCGATTCGTTCGAGTTTGCAATATACCACTTATAAGCCTTTGTCCACGTGCGCCCTTGGGGAGGGTCAACAGCAAGGTTAGAGTCATCGAACTCTGTCGTTGTCCAAATAGCCATATGTTCACGCACACCCGAATAGCCCCAAGTCCAAGTATCGTCTTCGTATTTAAAAGTCGCAAAACCAGACGGGAGAGCAGCAAAACCAGATGTATTCGTTCCCACAGCACCATTCATGTTCCATTCAATATCCTCTTGTTTGGTTCCACTAAACAAGGAACCAAGGTCATTGACCATGTATATCTGAGATTCTCCTTCAAGTCTAGCAACCTCTTCAAGAACCGGCAAACGCCAGCCATCGGGGCAAATACCCTTTATATAATTCGGTTTATCGAAACAACCTTCAGCACCATAGCCACAGACTATAGCATTTTTTCCCGAATCGAGCGCGACGGAATCAATGGCGGCACTCCATGTGTAGAGGCGGCCATACTTGTCGCAATTGGTAGCATCGTTATTGTAGCAGAAACTGGTAGAATTGAGCCTGATATCACTCTTTGCAGTACGGCGATTCATATGCTCGTCAGTGTAGTTCAGGTTCTGCGCCATCCATACCATATTGTTAATAGTCGTGTACTTGTAGACCTGGTAATCGCGGGTATCGCAAATTGAGCCCCGGCCCTGAAAATCGTCCTCTCCAGTATAACGAACATCGATATTGAGAGAATCCTTCACCTTGCCCGACTGCGTGCAAACCTTCGTATCATGGAGTTCACCTTTGCCCGACTTCTTTAACGTACAGTAGTCCGTACGGGGGTTGTAATAGCGATTGTCCGAACCGCATTGAGGCATATAAGCAATCTGGATACCCTTGGCCAGCTTTGTCTTATAGCAGTACTGGTATTCGGGCTGGTATTTCGGGCTCTTCTTGTCGCCCTTGACACAACTGGCTAGAGCCCTTATCTTGTATGTACTCCCGTCACAATACTCATTCTCGTAATCGTAGCCGAGCCAAACAGTGTCTCCTTCACTTTGTACAACCCTGCATTTTTGTCGGAGCGAATCACTCCCATCGCAAAATGAATACCGGGGATCGTAAACTTCATCGAAAAAATCTTCCTTTACAGGTTCACCTTCCTCTTGTTCGGAACTGACCATCACAGGATTTCTGTATTTACAACGGTCACCCACATAAGACTCCCCATGTTCGGGTTCCTTAAAGCAGAACTGCGTTTCTGGGTCAAAGGAGTTATTGCCGCAAACGGCCTTGAACAGGGTGAGGGAATTCGCATCGGCACCTTCACCGCAAGTCACCTTGACGGCTCCGTTTTCACCTTCTTTAAAAGTGCAACCGGCACCATCGGCACCATCAATTCCATCCGGAATCGTCACGGTCTTGTCGCCGCAAGTAACATCGATACCCGTCTTTTTCTTGTTCTGCTTGGCGGTGCAGTTCACGCCGTCATCGCCGTCCGAACCATTCTTTCCATCGGAACCGTTTTCAATAGTGGCAATCGTCTTGCCGTCGCAGACAATGTCGTAACCGGTCTTTTTCTTGTTCTGCTTGGCAGTGCAGTTCATGCCGTCTTTACCTTTAGAACCATTCTTGCCATCTGCACCGTCAAGTCCATTGAAACGAACCCAGCCATCGCTGGTGCAACCGAACACTTTCGCGGAATCCTTCACATAAACGAGGGTCCCTTCAATATCCTCTTCGCATTTCGGAAGTTCCTTGAACTTCTTGACCTGGTCGAGCGAGGCATTCTCGCTTACATTGGTCACTTCGGTGACGTCGTCACCACACGCCGCAAAAAGCACTAGGCTCATGGCGATGCCCGCTGCATAGGCATAGTGTTTGATTGTCATTATATGCTCCTATAAATGAGTTTTTTTGCTTACGCAAATGTAAAATAAAAACAAAATAAACTCAAACGCCATAATATTCAAAAAAGGCGATTTTTTTCAAAGCGCACCATTTGTAAACAAGAATTTATAGAAAGCTCAAATCGATTTTTTTAGAACTTCGTGTCGACTGGATTGAAGGTCATCTTTATGCCAGAACGGATCCATCCGTCCACGCCATCCTTATCCAAGATATGCGCCAGATTGTCGTAACGGCGCACTCCCCCACCCAGATAGATGGAGAAATTGCTGTTGTATTGCATCTGGTACAGAGCATCCAATATATACTGAGCCTCTTCGTGTCCCGACGGAGAAGATTCGGTCGCCACAGCACGGTCGTAGCTCGTATAAAGTTCGTTGTCTCCCTGACGCAGCCAGGCCAGTTCGAGCCGCGCGGAATGGCGTCCCCATTTCCAGCCCAAGTCAAGCCAGAGGTCCAGTGCGTCGGAGCCGCGACGGTAGCCGATGGGATAATCCACAAAGAACATGTCGGCATAATCGGGGTCGTTTTGTTCGCGATAATTGCTGCGGTAGAGGCGGCGGCTGGAGTATTCCAAGAAAGGCAAGCGCCCGTTGTTATGCACGGGGTCGGTTCGCACCACGTCGAAACGCCACGAGAACGTTCCGTAACGGTGTGTCGAGATTTCGTGGTAATAGCCGGCCATGTAGCTTATCATGCTGCGGTTCGTACCCTTGTCGTCGTCCTCGCCCACGGGGCTGTTGATGTCTTCCAGGTTCACCTGCCCGTAGAACTTTGCGCCCTTAATCGGCGTAAGCCCGAGTTCGAACGTCGTCACAGCCTTGGTGTAGCCACCACCGAAGTTGTTGTGCAGAAACATGAACGGATTGAGCGAGCGGAATTCCAAGTCCTTGCCGCCCACCATGCTCTCTTCGATGACATAGGTCCAGAAATGCTTCGTTTCCACGCCCACGCGGTGATACACGAGGTTCTTCACGTTTTCGTCGTACTTGCGGTTGCGCTGGTTGCTCGCCTGCTTGTTCGACGGAGTACATTTTTGTTCGTAGGCCTCAGTCCCTTCGGGAGGGCAGCCTGTCGCAGGGTCCACCACATCGCCAAAGAGCCAAGCGTTCAGCGAACTCACCAAGAAGTCGTAACGGAAAATTCCCGGTTCAAATTTCCAGAGAAGCCCGTCGTGGTAAGGCGTGCCGCCCAACGCGAGGTCGTTCGGGGAAACCTTCAAGTCGTCGGGACTGAAGCGGCCCAACTGGACGTAACCGACTTCGTTATTCCACTTTGCGTATGCATTTATAGGGACGGAAATGTCGAGTTCGCTCGGCTTGTAAGTAAAGTTCGTCTTGAGGTCGGAATCATACCACGCCTCGATATCCTTGCGCAGCGGAGCCTCAATCAAAAAATGGAAATCCCTGTAGCCAGCGCGGAAACTGAGCATAAAGAACGGGTCCACATGGTCTTCGTAACTGCGAGCCGTCTCTAGCGGGATGCGGAGCCCGCGCCAGTTGTTTCCGTACGTTTCAACCGTATCCACTGCAAATGTAGGGTCGGTGGGGCCACCGTTCAAGCCGAAATTGAAATCCGTACCGATCTGGAAATAACCTTTAGACGCCACGGAATCCGCCGGGGCGGCCAAGGCAGAGCCTGCAAATATCGCTAGGGCAGGAAAAACGTGACGCAATTTCAGCATATTGTTAATCTAGTAATATCCGCAAACAAAAAAGGACCGCCCAGGCAGGGAGTACCCAGGCGATCCCTTGTGTTGTGGAGGGTGCGCACTCACGCACCCTTGTGTGTGTGTGACTCTCTAAGACGGTGTCGGCACCCCGACATCGCCACCATTCATTTTTGAACGGGATATTTCAACCGATGGCTAGAAAGCATCGGAATTCATGTTCATACGGCACCAGGTCGGCAAACTGTAGTCGACCCCGCTGTCCTTGAACGGATCTGCTTCATGGCTTTCAGAAGCCCTGGAAGAACTTTCCGTGGACATCGTGTTGCGCGTATAAGCAGGAGCCTGCAAACCAGCCGTATTCAGGATACCGGACTGTCCGAGAGGGTCCGTCTCGCTTGCGCTCGGGATTTCCTCTTCGGCCACGGCGGTAGCCGTCATCGGGTCGACAGGGCTCAGCACGAGTTCTTCTTCGGCAGAGCGTGTTGCGTCAAAGCCGGGCTGCGAATAAGCCGACTCGGCAACCGCGGAGGTCAGCGTCGGCATTTCGACCGTGCTAGCATCCGGGAAAACGCGGGGCAGCGGCTGCGTCGCATGAGCGAGCGCGACAAAGTTCATGTCTGTCGGGCGCGGGGTCGCGGGGACCGGGCGTGCGCTCACGGCAGGCTGTTCCTGCACGACAGGCTGGGCAGCGACGGGCTGTGCCGGCTGTGCGGCCACCGGCTGCACAGGCGTTGCAGCAGCAGGCGCGGGAGCGGTGTACGTCTGCATAATCGGAGAAGCCATGGTCGCGGCAGCAGCGGAAGCCCTCAGGGCGTTGACCGTCGCGGCCTGCTGCTGGGCGATTTCCTTGTTGGAACCGCCACAGCCCGTAGCGATGATGGTGATGCAAACCTTGTCGCCGAGTTCCGGGAGCAGGATGTCGCCGATGATGATGTTCGGGTCGTTCCTGTCGCTCACAGCTTCGTGGATATGTTCCATAGCCTCTTCGTATTCGAGCATCGAGAAGTTTTCGCCGTGGGAGACGTTCACGAGCACGCCCGTGGCGCCATCGACGTTGATGTCTTCGAGGAGCGGAGAAGAAAGCGCGAGGTCGGTAGCCTTGACGCCACGGCCTTCGCCTTCGGCGATGCCGGTGCCCATCAGGGCGCTGCCGCCGTTCTGCATGACGGTCTTGATATCGGCAAAGTCGACGTGAATGAGACCATGACGGAACATGATGTCGCAGATGCTACGCACAGCGTTGCCGAGGATTTCGTCGGTGAGCTTGAAAGCGCCATCCAAGGTGAGATTCTTGTCGGTGCTCTGCACGACGCCGAGAATCTTCTTGTTGTCGACCACAATCATGGTGTCAACATTGGCACGGAGTTCCTTGATACCGTCGGCAGCGAGCTGGCCACGACGCTTGCCTTCGAAGCCAAAGGGCTTGGTCACGACAGCGACAGTCAGGATGCCGAGTTCACGGGCAATTGCGCCCACGACCGGGGATGCACCCGTACCCGTGCCACCGCCCATACCGGCGGTAATGAAGATCATGTCGGCGCCCTTCATGGCTTCCTTCAAATCTTCCATGTTCTCTTCGGCAGCCTTGCGGCCGATTTCGGGCTTCATGCCCGCACCGAGCGTCTTCGTGGTCTTCTGCCCGATGGCAATCTTGTGGTCTGCACTGCTCAGGTCGAGAGCCTTCGCGTCTGTATTGACGGCGTAATATTCCACGCCCTCAATATTCATCTTCACCATACGGTTCACGGTATTGCCGCCGGCACCGCCGACGCCAAACACCTTCACCTTGGCGTTGTTTGTATCCGTTTCGTCCACCGCTATGCGGGACCTTGTCTCGAAGTCGAGGTTGTTTATTTCACTCATTGATTATTTCTCCCTGATGTGAGTGGTTGGTTGTTGTTAGAAATACGTTTTCACGAAATCCTTGAAGCGCTGCAAACCTTTCTTGACGGATACAGAAATCTGCGTACCCGTTTCGCGCTTCTTGTTTTCGCGATGTTGCTTGGCCGCGTAGTACAAGAGGCCAATGCCTGTTGCATACGACGGCTTCTGGAAAGCGTCCTGTATCCCGCTCATGCCGGTCGGGTGACCGATGCGCACGGGTTTTTCAAAAGCCTGCTCGGCAACGGCTTCAATTCCTTCGAGGGCACAGCACCCGCCCGTGAGCACGACGCCCCCGTTGATGAGCACGTCCAAATGGCGTTTCTGGAGGTCCTTGGCGAGCATCTTGAAAATTTCCTTGACGCGGGCCGTAATGACATTCGCAAGGAGTTTGCGGGAGCACTGCACGTCGCCGCGCCCACCGACAGCCGGCACCGGGAACGTTTCGTCCTCGATGAGGTTGCTTATCTTGCATGTACCATACTTCTTCTTAATTTCTTCGGCCTTGGCAAGGGATATAGGCACCTTGAGGCACTTGCTGATATCGCTCGTGACCGTATTGCCGGCCAAATCAAGCGATGCTGTATAGCGCACAGAATCACCGACGAACACGGCGATGTCTGCTGAACCCGCACCAAAGTCAACCAGCGCGACACCGAGTTCACGTTCGTCGTCGGTCAGCACAGCGCTTGCCGCTGCAAGGGGTTCCAGCACAAAATCGGCAATAGTCAAGCCCGCCGATTCTACGCACTTGGTAATGTCCATGAGAGCATTCTGCCTAGAGGTGACAACTTGTACATCCACACCGAGGCGACACCCTGTCTTACCCTTCGGATTCTTGATGCCGCGCTCTTCGTCAAGCGTAAAATCGCCCGGGAACACGTGGATAATCTGGCCCGCAGACGACGGCACTGTACTCGCCTGCTTGACGACGGCCTCGATATCGACATCGCGGACTTCGCTTGTCGGGAGCGTAACCAGGCCCTTGTAATTTATCGAGGAAACATGCTTACCTGCAATACCCACATAGACGTTGTGAACATCGATGCTTGTCGAGGATTCAAGCATGTGGACCGCCTTCCCGAGAGTTTCGACCACCGAGTCAAACGCATCCGGATTTGCAAGCGGGAAATCCCCACATTCCAGCACCCGGACCGAATTCCCTTCGATAGCCCCCACGAAAAGGTTTATTTTGGAGGTACCAATATCAAGGCCGAATATGTAATCGTCCTTTTTGATCATGTTTTGTTTGTTGTCATCCATTGAGACACCTCTTATCAAAATCCCTTATATAGGCAAAGCCGTCAAAACGCAAGTCGACTTCGCCCGCGCAGCGCAAGTCCCCAGAAAATCCCTTCCGGAGCGAATCGTACAACCTAAACTGACTTTCGTTCCAGCCCGAAGACGGGAACAACGTGCGGTAAGCCGCATCGCTAAAAAACACTTCCATCGCGGAATCCGCATCGTCCCAAGCCACCTGAGACACTTTGCCATAAAGCAGCGGAGCATTTTTCCGCATCGTTGAAAGGAACTCCGTAACCGTCGCAATCTTGTCCATTGATTCGGGTGCGACAATCGGCAGGTGGAGCGCCAACGTGAGCGCCATCGGGAGCACAAGGCCGCGTTCGGTATAAACCGTCGCCTTCCCTTCTTCGATAACCGACGCCACGGGAGTCGCCTCCTGCACATGAATCTTCAGGAACGAGGGGAACCGTTTTTCCACCTCGACCGAGTGAATCAGCGGAATCTGCAAAAGCGAAGCCTTCACGGAATCGGCATTGAGTTCAGACATCGGCATGCCCGTTTCTACCTGGGCACCCTGCATGATGTCTTCCCATGTGAGCATACGATTTCCATCAATCTCGACAATTTGCAGATAACGGAATTCCAGCGGATTGAATCTTTGTACATAGAACCTGAAATGCCAAAGGGTCATGCCCACGGCGGCAAGCAACAGACAGAAAATCCAGCCACGACGCCTAAACCAGGAGCAGGCATGGCCCACGCCGGACTTCATCTTCTTCGCCCGGGCGCGCTTGCGCTGTTCCTCGTTCAAGCCGATTCGACGGCCTAGAAATGTCGTCTTGTTTTGGTTCAAATACATTCCTCCAGAATCTTCGTACCGAGTTTCCAGACGTTACCGGCACCCATGAGGACCACCACATCGTTCGGGCGGAGTTCCTTCTTGAGAATCGGGAGCAAATTCATCTGGTCACCCACGAAGCGGGCATCGCGATGGCCACGCACGGTCGCGCTGTCGGCAACGAGCGCACCGGTAATGCCTTCGATGGGCTTTTCGCGGGACGGATAAATGTCGGTCACCAGGAGCACATCGCAGTTGGCAAAAGCGCTGCCGAAGGATTCGTGCTGGTCGCGAGTACGCGTAAACAGATGCGGTTGGAAAGCGACAATCACGCGCTTATCCGGGAATGCCTCACGGAATCCTAGAAGCGTCGCGGTAGCTTCTGTCGGGTGGTGAGCATAATCGTCAAACACCATGACGCCGTTCTTTTCGCCAATAAACTCAAAGCGACGCTTGACGCCTTCGAAGGCGGCGGCAGCGTGACGGGCAATTTCGATATCAATACCTTCTTCAACCGCAAGGGCGATAGCCGCCGTCGCGTTCAAAACGTTGTGACGTCCAGGAATCTTCAACTGGAACTGTCCCAAGCTCACGCCGTCGTTAAAAATTTCGAAATGCGGATAGCCGTGTTCAAAACGCAAGTTGTCGATACGATACTTGGCCTGACGCGTGAAACCATAGGTAATCACGGGCTTCTTGAGCTTGGAGAGAATCTGCTGCACGTTCGGGTCGTCTAGGCAGACAATCACCTGGCCGTAGAACGGCACCTTGTTCGCAAATTCCACGAACGCGGCCTTGATTTCTTCAATATTACCGTAAGTATCCAAATGGTCCGAATCGATGTTGGTGATGATGGCGGAACTCGGCATCATCGAAAGGAAACTGCGGTCGAACTCGTCGCTTTCGGCAATCAGATAATCACCGCGGCCCACCTTGGCGCCGCTGCCCTTGCCCTTCACCACGCCACCCACGATAATCGTCGGGTCGCGCTTGGCTTCTTCCCAAATCTGCCCCACGATAGAGGTGGTCGTCGTCTTGCCGTGCGTACCGGCAATGGCGAGCGTGTACTTGAGGCGCATCAGTTCACCGAGCATTTCGGCGCGACGGATAATAGGGATGCGGCGGTTGCGCGCTTCGACCAGTTCCACGTTATCGTAAGGGATCGCAGAAGAATACACCACCAAGTCGGCATTTTCCACGTTTTTCGCTTCGTGCTTAGGAGCAATGCTTATGCCCAGGCCCTTCAGGTAATCGATGACCTGGCCCTCGCCCATGTCGGAGCCGGTGACCTCGAAGCCGTTTTCCTTGACGACCTCGGCAATGCCCGACATACCGGCACCACCGATACCCACAAAATGCAGGCGACGGACACGCTTGCTGTACATAATCGGCATTATAAGCTCTCCTTGTCCAAAATAATTTTCGCAATCTGGTCGGCAGCATCGGGCATTCCGAGGCCCTTCGCTGCGGCAGCCATTTTTGCAAGTTTGGATTCATCGAACAAAAGTCCCTCGACCTTGTTCCACAAGTCGTTCGGCTCGGAATCCAGTTCCACGAGGCACGCACCCGCCTTCTCGACCACACGGGCATTGAATTCCTGGTGGTTCGCCGTCGCATGCGGGTAAGGCAGCAAAATGGAAGGCTTGCCGAAGGCGAGAATCTCGGCCAACGCCGATGCTCCCGCACGGCTGATAATCAAATCGGCATGCTTCATGTACGCATAAATATTGTCGAGGAACCCGCGAACAGCCACGTTGGGCAAAATGCCCAGACGGCGATTGATGTCGTCGACGTTCTTCACGCCCACCTGCCATACAACGGATACATCGCTATTTGCAGTAATCTTCTCAATGCTTTCTTCAATCTTGGTGTTGATGCCCACAGCACCTTGGGAGCCACCCACGATGAACACGGCCTTTTTCCCTTCGCGGAACTCAACCGGGCGAGCCAAATCGTTTTCGTTGGGCAGTTCACGGACCGGGTTGCCGAGGATGCGCGTTTTTTCGATGGGGAAACCCTTCGCCGCTTCTTCGGAGGTCACAAAGATGGTCTTCGCATAACGGGCACCCACCTTGTTCGCAATCCCCGCGACGGCGTTCTGTTCTTGCAAATACACAGGCAGGCCGAGGCTACCGGCAGCGAGCACGATGGGGAGCGACACGTAGCCACCCGTCGCCACGACGACATCCGGTTTTACCTTCTTGATGACACTTTTTGCACGGACAAGCGACTTGCTCAGGTTGAAGGGCAAAGTCAGGTTCTTGAGGAACGGGCCACGATGCAGCGGAACCGCCGTGATGAATTCATACGGCCAGTTCTTCGACACCAAGCGTTCTTCCATGGAGTCCTTGCGCCCCGCGAACACGATGTCTTCTACGCCCATCTTCTTGAGGCTTTCCGCAATCGCTACGGCCGGGAAAATATGGCCTCCAGTGCCACCACATACAAAAAGGAACTTTTTCATGCGCCTCTCCTTGCATAGTCAGGTTTTTTCATAAAGTTGATGTTCAGGGATACCGTATTGTTCATGAACGGTTCACGAATCGTACGCCCCGAAGTCGGCTTGGAAATGTTCAGCATAACACCAATCATTGCCGAAGAGAAAATCAAGTTCGTTCCACCAAAGCTGAGGAACGGCAACGGCTGCCCCGTCGTCGGGAAAAGTCCCGTGCAAACACAAGTATGAATCATGAAGTTGCAGAACAACGAGAACGTAATCGCAACAGCCATGTACTTCCCGAACCGAGAAGACGAAGACCGAGCGACATTGAACCCTTGCCAGAACAACGTTGCAAACAAAATCATCACGATAAACGTGCCCACAAATCCAAATTCCTCGCCAATCACCGAGAAGACCACGTCTTTGTGAGCTTCGGGCAAGTAGCCGAGTTTCTGCATACCCATGCCCACGCCCGTGCCGAACAAGCCTCCATTACCGAGTGCCTGCTGCGAATGCATCAACTGGAACGCCGATTCCGCATGTTCTTCGGGATGTAAGAATGCAAGCAATCGTTTGGAACTATGCGCCTTGTACATGAGCCCCCCAATCCCGACCGGGATAGCGGAACAAATGCAAATCAACAGATACTTGCCCCGCGCTCCAGCCGCAAAAAGCACAGCCAGCAATACCAAGGCAAACAAGATAAGCATCGACATGTTCGGCTGCAAAGCAAGCAGCACGGCAGAAATCACGAACGGAACCGCCGGCTGGATGATACTGCAACGGAGAGTCTTGATCTCGTCGCCAGCATCGGAGAGCTTCGCGCAAACCATCGTGATAAAGCCAAGTTTCAAAATTTCGGAGGGTTGGATACCCCAAATCCAGCGGGACGCGCCCTTGACCGAAGTTCCCGACACGAGGGCCGCAATCGTCAGGATTACTCCCACGGCAAAGAACACACGCGCAAACTTTTTCCATGCGCTGTAATCCAGCAAGTAGCAGAACACTAGGGCAGCAATCGCCACAAGGACTTTTTTCAAATGCGAAAGGAGGTAATACTCGGTAGAAAGGCCAAGACGCTCCGCCAGCGGCGCTGACGCAGTGTACACAATAACAATCCCCAATACCATCAGCAATACAGCCGGTAGCAGCAGGAGTTTGTTAGAGCCTTTGTTTTGAGCAGAGACCATTCCTTAAACTACTCCTTGAAAATCGGGGTGGCTTGGAGCAAGGCTTCGACAACCTGTTCCATCTTCATACCGCGAGAGCCCTTCACCAGCAGAACATCGCCTTCGGAAACCGTATCAATCAGGAAGTCAATCACCTCCTGCACATTCGAGAAATGGAATACGGAGCGCATGCCACGGCTCTTGGCGCCCTTCACGAAAAACTTCGCCATCTCGCCCACAGTCACGAGGATATCGAAATTCGACTCGGGAACCATGGCGCCAATCTGTTCGTGCAAGTTCCGGCTTTCCTTGCCCAGTTCGAGCATGTCGCCAAGCACGGCAATGCGACGGTTCACCTTGCTCATGTTGCCAATCGTCAAAAGAGCCATCTTCGTCGAAGACGGGTTGGCGTTGTAGCAGTCGGAAACAATCTTGAAACCGTTCGCACTCTTCACGTCCATGCGCATACTCGTACCGCGGAAAGCGTTGAGCGCAGAGGCAATGCGAGCCTTGGGAACCCTGAAAGCGAGCCCGACAGCAATCGCAGCCAGCGCATTGTACAAGTTGTGTACGCCGGGGACATTCAGTTGGAACTTGGTGCGCCCAATACTGAAACAGGCGCAGGAATTTTCGTCCCAGGTGAGCCCTTCGGGCTTGATCACGCCACGGCGCATGCCAAACGTGACAACCTTGTAATTCTTGTTGCTGCGGGCCTTGCAGAGGTGTTCATCGTCGGCGTTCACAATCAAGACACCGCCCTTCTTGAGGCCAGCGGTAATCGTCATCTTTTCCTTGAACACACCGTCCAAATCGCCGAGGCGTTCCAGGTGGCTTGCGCCCACGTTGGTAATCACGGCCACATCGGGTTCTGTCGCGAGCGAAAGCGGGCGGATTTCATCCGGGCCACTCGTGCCCATCTCGATGACAGCAGCCTCGTGGGTGTGCTTGAGCTGGAACAACGTCATCGGCACACCGATATGGTTGTTGAAGTTGCCTTGTGTAGCATGAGTATTGTAGCATGTCGAGAGGACTGCCTTCACCATTTCCTTGGTCGTCGTCTTGCCGTTGCTACCGGTAATGCCGACCTTCTTCACCTTGAAGCGGCGTTGATAGCCTTTGGCCAGTTTGAGCAGGGCCTTGGTTGTATCGTCCACTGGGGCGTACATTTTGAACGCACCCTGTTCTACGGCATCCTGATTTACTATGCTCATCAATGCACCGTCCTTCTCCATTTGGTTAACAAACTGGTGGGCGTCAAAACGGACACCCTTGATTGGCCAAAAAACAACACCCTTCGCCGGTTCTCGCGAATCCATGCAAAGGTTCACTTTTCGCGACAGCGTACGGGCAGGAACGCCCACGGCATCCGTTTCGAGGATGTCGAGCATTTCGCGAACTGTCAAATCCAACTTCAGCATTTCTCCATCGCCTTCACCGCCTCTTCGCGGTCGTCAAAATGGTGTTTCGTCTTACCGACGATTTGATAATCTTCGTGACCCTTGCCCGCAATCACCAGCCAGTCGCCCGGTTCGAGGGAGGCGCACGCCTTCGCAATCGCCTCGGCACGATCTTCCACCACGACAAACTTGTCGGTCACCATGCCGGCACGCACGTCGGCGATGATGGCGGAGGGATTTTCCGTACGCGGGTTATCGGAAGTGAGCCAGGCCCTGTCGGCCATGCGCTCGGCAATCGAGCCCATGATGGGGCGCTTTGTGCGGTCGCGGTCGCCGCCGCAGCCGAACACGGTGCTAAGGCGTCCGCGACAAAGCCCGCGAGCCGTAGCAAGGACACGCTCCAGCGCGTCCGGGGTGTGGGCATAGTCAACAATCACGTGCTTCCCGCCCTTGTTCCAGACCTTCTCGAAACGGCCCGGGACGCGCACTGTGGCAAGGGCTTCGCGCATAGCGCTCTCGGGCAAGCCGATGGCGTGCGCCCACGAAAGCACGAGTAAAACGTTGTCCGCATTGAAATCACCGCAAAGCGGGGTGGAGAACTTCTCCGCAGAAATCTTCGGCACCGTAAATTCAAGCCCGTCTTCGGTACTCGACACGGTTCCAACAGGAGAAATGTCCGCACCAACTTTACCGAGGCGAGAAACAGAAACTTTCTTGCAAACGTCAATGCCATCAAAAAGCTTTGCACCGTACTCGTCGTCCACATTGATTACAGCGACACCGTCATCGGCCAAGTAGCGCGTGAACAGCAATTTTTTCGCCTCGAAATAGGCATCCATCGTCTTGTGATAATCAAGGTGGTCTTGAGTCAAGTTACTGAACAAACCGCTCCTGAAGCGGATTCCCGCAACACGGCCCTGGTGCAGCGAGTGCGATGAGGCTTCCATCACGAGGTCGGTGCAGCCTGCATCTACTGCGCGGGCTGCAAAAGCAAAGAGATCGAGTTGCCCCGGAGTCGTAAGCGAAGCCGGTACAGAATCTTCACCAATCTTGTTCTTGATGGTACCAAGAAGCGCTACCTTATGGCCCGCAGCCGTCAGCATGGAATCCATCAAGAAAGCGCTCGTCGTCTTTCCGTTCGTCCCCGTGACTGCATGCACGGCAATCTTTGCAAACGGATCCTTGTAGAAAATTTGAGCGGCTTCCAAGCGGGCTTCACGCACGTCCTTCACCTGGATCCATTTCGAAGCCATTCCCTCTGGCGCGGCAGTCTCGGCGACTACAGCGACAGCGCCCTTTGCAATGGCATCACGCGCAAAAGTCTCGTACCCGTCCACCGGGAACGAGAAGAACAAATCGCCATCCTTGACACGGCGGGAATCATCACACAAGCCGCGGACAGACAGATTCTGCAACAAAGCGTCCGAAAACATCAGCCCTTCTCCTTTAAAGTCAACTTGCAAGTCAGTCCCTTGTGAATTTCCTCGTCGGCCTTGGGGCTTTGAGACACGACGCGGCCCTTTCCGGTATACTCAACATTCATGCGGATATTCCCCATGATTTCGAGGGCATCCTTCAGCGAAAGCCCTGTGAGGTTCGGCATCTTCGTCGCCGAAACCTCGCCAAGCATCAGCGAAATCTTGCTAGCAGCGCTCATATCGCTGCGCTGCGATACCACACGGTTCCCTTCTCCACTGAAAACGACAGGGCAGCCCTTCTTGCGGGCAAGTTCTTTTGCATCGCGGGCAGAGAGGCCGACAAAATCCACATCGCAACGGTGGTCAAGTCTCACATGCTGCAAATTGTGGGACGCCGGGGAAAGCTCCGGATGGTAATAAACGGCTTCCATGATGCGGCGGAAAATCGGACCCGCCGTAAGGCCACCCACGTGCATGCCCTGCGGGTCGTCCACGAGCACCAAGCACACATAGCGCGTATCTTCGACCGGCGCAAGGCCGATGAACGAAGCCACCTGCGAATTGCGATCGTAACGGCCTGTTTCTTGGTTGAACTTTTCTGCCGTACCCGTCTTGCCACCAAAAAGGATATCGGGCAATTTCTTGCTTGCCACCCTCTTTGCCGTACCGCTGTTCACGACGTTGTTCAACATCTTGCGAATCTTCGCGGCCGTCTTCTCCGAAATCACGCGACGGACTTCGACAGGTTCCTTCTTTTCGACCAGGTTACCATCGGCATCGCGCCATTCCTTCACAATCATCGGTTCCATGAGCTTGCCGCCGTTGGCAACCGCGGCATAAGCCATCACCATCTGGATAGGCGTCACGGAAACGGCATGGCCAAAGCCCATCGTTTTAAGCGTACGGTCGTCACGCGTGAGTTCATACGGTTGCAGCAGCTTGCCGGATTCTTCGCCTTCGAAGTCTTCGGACGTGCGCATGCCAAACCCAAAATTACGCGCCATTCTATATAGGCGTTCGGCCCCCACTTCGGAGGCAATCTTTGCAAAGACGATGTTGGAAGACTGCACCATCGCCTCTCCCATATTCATATCGCCGTAAATGTGCGTATCGCAAATCTGCTCGGATCTCGTATTCCAGCGCCAGCAGCGGCCTTCGTCCTTGTAAACCTTGGTCGTGTCCACGACTCCGTTTTCTAGAGCGGCAGCAGCAGTAATCACTTTGAACGTGGAGCCCGGTTCGTAAGACATGCTCACGATATCGTTCTTGGACATGCGCCCGACCCCTTGTGTTTTGGAGTTCGGGTCGAAAGTCGGGTAACTTGCCATGGCAAGGATTTCACCGGTGAACGGATCCACCACGACTGCGCTCGCGCTCGTCGCATTGAATTCCATCACGCCATCCTTCAAGGCCTTCTCGACAATCTCCTGCATGTTGCGGTCAATCGTCAGCACCAAATTCTTGCCCGGTTCGGCGTCAGCCACTTTTTCGGAACGGCCGTAAATTTCGCGCTGGTGGGCGTCTTTCACACTCAAGCGGAAACCGCCGTTACCACGCAAGCGGGAATCGAAGCGGCGTTCCATGCCCATGCTGCCAGAACCATTGTAGCCCACCTTCCCCACAATTTGCGCGGCCAGCTTGCCCTGCAAGAAGATGCGGCTATAATCCAGGTTCCTGTTCGCCGTATCGCGATAGTTGTCGGCAAAGACGATACCGTTACGGTCCATAATGCGGCCACGGTCGGCATACACGTTCTTCGTGTCCATCACCATGCTCTTTGTCTTCGCCTTGTACACATCCTGGTTCACCACCTGGATATTGAAAGTCTGCCAAAGGAGCACGCCAACACAGCCGAGCGTAATAAACTTGATGATTCCGAGCGGTTCTATATAGAAGTTGTTCACTGAACACCTCCTAGCGGCATCACCTTTTGCGGCAAGCCGTTCAAGCCCAAGCCAACGGAATCGGCAAACTTTGAAAGTTTTTCGAGCGAAGAAAGCTGGTTAATTTTCAATTCTAGAGCCAGCGCGTCGTGCTTCAAGAAGGCAATTTCCACCTGGAGCCCATGCGCGGTCTCGTACAAACTATTGATGCGGTTCTGCATATAGAGCGGCAACATGCAGAGCAGAGCGAGCACGACAACGGCACCGGCCACAATCAGCGTGACCGAGCGGTTGGAGGCCCCGATGGCCTTTATCTTGTCCGTCTTGCTCATACCCTTTCGTACACTCTCAGTTTTGCAGAACGAGCCCGTCCATTCTTTTCAATTTCTTCGGCCGAGGGCAAAATCGGCTTGCGATTCACTTTTTTCAGGCGTTGGTGGTTGCCTCCGCACATGCACACAGGCATGTGTTCGGGGCATATACATGCCCTTTCGAACTCCGCGGTGGTCTCCTTGACGCACCGGTCTTCTACGGAGTGGTAGCTCATCACCACCAGGCGGCCACCCACCTTGAGGCAGTCCACCGCGGCGCGGAGGCTGTCCTCGATTTCCTTGAGTTCCCCGTTGACTTCCATGCGGATTGCCTGGAACACGCGGGCCAGAAGCCCATTCACTTCGCGACGTTTGTCGGGGAATACGGACTCCACCACAGATTTCATATCGGAAGGCAGAATTTCGCGGCCTTCGCCAAAAACGGCGGCAACCATTTCAAGGATCCGCGTTGCCAATTTGAAAGCACGATCCATGTCCGCATTCTTGCGGAGGGCCGCGGCAAGCGTATCTGCATCAACGTTCTTGAGCCATTCCTGCGCCGAGACACCCTCGCGGCGGTCCATGCGCAAGTCAAGCGGATTGTCGCCGACAAACGTAAATCCGCGTGCGGAATCATCCACCTGATGGCTGCTGATGCCCAAATCGTAGAGGATTCCGTCCAAAGTATCGGGAGCGATTTCGTTCTTGAGTTCGCCAAAGCGCACCGGATGCACAATAAACTTAGGTTTTACACCAGCAAGGCGCTTGGTTGCAAAAGCCACCGCTTCTTCGTCACGGTCAAAGGCGTGGAGCGTCCCCTGTTCGTTCAGGCGGGTCGCAATCGCGTAAGAATGTCCACCACCGCCCAGCGTGCAATCGGCATAAGTTCCGTCCGCCTTTATATTAAGGCCTTCCAAGCATTCCTTGAGCATCACCGGATCGTGGTAGAACACGCCATCCGTCGCCCCGGCCACTGCCGCCGGAGAAAATTCTTTTATACGTAATGCTTTTGAGGATAAACTACTTTGCGGCACTTGGACCCTCCGTCAAACCTTCTCCATAGAACGCAGCATCGAACGCGGCAACAGATTCATTTGTCTGCAATCCGTATTCAGCATTGAAGCGTTCCGGGTTCCATAGTTCAAGAGTCTTACCGCTAGCTTGCACATAAAGGACTTCACCCTTAAGGCCTGCGTACTCCAACAAGATCTTTGGGAGTAAAATGCGATTCTGGCCATCGAGCTCCACGAATGCGGGGCATAGGCCTCTCCGAACTAGGTCGGCTTGACGGCGGTCGGACCGGCAGTCCAGGTCCGCCATGAACTTTTCGTATTCGGGCAAGGTAAACAACCGGAGGGTACGGTCCGGGCCACGCGTGACCACGAATTCGCTCCCTTCGGCAGCCGTGAGCTGACGACGGAATTCCCTAGGGAAGGAAGACCTCCCCTTTCCATCGATAGCCGTTTGGGCTTGACCTATGAAAGACGTAAAGTTCATACTAGTTTGACACATTTTACCACAACACGTGATAAATATACCACTTTCTACCACCTTCGGCAACGGACGCTCGGGAATTCTTATAAAAAACATACCGAAAGCTACAGCTTCGAAAAAGAGACAGAACTCCTCTCCACTAGACTATAATGCACTTATGTGCACTTTGTAAAAAAAGAAATTGGCCCAAATACCATGGTCATGCCGAACACATCCTATTATATATCGGGACGCTTTTTATATTTAAGGCTCCAAACATCCAGGATTCCCTATCATGAAAAAATACTCGCACGCATGGATTGCCTTCATGGCAATCAAACGTCTCGAAATCATAGCCACCGCCCCCGAAGATTCGCCAGTCATCAACGGTGTCAACGAAAGCATCCGTTCAGAAGCCAAGGCGTTGGTCAAGTGGTTCAAAAAATACCGCGATTTTGTCATTCAGGGAGCCTGGTACCCCGACGAAGTCTTCAAAGACATGAGTTCCAGCCACATCGTGAAATTTCGCCCCACCGAAAATGGGCCATACACATCGTTCGGCAAGTTGCCCGTGACGCACTCCATCTATAAGTTGATGTCGAAAAATTCGCCATTGCTCAACAAGCCCTACAATATCGAAAGCGGCAACTGCGCCGACCGTTGCGAAGCTCTGTCCCACAGCATCGTCGACAACTTCAAGATGCTCCACTACGAAGAAAGGGGGTGCCCCATCGCCACCACGGGCAACCACATCGCCATGCGGTTCTTCATTCTCAGCCACTACATTGCCGACTGCCACATGCCCCTGCATTGCGACGCCCGTTCGTTCTCCGAAGAAAAAGGCATTCACGGGACAATAGAAAAAAAATGGGAAGATCAGGTAAGCAAATCCTACAAGATTGACAAGGACAACAACCGCTTTTTCTACGATTCCGATGGATATCCGAAGGAGGATTTTTTTACCCCGTTTGTAATACAAGTGATAGACGATATATCAACAAGAAAATACACCCATGGCTGGGGCGGGACGAACAACAACACATGGGATTTCATGAGCGCCGTTTCGCAGTATTCCTACCTCTTCTCCTACTATCTCATCCAAGAAGACTTCAAGAACACGCAGACCTTGCAGGAATTCCAGGAACAGACCGAATGGGGACGCGACTTCGACAAGTATAGCGCAATGATATTCGCCGATGCCATCGATTCCATCGCCCGCATTTGGCTCCATGTCTGGATAAAGTTCCGGAGCTGGTTGAAATAATCCAACAGAACCCAACCATAGACCACAATAAAAAAATTACTACTATTATATATACTATGAGTGAAAACTGTCTTTTCTGCAAAATCATCAAGGGAGAAATCCCTTCCAAGAAAATCTACGAAGACGACGACGTGTTCGCCTTCTACGATATCGCCCCCCAGGCACCGGTACATTTCCTCGTGGTGCCCAAGCGCCACATTTCGACCATCATGGACATGAAGCCCGAAGACTGCGAGCTCGTGGGCAAGATGCTCTACCGCGCCCAGATTATCGCGAAGGAGCTCGGCCTCGAAGAAAGCGGTGCGCGATTCGTGTTCAACTGCAAGGCCGACGCCGGACAGACCGTATTCCACATCCACCTGCATGTGGTCGGCGGACAAGTCATGGGCTGGCCACCGTTCCCGAAGGAGTAATCAGGTCGCTCCCTACGGTCGCTTCGAGGCTCGAGGTTCGAGGAGCGAGCAGTGAGCAATGAGCAGTGGGCTGCGAGGATTCAAAAGACAAGTAAGCAGTTAAAGGTCAAACTCGTAGTTCACTCCCCTAACCACGAACCACTGTTTACTAACCACTCTTTACCTCATACCTCAAAGGGGCTTTAGCCCCGACCTCACAGTTCATCTATGATCAAGTCCCGCGCTATTGTCCTGCACCGCTACGCCTACAGCGATTCGAGCTGGATCGTCAAGGCCCTTACGGAAGAAGTCGGCATCGTCTCCTTCATCGTAAAAGGAGGCAAGCGGAAGGAATCCCCCTTCAAGGGGGCGCTCGACCCACTCGCTCTGAGCGAGGTCGTTTTCCGGCAGAACCCGAATGCCGAACTGCAGTTCATCAAAGAAGCGACACTCATCGAATGGAGAAAAAACCTTCGCGAAGACCTGCTCGCCCTCGCAAAAGCGCAAGTCATGGCAGAAATCCTCTTGCGTTATGCTCCGCAAGGAGTCCCGTTGCAATCGGAATTCATGTTACTAGAGCAAGCGACAGGGGAACTCGACCAAACGGGAACAAACGCTCTCCACGACAATCAAGGTGATTACAACGCATCTACGGATTTACCGCAGGCGCAAATCCCGAAATCAAACATTTTCGCCCGATGGCTGCTCGACACCTGCGACGCATGGGGATACTCTCTTGACCTCGCCACATGCAGCCGCTGCGGAAAAATTCTAGACGCACCGCCAGCAGACTTCATTCCCGAAACAGGCGCCGTCATCTGCAAAGATTGCATCGGCTCGGGAATGGCACACATGCGCGAAGAGACCTCGCTTGGAATTTGGAACTTGTTGACCAACAACGAGATAACGCATTCACAATACGTTGAGAACGCACTTCTCTCCTATCTGCGCAAGCACATCGGCTTCCTCAAGGAAATCAAGTCGCTCCAGTTCCTGAACGAAACCCGCAAACTCTTCAGCAACTAATTATACCACTATATTATATATAGTCATCATCATTCAAAGCATCACAACATCTCAGCATTCCCTAGGTAAATGCGAGAATATACTCTAGTCAAAAAGATATTTTTGAAACGTTGTGAGAATGAAAGCGTCGGCCCCTCCCGCATTTTTTTACTATTTTTGTAAAACAAAAAAGAAGGTTCTCATGTTAACTCCAGAAGATCTCAAGGCAAAAAAGTCACAAGGTGAAAAAATATCCATGATAACCGCCTACGATTTCGCATTTGCGCAAATGGCGGAAGCTGCCGGGGTTGACCAGATTCTCGTAGGCGACAGTCTCGCGAACACCATGCTCGGTTACAAGAGCACGCGCGAAATCGGCATGAACGAAATGCTCATCTTCGTTGCGGCCGTATGCCGTGGCGCCCCCAACACGCACATAGTCGCCGACATGCCCTACCTGAGCGACAAGGATCCGCAAACGGCGTACGATAACGCTAAGCGCTTCATGGACTTAGGTGCAGCAAGCATCAAGCTCGAAGGCACACCCGAAGGAGTCATCGAATTCCTACGCAGCAAAGACATTCCCGTGTGCGCACACCTCGGGCTACTCCCGCAAACCGCAGAGAACTTCAAACAGAAAGGCAAGACAGAAGAAGAAGCGCACGCCATCGAAGATGCAGCAAAGTTCGTCGACAGTCTCGGTTGCTTTGAAACTGTGCTCGAGCACATCCCCGAAGAACTCGGAAAGAAGATTACCCGCGAAGTAAAAAGTGTCACCATCGGTATCGGCGGCGGAAAATTTACGGACGGTCAGGTACTCGTGATGCACGACGCTCTCGGAATGCACCAGCGCAAGCTCCCTCCGTTCGCCACGAAGTTCGTGGACATGTTTGCTCTCGGAACCGAAGGAATCAAGAAATATATCGACAGCGTCAAAGCCAAGCAGTAAGCGGATTCCAGCGTCATCACTTTATATACAATTCTTTGAGCATCATTGAGTTACAATCAAGCATCGGCATATACGCCGATGTTTTTTTATCCACCAAAAGTACATACAAACTAGAAAACAGGGTGTCTGGTAGATAAAATTTTTCGAATGGCAAAAAATGACTTGTCAATACCCTTTAAAAAAAAAAATGAAAAAAATTTAAAAAAATGTTGATTATTTGTGAAAATAAAGTTATTTTATAGTCATCAAACAACAAACCCTCAAAAAAAAGGAAGATAAAATGGCTACAACAACAAAGAAACCTGCCAAGAAACCCGCTAAGAAGCCCGCTACTGCTAAGAAGCCGGCCAAGAAGCCGTCTGCTGCTAAGAAGCCGTCTGCTGCTAAGAAGCCGTCTGCTGCTAAGAAGCCGGCTGCTGCCAAGAAGCCGTCTGCTGCTAAGAAGCCGTCCGCTGCTAAGAAGCCGGCTGCTGCCAAGAAGCCGTCTGCTGCTAAGAAGCCGGCTGCTGCTAAGAAGCCGGCCGCTGCCAAGAAGCCGTCTGCAGCCAAGAAGCCCGCTGCTGCTAAGAAGCCCGCTGCTGCTAAGAAGCCGGCTGCCAAGAAGTAATTCTTCCAAGGCTATTATGGAAAGACTCCGCTTCGGCGGGGTCTTTTCTTTTTTGACGTGACTGCAAATACTATCTTTATAGTCATGATTTCAGAAGAAGACTTGACCAAGCAACAGAACATTCCCTACGAGGAACGCATTTCCCGAATAGAAAAACTTCTCGAAGGCAAGGAGAAACCGAGAGCGTTCGAGCTCGGATTGTTACTCGCCCTCAAGATGGGCCAAGAAATCCGCGAGAAGAAACCGCTCGGAAGCACCACGGCAAAGATGGTTGCCGAATGGAACAGAACTTACCCGTCCTCGTTGGTCGAAGAAGCCATCGCCAGTGCGAAAGAATTCCTCACGAGCCCGGCAAAGCTCGCCGAGAAAATCAAGGCGGGGATGAAAAAGATTGACGAGAAGCGCGACGACGCCGATAAATCCGATGAAACAGAGTCGAAGGATTTGAGCGAGGGTGAAAATGGATAACAAACTCCAAGCCACCATCGACATCGGAAGCCACAGTTGCATCCTGCTGATTGCCGCATTCGAAGATAAGGTCACGGAGCAGGCCGAAGCAACCGAGAACAAAAAAATTCTCGTGCCAAAACTCCAAAAGGTGGAAGTCTGCCGCCTGGGCGAAGACATTTACGAGTGCGGCCACATCACGGATGCGAGAATTCAGGAACTCACGCAGATCATGACGAAGTTCCGCATGGACCTGCATGCCCTCGGTGCCGACCTCAAGGCAGTTGCCATGACCGAGGCCATGCGCCGCGCCAGCAATCCCGACGAAGTCATCGAAGCGGTGGAAAAAGCAATCTGGATGAAGCCCCGCATCATCTCCGGCGAAGAAGAAGGACGACTCACCTTCCGTTCCGTCAAGGAATGGCACGGCTCCGACATCGTCACTATCGACATCGGTGGCGGATCCACGGAACTGTGCAACGGCGAGACATCGCTTTCGATTCCCGTCGGTGCACTCAAGATGTTCAAGGCAATGGGCCCCATCCCCGGCCCCGAATACAAAAAGTTCGTCAAGGAAACTTTCAAGGAAGTCAGCTTCAAGGGAATGACCAAGAAACCCGTCTACCTTATCGGCGGAACGGGAACGGCACTTGCAATGGTGTTCCTCGACAAGCAAAAGTTTGACTACAAGGCCATCGAAGGCCTGGAAATGAGCATCACCGACCTCGAAAACGTCACCACGCGAATCACGAACCTCTCCAAAGAACTCCGCGCGATGCTCCCGGGACTTGAAAACGGAAGGCACGAAGTCATCATCTGCGGACTGTTCTGGTTGCGTTCCCTCCTGGAAAAACTCCGCGTCGAGACTTTCAAGATCAGTACGGCAGGCCTCCGCTTCGGTCTGCTCTACCCGCCGGAGCCGGAACCGGAAGAAAAGCCGAAGCCCAAGCGCGTTCCGCCCTGGATGAAAAACAAGCAAGAATCCGCTCCGGAGGATTCCTCCACATGAGAATAAATAAGTACATATCTCTTTGCGGCATCGCGAGCCGCCGCGCCGCCGACACATTGATTGCCGACGGCCTTGTACAGGTGAACGGAGAGACAATCACCGATCTCGGACACCAAGTAGACGAGACCAAGGACAAGGTTGTTGTCGATGGGAAACCGGCAAAGCTCCCCACCAAAACAAAGACCATCCTGTTCCACAAACCGCCCGGATGCGTTTGCACCAAGGTCGACCCGCAGGGCCGCCGCACCGTGTACGATTACCTGCCTCCCGGATTCCAGCACCTCAAATATGTAGGCCGACTCGACCTGCAAAGCCGCGGGTTGTTGCTGTTCACCGACGATGGCGAACTGTTGCACAGGCTCACCCACCCCAGCTACGAAATCCCGCGCAGTTACTACGTTTGGACGACACGCCCCCTCAGCGATTCTGCCGCACAGAAACTGGTTGACGGCGTTGACATCCGCGACGAAAACGACCCCGATGCAGAAGAAGAAATCGCCTTCGCTACCGATGTCTACCTCGAAAACGGGTTCGCCGAACTCGTGCTCACCGAGGGCAAGAACCGTGAAATCCGCCGCATGATGCGAGCCGTCGGCTACGAAATCCGCGACCTCAAGCGAGTGAGCTACTGCAAAATTCAGTTGGGAGAACTCCCCGCAGGCGAATACAGGGAATTGACCGCCGACGAAATGAACAAGTTGAGACAGGCGGTGAGGATGAAGTAGCTATGAGGTCGCTTCGCTTTGAGGTATGAGGTAAATAGTAGGAAGTAGGAAGTAGGAAGTAGGAAGTAGACAGTGGTTAGGGATTAGGATCTAGAATCTAGGGGCTAGGGAGAAATATCACGGCTTCGCCGTCTTATATTGACGCACGAAGTGCGTGATACTTATTCACTAGCCACTAGCCACTAGCCTCTATTCTCTAGTCTCTCTCCTCGTGCCAGGAAACCTAATATGAATAGAACATTATACATAGGTGACGTTCATGGTTGCGCCGACGAACTGGAAGCAATCGTAGACAAGTTTGGCTTTGTCCGCGGCTCCGATACGCTCTACCAGACCGGCGACATTATAAATAAGGGCCCCGACATGATGCGGGCACTGAAGTTCGTCGTCGATAACGGCATCCTGACCGTGCGCGGGAACCACGAAGAACACCTCATCCGTTCGATGGAGGCGCCCCCCTCCCAATGGAGCGAAAAGCAGAAGAAGCGTTTTGCTCGGCTCCCGCTCGAAGACTGGATATACATCCGCGACATCGTGAAAGATTGGCCGCTCTGGCGCGACACCCCGCACGCGTTGCTCGTGCATGCCGGCCTCGAACCCGGCAAGACAAGGCTAGAAGACATGAGCCCCGAGGTACTGCTGTCTATCCGCAAGTGGAATGACGAGCCTTGGTACAAGCAAGTCACCTGGCCAAAGACAGTCGTGTTCGGGCATTGGGCCAAGAAAGGTTTTGTCCATCGTCCCGGATTCATCGGGCTTGACTCGGGCTGCGTCTACGGGAAATGCCTTACGGCGTGGTGCCCCGAAGAAGACAAGTTCTACGAAATCCCGGCGCGCCGCGAATATACGCCAGTAAAGGACAAGACCAAGGAATCGGAAGTTTCACCATGCAAAGTCGCAGGCGATGCTAGCAAAAACATTATCACCTTCGACAATATCCGCGAAAAAATCATGCGCGGAGAAATCACCCCTGCAAACGAGACCCCCGAAGAGGCCAACATCCGCAAGGCGAGCCCCTCCATCTCGGCGGAATGGGCTGGCTACAGATTATAGTGCGGTTCATCTTATTTTATTTTAGTATCTTTATCAAAAAAACAGAGCAAACATAATGAAGAAACTAATCGCCGTCTTTTTGTTCCTTTCTTTTTTCACCGCAAACGCCTTTGCTTACGAAGATGAAGGCTATTGGCCACGTTCCTACTATGCGGGTTTAGGATTTTCCGCAGTGGCAACTCGCGGCGACATTGGCAATTACACCTTGAATACAAAAACGGAAGATGGCGAAAAAGAAACAGTCCATCTGCCTTCGACAAACCTTTTCGTATCGCCCGACTTTATCCTGGGTGTAAACATAGCGCAGTTCTCACTCGCCCTTAATTACAACTACTGGTATTTCACCGACAATCTGGCTGGATTCCCGGAAAACAACGTCGAAGAGCAAATTCGCATTTGGCGACTTGGCATCGAGTTCATCTACAACATATTCTGGCCCGAATTCTTCCAGCCGGGAATCGGTCTCGGATACGCCTATACAAGCATCAAAACCGACAATAGCGTTATTCCTGCAGACGAATCAAAAGAAAAAACCGACTCCGAACTGATGGGTTCTTCGATTGCCATGATTTTCGATATCCGTTATTTCTTGACGGATCACATCATTCTTGTTCCAACAATCAAATTTTACGAATCCTGGTTCAGCAACCTCTATACGGAAAATGCAGGCACCAAAGATTTGAAGCATAAGCAATGGCAGACATTCGCAGTCATCGAGATGGCCATTCTTTACCAGTTCTAAAGAAAAACGACGGAGCCTTTGGGAAGTAAAATTCTATCTTTGGCGCCATGAAAACGAAACCGTTCATCGCTCTAGCCCTGACCCTCGCCACAGCCGCCTTCGCCATGGATGAAGATGGTTGGGCATCCACCTACGAATCCCTCTCAGCCTTCGACAAGTCGAACGTGCTTTACGGCAACCGCCCCGGATACGTAAAGCCAATCATCACGAACCTGAGCACCATTCTCAACAGCAACTGGGTCTCCAGCGCAGGGGTTCCCCAGGAATTCACCTTTGAAGCGGGTTTGCCCTTCGCCATCGTCCCTATCACGGATGACGACAGGAAATACGGCGACGGCCACCCCACCATCTTCGGCGACAACGACAAGAAGAATGAGTACAAGATTGCAACGGATGTCTGCTCGGCGGAAGCGCTCGACCTATATGGTGCATGCCCCGTCGTCAACGGAAACGAGAACCTGAACGGGCTCAGTTTCTTCACATACCCCTACGTCCAGTTGGCAGCCAGTTACTACCACGCAAGGCTGGTTCTCCGCGGCATGTTCCTCCCCTCCATCAGTGAACTCCGCAAGTTCAACCTGTTCGGTTTCGGCCTCCAGTACAGCTTCGGTCACTTTTTCCAGCACAAGCTCCCCATGGCCGCACAGCCTCTCGACGTGAGCCTCATGCTCGGTTACAACACCAGTGGAATCGGCTACCGTCCGGACGATTACAAGGGACAGCTTGACCTGGATGTCGATGCATTTACTCTAAACATGGTCATCGGCTACAGGCCCATCAAGGCAGTGGAAGTCCTGATGACGCTCGGCTACCAGTACGCCAGCATGGAATCTAGCGGCAAACTGATAAGCACCGAAGATCCGATGGAAGAAATCCACCCGAATATAACGGTCAAAGGGGACAACGGGTTCCGTTTCGGCCTGGAAGTCGCCTTCCAGATCGGTTCCTTCCACCCCGTCCTGGGCTACGATTACGTAGGCAAGTCCGCCTTCACCACCAACATACTATATTTCAAGCAAAGTTCGGATAGTTCGAATCAGTGAGTTTAACACAATGTTAAAGAAGGCAATACTATGATTACATTCCTAATTGGTATCGCCATCCTCATCGGTGGCTACTTCACATACGGCAAGTTCGTAGAACGAATTTTCGGTCCCGACAACAGGAACACTCCCGCCGTACAAAACCCGGACGGAGTGGACCGCATGGTCCTGCCGCACTGGAAAAACGTACTCATCCAGCTCCTGAACATCGCTGGTATCGGTCCCGTCATCGGGGTCATCCTGGGTATCAAATTCGGAGCCATCGTATTCATCCTGCTCCCCCTCGGCAACGTGTTCGGTGGTGCGGTGCACGACTACTTCTCGGGCATGATCAGCATGCGCAACAACGGCGTGAACGTCCCCGCCCTTTCGCGCAAGTTCCTGGGTAACGGTCCGTCCAAGGTGGTGATTGCGCTCATCTCCGTGGCGCTCCTCCTCGTGGGAGCCGTGTTCACCAACACCCCGGCAGCTCTCATCAACACGCCGATTCTCGCCGGTTCCGCCGTCTCCCCGACTTTGTTCTGGATTGCGGTCGCCGTCATTTTCGCCTACTACTTCGCGAGCACTTTCTTCCCCATCGATAAGATTATCGGCCGCATCTACCCCGTGTTCGGCGGCCTCCTGATTCTCGCCTCCCTCGGCATCTTGATTGGCATCGCTCCGCAGCTCGGCACCCTCGACGAAATCTGCTTCAGCGACATTGCATCCAACTTCACGCAGCATCCGGCACACCAGCCCATCATTCCTATGTTGTTCGTGACGATTGCCTGCGGCATCATCAGCGGATTCCACAGCACGCAGAGCCCGCTCGTCGCCCGCACCGAAAAGACCGAACACACCGGCCGCCAGACCTTCTACGGCATGATGATCGTCGAAGGCCTCATCGGCATGATCTGGGCCGCCGGCGGCATGTTCATCTACCATCACATGCCCGAACTCATCACGGGTGCAAGCGGCGTGAAAGTCCTGAGTGAACTTGTCTCTACTGTTATCCCGTTCGCACCGATTTCCATCCTCGTCGTCGTGGGCGTCATCATCCTCGCGATTACCAGTGGCGACACGAGCCTGCGCAGTCTCCGCCTCACGATTGCCGAACTCACCGGTATGGACCAGACCTCCGTCAAGAACCGCCTGATTCTGACGGTCCCGATGTTCACGCTCTGCGCGGTCATCATCTTCTGGAGCAACCTGAACCCCGAAGGCTTCAACATCCTTTGGAACTACTTCAGCTGGAGCAACCAGCTCATGGCCGTGTGTAGCCTCTGCGTCGCCGTGGTCTACCTCCGCTGCAAAAAGAAGAACTTCTGGGTTGCGCTCATCCCGTGCCTGTTCATGGCTTTCATCACCAGCGACTATATCCTGTGGGTAAGCCCCGAGAACCTGAAGGGCGCTCCGGTGGGCTTTGGCCTCAACTACAACGTCGCCATCGTGCTCGCCGCCGTGGCAGCCATCGTCCTCGTCACGCTGCTCTGCCGGCGTGGCAAGAAACTCTCCCAAAAATCGGATTTCAACCCGGACCACTGGGAATAAGCGAGTTTTCGACAAAGAACTTTGATAAACAGAGCGTACACCGCTCTGTTTTTTTTGTTTTTTTACGTTATTTTCCGATTTTTTTAGTATATTTATGCTTTCTCTTGGAAATTTCCAAAGGAAATGTACCGGCCGTTCGTCAAGCGGGCAGCCGTTTTTGTTTTTTTGACAGGGCTTGCCCGAGGAGCAGAAAAATGATCGATCGCAACAAGCACTTCCTTCGCCTGATGGACTGGAGCGAAGAAAAAATCCTCGAAACCGTCGAGATTGCCTCGCGCCTCAAGAAAGAGGTCCACGCCGGCAAAGTTTCTGACCGTCTCCACGGCCAGAACATCGCCATGTTCTTCGAGAAGCCCTCGCTGCGAACCATCACCACGTTCCAGGTGGGCATGAACCAGCTCGGCGGCCATGCCGTGCTGCTCGCCCCGGATTCCATCGGACTCGGCAAGCGCGAAAGCGTGAAGGACGTGGCCCGTTGCCTTTCCCGCTGGGTGAACGCCATCGTGGTCCGTTGCTTCAAGCAGCAGCTCGTGGAAGAACTCGCCGAATTCGGTAGCGTACCTATAGTGAACGCCCTCACCGACGATTGCCACCCCTGCCAAGCCATTGCCTTTGCGCAGATGATTTGTGAAAACCTCGGTGGTTTCAAGAACGCCGATGGCAAGCCGAAGACCGTCGCCTTCATCGGTGACGGCAACAACGTCGCGAACTCCTTCCTCGCGCTCGCCTCCAAGGTGGGCATGAACTTCACGCTCGCCTGCCCCAAGGGTTTCGAGCAGCCGAAGAGCGTTGTGGAAGAAGCCGCCGAAGGCCTCAAGAAGCACGGTTGTGAGTACCGCGTGTTCAACGACCCGAAGGAAGCCGTCAAGGACGCCGATATCCTCTATAGCGACGTGTGGGTCTCCATGGGCCAGGAAGGCGAAAAGGCTACAAAGCAGAGCCACTTCTTGCCGTTCCAGATTAACGACGAACTCTTGAAGCTCGCTCCGGCACACTGCAAGGTGAGCCACTGCCTGCCCGCACACCGCGGCGAAGAAATCACGGACTCCGTGATGGACAACCTCGACGTGAACATGAGTTTCGAAGAGGCCGAAAACCGCCTGCACGCTCATAAGGCTGTTTTGTGGCAGGTCATGCCCCCGTTCAACGCCTAATAGCGGGAAAAATTAAACTTGTCATGCCCGCCCTGTGCGGGCATCTCCTTTTTTAGGGAAAGAAAAATGTCCTTCGTTCAAGATCTTAAAGAAAAAATTTTAGGCGGTTACGAAATCAACCGCGAAGAGGCAATCCAGCTTTTAAGAGAAGACCTCGGCGAACTCTGCACCGCAGCAAACGAAATCCGCGAAAAGTTCCACGGCAACAATTTTGACTTCTGCTCCATCGTGAACGCCCGCAGCGGTCGCTGCTCCGAAAACTGCAAGTACTGTGCCCAGAGCAGCTACTACCACACCGGCGCGCCCGAATACAAGCTTCTCAGCGCCGACGAAATCGTCGAAGACGCGAAGAAGAAAGAAGCCGCAGGCATCCCGCGTTACTCCATCGTCACCTCGGGCCGCACGCTCTCGAACCGCGATGTAGAACAGATTGGCGAAGCCATACGCCGCCTCAAGAAAGAAACGAAACTTTCCGTATGCCTTTCGGCAGGGCTTTTGAACAGGGAACAGTTCGACAAGCTGAAAGAAGCCGGCCTCACCCGCTTCCACAACAACCTGGAAACTTATCGCAGGCACTTCCCCGACGTGTGCACCACGCACACCTACGACGACAAGATTGGAGCCTTGCAAAACGCGCTGGCCGCAGGTCTCGAAATTTGCAGCGGAGGCATCATGGGCCTCGGCGAGACCATGGAAGACCGCATCGACATGTGCCTGGACCTCCGCAAGCTCGGCGTCAAGTCCACCCCGGTCAACGTGCTGAACGCGATTCCCGGCACACCGTACGAAAACTTGCCCAAGCTCACGAACGACGAGTTCTGCCGCATCGTGGCAATTTATAGATTCATCAATCCGAAGGCGTTCATCCGACTCGCGGGCGGACGCGGCGTGTTGGGTGACGACGGTAAGCGTGCATTCAAGAGCGGAGCCAACGCGGCCATTACCGACGACATGCTCACCACCGCAGGCGTCAACAGCTGCAAGGATTTCGAACTCGTGAAGGGGCTCGGATTCGAGCCGCACGGTTTTCTGATATAGCAACACGTTCTATAGACCCGCAAAAGGCCTATATGAAACGCCCTTTTTTAATTTCAAACAAAAGAATGCACTTTTCCCTAAAAAAAGGGATTAAGCGGTATTTGTTTTTGCACCCAAACAAGATATATTGCATAATGCAAAAGATAATCCTAACAGTTCATCGGAGGATTGTAAAAATGAAAAAAATCCATCTCGGCCTCTTATCCCTCTCCCTGTTATTCACGGCATGTTCCCTCGACCTCTCCAGCACCGAGGCCGATGGGAAATGGGAAGAAATGAAACTAAGTAAAAAAGAAGTTCACTTCGAACACACGGGCGGCTCCGACACTATTTCTGTCAAGAATTACAGTTCATGGTGGTTCGCTTCCGCATGCAACGGCGAGTGTTCCGATGGCAACCGCATTCTTCCCAGTTCCTCTGAAGCAGAAATTATTGACAACAAACTCATCAATGGAAGCTGGTGGAGCGCCGAAGTCCTAAAGGATTCGCCAAACAAAATTGCCATTAAAGTGGACGCAGCCGTGGAATGCCTATCCGAAGACTGTGGCAAAGAAGTTTTCCCGAGAAAGGCAATTATCACCATGACCGCAGGCGATATATTTGAATCCATTACTATCTATCAAAAATAATAATCAGCGACTTGTTAATTTATCTATCATCGCATCGCAGCCTTCGTTCACATCGTCCCAGGTCGTCTGGAAATCTCCAGTATACCAAGGGTCGGCAACGTCGCGCGATTTTCCGGCCCAATCCATGAGCAACGACACCTTTCGGGGCTTAGTCGATTCCTTTTCGTAAATATCGCGAGGCAGAATCCAGCGCAGGTTTCGCAGGTTGTTCCTGTCCATGAGCACGATGTAGTTATAGTATTCGTAATCCTGCGCAGTCATCTGGCGGGCATGTTTTCCACTACAGTCAATGCCGTGCGAATTCAGCATGCGCCTTGCCGGCGGGTACACGGGATTCCCGATTTCCTCTGTACTCGTCGCAGCGCTCGCCACCTCAAAGCCTTCAATTCCAGCAGAGGCAAGCTTATGTTTCATGACGAATTCCGCCATGGGGCTGCGACAAATGTTGCCATGACACACGAACAGGATTTTCACTTTTTCCATGGGGGCAAATATAGCCAAACAAGCCTGACGTTTTATTAAATTTTATGAAAAAGGAGTTCCCATGAAAAAAATTTTTTGGACAATGGCGTTTGCAATTTCATTTTGCCTGATGGCCTGCGATAACGACAGTTCAAGTACCAACACGCCCTCCTTCGATCTCACCAATCCGGACAATGACGATAATAATGGCGGGAACAACGGGAACAAGAACAAAACCGGCGTGGAGCCGGGCTGCAATTTTGTCAAGACAGACAATACATGGAAATACCTTTCAGACGAACACTGGGGATTTGTTGACGTTTATGTCTGGACCGACGAAACCACCGTCAGGCACGAAATTCACACGAATTCCTACCATAACGAAGATAGAGACGAAATTCTCACCAACTTGAACCGTGATGAATTCTACGACCAAATCATGGCTGAGTGCCAACTGATGACATCCCAAAACGCAGAATAAAACTCGTTCCCGTACTTTAGTTACATTTCCAGTTGATGGTGCCTTTTTCCAAATCTGTCATCTTCCTTGTTCTCGCAGGCCTATGCCTGTGGAATGTCGGTTGTGGCGTGCCGGTACGCACAGGTTACGACAGGAAGATTGGTGGATACAAGCCCATCCCTACGACCAAAACCGCAGCAGAGGAAGAATCCCAGGAACAAGTCTCCCCTGCCAATGGAGCCTCAACAGAAAACGCACAAGACCAAAACGTATCGAGCGCAGATTCTGGCAAGCGCGAAAACTCCGTAAATCGGGTGCGCCAAGCCGCGACGCGGAAAGAAGCGGCAAGATCGGCACAGAGGCCGGAGCCCCGCGGCAGCCTCGAAAATTATGCGCGAAAATGGATGGGTGCCAAGTATGTGTACGGGCAGGCGACCAAGACAAAGACTGACTGCTCCGGATTCGTGATGCAAGTGTACAAAGGTTATTACAACATAGCGCTTGACCACAGTTCGTCCGGAATGTACAAAGACAGCCGAGGTTCAAAAGTCAGTCGCGGAAGTTTGCGCGAAGGTGACCTCGTGTTCTTCGGCAGCTTCTGGAAAATTGACCACGTAGGAATTTACTTGAAAGGGGAACGATTCATCCATGCCAGTTCCAGCAAGGGAGTCATCATTTCCCCGATGAGCGACAAATACTGGAGCCACAAGTACCAAGGCGGGCGAAGGTTTAGGTGAGGAGCCTAGCTCAAGGCATGTGGCTCGAGGAGCTCTTTACTTTCGCCTCGAACGCTTGAAACCGAAGGTCTTTATTGCATCATCCGTAGTCTTGATAACATCGCCTTGTTTATACGCAGATCCGTTATCCTTGGCGGTCTCGACAGCCGAAACATAAGTGGCCTTTGATTCAAAGTCGAACTTCGCTATGTATGCGCCCGTGCCAATCGCTCGTCCGCGATTACTCTTGGGAGCTCCGTTGTGAGCCATCCATTCCATATTCACACGCAGCACACCATCATTCGAAATTTTATCGTAACCGATATCCTTCATATCTATGCGCACATCCTGTTTGGCAATGAACTGTCCAATGTTGTCGAAAACGTTCATCGTGAACTTGATTTCAAAATCAAAAAGCGGATTGCCTTGGTCGTCCGTCTGTAGCGCCGAAGGCATTGTTATTTCCACAATAAATTGCGGTCCGGCATGCTTGTAGACTCCTGTATTAAGAACGATTCCCGTTGCGGAGAGTTTACCGCCGTCGAGACTCATGAGTGATTCCGTCCCATCCATATTGATTATGGTCGCACGGAACACTTCGTCATCCGAAACAGGCGTCCCCATGTACGGTTCCTCGTTCGGGAATTTTGTCACTTTATTCGCAAGCGTCACGCGGAAGTTCGTCTTCTCGAAGGCTCCGTCTACAAGCACCCAGGGATTCTGCCCTGTAGGGAAGTTGCCGGCATTGTCCTTGTAACGAGAAAGAGAGGCGAGCGGGACAAGCCTGATAAAGTCGCTCACACGAACCGCGCCCTCGGCATCTTCCGAGTAGCTGTAAGTCACATTCACTTCGTTATTCGTCCGTACAAATTCAGGTTTCAGGTAGACGCCATCCTGCGAGCCGCGCATCCTCTCGACATATTCAAGAGCAGGGTTATCAATGGTCGTAAGCGGTTCGGACATCGTAGCCTCAAGCATTTCGATGCCTCGCAAAGATTTCTTAGACGCTCTCATTATAATGGGCGGGCACTTGTCAACCACGTAGTAGAACTTGTCGAAGAATCCGCCTTCGGGCCCAAGCCGCGGAGTCACATGCCCGTATCCGTCATACGAGCCACTGGTCGTACCATACGGGAAGCCGTTCGAAGTCGTGAACGAAATCGTGATGATGGATATCGAATCGTTCGCCAAGGAGGGGTTATCAGCAACAGATACCGTGTGTTTCCAATCAGCCGGGAAAAAACTCTTCACGATGTTCTTCATGCCCCACTCCACGACAAAACTATCGAGCATATCCTGGGGACGAAGCTTTCTCTCGAACTTCAGATAAAGTTCATCGACATACCCGTCGCCTTCGTTATCGCGCATTTCTGCAAGCGTGATGGGAACAGGCTTCGGGGTCTCCGCAATTTTTACACCCTGGGCGCAGGGCGATGCCGGATTGAGCTCGTTGAAGGATTCATCCGTGATGTTCATGCCGCTCTTGATACTTGCGATGCCTCCCACGGGAATGTAGCTACCGCCATCGTTCCCAGTCACCACAAACAACCAGTTCTTGCCACCGTTGCTAGGAGTCGCCTGGCCCAAAACCGAAATGCGGTCACCGGAAACGCCCTCGATAGTAAGTGGCCATGATCCCGGAGAAGCAAGCAGCACGGGTTCGGTAAAGGCAATCATCAGCGTGTCTTCGGGAGTGCGAGGAGCAAGATTTTCGAGAATGGTCACGCTCAAAAGTTGTGGTGCAATGCCGTCGACAATCTTGACATTCTCTCGAGCTGTTTCACCCCTGGTCGTGATAAATACGGACGCAGTCCCGCTCGGCGCCGCCGTGGCAGGCACACCGATTCCGTCAAGTGGAATAGAGACTTTGTCGAGCCCCAAAACCGGCTGCGGCACGGAGAGTGTCACGGTATCGTTCATTCCTTCCAAGAAGACGCGGATACTGTCGAAAGAATAGTTCTCGTCCAAAATGTTGCTGAACACAACCGTCAGTTTGTCAGCCACGTTGTCACAATCGCTATCCTGCGCAACCACCTGCTTCGGCATCGGGTAGTTGGATTCGGCGTAGAAGGCGGTTATCCTGCTATAATCTTCTTCGTCTTCAGGGTCTTGGTACTCGACGTAGATGGTATCGCCAGGGAAGAACGAAATCTCGTTCGCCCCGCGTTTTTCCTTCGACGTGGACACAGCGGTAATCAATTCGACACTGCGGAACAGGCCCTCCCCGATCGATTCCATCTTGACTTTCAAGGTATCTTGTTTCTTGCCGTTAATGACGTTGACCGTAATTGGGCTCTTTGTCTTCGCCTTGTCCTTATCGGTCAGGTAGATGTAGAATTTCTGATTTGAACTCGGGTCCACCACGCCGTTATTGCCGACAACGTTTCCGTTTTCGTCTTTTACCGCAAGGACACCGTCGGTCATGTTTGGGCGATTGAATTCGACATAATAGTTGCGGTTTTCAAAAGCGCAGCCCCCGTTCTCCCTACATTCGTCACATTCGGGATCGGGCCCGGCAAATACCGTGATGTCAACCTTGTTGCTTCCGACTTTCATCTTAACCGGGATATTCAAATCCCATAAGTCGGTAGCGAGGTTGTAATGGGCGACGACGGTATCGTTGTAGCTCATGTAGGATTCGTTGTCGACGACACTGTATTCCAGCGGAATGCGCTCACCATTTGCCCAAATCTGGGTAATGAAGCCACCCTCGGTAATATGGGCGTTGCCCTTCACGTACATGGTCTTGCTGACTTGATTCACCTCCACATGGCTGCCATTGGACACGTTGAACGGTGCGTCAAAAGCGACATCCAACTTGTAATCGGCGCGCTTGGTCGCCATTTCCGCCTTGGACGGGCTATAACCCCACACGAATTCATCCTTGCGGTAAACCGACACGTAAGGGTTTATTGGCGCAAGGTCGTCATCGCCGAAGTCCTTTTTCTCACAAGGTAGCCCTTCGTAGTCCGCATAGTCCCCGTTCGCCTTGGAATGCGGTTGCCAGCTCCAGTCCCCCGGATTCTGCGCCAACTTGTCACCCGCCTGCGATTCCCAAGTATCTCCGTGATCCTTGCAATAGAATTTCTTTTTGGGCGTATCGTTCATCAGGTCGAGGTGAGGTTCCCACTCGCTCCTTCTGTCAAAAAGGACATCAATCCTGAGCCTGCTGGTGGACTTGATAATGGTCGAGCCCAACGGAATGGGGAAATACCATTGCCAGGTTCCATCGGTCGGGTCGTAAGTATCGTCTATTTTCTTGGGGAACGTCTGACGGAACAGGCCATCCAGTTCCCTCTGCGTTTCCTGGGAACACGTATCGTTGAAGGCCGATTCGTTGTACGCCTGGCAGATATCGCGCCTAATGCCGACATCGTAATAAATTTCGTCCGTGGCGCGCATGTAGAGACGAATCGTCAAACTGTCAAACGGACGAACTTCGTTATTGTAGACATTGATTTCGAGGCCAGGCATGGGGTCCCAAACGTACTGGGACATTCTGACTTCAAAATTATACTGCATCACGGGAGTCTTGAATTTTAACGGCTGATTATTCTCATTGACATTGGTATAGGCACCGTTACTTTCTACTGCGTAATAATAGGTAGTTCTTTCCTTGAGGCCGCCAATCTTTACATAGTGGAACATGGTCGGGCCTCCCGAAATATCGGCATTCCCTGTTCCAGTATTAAATGCGTAATCCTTTGTATCCGTATGCGGAATGGTATCCCAATAGACTTTCGACTCGTATTCCCCATTAGGGGTGTACCACATGATTTCTGCGGAGTCCGCGGTCACGTTGCAGACAGTCACGTTTTGGATATTCGCGTCTTCGACCATACCGAGTGTCGTAAACGAGAACGGAGTCATCGTGCTATCTACGGCCCATTTTTTCGTCGTGTTCCCGCTTCTCGAATTTGCTGCAGTTACATAGAAATAATATGTCGTACCGGGCTGAAGGTCCCGTAGCACAATCTCGTGTTGCTTTTTCCCTGTTTCGGAAGCCACGACAGACGGGTTCTTGATTGATTCCGTCGTATCGAGCGATATGTACACATTGCCGCCAATATCAAGCTTCACGACGTAGATGGCCGAATCCATGCTTACATGGCGCTTTTCCACAATAATAGAGGGTGCGCGGTTCAGGTTCTCGGACTTTGCGAGAATGACCGTTGCCGGCAGGAGATTGGATACGGCATCGATGCAAGTGTTTTCCGTAAGTTGCCAGTTGTTGAAATGAACGGAAAGGTCGTTTTCCGTCGATGGCGGTAAACCAGGGCCTAGGCCCCCAACAGGAGGACGGTACTTGTACGAAGATACGAGACCGGCGACATTCTTGCCTTCAGGATTCGAACCGCGGTGATGCGGATGCGCATGGTTCTTGTCGCCGACGCCATAAACGAGGGATACATCCCAGGGGTTCATTCCAAGGAAATAGTTCATATGGGATACAGCTAAATTCAATATCTCATCGGACTTCCAATTCTGTATGGTTCCTGTTTGTGGCATGGTGACATTTTCCAGGTCCTTGGTCACGTCGTAATAGGCCAAAAGTTCAAAAATGTTGGCCGCTTCGTATTTGGTCCACCATTGCTCGGGATTGACAGACCTTGTAATCCCCCAAACAGGATCGTACGACACCGAAGAACCGACCCAACTGGCCTGTCCTGCAGGAAGGTCGATAATTCTTTTTTCACCAGTCATGACTCCTGCGAGGTTTGCCGCCATGGTAAAAGCGACATCTTCGATATAAATCATTCTCTGTTCGTCAGAAAGACCATAAGCGCTAGCCTTTTCCTTTGTTTCCAAAATCAATTTGTAAAAGGCGTAAAGACCGCTCGTGAATACGCTCGCCCAGTCGGAAGCCGCATTGTTCTTCAGGAAAGAAGGGTTTTTGTGCTCAAACCATCCGCCATTGAACATGCCCGCACCTTTCTTGTCGCCGCTTGCGAAATCTTTCTTGGTCTGGCCACCAGCCAGAGACTTTTCTTCGACGGCATCGTTCAGATACGTTTTGTCAGCGGTAGCGTAAAAAAGGCATATTGCCGCAAATCCCATTTCGTCGTTATATTCGGAGCCGCCACTATATGCCGCCGTGTTCGTAAGCGATTTCTTGGCCTTGCCGTAATCATAAAGGGCCTTTGCCACTGTCAAGCTTTTCTTGGCAAATGTGGAATCGTATCTATTCCAAATTTTGGAGACAATTGCTAGGCCTGCGGCAAAGTTTCCTGAGGCGGTGCTTCCAAGTTCTAGACCGCTATCCTCTGCAGGATGGTCATCGCTTCTCAAAATTCTGCTTGTAGGACCGCCTCTATCGTGAAGTGCATTGTCCTGGAATTCTGGAGAGCCCCACCATCCGTGATCTTTTCCGATATTTCCAACAGAAACTGGCATAGCCGAAACAACACCCTTGGCGGCATCGTATGCCTTTATAACGTATTCGGCACCGAACTTCGCTTCCCTGAGAATGTCCGGGACATCGTCGGTATTGTTGATTTCGCTTTGATTAAACGCATAATTGTCCTGATCGCGGTCTTCGAAGGCGGCCGCCGTAACTGCAAGTTGAGCAAGGCTGTAAGAAATTGTCTGGGCTTCTTTAAGATGGTCTCCGCAGTCGTACCAGCCACCGGTCATATCCACGTTTGCGAGGGATCCGTCTTTTACATGGCTAGGCGGATGGAACCAGGATTCGGAATTACCGCTGCGGTTGATTCCATAGAACTTGAGCACGGCATCGCGAAGCATGGAATAAACCCTGTCGCTAATGATAAAAGTGGACGAATATTCATCTCCGACCTTTATACGCAACCTTTCGTTCTCGGGCAGTCCATGGGGAAGCGAACCCCTTTTCAAGGCTCCTGAGGGTCCCTTCCTTGTTGTCGTATAACGGGTATCACCACCGTCTGTTGTCTGGGCATTGTTAGACGCCCTTATTGTCAGGGAAGAAGACACGGAATTCGAAAGCGTTTCCGAAAAACTCCCGTTTCCAACGACTTCGCCCTTCTCGTTGACGACTTCAAAATCTGTTGCCGACCCGACATACAGTACGTACTTTTGGGGGTCTTGCGGACGATACCCGGCCTGGTTTACACGTATGGGCGACATCTGAATCAACATGGCATCAATGAACGCCTGATTCAAAGAGTCGGGAATTATGTTGTTAGGAGAATATGCAGCAGGCGTATTGATATCCGGCAAAGAATTCCGTTTGGGCCCTGCTGTAAAATTTGTATTGAATATTGTGGAATCCCACGTCAGTGGCCAAACAGGCCGAATCAGGTCGTACGGAGTCGGCAAAACCTGATCTGCCGCCATTGCCGTCACAGCGGCAAGTACGAAAGCAATAAGTCCCTTTCTTAAAGACACAAGGCAACTCTCCTACTAATCCCCAGCTAAAATTTATAGTCAAAACAAACGAGCTGTACAAAAAAACTTTTTCGTATCAAAAAAAATGTTCCCTAGATGTTCTCCGACACCCCACCCCCTCGTACATGATACAGGGGCGCGGGGCTCCAGGCTCGAGGTTCGAGGTACGAGCAACGAGTTATGAGCAGTGAGTAATGAGCGATGAGGTATGAGGTTCGAGGCTCGGGGCTCGAGCTATGAGCAGTGAGTTTTCAGATGATTAGTAAGCCGTAAAAAGGTCAAACTCGGAGTTCACCCCCTAACCACCAACCACTGTTTACTAACCACATTCTACATCCTCGCACCTCGAAGGGAGCGTAGCGACCGACCTCACACCTCAAAGGCGCAACGCGCCGACCTCATGCCTAGAGATTGCTTCAGGGCTATTCGCCCTTCGCAATGACAACCAAGGCGAATGCCACGCCAAAACGCTTGCGTTTCGGCATGGCTGAGCCGACGAGTCATGCGCCTGCGAATGACAAATCCCTAGATTCTAGTCCCTAGATCCTATCCCCTCTTTTTCTATCTTTCCCATCATGAAGAAGATCGCATTTCAGGGCCGTCGCGGGGCCTACAGCGAAAGCGCCGCCTATCACTTGTTCGGAAACGACATCGAGGTCATCCCGATGGACACCTTCGAGCAGATTTTCCAGGGCATCGAAACCGGCGCCGTGGACGGCGGGGCCATTCCCATCGAAAACTCCACCGCGGGTTCCATCTACGACAACTACGATTTGTTGTACAAGTGGCGCCACCCTATCGTGGGCGAAGTCAAGTTGCAGATTTCGCATAGCCTTTGCGCTCTCCCCGGAACAAAACTCGAGGACATCAAGGAAGTGCTGAGTCACCCGCAGGGCCTTGCTCAATGCAGCCGTTTTTTCGGGCGCAACCCAAACATCAAGAGTACGGCGTTCTACGACACCGCAGGCAGCGCCGAAGAAATCGCCAAACGTGGCGATAAAACCGTAGGCGCGATTGCGAGCGCCTACGCCGGCAAGTTCTATGGCCTCGACATTCTGGCCGAGGGCATCGAGAACTTGCCGGGGGTGAACTTCACCCGGTTTTATGCCATCCAAAAAGTGGCGAACCCCCTCCCCGAAACGGGCAAAATCAAGACGACTCTGCTCTTCATGCTGAGCGATTCCGGCAGGTCCGGTGCACTCCATGCCGCACTCGGCTGCTTTGCCAAGCGCGACCTGAACCTCACCCGCATCGAGAGTCGTCCGCATCCCGACCGCCCGTGGGAATACATTTTCCACCTTTCCTTCGAAGGCAACCCGAAAGATGCCACCGTCGTCGAAGCGCTGGAAGAACTCCAGAGCTACTGCGATTTCGTGTACCGCCTCGGAAGCTTCCGCGAAGGCAACACGGAGAAGTTGAGTTATTAATTGATAATTGATGATGGATGATTGATAATTGGAGCAATTATGGCTTACGAACGTACCGACCGCAAATTTGACGAATACCGCAACCTCAAGATGACCACCGGCTTCATCTCCAGTGCCGACGGTTCCGTGCTCATCGAGATGGGACGCACCCGCGTCATCTGCAACGCCACCCTCCTCCCGAAGGTCCCCGACTGGCTCGCCGGCCGCGGCACCGGATGGATTACCGCCGAATACTCCCTGCTCCCGCAGAGCACGGGCAAGCGCGTGGAACGCGAACGCAAGGGAGCCAGTGGCCGCACGCAAGAAATCCAGCGCCTGGTGGGCCGTTCCCTCCGCGGTGCCGCCGATCTCGCCGCCCTCGGCGAGAACGCAATCGTCGTCGATTGCGACGTCATCGAAGCTGACGGCGGCACCCGCACCGCAAGCATCATCGGCGGTTTTGTCGCCCTCGCCATCGCGCTCAAGAAAATCAAGGAACGTCTCGGCATCACGCAACAAATCCTCAAGCACGGCATCACCGCCATTTCCGTAGGTGTCGTCGATGGCAAGCCACTCTGCGACCTTTGCTATGTAGAAGATTCCGCTGCCGATGTCGACATGAACGTCGTGATGCAGGACGCCAAGAACTTCATCGAAGTGCAAGGCACGGGCGAACACGCCAGTTTCGACCGCAACATGCTCAACACGCTCCTCGACCTGGGCGAGAACGCATGCAAGGACATCTTCAAAAAACAGATGGAACTGATTGGCGGCGAACTGCCATAGCCCCTACACATTCCAGTCGCAGAAATTCTTGAGCATGGCGAGTCCAACGTCGCCGCTCTTTTCCTGATGGAACTGCGTCGCAATTAAGTTGTCCTTACCCACGATTCCCTGGAACGTCTGCGTGCCGTAAGTCGTCTCGGCAAAAGCATATTCTGCAGGCACCTGCGGGTGGTAGGAATGCACATAATAGAAGTCGCAACCGCTGCGGATGCCCTTCATAATCGGGTGTTCACGGGTGAACTCCACTTGGTTCCAGCCCATGTGCGGGATCTTGAGGCCCGGTTCGTCCTTGAAGCGTACCGCCTTGCCCGGAATCAGCCCGAGCGTCTTCACGCCACCGTCCTCCTCGCTTTCTTCGAGGATAATCTGGCAGCCAATGCAAATACCGAGCACCGGGTTCCCAGCTTTCACCACCGTCTTGATGGCCTCGCCAATTCCGGTCTTCGTCAAAGTTTCCATGGCCGATGCCGCAGCACCCACACCCGGGAAAATCAACCGAGTCGCCTTCGCAATTTCGTCGGCATCGCGACTCGACTTCGCATCCACGCCAATATGCGAGAGCGCGTTCATCACGGACGTCAAGTTACCGGCATTATAGTCGACCACGATTATAGGATTTGCGGACATAGAAACCTCTCTTAGCTAGCCCAAAGATAGAAACATTTTGAAGACTAGAGTCACCCACGCACACACGCGGATCAGGTGATTAAAAAACGATTAATCACTGATTAATCACTTTTTTGAGCACTTCACTGAAACCGTTTTCAGCGTTTTTAGGTTTATTTAGCCATCTTCTAACATTGGCACGATTCTTGCAAAGATAATTGCGAAAGAAACTATTAGAAAGGAGAACCCATGTCTGAGAATACGGCAGAAAACAGCAACGACGCCCTGATTCAAAAAGAATCCGCATCATTCGATTGTCTTGCGGTGACCAACGTGCAAATTTTCGCTTTCAAAGAAGGAATGTCCCTTGGCAAAATCAAGGCAATGGCTTCGGTTGTCCTAAACGACCAATTTCAAATTCGCGGACTTCGCGTCATCGACGGCATAAACGGATATTTCGTCAGTTACCCGTGCGATCCGTTTTTTAAGGGAGAAGAAACTCGCTACGTCTGCACCCCGATTACACGCCAGCTCCGTGAGCATATTGAAAACTGCGTCCTTGAACGCTATCAACAGTGCATGAACTAGCCGTAGGTAAAAATTGTTTCGCAGAATCCGTTCTTACTGTCTGTTTGGAATTAAGGCCGTCCCGGTTAGTGTCGAAGTTGACGCTTCACAGGGTTTACCGGGATTCACCTTGGTTGGGCTTCCGGACAACGCAGTGAGGGAATCCCGCGAGCGGGTCGTTTCAGCCATCCGCTCCGTAGGAAAGGTGGTGACAGGTTTCCGAACAACGGTGAACCTGTCACCCGCGGACTTGCGCAAGGAAGGTTCCGCACTCGACCTGCCTCTTGCGATTGGTTTACTTGTATCCACAGGCGAAATCGAAATTCCTAAACTGGAACGGTATGTCTTTGTTGGAGAACTATCTCTTGACGGGCTTTTGAAACCCGTCAGGGGTGTGCTTTCGGTAGCGATGAGCTTGCCACGAGGGGACGAAAACATACTCGTCATACCGAAAGCAAATTCCGCAGAGGCTTCGCTAGTCGAAGGCCTGCGTTACATAAGTGTAGATACTTTATCCGAGTGCATTGAAATCTTGGAAGGCGGGGCGGGAAGTTCCATATACGTAGCTAAAGGGTTGACACAAAAAGCCGCTCCGCCTTCCTCGTCCATCCCGGACTTCAAGAATGTCGTCGGGATGTCCAACGTAAAAAGAGCACTTGAAGTGGCCGCCGCCGGCGCCCACAATTTCTTGTTGGTCGGTTCGCCGGGCGCAGGCAAGACGCTGTGCGCCCGATGCTTGCCGGGAATCCTTCCCGAAATGACCGACGAGGAAATCCTGGAAACGACAAGAATCCACTCCTGCGCTAGACGTTCTGGAGATTCCGAAGCATTTAGGCCGATTCTCTCCCGGCCATTCCGCACGCCGCATCATTCTGCATCAATGGTATCACTCGTAGGCGGCGGGGCGAGGCTCCTTCCCGGTGAAGCGAGCCTCGCCCATAACGGAGTTCTATTCCTGGACGAGTTGCCGGAATTCAACCGAGGCGTACTCGAAGCCCTGCGCGAACCCATGGAAGACGGAGCTATCTCGGTAAGCCGGGCCAGCGGGACCGTCGTGTGGCCCGCCCGCTTCATGATGGGAGCCGCGATGAATCCATGCCCCTGCGGTTTTGCGATGGACCCAAAGCGAGCATGCACATGCCTGCCCGAAGCTCGCAAACGTTACAAGGAACGAATCTCAGGCCCACTGCTCGACCGTATCGACATCCAGGTAAGCGTTCCCCCAGTAGACGCAGGCAATTTCATCGGAAAGCCCGAAGGGGAATCGTCGGCGACTATACGCAAACGTGTCTGTGCGGCACGCAACATCCAGCACAAGCGGTTCTCGGGAACCCCATTCAAGGCCAATGCGGAGATGTCTTCGGAATGCGCGCAACGCTTCGCCATGATGACATCTGCGACAGAACGTTTTGCTGTTTCCGCTGCCGACAAAATGAACCTGAGCGCACGTGGCTACTACAGGCTCCTAAAGGTCGCACGAACAATTGCCGACCTGCGGAACAACGAATCTATAGAAATTAGCGATTTATCGGAAGCGCTGAGGTACAAGACCTACAGCTAGACTAACGCCTGACAACGACACTCGATTCGGCTCCAGCCGCACCGGGAATTGCATTGGGCTTACACACGCGGACTTCGGCTTCCAAAACCTTGGGATAATGTTGTAGAATATACTTGGCAGTCTCGACGACCAAGGTTTCTTCCAATTGGAAACAAGAAAGGCGGACAAACCGTTGAAGGTCTTCCGCCAATTGTGCATAATCTATTGAATGGGCCAAATCCTCGTTGCGGGCGGCCTGGGTAAAATCCACCATAATCGAAACATTGAGAACTATGGGCTGCTCGTTTTCCCTTTCGAAAGGAAGGGTCCCGATAATGCAGTTGAACTCAAGGTCCTTGAGTGAAATCTTACCCGGATTGATTACCATACGAACAGGACAATTGCAGCCGTCAGAGACACAGCCGTCACACCGAACCAGATGTTACGGGCTGTAGCATAGGAGTCCTGCGTCTTCTTGTTAATATCCATGCGTTCCTGCAACCAGGCGACTGTCCATCCATCCGCAGTCGCTCCATACTTGCTTACAGCTTCCTCGCAGTTTTTGTTACCATCGCAACCATTTATAATCTTGTCGTTCAACGTGCCGAGACTGTCGTAAGCGTCCCGAGCCTCGTTGGCCTTCATGTGCTGGTAAACGCCCATGACAGCACTACCCACGGCCACCGCAGAAAGGGCTACAGCAGACCAGAAACGGACTTCGTCGGCAATACCGAAACGGTCAGTGGCATTTTCAGAAGCATCGCTTGCAGCGTAGTCGCGGGCATCAGCTTCCCTATTGCTACGATCAAGGTTGCCCTTGACATCGTATTCTTCTTCGTCTTCGCAATCCGGATCGTACTCGTCACATTCTTCTTCGTCTTCTTCGACACGGGGCTTCTTGGCAGCGACCGGAGCTTCATCCTCTTCTTCCTCGTCATCGTCAACCGCGGGTGCCGGAGCTGCCGCCACCGGTTCGTCGTCCTCGGCGCCCTTGAGTTCCACAGGAGCGTTATTCACGTAGGCAATGGCGCTGGACATGCCGGGTACATAGATGAACTTGCCGTCGAAATAAACCTTTTCGGCGTCTTCTTCGGCATCCATGCCCTTGCGTTGATAAATCTTGGCCTTGACGATGTCGCTATAGTCGGCACCTTCGGCAGTCAGCGGGACGAGCGACGAGAGGTCGCCTGCACGGCCCTGGTAAAGCTGGTATGTCGTTTCGGACTCGCCGAACGGGTCTTCGAACTTCTGACGCACAACCAAGCGACCGGACTGCAACGACCCGACCTCGGAGGCCGGAGCCTTCTTCAGCTGACCACCAAATTCAGCAGTAATATACTGGTCAGGCGAACCGACATCTGTAGCATCGAACCCGTCAATATCAAAGGGGCCGGCGAAGGCGGTGAGTGCTGCGCAAAGAACTATAAAAGATAAACGTTTCATCTTCTGCTCCAATAAGCTCAAATTTCAAGTGAAATATATAAAAAAAAAGCCAATTATTTCCAAGTTTCCGAAATTTGACATATAATATAGGCTTATTTAAAAAATAAATGATTTACAACACGAGTTATTGCACTTTTTTTACGAACCGGCTTTGTAAAAAATTCTACATTTTGAGCGGAAATTTTAACTCTAAACCCCAAAAGAAGGTGCTACAATGGCAAAGCTTTCTATTGAAGATCTCGAACTCGCCGGCAAGCGCGTGTTCATCCGTGTCGACTTCAACGTTCCGCAGGACAAGGTGACTGGCGAAATCACCAACACCAAGCGTATCGAAGCCGCCCTCCCGACCATCCAGTACGCTCTCGACAAGGGTGCAGCCGTCGTGCTCGCCTCTCACCTGGGCCGTCCGAATGGCGAAAAGAACATGAAGTACACGCTCGCTCCGGTTGCCAAGAAGCTCGAAGAACTCATCAAGAAGCCGGTGAAGTTCCTCTCCGACTGCGTGGGTCCGGAAGTCGAAGCCGCCTGTGCCGCTATCAAGCCGGGTGAAATCATCCTCCTCGAAAACCTCCGCTTCCACATCGAAGAAGAAGGCAAGCGCAAGATCAAGAACGCCGATGGCACCGAAACCAAGGAAAAGGCCGACAAGGAAGCAGTGAAGGCATTCCGCGCAAGCCTCACCAAGCTCGCTGACGTCTACGTGAACGACGCTTTTGGTACCGCTCACCGCGACCACTCTTCCATGACTGGTGTTGAACTTCCGCAGCGCGCTGCCGGTTTCCTCATGAACAAGGAACTCAAGGCATTCGACCAGGTGCTCAACAATCCTCCGCGTCCGTTCCTCGCCATCCTCGGCGGTGCAAAGGTCGCCGACAAGATCCAGCTCATCAACAACCTCCTCGACAAGGCCGACAAGATCATCATCGGCGGTGGCATGGCTTTCACCTTCAAGAAGGTTTTGAACAACATCGAAATCGGTTCTTCCCTGTTTGACGAAGAAGGCGCCAAGCTCGTTCCGGATCTGATGGCCAAGGCCAAGGCTGCCGGCAAGGAAATCATCCTCCCGGTGGACTACATCGCTGCCGATAAGTTCGCTGCCGACGCCGCCACGAAGGCTGTCTCTGACGCCGAAGGCATTCCGGCTGGCTGGATGGGCCTCGATGTGGGTGCGCAGTCCACCAAGCTCTTCGTTGACGCTATCAAGTCCGCAAAGACCATCGTTTGGAACGGCCCTGCTGGCGTGTTCGAATTCGAAGCCTTCGAAAAGGCCACCAAGGCTATGGCCGACGCTATCGTCGAAGCTACCGCTGCTGGCGCAATCACCGTGATCGGTGGTGGCGATACCGCTACGGCTGCCAAGAAGTACGGTGCCGACAAGAAGGTGACCCACACTTCTACGGGTGGTGGAGCCTCTCTCGAACTGCTCGAAGGAAAGACCCTCCCGGGCGTCGCTGTCCTCACGGACAAGTAATTTTTCCTTATAGGCTTCGCGATACGGCGTCACGAATCCGCTCGCCGTACGCTTTGTACGGCTTCGGGCTTCGTTCCTGGTCTCGCTCGCAACTGAACAAATGTTGTCATTGCGAACCCCGTAGGGGTGAAGCAATCTCCATCCAGAATTTTATAGGAACTCCCGTTCGCGGGAGTTCTTTTTTCTCGCTCGCAACTGAAAAGGCGTTGTCATTGCGAACCCCATAGGGGTGAAGCAATCTCCATCCGAAATTTTATAGGAACTCTCGTGCTTGCGAGAGTTCTTTTTTTCTCACTCGTAACTGAAAAAGCGTTGTCATTGCGAACCCCGTAGGGGTGAAGCAATCTCAATCTGGATTTTATAGGAGTTCCCGTTCGCGGGGGTTCTTTTTTTGCAAAAATTTTGGTCATCTTTTACGAAAAAACGCAATATGGACTTTTTTTTATCGTTGCAAAGCCCTTTTGCGAATTTTGATTTATTTTTTTGACGTGATTTGTTACAAAGTCTTTGGCAGGAATCTGTTATTGGAGTTTTAGGTAATGACGATGCGTTCGATAATCGTTGCATTATTCTTGACCTTGGCCGCTTTTGCCCAGGAACCTCCTGCTTATTATTATTCGCCAACCGGCCCCGATGTAAAATATATCTATAACACGCAGCTAGACTCTATTGAAGCTCATTACATGAGCAAGGCCGAACGAAATACACAATCAGGACTTCGCAAGAAATCGATTTCTACAAATTTTTTTATTGGCGGTGGAATCGGGTTAGCTGCAAGTGCCGCCACAATGATGTACATAGTCCACACAGACAAAGAATATCAAAAAGAACAAAAAGAACGACAACGCAACGATTCCACTATTTACGAGCCACCAGTAGATGGAAATCCTTTACCTTTTCTCTTTATTATAGAAGCTGGTGTAACTGTTGGTTGCCTTGTTGCGGGCGCTATATTTAGGATTACAGGCAACAAAAAACTCCGGAACACGGAATATTTCAAGAAACAGCTAGAAATCTACCGTCAACAAAAAAACTCCGTAAGTCTAGAAATATTGCCGACCTACAATCCCATCCGCCAGGCATTCGGCGGGAACCTGCTACTCGATTTCTGACTTTTATTCTTATCGCCCAATAACAGCGAACTTTTCTCACTGTTATGTTATTTTTTCCATATTCGGCATCCCTACTTTCAAGAAAAAAACTTAATTTTTCTTACATGAAACAAATTATTCTTTCTATCGTATTTTTTGGAGTTCTCCTGGCCAATGCCCAGGAAATGGACACGACCTTCGTGGTAAATGAACAGGGACAAACGGTCGGAATCATCCACGAAAAGGGAACAGTCCCCATAATGCCTCAGCAGCAACAGTATCCCACGCAGCCTATGCAGCCACAGCCGATGCAACCGCAACCCATGGACCCCCAAGCAAATTCTGCGTTTAGCATTGACAGCACCGAATACTATCAATCCTTAATCGACAGATACACGACTTCTGGAAACAAACTTAACGGAGCGGGCATCGGCATGATGATTGGTGGCGGTATCGGTACGGTAGTCGGCCTTGCCATGTTTGTAGCGGGAATGAGCGAAGACAACTGCGAAGAGACAACCGCTAATAACTATGAGTGCGAAGGAAACGCCCTTGATGTTGGAGGCTCCATAATACTCGGTGCAGGAATTGGCGTATTGACAACCGGCATCATCCTCAAGATTGTCGGCGGTTCCAAAATCCGTAGAGCAAACCGCTACAACGATATTCTTGCAAACTACCAGTCGAGAAGGCAATATTCCATGAGACTACACCTTGATCCGGTAATCAACCTCCTGCAAAACAAAGCGGGAGCAAAGTTGGCACTAGAATTCTAAAGGTTATTCACATGAAGCAATTTATTCTTTTTTTAGCGTTTTTTGGAATACTCTTGGCCCATGCCCAGGAGATGGACACAACCTTCGTCATAAACGAGCAAGGGCAAACGGTTGGCATTATTCATGAAAAGGGAACTATTCCCGTCATGACAACTCAGCAGCCGCAACAATATCCGATGCAAGCACAACCCGCGCCATACCAGCCGAATCCGGCATTCGGATACGACAGTACATTGTATTACCAGTCAATCATTGCCAACTACACGCAGTCCGGCAATAAATTCCGCAGAATCGGCAATGGCATGATGATTGGCGGAGGAATCGGCGCCGGAGTCGGCTTAATCCTTTTTATTGCCGGCATGTCACAAATAGAAACATGTGACGATGGCTACTCCGATGACTATAGTTGCGAAGATGATGGAGCAGTAGCGGCCATATCGGGCTACCTTCTTATGATTGGTGGCGCGGCCGTATTTAGCGTCGGCCTACCCCTCAAGATTGTCGGCGGCTCCAAACTCCGTAGAGCAAACCGCTACAACGATATTCTCATGAGATACCAGATGAAGCGGCAATATTCCATGAAGTTGCGGTTAAACCCGTTGATTGACCCCATCAACAACAACTTTGGTGGACAGTTGGCACTGGAATTCTAAACTCATGTCTATCGCGGAACTAGCAAAAAATTTTCACGCCGAGCATCGCGGCAACTGCGCGATGTCTGTCGCTTACGCATTTGCCCGCGCCAGCGGGAAAACCGAAAAAGAAGCCGTGGAATCTGCTGAAATGTTCCGCAATTTCGGAGGCGGGCGCGCCCCCAACGGCACTTGCGGTGCCCTGTATGCAGCCATGATGATGCAGCCGGACCATGTAGAGGCTCTGGAAGCGTTCTTTAGGCGTGGGGCAAAGGGATTCACCCATTGCAAGGAAATCCGCCCCAATGCGATTATCTCGTGCAACCGCTGCGTCGAATTGGCTGGCGAGGCACTGGACTTCTTGTCGAAATAGGACCCCGCCGGAAACATTCCACACATGATTCTGAAACCGAACCCCTCTTGGACTACTGAATCGGCAACAGTCTTGCCGACCGTGCTTGCTAATGTATCTATCAGCAGAGACGCCCTACTAGTGGAGTTCACCGTCGAGGAACCTATAGACTGCTTCCGAGCCGAAGTAACCGAAGACAACGGACGTTGCTGGGAAGATTCCTGCGTCGAAGTGTTTATTCAAGACCCGGCCGGTTCCGGCGAATATTTCAATTTCGAAACAACAAGTCGCGGGTTCATGCTCGCCGCGCACGGCAAAGACCGTGAACACAGGCAAACACTCCCCCCCGATGTTATTGGCAAAATTTCACGAACAAAACAGACTGCGAGTGTCGTAGGGAACCTTGTCTGTTGGGGAATGATTATTCAAATCCCGGCCGAAATATTTGGGCTCCCCAATTTCGAGGGAATCCGCCTGCGCGGGAACCTCTACAAGTGTGCCGACAAGGCGAAAAAACCACACTACCTGTGCGCCTTCCCCATACAAACGGAAAGGCCGGATTTTCACCGGCCCGAATTTTTCCAAGAAATCTAGCAGAGAATTATTCGTCCCTTCTGAGATATCCTGTCTTCAGGATTCTGTATTCGGTGTGGCCATCCTTGAACTTGAAGTCGATGCGCCAGACATAGACACCGGTAGCCACCTTCCTGTCCCTATTGGAACGGTGGTTCCAGCTCAGGTAGCCAATCTTTGCGCGGTTCTTGTCGTTGCCGCGAATCTTCGAATCCATCTCGCCATCATAGCCAAACTTCTGTTTCAAATTCGCCACCACATTGGCGAGGTTGTCATAGATGTAGATGTTCGCCTCGTAAGGTGCGACAGACGCAATCTTGACAACCGTCAGGCTGTCCGGCACTTCTTCCCAGGAATCGCCACCCTGCGGAATCCATTTCTGCTTCTTGTGTTTCTTGCTGGAACCATGCACAGCCTCAACAGCAGACACTTCGTAGAGGTAGACCGTCTCGTCGCGGCCCTCGACCTTCACGCCACCACGGCCCATGGAGTTGCCCTCGCTGTCGACATAGGTGGCCTTGGGGTTGGTCATGATGCAGTTGTCCTTCATGATGGCGTAGTCCGCCAGCACGAATTTCCAGACGGTTCCTGTTGAATCGACAATCGGCTCGAAATTCGAACGGATTGGGCTATAGACGGTATCCTTGCAAGTCTTCGAATAGCGGAACAGATCCTTCCATGCGGTCTTTTTACCGATGTTCGTAATGCCTTCCGACATCGTGATTACCAGGGTGTCCGGGGCCACGTCTTCCGAGGCGTCCAGATATTCCTCCATCGAAATCTGGCCAGGACGCTTCACGGCTTTCGCCGGCACGGCGCCGATCATGTCCCTCAGCATCGTCTTCTGCGAGAATTCCGACTTGGTCTTGGTCACGCGCAGGTAAGGCGGCGCAGCCGTGTCTATCGCGGTCAAGCCATACTTGAACGGCTTACGGACTCTAGCTTCCGCCCACGAGGAATCTTCAGTAATGCGAATCTTGCTTGACTCAACATTGGTCCAGGGGCCATGTGCCGCATTCCAGTATACGGTATCAATGCTCGCCACCTTCTTTTTCAGAGGCTTCTTGAAATGGATGCGGATGGAATCCGCCCTGCCGTCCAGGTCGAGGTCGTATATTTCGGCAAAGTCCGCCGCCACGTAATTCGTGTAAACCACCAGCGAGTCGCGCTTCCTGAGCTTCGACTTGTCGGCAGTAACACCACCCTGAATGACAACGCGGTTGAACGTCGTATCCAAATCGAGGACGGCATCCAGGAGCGAATCCTTGAGGGACGCAGAATCTTCCACGAAGTAGAAGCTGCCCTTGTAAACGTATTCCTTGGAGTAGTCTTCCGTCTCAATGGCTTCCACGCGGATGGTGTCGCCCTGGTCGGTAAACAGCAGCAACTTCAGCGTATCCACGACGTACAACGACGGGCTCGGGGCCTGAATCTTCAAGCAGTAATCCGCCGAGGTCGAGGTCCGGACAGAATCCAAATCTTCCTTGCACTTCGAGTCCATGAACTGGTAGACCAGCGGGACTTCGTCTTCGATAACGACGGTATCACGAGTCTTCGTATTATAAAGAGGATCCTTATAGGTGGCCACCAACGTGTCAGACGCAGCGCACGAAATCTTGCCGTCGTTCTTCTTGACGCCGTATTCGTTCTTCTCTATAGGATCCTTGGTCTTGTAGTAGCCGCTGCGAACTTCCACCAGTTTTATCTTGTCTTCCACGTCGCCGGAGACAAGGCACGACAAGCTCGCCGTAACCGTGTCCTTCTTGCTCGTAAAGTCTTCCGTCACGAGAGCAAGCGAAATCTTGTCTGTCAGGCGGGTAATCTTCAGCGTGTCCTTTTCACCATTCAGGATCCAGATGGTATCCTTGACATCGGCAATAACGAGTTCACTATCGGAACAAGCCCCAGTAAACGTGTTGCTGAACTTTTCCCAACGCGCGGAGACGCCCTTCTTGTCGATGGCGCGCACGTAGAACTCGAGTTCTTCCCCTATTTCAAAAGCGGTCAAGGAAACGCTCCAGTCGTCGCTCTTCTTGCTAGTACGGGACATTTCCTTTTGCGAGAAGACTACCGCATTTGGCCTTTTGTAATAGAGCTTTGCACTGGAGATGCCGTCGGCATCCGTGATGGTGAATGTCAGTTCGCCCTTGCCGCCAGTAGTATCCACACATTGCGCGGTCATGTATTCGATTTTCGGAGCTAAGTTGTCAATCGGAATCGTGTAGGGTTCATTGGACGGAACCGGAACCTGCGGATTCTTTCCAATCAAGCCGGAGGCACTTGTCGCAACGACGTAGAAATCGATACCCGGAGCGAGGGCGTTGTAGCCAGGCACCACGTAGCTCCAGAGGCTGTCCTTGACATGGGTCATCTTATGCGATGTATAGCTCGCGGAGGCATTCGGGGACGACACACGCGTGTACACCACCACCGAGGCAATGGAATCCACGGACGAGACATAGACCTTGATTTCGAGGGAATCACCTTCTTTCTGCTTAGAGCCCACCAACTTCTTGGTGTTATTGGTCAACTTGACCACAGGAGGCATATCGTTCTCGCTCCAGTAAGCCGTATCGGAAGTAGACTTGTTGATAAACTTCGTCTTGATGACCACCTCATGGGTATCGCCATTCATAATGGTATCCGGACTCTGGTAGCAAATAGTATACTGGCTGCTCGTAATTTCAGAACGAATGGACGAGTAAATACCACCGAGCATATCGGATGTAGGCGCATAAGTATAAGTTCCACCCGTCGCCTCGGCCAAGTCTTTGAGCGGATAAGTATCTCGGCCAGCATCCTCGATACCGATGGAGTAAATCGTCGCTCCCACCTCGATAGCCCTATCGATAACCGTCGGCGTAGGTGTACTTCCGGCACCAATACCATCCGAGAAAATAATCGCGACACGCTTATAGGGTTCGTCTACAAGTTGGTCAAGGCCCAAAAGTGTACCCTCATTAATGAAGGTATTACCAGATGCATAGATATTTCTCGCCGCTTCCAGCAAAGGTTCCCTGTCCGAAGTCATTGCCTGGCGCACACCCACATCGTTACCAAAGCCGACAATGGCAATTCTCTCGTTCGGAGACTTGCCTTCAATAAATTCGATTAACGATTGACGGGCTCCAGGCAATCGATTACCGGCCATCATGGAACCACTTTCATCCACGACAAGCACAACGGACACAGCCCCCATTCCATTAACGGATGTCACCTGGAAGGGTAACGCCTTGCCGTCCTGGTAAAGGACAAAATCAGATGAATCGAGGCCGGCAATAGGATTACCGGTGTTCTTGTCCGACACAGCAACATCGGCGCAAATTCCCGGGAAACTGCCTAAATCCAGGCTCCTTATTTCCAATTCGGGTTCCGTCGCAAGGTCAAGTTTGTAGGTCGCCTTGATTTCGCAGTTCGCAGAATTCGGCTTGACACGGGTCTTTGCGCTCGTTGGGTCTTCGATTTTCACTTTCCCCGAAACAACAACCCACTTATCAAATACATAACCACCATAAGGAGCGGCCTGGACCAGAGTATCCACGCCCGGGAACAGCCCAATCCTACCACTTGGATTCACATGGCCCTTCCCCTCCGAAGACACGGTCAATACGTTCGCATTCACAATCTGAATCGTAAAGTTCTTGTCCGAAATTTTGTTAGAGGCATCAATCAAGCCCCAGTATAGCGGCTGTTTTAGTTCCTTCACGCGGAAAAGGAATTGGGTTGACGTTCCACTCACGACGGCAGGAGTTTGGGAATAATACCCCGTAGAGGACAAGAACGTTGTGTCTGTTCCAAAATCGTACCACTTTGCGGCCATTCCATCCGTCGATTCAATCTGGATGATGTACCAAGATGTATCGGGAGGTGTCCAGGTAAAGTACACGGCAGAGCCCGAAGCATCACTATAATAATGCGTCTGGTAGTTGAACGTCTTCTTTGTTTTCGAAATCGGCATCACCGATCCCTTTTTGAAGTGGGCCCGAACCTCAGATTGCTTCTTTATCGAAATCAAAGTCGATTTGGCCCTCTTGTCGTCAATCGATGCCGTACCGGAAATCAGTTCCCAGGAATCGAAACGGAAGCCGACAAACGCATTAGCATTGATTGCATATTTCGCTCCGACCCATGCAGGGTTGTATTGAGAAGGAGATGCAGTACCATTCGAATCCGCCGACACTGTAAGAATCGACTTTGCCGTCGAATAACTAATCCAGAAGGGGGTTAAAGAATCTGCGGCATAGGACGCCAGCACCTTGACAAACACCTTGTCACCGGCATCCATCGTCAGCGTATCTACATGCGTCCCAGTGGATGTTCCGTAACTATCATAAGTAGAAAAAGTGCTGTTGGGGAACCTGTAATACGTCAAGTAGCTGTAGGCCCCCGCCCAGGAGGTCACAATGGCGTATGTGCCCGCACTCGGTGCCTGGAACGAGAAATAGACACCCTGCGACGGAGCATTCACATAGTAATCTTTTGCCGTTGTGTACGACTTTGGAGTATCTGTAATCGAATAAATAACGCCATCCTTGAAATAAGCCCTTACCCTACAATCACCCGTGATGACGAGCTTTGTGTTCCTCTCGGTAGAATCAAGCACTGTACACGACCCAGAAACCATTTTCCAACGATCAAATTTTTGGTCAGTATTCGCCTGCGCAAAAAGTGCAACTGTATCCCCGGCAATATGGGTTGAATCATAAGGATTGCCGGTATTCGCTATGCGGACATAGCCACCGCCGACAGTATCCGAGAATATCTTTGCCGTCTTTACAACCTTGGCCCAAATGGAATCCTTCATATTTGCATCGGTGTAATATGGACGCAGCAAGAAATATATGGACGTGTCCGCTGTCGATACGGTAAATGAATATCTAATTGTATTTCTTGCAGACGCCGTACTGGCACTTGTATTATAAGAGTAATCGCTATAAAAAGCAAACGTAGAATCATTATATATAAAGACATACCAGGGGATAGTCGATTCCGATACCAGCACATACGTTCCCGCTGTTGCTGCGTTATAAACAGTGCGCACCCCATAAAAAGTTGGAGTTTTGCTCCCGTTGGCATAGGTCGTGAAGCCAGAGAACTTGTCTGTCAACGGATAGATTTTCCCATTCTTCTTGTTTACGGCAATCCTCACCGAATCCGACGAGGGAGTAAAGGTCGTAGCTATCTTGGTGGAATCCTCAAACTTGCCACTGCCCGAAACGATTTTCCAACTGACAAAAGTTTCGCCCTCATTAACAATAGAAGTCGCATCAATCGAAAGAGCATCCCCCACGGGAACAATATCGGGACTCGTCTTACCCTCGACACTCACGACAGAGACCTTAATCGCATACACGGCAACGGAATCATCATAGTATTCCGTACCCGAAGGGATGACGCTGAAATAAAATTTGTCCCCCTTGCTAGACGGGGTCACAAAAACAGTCCGTGACATGTAAGTGTTAGAAATAACGTAGGAGCTCTGAGCAGAGGAAAACGTCGAATCACCTTTATAGTCGTAAAAATAACCATTAAAATAGGAAGACCCAGCCATCTTCGTCTTTGCGCGAATAGCGTATGTAGATGTTGTCGGAGCCACATACACGTAACGCATTCCCACTGAAGCGTTCCCTTCATAAAAATCGTTATCCGGCGAGCGGTAGGTGTCCTTCGTGGTAATTTCAATCAAGTTTGAAGATTCGCACTGGAGTTCCAAAGTGACATCCGAGTTCACTGTAAGCGTGGCGGAATTCGGGAGGTCTTTGACAAAAGTCGCCGAGCCCTTCTTGACTTTAAAGCCTGCCGGTCTGTAGCCGGGATTGGAATAACCCAAAAACGTTACTCTGGCCCCCTCGACCACATTATCGCTCTTTACCGCTGTGGAACACTGCGCCGATGCACTCGTCAAGGTAACCTCATAAGACGCAACCGAAGAATACTTCACGGTGAACACGTCAAGTGAATCATAGTAGTAACTGTTCCTTACAAGATAGAATACCGTATCGTTCTTGTTCAAGTAAAACGCATCCACCTTTAAATTGGTTACCTCATTCCAATCCTGATAATAAAATTCCGATGTCGAATAACGGAAAATAGATAGTTTGTCCGTAGAATCTTTTGATTTAAATTCGACCGCATAGGCACCATCACTCGGGGCGACAAACATGAAGCGTGCACCATAGGCTGCCGAGACTTCAAAGTAATGATCGGCAGTGGTATATTCCTTCGCCTTGGTCGTAATCGCATATACGGTTCCCGCGCCAAACACGGCCTTAAGGTGGCAATCTCCATTTAACACCACTTTTGAAATGGCTTTTGTAGAATCCAGAACCTTGCACTTGCCTGAATCCTTTTCCCAATATTGAAACCGGGATCCGCTGTTGGCAACTGCTTGAATGTCTATCGTATCACCCGCCACATGGGAGGAATCAAAACTATACGTAGTTCCACCCACACGGGCATAGCCAGATCCGACTGTATCCACATGAATCTCGGCGGCTTTTTCGACATGGACATTTACAGTTTCACCAACATAATAACTGGAATTCTGAAACAGTTCAAAATAGTTCTTCGCCCCCGCTGCCGATTTAAAGGGCACTTTGCAGACGGAATAGCAGTTCAGTACGGTAACGCTACTGGAAAATGTACTATCGGAACCATAACGGTAGACATAACTACTATAATCTGACTGGACAATCAAGACGTAGTTGTCAGCATCCGAGGCCTTGTACGACGTTCGCACAGCATAACCCGAAGTTCCTTTTTCGTAACCATCGACATTATAGACAAAAGAGGAATTCTTGTTACTGAGCGTTTTCACCTGGACCGTTTTTTTCTCAACGTCAATTTTTGCATTGGATTTGGGAGTAAAGTAGGTAGAGACTGCCGAGGCATTCGTAAAATTTCCAGACCCCGAAACGAGTTTCCACGACACAAAGACTTCGTTTGCTTTCAACAACGTCGAAGCATTTACCAGGATAGAACCACCGTTCACAACCGCAGTGTCTTTCCCGTTGAACGTCACGACAAAGGAAGGAACTTCCTCATAGCTAACATTAATAGCGTAAGTATTATAAGTTGAACTATACTGACGCACCATAAAAAAAACGGAATCACCCTTTGAAGCAGATACGATTGTATCCATACTTGCATATATACCTGCTCCATATACAAGAAACATGTTAGAACAAGAAGTATATGTGCTACTAGGGCACTTATCCACATAGTAATAGCCGCTCGAGGGCAATTCAAATGTCACATCAAACGCCCCTGTTTTGGGAGCCACAAAGGCAAGCAGAACGCCACTAGAAGCATCGCCATCAACAAACGAATTATCATCGAGCGAATACGAAGTCGGAGTCGTCGTTATCGGGAACACTTTTCCATGTTCCACAGCGGCAAATGCGCCATGCATCAAAGCAGTTGCAAAAAGAATGAACGTGAACTGTTTGAGTAAACGAGAAAATTTCATCCAAACCACGAGGACCTCATCTATGATTTAGTTTTTTCACAAAATTTAAAAAATTTGAATTTGCTTTCAACCCTTGGCATTTATCTTTGGCATCGGGTTTGTAAATATTTAGATAACTTTTTTTATTTCTGGAGATAACCCTTTTTATGATACAAAAAAGGCCGGTTTTCACCGGCCTGAATTTCTCCAGAAATTTTAGAAAAGTCTTATTCGTCCCTTCTCATATACCCTGTCTTCAGGATTCTGTATTCAGTGTGACCATCCTTGAACTTGAAGTCGATGCGCCAGATATAGACACCGGTGCCGACCTTTCTATCCTTGTCGGAGCGGTGGTTCCAGCTCAAGTAGCCGATTTTTGCGCGATTCTTGTCGTTACCGCGAATCTTTGATTCCATCTCGCCCTCATAGCCGAATTTCTGCTTCATTTTCGTGACAACGTTAGCCAAATTGTCGTAGATATAGATGTTCGCCTCGTACGGGGCAACAGAGGCAATCTTGATGACCGTCAAGCTGTCCGGCACTTCTTCCCAGGAATCGCCACCCTGCGGAATCCACTTCGCCTGCTTGCCAATACCATGCACCGGCTGGAGCGCTGCGACTTCGTAGAGGTAGACCGTCTCGTCGCGGCCTTCGACCTCCACGCCACCGCGGCCCATGGAGTTGCCCTCGGCGTCGACAAAGGTCGCCTTCGGGTTCGTCGTAATGCAGTTTTCCTTCATGATGGCGTAATCCGCAAGCACAAACTTCCAGACCGTTCCCGTTGAATCGACAATCGGATCGAACTTTGAACGGATTGGACTGTAAACAGTGTCCTCGCAGGTCTTCGAATAGCGGAACAGGTCCTTCCACGCGGTTTTCTTGCCCGTATTCTTGATACATTCCGACATCGTGATAACCAGGGTATCTGGGGCCACGTCTTCCGAAGCGTCCAGATATTCCTCCATCGAAATCTGGCCGGGGCGCTTTACCGCCTTCACCGGAACAGCACCCACCCTGTCAACAAGCAACGCCTTCTGCGAGAATTCGGACTCTTCCTTGGTCACACGCAGGTATGGCGGCGCCGAGGTATCCGGGGCAGTCAAGCCGTACTTGAACGCCTTGCGAACGCGGGCCTCGACCCAAGTGGAATCCCCGACAATGCGGATTTTCTTCGAATCGACATCGGTCCAGGCTCCCTGAGCGACATTCCAGAACACCGTATCGATGCTTGCAATTTTCTTCTTCAGCGCCTTCTTGAAGTGGATGCGGACAGAATCCGCCCTGCCGTCCAAATCCCTGTCATAGATTTCGGCGATATCGGCGGGAGCATATTTCGTATAGACAACGAGCGAGTCACGCTTCTTGAGCTTGGACTTGTCCGACTTGACACCCCCCTGGATGACCACGCGGTTGTATGTCGTATCCAGGTTAAGTACGGCATCCAAGTGGGAATCTTCCAAAGACGCGGAATCTTCCACGAAGTAGAAATTTCCCTTGTAAATATACTGCTTGGAATAAACACCCGTTTCGACAACATTCACGCGAATTGAGTCTCCCTGATCTGTAAACAACGTCAACTTCAGCGTATCGGCGACATACAGAGACGGGCTGGGCGCCTGAATCTTGAGGCAGAATTTCGCCGAGGTCGAAGTTTGCACGGAGTCCAAATCCGTCTTGCAATTTACCTCCATGAACCTGTATTCGGTCTTGACATCGTCCGCGAAGATTACCGTATCGCGAACAGTGGAGCCGTATAGCGGATCCTTGTAGGTGGCAACCATCGTATCGGCCGCAGCGCACGAAATCTTCCCGTCGTTCTTCTTGACGCCGTATTCGTTCTTCTCCAAGGCCTTTTTCGATTCATAGTAACCATTACTCACTTCCACCAATTTCAAGTTGCTTTCCACGTCGCCGGAGACAAGGCAAGCAAGGCTTGCGGTAATCGTATCCGTATTCATCGAGAAATTTTCTGTTATGACAGCGAGCTTAATCTTGCCCGTCAAACGTGTAATTTCCTTGTCATCCTTTTCGCCATTCTTTATCCAGATACTGTCCGGCACGTCCTCGGCAGCCAAGCTGGTATCCCTACAGGCAAGGACGGAATTGTTCGAGAACGTTTCCCAGCGGACAGACACGCCCTTGTTGTCGATAGCGCGTACATAGAACTCGACTCCATCCGGCCTCATTACCGACGGTTGGATAGAAACGCTCCAGACGTTGCCCTTCTTGGATTCGCGGGACATCTTCTTCTCTTTGAAGACGACCGAGCCAACAGACCTGTAATACAGTTTTGCACTGGCAATACCGTCGGCATCCTTGATTTCGAAAACGAACAAACCCTCCCCTTCAAGCGTATCGACACAATCAACTTCTTTATACTTGACCTTGGGGGCCTCGTTGCCTATCGGAATCGTGTACGGTTCATTGGAAGGAGTCGGAACCTGGGGAGACTTTCCGACCATGCCGGACGCGTTCGTTGCGATGACGTAGAAATCGAGACCTGGGTATACAACATTCGAGTCCGTCACCACAAATTTCCACAAGCTGTCCTTCACATGGACCATCGGGTGAGCCGTATAAGTCGCGGAGGTATTCGGGGAGGATGTGCGCGAATAGAGCGTCACCGAGGCAATGGAATCCTGGGATGTCACATATACGCTAATGGTGATGGAATCACCCTCGCGCTGTTTCACGCCAATCAGTTTCTTGGTGTCCTTGGTCAGCGTAATCACGGGAGGCATCGCGCCCTCGTTCCAGTACGCCGTATCGGAAGCCGTCTTGTTGAGGAACTTCGTCTTGACGATGACCTGGTGTTCGTCCCCATCAATTGTCGTATCCGGAGATTCGTAGCAGATGGTGTACTTCGACTGGATATTGTTCCTGATCGATATGTAGATGGCCGCCAGCTGGTCTGCCGAAGGAGCAAAGGTATAAGAACCGCCCGTAGCATCCGACATAGTCTTGAGTGGATCCAAGTTATTTTCACCCACGGCAACCGAGTGGACCACTGTATTCAGGCTCTTTGCATAATCGATGACATCCTGCGAAGTGACATTGTTGCCACCGTCGGCACCATCCGAGAACACGATGACCGCGGTCGGATTCGTTTCGCCCACAATCTGCTCCAAGCCGCGATAGGCACCATCACGAATATTTGTACCGCCGCTAGCTTGCAACTGATCAACCGCCGCAAGCAACAAATTCTTGTCCGAGGTCATCGCCTGGTGAATAACCGTCGAGCCGCCACCGACAAAACCGACAACTGCCGCCCTGTCGTACTGAGACATTTCGTAAATGAACTGCCGTATAGATTCCTTCGCCTGATTTATACGAATCTGGCCATACGATTCCCAGCCCATAGAACCGCTCTCGTCCACGACAATGGCCACCGAGACGCCTGTGGTGTTCTCTACGGACGACACCTGGAGAGGCAGCCCCTTCTTGTCTTGGAACAGCACGAAGTCGGAAGAATCAAGACCGGCGATAGACCTGTCCGTATTCTTGTCCTTCACAGTTACGTCAACGCATATTCCCGGGAAACTGCCCAAATCCAGATTTGTAATATTCACTTCCGGCTCCGCCGAAAGATCAAGCGTATAGGTCGCCATGATTTCGCAAGAGGACGTAATCGGTTTGACTCGTATGTTTTGGCTTGTCGAATCGCTGATTGTCATTTTGCCGGAAACCTTGACCCACTTGTCAAAGACATAACCACCATAGGGAATGACGCTTATCGCTGTATCCAAACCTGGGAAAACACCCACATTGCCAATCGGGTTGACACGGCCCTTCGCATCCGAAGTCACCGTCAGCACATACGGGGTTATAATCTGAATTGTGAAATCCTTGTCCAAAATTTCCGTATTGAGGGAATCAACCAGCGCCCAGTAGAGTTTCTTTTTCGGTTCACCCCTGAACAAGAAAATCGAAGAGGTTCCCTGCACCGGAGAAGGCACAACAGAATCAACACCCACCGAAAGGAACGACGTATCTGTTCCGAATTCATACCATTTCGCAGACATCCCATCCGCCGATTCAATATGAATCATGTACCACGCCGTATCAGGAGGGGTCCACGAAAAGTACACCGTATTGCCGGTTCTATCGCTATAGTAATGCGTAACGTAGTTGAAAGTCTTTTTCGATTTCGACAGCGAATGGATAGAGCCTTTCTTGAAATGGGCTATAATCCCGGACTGTTTCTTTACCGAAGCCATGGTGAAAGGCGCGTTCTTGTCGTCTATTGTCGCCGAACCAGAAATCAAATCCCAGGAATCGAAACGGTAGCCAGAATCGGCAACAGCCTTGATTGGATATTTCGGCCCAATCCATGCCGGATCGTACACAACAGGCGACACGGTACCGTTGGTGTCCGCTGTCAAGGTAAGAGAAGCCCTCGACGTCGCATAGCTTATCCAGAACGTTCTTGAAGTATCTACGGCATAAACCGGAACAACCATAACGTACACGGTGGAATCCTTTGCGAGCCACATCGAATCCGCTATCACAGCCGACGAGCTTCGATAAACTTGGGAAGAAGCAAACGTGCTATCGAAGGACCGGCGATAGGAAAAGTCCCTGATATTTGCCCACGACGTGACAAAGACGTAGGCACCCGTATCCGGAGCGACGAACTTGAACCTAACACCCTTTGTCGGGTTTTCCACGTAATAATGTTCTTCTGCCGTATATGCCGTCGGAGTCGCGGTAATCGGGAAGAACGTTCCCGAACGGAACACGGCGCGGACCTTGCAATCACCGCCCAAGACAACCTGCGTCGTCCTCTGGGTGGAATCGATAAAGGTGCATTTCCCGGAAGCTTTCTCCCAGTGATCAAATCTCTGATCTGGATTCGCGGTTGCAGCAATCGTGAGCGTATCCCCGGCAATATGAGTAGAGTCGAAGTCAGCCGTAGTGCTACCGTTCACGCGGACATAGCCTCCGCCCAAGGTATCCGACCGCAACTTGGCAGTCTTTACGACCTTGACCTGGATAGAATCCTTCAAGTACATATTGTCATAGGGCATGAACAGGTAATAGCGGGAAGTATTCGCAGAAGCCACATCAAAAAGGACACGCACCTCACTTTTCCCTTTATAAGATGTAATGATATGAGAAGAAAGCGAGCCATCAGTGAAGGTTGAATCATCCGAGAAGTCCACATGGGTCCAGGGCTTGGCCGACTGCATCACGAGCATATACAAACCGGCGCTCTTCGCCGTATGCACGGCCCTGATTCCATAACGCCCTGTCAACTGCGTGCCGTTTCCAAAGTACGTGAATTCGGAGAACTTATCCGTCAGCGAATAAACCTTTCCCTTCCTTCTTTTCACAACGACCTTCGCCGAATCGGACGACGGGACAAATATGGTGGAAATCAAGGAGGAATCCTTAAACTTGCCCTTGCCATAATCCAGTTTCCAACAAACAAAGGCATAGCCGGTATCTATAGTCGTTGTCACAGGGAGAGAATCCCCATAGGCAATGGTATCGAGTTTAGTCTTCCCCTCGACATTTACGATAGACGCACGGACCGCAAACACGGCAATCGAATCGTCAAAGTAGTTGACATTCGACGGAGTAATTCGGAAGAAGTGTTCTTCACCTTTTTTTGCCGGATCCACGACATAGTTTTGAATCTGATCTCTGTTTCCAAGACCCAAACTATACGGAGCCTTGGCCAGCACAGAATCTAGGCCATAGTTGTAAGTAGTGAAGAGGGGATCCAATCCATAGTTATAATAGTAGCCATTAAAGTAAGAACCATTCGCCTGCTTGGTCTTGGCACGGATGAGATAAAGGGCCGTATTCGGAGCAACGTAGCGGAAACGTAGCCCGGCAGAAGGACCAATGTCGTAAAAGTCCTTGTTTGCCGAGTAATACTTTTCCTTCGTGGTAATGTCAATCAAGTTTGCGGAATCGCACCGCAGTTTAAGCTTGAGGTCACTATTGACCTTGAGGGTTATGGAACTCGGATAGTCTTGAGTAATCGTCCCATTACCTTTCGTAATCTTGAAACCAGCAGGCCTGTATCCCGCAACGGAATAGCCCAAGTATGTCACGGTTAGCCCCGCAGGCACGCTTTCGCTGCTGACCGATGTAGAGCACTGTGGCGATGCACTCGTAAGAGTCACTGTATAGGACTTGAGCTTAGAATAAACCGCAGAGAACTCAAGGACCGAATCCGCATTGACGGTGGGCCTTACAATGTAGAATACCGTATCGCCCTTGCTCAAGTAGAGCGAATCCGTCTTGGTTTCCAAAAATGTACCGGTCCATGAAGTCTTATTGAACGCAGATGTCGGATACTGAGTGACGATAAAGGACTTTGCGGAATCCTTCAACGCAAATCGAACTGCAAAGGAGCCATCGTTCGGAGCGATAAACATGAAACGCACGCCTTCGCTCGGATTCCGGGAGTAGTAATTTTTGGCCATCGTATAATTTTTCTCTTTGGTCGTCACCGAATAAATGACTCCAGGGACAAACGTGGCCCTCACATGGCATTCCGTACTAATAGCCACATTCGTGACTGTACTCGTAGAATCAATAATGCTACAATTACCGGAAATTTTTTCCCAATGGCTGAACTTCGAGCCCGCATTATCCGTCGCGATAATTTGAACCGTATCCCCGGCAACATAGCTGAGATTGTAGTTTAGGTTTCCACCCACTCGGACGATACCGGAACCCACCGTATCCGCATAAACCCCGACAGCCCTTTCGACGCTCACTGTGACCGTATCACTCATATACGCCGTGGCCGTTTGAACCAGTTCGAAATAGTTTGTTTCTCCGGCATTGGATACAAAGGGTATTTTGCAAACAATCGTACCACAGCCCTGCGAAGCAGGGTTCGATGACGAAACATCCGTTCCATACCTGTAAATGGTGTTCGAGTTGGCTTTCTTAACTATCAAGACGTAGTCACCGGAATCCGTAGCACTGAAATAAGTGCGAACCGCATAACCCGAAGAGGCATTTTCGTACCCATCAGCATCGTAGACAAAACTTGAAGGAGTACTCGTGAGCGGATAGCTCTGGACTGTTTTCTTGTCGATGGAAATTTCGGCATCGGCAACCGGGGTAAATGTCGTAGTCATCAAAAGGGAATTGGCAAAAGTTCCAGCGTCATCCGGTTCAACCTTCCACCCCATAAAAGCCTCGTCCGGGCCAAGCAAGCCAGAGGCAGTTACAGCAAGTTTATTGCCGACAGCGACTGCGGTATCCTTGGCATTAAACGTCACGACGTAAGAAGCCAGTTCCTCATAAACAACAGAAAAAGGCAGCGTAGAATACGTCGAATTATATTCTTTTATCAAATAATAAACGGATTGTCCATTGCCAGCAAAAAAAGATTCAGTCCAAGCCGACGTACCGGAAAGGACCCTTAAAATGGAACCGCACGAAGTAAACGTGTTGTCTGGGCACTTATATAAATAGTAAGAGCTGTTAGCCGGAGTAAACGTCACCTTGAAAAGGCCCGTCTTTGGGGCTTCAAACGACAGCCGGACACCCGTTGTCGTGTCGCCATCGGTATAGGAGTTGTCTACGAGCGTGTAGGAAGTTTCAGTCGTCGTTATCGGCAGAACGCCATGCTGCTGAGCGAAAGCACTGTGCATCAGAGCAGCGAAAAACAAAATTAAAGTACAGTGTTTAAGTAGACGTGAATATTCCATCCTAACCACAAAGTCCTATTTTTTTAGGGAAAGTTGGATGGAATATACAAAACAGAAAGAGGCCAGATTACCTCTGGCCCCTTTATTTCAAAAATGTTACAAAGTGTTTATTTTACTTAAAAAACGGCTATTAGCGACTATTCTCTTCTCATATAGCCCGTTTTCAGGATTCTGTATTCGGTGTGGCCGTCCTTGAACTTGAAGTCGATGCGCCAGATATAGACGCCAGTGCCGACTTTTCTCTCCTTGTTGGAACGGTGGTTCCAGCTCAGGTAGCCAATTTTTGCACGGTTCTTGTCGTTACCGCGGATCTTCGAATCCATTTCGCCATTGTAGCCGAACTTCTGCTTCATGTTCGTCACAACGTTGGCAAGGTTGTCGTAGATGTAGATGTCCGCCTCGTAAGGCGCCACAGACACAATCTTGACAACCGTCAGGCTGTCCGGCACTTCTTCCCAGGAATCGCCACCCTGCGGAATCCATTTCTGCTTCTTGTGCTTCTTGCTGGAGCCATGCACCGGCTCAACAGCAGAGACTTCGTAGAGGTAGACCGTCTCGTCGCGGCCTTCGACCTCTACGCCACCGCGGCCCATGGAGTTACCCTCGGCATCAACGAAGGTCGCCTTCGGGTTCGTCGTGATGCAGTTGTCCTTCATGATGGCATAGTCCGCAAGCACAAACTTCCAAACAAGTCCAGCAGAATCGACAATCGGATCGACCTTCGAGCGGACAGGGCTATACACGGTGTCCTTGCAGGTCTTAGAATAGCGGAACAAATCCTTCCACGCGTTTTTCTTGCCCGTATTCGTGATTCCTTCCGACATCGTGATTACCAGGGTGTCCGGGGCCACGTCTTCCGAGGCGTCCAGATATTCCTCCATCGAAATCTGACCGGGGCGCTTCACGGCCTTCACCGGCACGGCGCCAATCATGTCCCTCAGCATCGTCTTCTGCGAGAATTCCGACTTGGTCTTGGTCACGCGCAGGTAAGGCGGCGCTGCCGTATCTATTGCCGTCAGGCCGTACTTGAACGGCTTACGGACTCTAGCTTCCGCCCACGAGGAATCTTCAGTAATGCGAATCTTGCTTGACTCAACATTGGTCCAGGGGCCGTGTGCCGCATTCCAGTACACGGTATCGATGCTCGCTACCTTCTTTTTCAGAGGCTTCTTGAAATGGATGCGGATGGAATCCGCCTTGCCGTCCAAATCGAGGTCGTATATTTCGGCAAAGTCTGCCGCCACGTAGTTCGTGTAGACAACCAGCGAGTCGCGCTTCCTGAGCTTCGACTTGTCCGAAGTCGTGCCACCCTGGATGACGACGCGGTTGAACGTCGTGTCCAAATCGAGGACGGCATCCAGGAGCGAATCCTTGAGGGACGCAGAATCTTCCACGAAGTAGAAGCTGCCCTTGTACACGTATTCCTTGGAGTAGTCATCCGTTTCGATAGCTTCCACGCGGATGGTGTCGCCCTGGTCGGTGAACAGCAGCAACTTCAAGGTGTCGGCGATGTACAGCGACGGGCTCGGGGCCTGAATCTTCAAGCAGTAATCCGCCGAGGTCGAGGTCCGGACAGAATCCAAATCTTCCTTGCACTTCGAGTCCATGAACTGATAGACCAGCGGAACATCGTCTCCGATAGCGACGGAATCTCGTGCAATGGTGCCGTAGAGCGGATCCTTATAGGTGGCCACCAGCGTGTCGGTCGCGGCGCACGAAATCTTGCCGTCGTTCTTCTTGACGCCGTATTCGTTCTTCTCTATAAGTTCCTTGGTCTCGTAGTAACCACTGCGAACTTCCATCAACATAATATTGCTTTCCACGTCGCCGGAGACAAGGCACGACAGGCTCGCCGTGACCGAGTCACGCCTGCTCGTGAAGTCTTCCGTTATGAGGGAGAGCGAAATCTTTTCCGTCAGGCGGGTAATCTTCAGCGTGTCCTTCTCGCCGTTACGGATCCAGATGGAATCCTTGACTTCGGCCGCTATGGCATTGCTGTCGCGGCAAGCTTCAACGAAGGTATTGCTGAACTTTTCCCAGCGTGCGGAGACGCCCTTCTTGTCGATGGCGCGTACATAGAACTCGAGTTCATCCGAATCGAATGCAGATGCGGGCAGCAAAACGCTCCAGTCGTTGCTCTTCTTGTCGACACGGCTAATCTTCTTGTCGGTGAAGAGCACCGAGCCCACACTTCTGTAATAGATTCTCGCCTTGGAGATACCATCGTCATCCGTGATGGTGAACATCAATTCGCCCTTGCCACCAATAGTGTCTACGCAGCTCACAGACATGAATTCAATTTCAGGAGCATCCCCACCAATCGGAATCGTATAGGGCTCGTTGGACGGAGTCGGCACCTGCGGTGACTTTCCAACCAAGCCAGAGACGTTCGTCGCAATAACGTAGAAATCGATACCTGGGGCAATGGCGTTATAGCCAGGCACCACGTAACTCCAAAGGCTGTCCTTGACATGAGTCATCGGGTGGGCCGTGTAAGTTGCGGATGCGTTCGGGGACGACACGCGCGTGTACACAATCACCGAGGCGAGGGAATCCACGGACGAAACATAGACCTTGATTTCGAGGGAATCGCCTTCTTTCTGCTTTACACCAATAAGTTTCTTGGTGTTCTTGGTCAGCTTGATTACAGGAGGCATGAAGCGTTCATCCCAATAAGCGGTATCAGTCGCCGTCTTGTTCAGGAACTTCGTCTTGATAATCACTTCATGTTCGTCACCATTCATGATAGTATCCGGGCTCTGGAAGCAAATGGTATACTTCGCCTGGACCGAATTCCTAATCGAGATATAGATAGCGGCCAACTGATCTGCCGTAGGAGCGAAGGTATAAGTTCCGCCGGTTTCATTCGCCATTGCTTCAAGAGGATCCCTGATATCAGTACCAATGGCAATAGAATGAACGACCGTATTCAAGCCCTTCGCATAATTGACGACATCGTCCTTGTAGTATATTTCGCCACCTTCAACAAGACCATCGGAGAACACAATGACTGCCGTCGGGTTTGTTTCACCCACAATCTGTTCCAAGCCCCTATATGTACCGGTACAAATATTTGTGAGACCATCGGCCTTTAACCTATCGACCGCCTGGTACAGCAAGTTCTTATCCGAAGTCATCGCCTGATGAATCGTCGTCTCGGATCCACCCGAGAAACCGATAATCGCCGTCCTGTCGAAGGGAGACATTTCGTCTATATACTTCCTTATAGATTCCTGAGCCTGTTGTATACGGGTGTTGCGCATGGAGCCACTTTCATCCACGACAATGGCCACAGAAACACCGCTGACACCTTGTATAGACGTCACCTGCATGGGGAGAGACTTGTTGTCCTGGAAAAGAACGAAATCGGACGAATCAAGACCGGCAATAGACTTGTCGGTATTCTTGTCCTTCACGGTAACGCCAGCGCAAATTCCGGGGAAACCACTCAAATCCAAATCCGTTATTTTCAAGACAGGTTCTGTAGAAAGATCGATGGAATACGTCGCCTGGATTTCGCAAGTCGTGGTATTCGGCTTGACACGGGTCTTTGTACTCGTCGAATCGTCAATCGTCACCTTTCCGGAAATCCTGACCCACTTGTCAAAGACATAGCCACCGTACGAAACAGCACTGACCACTGTATCTGTACCCGGGAACAGGGCTACTTCGCCCATGGGAACAACACGGCCCTTGGGTTCCGAAGAAACGGTCAATACATAAGGATCAGATATCTTTATCGAGAAATCTTTGTCCCGAATGTTGTTAGCGGAATCAACCAAAGCCCAGTATAGAGGATCCCCATCCGTCGGCCGGAACAGGAACACGGCAGAGTTACCGCTCACCGCCTTGGGAGTCACGGAATAAGAACCCGTAGAGGAGAGGAACGAAGTATCAGTTCCGAACTCGTACCAATTCGCAGCCAGGCCATCCGCAGATTCAATCTCGACCATGTACCAAGAAGTATCAGGCGGAGTCCAGGTAAAGTAAACGGCAGAGCCCGATGCATCGCTATAGTAATGCGTCTGGAAGTTGAAAGTCTTCTTCTTTTTCGAAAGCGACAGCACCGACCCTTTTTTGAAGTGAGCCCTGACCTCAGCCTGTTTCTTTATTGCGACAAAGGTCGACCGGGCCCTCTTATCGTCGATGGAGGCCGTACCAGAAACAAGTTCCCAAGTATCAAAACGGTAGCCAGTATACGCCGAAGCATTGACGACATATTTCGGCCCAATCCACGCCGGGTTGTATTGCGAAGGAGATGCGGTACCATTCGAATCCGCCGACACCGTAAGAATCGACTTCGACGTCGCATAACTGATCCAGAAGGGGACTATAGAATCTGAGGCATAGTTTGTCTGCACCTTGAAGTACACCTTGTCTCCGACATCCATCACCAACGTATCAGCATACGTCCCCGTGAAAGAGTTATACGTGGCGGAGCTACCAAATGTACTATCGGTAGACCTGTAATAAGCCAAGCTGCCGTTAGAGTTGGCCCAAGAGGTCACAAAGGCATACGTACCCGCACTCGGAGCCTGGAACGATAAATAGACCCCCACCGACGGAGTGCCCACATAGTAATCCTTCGCCGTCGTGTACGAAGTTGGGGTTGCCGTAACCGGATAGATAATTCCATCCCTGAAATAAGCCCTAACCTTGCAATCGCCCGTGATGACGAGTTTTGTGAACCTATCGGTAGAATCAAGAACGGTACACTTTCCAGAAACCATTTTCCAGTGGTCAAATCTTTGGTCAGAATTCGCCCACGCTTGAAGCGCAATCGTATCCCCAGGAATATGGGAATAATCATAGTCGTCGTAGGAGCTATTCGCCATACGAACATAACCGCCACCCACAGTATCCGAGGTTATCTTGGCAATCTTTACAACCTTGGCCCAGATGGAATCCTTCATGTAGGCATCACCATTGGCTTTCAACAAGAAGTAATTGGAAGTATTTTCTGCCGATACGTAGAATGTATACCTAAGCGTATTTCTCGTCGATGATGAAGTGGATGTGTAATCCGCAGTGTAATAGGTGCTGAATGTAGAATCACTCTGAACGTCATAATAATACCAAGGTTTTTTCGACTCTGTAACCAGCACGTAAGCCCCAGTATCCTTCGCCGTATAGAAGGTGCGCACGCCATAGTAATACGGGATAGCTCCAGAAAGTGGGACCTTGTTTCCGTTGGCATAGGTTGTGAAACCGGAGAACTTGTCTGTCAACTGGTAAATTTGTCCCTTCTTTTGCTTTATAGTAACATTTACTGAATCCGACGAAGGTATAAAGATTGTCGACATCTTGGAGGAATCCAGGAACTTGCCACTTCCCGATGATATTTTCCAATTGACAAAACTGTAGCCCGTATCAACAGCATCTATTGCACTTATAGCAAGGGAATCCCCTATGGGGATGGTATCGGCCTTTGTATTGCCCGCGACATTTACGATAGCAGCCTTGATGGCATACACGGCAACAGAATCATCATAGTACGAGCTTCCGTATGGAGTCATAGAGAAATAGATACTTTCTCCCTTAGTCGGAGTCACCATAAATGTTTGTGTCGGATTCGAATTGCTAACTATAAGGTAGTTCGAATATGAATAAAAAGTCGAATCCGCTCCATAGGTATAAAAATAACCAGAGAAATAGGAAGATCCGCTCACCTTAGTTTTCGCTCGGATTGCATAGGCCGAAGATGTCGGCGCAATATACACATAACGCATTCCCGATGTGGAATCGACTTCATAGAAATCCTTGTTCGGCGTGCGGTATTTTTCCTTCGTGGTAATTTCAATCAAGTTTGCACCACCGCACTGGAGTTCCAATTCGAGGTCCGATTTCACGATAATCGTTGCATAATTCGGAAGATTGTCAACAAAAGTACCCTTTCCGCTCTTGATTTTAAAGCCATTCGGCCTGTAACCGGAATTAGAATAGCCATGATATGTAGCACGGGCTCCTCCAACAACGCGGTCGGACTTAACCGATGTGGAGCACTGCTTTGACGCACTCGTCAAGGTAACCTTGTAAGACGTTATCGAAGTGTACTTTACCGAGAATATGTTGAGAGAGTCGGCAACAGAATAAGTATTTACAAGATAGAACAGCGTATCGTTTTTGGACATGAATACAGAATCTATCTTCGTAGAAACGCTACTCACGGACCAATCATACGAAGAGAATAGGGAATTGGAGTACCTTGTGTATGAATACAATTCTGTAGTATCGGCACCTCTGAAACTGATTGCATACGCACCATCGTCCGGAGCTACGAACATGAACCGTACACCATTGTATGGCGACTGAGAATAGTAATTATTGGCGGTAGAATAACTCTTTGCTTTATTCGTGATTTTATAAACCGTTCCCTCGACAAATACGGCTTCCACGCGGCAATCCCCTTTAAGGACGACCTTCGTAGACACAGCGGTCGTATCGAGAATCGAGCATTTACCGGAAACTTTTTCCCAGTGGTCGAACTTGTACCCCGAAGAGGCTTCCGCAGAAATACTGACCGTGTCCCCCACCACATGGGTGGAATCATAACTTAACGAAGACGACCCTATATAGACATAGCCCAAGCCTGTAGTTTCCGAATTGATCTTGACCGTTTTTTCGACCCTCGCACTTACAGTATCGCTTGAATATGACGAATAATATGGGCATAACTCAAAATAATTTTTCGCACCGGCAGCAGAATAAAAGGTATACCTACAAACACCAGAATAACATCTTTTGGTGGAATAACTTGAATAAGAACTGTCCGAATTAAACAATAAAATATCGTTGTCGTGTACCGATTGCACGAACAACACGTAATAGCTCGGATCCGTAGCCGCGAAATAAGTTCTCACAGCATAAGCCGAAGACACCTTTTCGTAGCCATTGGTATTGTAGACATAAGATTTGTACTTATCCGTAAGCGCATAAAGCGAAACAGCCTTTGTTTCTATGTCGATTTCCGCATCGGATGTTGGCGTGAAATAAGTGGAAGACGACGAAGCGTTGCTAAAAGAACCAGTACCCGAATTAATTTTCCATTTTACGAAAACCTCCTTCGGCCCCGTCAACCCGGCAGCATTAATCGAAATAGAATTTCCGCTCAAAACAGACGTATCTCTTCCATGAATTTTCACAGAATAAGTAACCAATTTCTCATAGCTGACTTCAATAGGGAGCGAATTATAAGATGAACTATACTGCCCCACCATATAGAAAACAGAATCGCCATTTGCAGCAGATATGGTCGTACTCTTACTACTCCCTGTTCCCCATACTTCGAAAATGTAAGATCCACAAGAGGTATACGCATCACTAGGACACTTGTACACATAATAATCGGCGCCAGAAGGCGTCGTAAACGTCACCCTAAACACCCCAGTAGAGGGAGCTACAAGGACAAGCCTAACACCGCTGGATGCATTACCATCAACAAACGAGTTATCCGTGAGAGTATACGAAGCCGGAGTCGTCGTTATCGGGAAAACCTTGCCGTGTTCTTGCGCGAACACATTCGGCATCAAGGCCGAAAGCAAAAAAATAATTGCACAATTTTTGAAGAAGCGAGAGAAAGTCATCCTAACCAAGGTACCCCCTTTTTTCTAAGCAACTTTTTAGTCAAATTTACAAAAAATGTACTTGTTTTTCAATACTATTAATCTATCTTTGATTCGGGATGTGCACATTTGGAAATTCTATGAAAAGAACGTTTTTCTTGTTTGTTTTTGCACTATTTTCGCTTCAATGCACAGTTCACTCGTTAGAGTTGCGTCCGTTAGTGCAAGCATCTTACGCTCCGCTAAAGATTACCGTAAACAAAAATTTAGACGGAGTCCTATCCGAGCGAAGAACAGAGACCGATTTAGTCTTCGAAGGCGGCACGGAATTGATCTTTTCTGCCGAATTCGCAACGATGCGCTACGGTTTCGGTGTAGCATATAGGACACCCCAAAAATACGAAGACGAAGAATTTGTTCCCGCCTCCATTCCGTTCTGGGGAGTTGTCACGTTCGGCAACATCAGGGTGGACCGCTTCTTTTCACCTTATTTAGCAATTAGGCTCGGCTCCATTGCCCCCATTACCACCAATGGAAACTGGTGGGAACGCCCGTACAACTTCATCATCAAACCGGGCGTAGGTGTTATTTTCCCGTACAGCATCGGTCTTGAATTCAACTACGAATATTGCTCTATGCAAAAATCGTTCGTAGACAAAGAGCTGAAATTCCGCGTCAATTCTCACCGCATCGGCGTCCAGCTCTCCATCGGCTTCGAGCTCATCCGCGACAGAATCTACAGGACCGAGGAACAGAGCCAGCGCAAGAGGGTCTTCGAGGAATCCTACGAATTCGAATCGGATACCGACGACGATATCATCGACTACACCAAGGAAAGCGCGCCCCAGCCCGAACCGGAAGCTCCCGCACCCGCTCCAGTCGAGGAACCGGACCCGCTCAGCTATCCGGAACCGACTCCCGAACCGGCCCCGAAACCGGCCGTTTCCAACGAAGCCGAAGAAGACGTGACCATAATCCCGATAGAACAGGTGCAAAAGAAAAAGACGACGAGGACCACGAAGAAACCGGCTGCCAAGAAGGCACCGGCGAAAAAGGCAGCTCCCAAGAAAACCAAGCGCACTACGAAAAAACGTTAAAGCGAAATCGCCCGGGCCAAAATCCCGGGCTTCATTCTATATTTGACTTGATGGTCATTCTATTCAACAAGCCCTTTGGCGTATTGAGCCAATTCACGCCAGAATCGGGCCACAAGGCCCTCGACGAGTTCGGTTTCCCCGCAGGGGTCTATGCCGCAGGGCGGCTCGACCACGATAGCGAAGGGGCTTTGCTCCTCACGGACAACGGGCCGCTTATCAAAAAACTGCTCGACCCCAAATTTGGGCACCCGCGCACATACCTCGCGCAAGTTGATGGTCAAATCACCGAAGAAGCTGTAAAAAAGCTCGCCACAGGAGTCGATATCAAGGGCTACCACACCAAGCCCTGCATAGCAGAAATTGCGACAGAGCCCGAAAATCTATGGCCGCGCACCCCACCCGTCCGATTCCGCGCCAACATCCCCACCAGTTGGGTCCGCCTGACACTCACCGAGGGCAAGAACCGCCAGGTCCGCCACATGACCGCAGCGGTCGGCTTCCCCACTTTGCGCCTCATTCGCATAAAAATAGGCAACATTTCCCTTGAGGGGCTCCAGCCGGGACAGTGGCGATTCGTCCAAGAAAAGGTCATTTAAAATAATTTAACATAGGCAGGGAAACTCATTTACCTAGTTTCCTTTGTATATTATTAGGACAAGCGACTTCATTTGGAGGAATTCATGAAAAAAGCGGCTGCTCTTTTACTCCTTACCGGCGCCATACTCATGTCCGGCTGTTCCACTCCGAAGGGTATCAACATCAACACGCATACTGTGTCCAGCGTAAAGTACGTGACCACGGACCTTCCTGAACCAGCCGAAATCGACCTCGCCATTCTGAGCAGCAAGCCCATCCAATACCATTACGACGTCTACTCCAAAGAATTCAATATCTCTTCCATCACGATCGAGCAAAAAGAACCGGTCGACAAGAAGGTCACATTCCGCGGAGTTCCCTTCTCCGTCATGTCCAAAGACAAGGAATACGCTGTTCCCATCACGGCACCGGACTCCGTGCGCATCATGACTTATCTTGACTTCGTTTACAAATCCGGCTCCCGCAAAATGGAAATGCAAGCCAAGGAATACGATGCCGCAAAACGTTACGGCTACGTGTACTGGAGCAAGGACGGCTACGACGAATGTAGCGCAGCTCTCATCACCAACCAGAACAACATCTTCCTGGTGACAATTGCCAGCAAGAAGATGGGAAGCGATGTCGTGGCGTGGGCAAAGCACGCCATCGAAAGCCTCAAGACAAAAGGCAACGACTAAAAGCCGTTAAAGTTTGAAATCAAGACCGACGCCGAATCCGCGGCTGTCGCGTTTATACACGTCTACACCGTATTCGACCTTCTCGTCGTAATCCTGGTAGAGCGTGTGGAAATAGCTCAGGTTCACGCGCATCCAGTCCGTCGCCCAGTAAGCGAGACCGCACCCGAAACTCGTCGAGGAAATATTGATGTTCATGTCGCTGATATAATCGTCCTTGATGCCAAAGCGAGTCACCTGCACGCCGCCACTCAAAGTAAAGCGCTTGAGGAAATCCACCTCGACACCGTAGAGGAACTCGTTGGTGTCGTCCACATGGTCTTCCAAATCGCCGCTGAAATCGGCCTTGCTGTCGAACCAGTGATGATAACCGAGGGCGATGCGCACATTATCAAGCAAGGCATAGTTCAGGCCCACCGCCAACAGGGATGGGATGTCGTTGTGATCCTTCTTGCCGTCGTTGAACTGTTCCAGCGGAGTATCGTTCTTCTTGGTATCGTTTTCCATTTCGATGGAAGTCTTGTACTCGAATTTTGCACCGACCGTAAGGCGCTTGTACTGGAAACCGAGACCCACGATAGGAGTAATTCCCCAACCCGTCTGGTCCAGTTCCAAATCCATGGTCATCTTGTCGTCCATCGTCTTGAACGTCTCCGCGAGAGTCGCATACTGCACTTTCTCTTCTTTGGTTTCAGCCTTCTCCGCCAAGGCCTCGAAAGTTTCGGCAAGGACAGAGGCTTGCATCATTTTGCCATCAGGATTCACGCCAGGTACCGTCGTATTCAGTTGGAGATTTCCGACAGAACCATCGTAGCTGTTCATCGCGTAGTTGAAGCGGGCACCCGCGTAAACAGAGAACATCTTGTTGAACTCGTAAGCCGCACCGAGCGTCGCTCCGAAAATGTAGGAGCTCGCCTCGAGAGAAACATCTACGGAGCCCGCGTCTGTTTTAAGACCCTTTTCTGTTAAACCAGCCTCCATCTGCTTGAGCGCAGAAGATGTCAACGCGTAAAAGCTCGGAATGCCGTCGTCAAAATTCACCTTGCCACCGCCGCCAATCACGCCAACATGGCCAGAAAGAGCAAAGTTGCCTTTGTGCCATGTCACAAGGGCGCTAGGCAAAAACGGGACGAATGCATCGCCCTTGAATTCTTCGCCATTTTTGAAAATCGGAGACTTTTCGACCGTAACGCTGCGATTCTGCCAAAATGTCTGATTATTGATGGAGATATAAAGACCATCATCCATGAATGCCGTTCCCGACGGGTTCGCATAAGGGGCATCCACATCGGTGCTAGCATCGCGCGCCACGTTGCGCTGGAAAAGCACGGACTGGTTGGTGTTTGTGTTGAGGCCACCGGCAAAAGCCATCATCGGGACAACAGCCAAGGCCAAGACACGGGATGCAATCCCATTTACGCGATATTTCATAATCGCTCTCCTTTCAGACAAAAAATTTATGGTCGATAAGGTAGAAAAGGATTTTCGTCATTTTGCTATAATCCGCTTACTTAATTCTGCCTGTACGAAACATATATGCTTTTTGTAATACAGGCCCTTTTCCAGGAACGACAAAAAACGACGCTTCACCGCGATCAGCAAATTCCACAATTGTCATAATTTGACATTTTAGGATTCTATATTAAGGGTATATACAAGTGCTCGATGCCCCAAGCACGCTCCACATAGAGAACCACGAAATCCTGTGGGAACGCCACGTTTCCGAACTCATGGACTGGATGGAGGCCCAGGCGGCCAAGAAACTGTATGACCTAGAATGCGTCGATGCCGAAGAAATAAACTTCGGTTTCGGATTCAGGGCAACAAGCCACGACGGCACCGTTTGGGAAAGCACACCCCTAGACTGCCACAAAATCGCCCCCGGCGAAAAAGTCGGAAGATTCCCCGACGCCAGCGGGCACCTGGTCATCGTGCGGAAAAAGTAAAGAAAAAATCTTGACAACAAGAAAAAATCTTTATATATTATGAGTAGAATTAGACTCGAGGTCACATATGTTGGAAGCCGTGAAAATGCGCCTTACTAGCAAGGCAAAGAACGGAACGGTCTTTACTTTCGAAGGAAAGAACATCCCGGATTACCTCGTCATATTCCTAAAGTCGGCATTCCCGAACGTGGAAGAAGTCAAAGAATCCAATGACGAAAAAAGCATAGAGATTTCGAAATCAGATTGGAACAAAGAAATCGAGGCTCAGACAACACCCGCAGAAAGTCTTAAACTCCTACGGACCTCCTTCGGCTATACCCAACAAGCACTCGCCGACAAGGCGGGCATTACCAAACAACAAATTTCTGCCATGGAACGCGGAAAGGAACCCATCGGTCGCAAGATGGCCCACCGCCTTGCCGATGCACTCGGAACATCTTACAGAAATTTATTCTGGTAATTTGGGAAACTCTTACCATATTTTAACCTTCTGTGATTTCACGCACCTAATTTTTTTCGACTCGCAAAAAATAGGGTATATTCATAAAGATTATGTCTTACAGGAGGGCCCATGAAAATCCAATCTATTTTCAGCACCTGCTTGGCGTGTTATTTAGCATCCTTGTTCTGGGCATGTGCGCAGACGGTATCAAGCCCCGAAGAAAGTTCCGACAAGGATGAAATTTCTCAAGAAGAAGATTCCCAAGAAGAAGACGTCGACGAAGAAGAATTC
>JAEEGH010000980.1_pt1 | contig 86130 bp, 68 predicted proteins | sample 9134181 | NCBI WGS metagenome assembly JAEEGH01 (sample SAMN16246544, study PRJNA631951) | gut metagenome | biome: gut microbiome; feature: rumen; material: DP-attached | host: Bos | place: Iran: Karaj | collected 2018-10 | reverse complement strand
GTTTAAGAATCTGATACAGCAGTCTCAGCCCAAGACAGCGGCCCCGCAGGTAGTCGCTGCTGAGGCTCCTGTGTCAACAAAGAGTGGAGAATTGAGAGTTGAGAGTGGAGAGTTAACATCCTCTCCCAAAAATGCACAACCCTCTGCAGCGGTAGCAAACTCTCAACCCTCAACTCTCAACTCTCAACCCTCCAAGCCCTCTGTCAAACTTGGCGGCCTCGGCTTCTCATGGTCCAAACTCCGTCAGGGAAACAAGTCCGTTGGTGGCGAAACCTTGGGCGAAACGAAAGACGGTCAGCTCAGCGACCAGAAATTCTCTCAGGAAGACCTCGAACTGCAATGGATGTCAATGTGCAACCGCATGCCAGAGAAACAGCCTCAACTGATCGGTATCGCTACCCGTATGAAGAACATGAACCCGCAGATCACCGAGTTCCCGCAAGTAGAGGTAACGGTCGAAAACGAGCTCATCAAACAAGACATGGAGGCTATCCACAAGAGCATCCTCAAAACGCTCCAACTGCATCTGCACAACGACCAAATCACCTTCTCCATCCTGGTCAGCGACCAGAAGGATCTGGGCAAAAAAATCCTCTCCCGTCGCGAGCAGTTCGAAGAAATGAGCAAAAAAAATCCTGCTGTAGCAAAGCTACAACAGGCATTTAACTTGGAGTTGGCCTAAGCCACTATATCAGATTCATTCCCAGTGCCTTGCACTCGCGACGCATCTCGTCAGGCCAGATACTTGCCTGAATCTCGCCGATATGTCCCTTGTGCAGCAGCACCATACAGAGTCGGCTCTGTCCAATACCGCCACCGATAGACAGCGGCAACTTGTCGTTCAGCAGCTGCTGATGGAAATAGAGCTGTTCGCGCTCTTCCTTACCCTCAATCTTCAGCTGACGCAACAGACTCTCTTTATCCACACGGATACCCATCGACGACAGCTCGAAACTGCGGCCCAATACCGGATACCAAATCAGAATATCGCCATTCAGTCCCATCTTGCCGTTCTCAGCGATGGTCGACCAGTCATCATAGTCAGGCGCACGTCCGTCGTGCTTCTCACCATTCGAGAGTTTGCCGCCAATACCGATGACAAACACAGCTCCGTAGGCCTCACAGATAGCATCCTCACGCTCCTTCGGGGTCTTGTCAGGATACATCTTCAACAATTCCTCGGCATGGATAAAATGTATCTTCTCAGGCAGGAAAGGCTTGATCTGCGGGTAGGTCTCACAGGTCAGATACTCCGTTCTGCGGATAGCTGCATAGATACGTTCCACGATATTCTTCAGGAAGTTCAGCGTACGATCCTCCTTGCGGATCACGGCTTCCCAGTCCCACTGGTCTACATAGAGTGAGTGCAGATTGTCGAGTTCCTCATCAGCGCGGATGGCGTTCATATCGGTATAGATGCCGTAGCCCGGCTCTATCTGATATTCTGCCAACGACAGACGCTTCCACTTTGCTAACGAATGCACCACCTCGGCCTGAGCATCGCCCAAGTCCTTGATGGGGAAGGTCACAGCACGCTCCACACCATTCAGATCGTCGTTGATACCTAAGCCCTTCAACACAAACAAAGGTGCCGTCACACGACGCAGCCTCAGTTCCGTAGAGAGGTTCTGCTGGAAGAATTCTTTGATCAGTTTGATACCCTGTTCCGTCTGCTTCGTATCGAGCAGCGCTTCATATTTCACAGGTTTGATTACATGTCCCATTTTTCAGTTTATGTTTAATTTGCGTGCAAAAATACATAATTATTATCAAATTGCAATCAAAATCCACAAAATATTTGCAGAAATTTATCATTTCCTTGATATTTGCTAACAAATTGCACGCAAATCTGGAGTCTTAACAAATCATAATTCTTAATTCTTAATTCTTAATTCTTAATTTTTTTTCGTACCTTTGCACTCGCTTTTCCAACATCACTGGTCCCGTAGCTTAGCTGAATAGAGCGTCAGATTCCGGTTCTGAAGGTCTTGGGTTTGAATCCCAACGGGATCACACACCGAAAATATCGAGAAACTCCCATAAATAAAGGGTTTCTCGATGTTTCGTATAAGGAAATACAATTTCCATTTTTGGAAATATTTTCCAAATTTGAGCAGCAAAATCGCCGCAAAATCGCCGCAAAAATGGCTCAAAAGGTGAAAATCGCCGCAAAATCGCCGCAAAAAACAGGGTCGAAATTGACGCAAAAAAGACCCGATGAAGGCTTATATATTGACGCGAGGATTGGTTCCAGTATTAACAATTTAAAAAAGATTATCAAAATGGCAACCATTTCCATTGAATTCGGGAAGGAATCTTCCCAAAAGACGCGTGAGGTCTATCTGTTGGTAAGACAGGGCAAGACCAGACAAAGAGTAAAAACAGGAGTAAGACTCAATGAACAAGAATACTCTCCCAAGACGAAGAAGATCAAGTCCATTGAGAAGGCTCGTATTGTCGAGAAACTGAGGTTAGACCTCATCGACAACATGAGCAATCTGGCTGCAGGTTCCGTGACAGGAGCCCCAGATGATGCTCACACCATTACAAAGAAGATCATCAAGAAGCAGGAGAAGAAGGAACTGGAGTTCTTTGCGTACGCAGAGGATTGGGTGTCAAGAGCCAAGATCAAAGGTGCCAAGAACTATCTGACCATGCTCAACACCCTCGAAAAATTCTTGGAATGCCGCAAACTCTTCTTCCAAGAGATTACCGTCACATTCCTCAAAGACTTCGAGGCGTTCCTTGATGACCGTCCAAGAGCTCAGTCACTCTATATCGGACAGATGCGTCACATCTTCCGTGAAGCGATGTTGGAGTACAACACCGATGATGAGATTGTCATCAAGAACGACCCGTTCTTACGCTACAAGGCCCCCAAGCAAGTGCTCAAAAAGGGTGTCAGGGCTTTAAGCCTGGAACAACTCATGAAGGTGGTCAACTACCAGCCCAAGAAGAATACGCTGGCAGAACTGGCCCACGATTGTTTCATCCTCTCCTTCTGTCTGATGGGCATGAACTCTGTAGATATGTACCATGTCAGTTGTCTGGAAAACGGTACTATCAAGTACAAACGTACCAAGACAAAAGACCGCCGTAGTGACGAAGCCTACATTGAGGTCAAAGTACATCCCTACATCCAGCCCCTCATGGAAAAATGGAAAGGCGATGACCGGATATTCAGATTCTACAAGAAATACTACTGTGCTGAGTGTTTCAACCAAAACCTGAACATCGGCCTAAAGACAATTGGCAAGGCTGTTGGCATTAGCAAACTCCAATTCTACCAGGCCCGCCATACTTTCGCCACCCTATCGAGGAATCTCATGAAGTTCAGTAAGGGTGATGTTGATGAAGCCCTCAATCACGTAGGCACATTTGACATTGCCGATGTCTATATCACCAAAGACTTCTCCATCATCAACGACAACAACTTCAAACTAATTGACAAGGTGTTCAATCTCACTAAGTCGAAAAGAGGCAGAAAGCCCAAGAAGCAGGAAGTTGCGTAACATGCTCCCTACTCTATACCCCAATCCCCACACTTTAATACTTTGGTGTGGGGATTGGGCATGCAGCACAACGCATGTTCATCGCAATTGTCCGACGGATTCAAATTTCTTTTGATTGCTGTGGACAATTGCGAATCTCCCGTATCATTTATTTGTATCAGATGATAGCTGAAAAGTCTTCTGCTGCCATTGGCATTTGCATGTCCTCTTCATTCTGCTGCGGATAGGCAGTAACACGGGTCTGATGGTCCTGTAACCATATATGGTTCAGCGTGAAAGCAATCGACTCCAGCGTTTCTTCACGTTTCGACGGCTTCAGTTCGCACTCCCACACCGTAATACAATGCCAGCCCATTGCCGCTAGCTTACGCTGTTCCTCCTTGTCACGTTCCTTGTTGCGTCGTATCTTGTTCACCCAGAACTCACGGTTCGTCTTGGGAATCTTACAACACTCAGAGTTTCCTAATACTTCCATATCCACCAAATGGCCATGCCAAAAGCAACCATTCACAAAGATGCACGTTCTATATTTCTTCAGTACCAAGTCAGGATGCCCAGGTAGCCGCTTATGGTTCAGCCTATAACGGAACCCTCTCTTCCACAACCCACGTCGCACAATCATTTCCGGCTTCGTATCCTTTGAATGGATCGCTGCCATATTTTTGTGCCGTTGTTCTTTAGAGAGCTTATCCATGATTACTTTTCTGTAACAACATGGCTATTACAAAGTCCTACAAATTCCATATAAGTCATGGAAACGCCCAAAGAATCTTGAGTTGCTGCATTAACAGCAAAGCCTAAATCCTTATATTGATCAAGTTCAAACTCTATTCGAAGCGATTCTCCTACTTTAGTATTGACAGAGTTCACTGCATAATAACCCGATAACTTCTGATTCAATACAGGTATTAAATAACGGATTTGCCGCAAATCCACATCTTCCCTAATTCCCTGATGACTGCAACTAAACTTACACGGAAGCCCATTCTTCAAATCGGCCATAATGCCAACATTATACTGATTACTTGCTGAAATTAACAAATAGAGTGGTTCACCCTCCTGATAGAAGAGTCCCTTTTGGGGAATAGCATCACTCAACATATCAGTTGCTCTATTCCCTATCAACTCTGCAATAAAGTCTTCAAGCAACTTGCGATTATCCACATCCTTAGGCCTTAGAGGAAATGCACCGATATTCACTTCACTAATCGACCTTTGGAAACGGGCTTTTGCTACATCCAAAGGAGCACCGTCTCCTGGGAACAAAATATAACCGCCAATCACCTCCTTCTTCAACTGACTACCATCATAATCCTTGTAATAGATAGCATCCCGATAGCGATGCATCTGATTGATGGCATCATTTGGTGGTGTATCCACTCCATTCACATTCCCGTCAATCCGATATTTCGCATCAAATAGGTAAGTCATCTTCATACCCTTCTGCACATCATCCTTCCTCAGCTGAAGCACGATGTCTGGCTTCTGTGGAACAGTTGGCACAACCAGATTCTCCATACTGATATTCTCATTATCCTTATCAGTATGCTTGGGATTATAGACTAACTCAGCCAACTCCACTCCATCCTTCCGGAAGAGAATACGAGAATGTTCGCCCTTTCCCAGTTCCCAAGTGAACACACCGTTCATCTCCATACGATTACGGTGCTCCATATCCTCCATGCTGATACCAAGTTGATTCCTCACAATATGGCTCACCTCAATGAAACACCAAATTTCATAAAGTGTGGCTATATCTTTCGACTGCAGGCGATAGATACCATCATTCAGCGAATAGGCCCGTCGCAACAGATTCCACGTCGTATATACCTGACTATAGCCCGTTGCCCTTTGCAGCACAAGACTCTCCTGATTCAGTCCATTGAATCTTCCCACCGTCCTAAAGAAAGGATTTCGCCTAAGGTGCTTCAAAGTATCCACCATCTCGTCCATATCTTTCTTCATCACGGGAGAGACATTTTTAATGGCTTCAATGCGTTTCTTCAGCGACTCATACTTCTCTGTAATCTGACCAAGCGCATATTTCAGAAAGCGGTTCTCCTGAGTATCATTCGACTGTATCTGTTCTTCCACCCTATATAGATGCGCAGGTTCTCGTCGATGTTCTGCCAGTTCGTTTTCGATGTTGGCAGGCACACGTTTCAATTTATCCGCCCTCAGATACACCTCATATCCATGCAATCGATGGCGAGGTCGCTCTATAATATTCCTGCAAGCCTTGATAAACTTCTGCTGTTCTCCCGCAAACACGCTCCACCAGATCAGTTCCGGCGTTTCTCCAGTCGTGTCTGGCGTAAAACCATGAAAGGTACGCTTCATATAGTCGAGCGACAGCATCCTATACTCCTGCTCTATGTCCTCGATAATCTTCCGCCAGTGCTCATGATAGTTGAGTTTCGTACTCAGCACCTCATAGCCAAGTGTAAACCGCTTTGTGTCCTTACCTATCTTATATATAAGGTTCAGCTCACTCTTGCCGATATCATTACCATAGTTGATAAAGCCTGCCAAAGTGCTCTTCCTGAACGTAAACCGCTCATTGTCACTTTGCAGCATGGATCCGAACTGCGCATGAGTTACCTCTTTGTTAAAATCCACCCATACCGGATACTCTGCATTGTCGAAGAATACTGCAGGCGCCTTTTCGCCTTTGACGATGGGCTCACCATTCCGCTCTACAGCCTCAACACCATCCGACCAAGTGTAAGTAGAAAGAAGATTCTCTTCTCCCACATTACCCTTTGCCTTATTCCAGATGCCCTCGAACTTCGAACATTCGACGTACATCGTGAAATCTTCGTGTCGTATGGTCAGTAGATCCATCTGTCTATAGCTTTTCCTTTAATTCCGATAGTAAATCCTGTTTGAATTGAGATACAATTTGTTTCTTCTCCTCTTCCGTTGGATAACTACCATATGGGAAGTTCTTGTTCAATATGCCATCAATGAAATAGTGATCATCAAAAAAGGTGATATAAAATGACTTTTCTATATCCAAATTTACTGGTCGTGGACTTAATGGCTGATTAAGCTCACAATGATACCAAATAGATTTGGCAACATTGGCTAATGCTATTTCTTGCTCAGTAGCAGTGTTACGATCAAATTCATCAATGATTAAGCCACCTGACATCTCCTGAGTCTGAGAGAGATAGCAGATCGATTCCATAAAGCTAAACCTAAATACGGAATAGGCCGTATCTACAGCCTTATCCAGTTCTTCGATAATAGGAGCGAAGACGAATTCCAACACGTTCCAGACGTCTTCCCCATGAGACAAATGATCAGACAGCTCTCCTGCAATGACTTGTTTCTTTTGTCTTTCCAGCACTTTCAACTCTTTCATGAAGTCATCATCTTCCTCGATACTCTGCCCTTTTGCTGCCTTAATACAAGTAACAAGGGCTCGTTCCATACAATTCTCAATGTAGTTCACGAAAGGAGTAATCTTAGAAATGTCTGCATGTGCTCCATCTGATGGAGTTGTACCAACAAACCCGTCACAGGTACTAAGTGCATTCAGATAGTTTTCCTTATCTGCACTCTTTACCACTATCATCGGATAATCATGTCGAGTCAAGATAAAATTAACCAACAAACGTGCTATTCTTCCATTCCCATCCTCAAACGGATGAATCCGGATATATCGATAATGGAATAAGGCACAGAGTTCAGCCAAAGACAAATCACCCTTCTTTTCCTCTTTATTATACCATGTAACAAGGTCGGTCATCAACGCTGGTGTTTCTTCTGGCGATGCATATTCAAAGCGTTCCCCAGAACGGGTGATGACGCTATTGGGCCGAGTCTTATAGACTCCTGCATGAACAACATAGGAAGTCTGCTGTCCACCAGGCAATTGCCTATATACCGTATAGTCTTCACGAAGAATAGTTTGATGCAACTGCCGTATAAATGTTTCTGTCAAAGGATATTCAGACGCAGCCTGATCTTTCATCATATTCAGTCCCACATTACTGGCTTTCATATCTTCCAGATCCTTCATATTGGCAGCATCCACTACCTTTCCAAATAACAATAGCAACTCCGTCTGTCCATACGTCAAGGTATTACCCTCAATATGGTTGCTGTTATAATTAAACTCCAGCATGAACTTCCTGTTCAACCTCTGCAAGTATTCATCCTTTATTGGTTGAACGTTCTGCCACTCTTGGTATAATTCTTCTATCTTTCCCATACGCATCTCTCCTTTATTAACTCCAGAAACTGGTGTAGCCACTTTCGAGGCGTTTCTTCATTTCTTCGAGTTTTGCCAATGAAACGGAATAAACCTTCTCGCCATCATCTTTCTTGGCCGAATACTCTTTCTCTGAAATAACTTTCAACTGCTCACTAATAGTGGCACTCAATTTATCGAGCAACTTGTCAATCTTAGTTGCATCGCCCTCAATACGAGACAAAATCTTCATGCTCGTAATCTCGTCAAGGGCACGGGCTATGACGAAGTTTTGCTCCAACTCGTTTCCGTCCTTATCCTTATTATACGGCAGATTATTCACCACATAAAGCAGGAACTCATTTCGGGTGCGATAGGCCACCTTAAATGGCGTACCTTCCAACTCTGTATTCACAGCCTCCAGATACTTCAGTGCCATATCGCAGATATCCTTATTGTCCTGATAGACATCAACACCCTCAACAGCAGTACCAATCAGATTGCCAGCCTCTAACTTTCCGATCTTTTCGTATTGCGAATCCAACCCACCATACAGATCCACCTCATTCATCTCAATGGTCATAGCACGGTCAAGCACCTTCCGGCTGAACGAGAACGTTGTCTCGTCCATATTCACCGTGCCCACCACAATCAGGTTCTGAGGAATGCAGATACCATCATTAAGGAAACGGTTGCGAACATCATCATTGTCTGTTAGTTCGCTCGTCAGCACACGATACCAGTCCTCCTTGTTTTTTTCAAGAATCGGATCTGTCGTGATGGTTCCATTCTCCTGACATTTGCGCGACTCCACCACACTCAGATACTCCGCAAAATACTGCTCCACAGGAGCCAAGTTCATTTCATCCAGACAAAGGAAATACGGCACCTCTGGATTCTCCCAAGCTTTAGCCACAAACTTCAGGAAATCCCCTGCCACAAACATGGGACTACCACTTACACGACTCACATAGCCAATCAACTCACTCGAATCGTGCCAGTTCGGCTTCACCTGCACCATCTCAAAGTTCTTCGGCTTCTGCGCCTTATACTCCTCTGAACCTTCAACCCAACAGGCCCTTGCTAACTCACGCACAATCCTGCTCTTTCCAGTTCCAGATATTCCTGCAAGAAGAAGGAAAGGTTTGGATTTGATGGCGGTGATGTAAGGACGATATACATCTAAGATATCTGTCCGTTGGATATTATTCAGACTATTGTCTATGCCAATATTATATCTTTCCTTAACAAGACTTCGTAGCCATTTTACAAAGCCTGATCTGTTGTCTTGCTTTTTCCCCTTTCCATCATACCATTCTGATGAAAGAAGAACGTTTTTACCTCCTAAATAAAAGACATTGTCATAATACCGTTGCCGTCCAGTATTGTCCTTTTTCTCTTCAACTAACGCATCCGAAATGTTTTTTGATATTGGCTTAATTATTGTATATTCATGCCTAAATGTATCTCTACACCAATCATGATCTTGGAGATTCTTATAATCCTCCTTCTGAAGTATATCAAAATCATTAACGATTCCAGCAAAGGATGCCATAAAATCTTTATTTCCAAGATTACTGAGATTGTCAATTCTGTATATAAGCATTTGCTTTTCAAATTCATTTATCTGTTTCATGTTCTTTTGTTCAAAATTGTTTCTACTTTATACAAAAAATCACTTGCAAAACGCGCACCTGTCATCCACAAATATATAACTCATTACTCAACTACAATCATGGATGACAATTTCGATTTGTTCTCTGTACGAGTTTTATGAGAATAGCCGACAACTTCACATACTTGTTCTATTTTAGAACAGAAATCATCACAATTGAGTTTCGTCATAGAAAGCCGTCCATCTTCAGCCCTATTAATTGTATTCCACATGGCCTCATCATTAAGAGGATGTTCTGGCCGGAATTTATTAATATTAAATATTTTATGATCTACACGGGTTATCCATGAAGCACCAATTTCTACCATAGCGCCCCAAGCTGTCCTTGTATTGTCACTCGTAATAAAAAGAACATACATTTTCTTGTCAGATACGCTATCCACAAAAAACTTTCTCAAATAATCATATATATTCATACCTTGTGGAACTCGACTTATTTCATCATCACAATTTGTATAAATAATATCTTCAGGAGGAACATTGTTAAATAACAACATATTATATACAATATCCCCAATTTCTTTATCACTTCCAGTATGGCTAATAAATAATTTCTTCTTTTGCTGATCAATATGAGGTTTTAGACCCAACATGTTGGAATTTGCATTAATAGCACTTTCAACAGCGAATCGTACTTCTTCTTCTGACACATCATTACCCTTACTAATAATCGTTTGAGCAACTTGAGCTGAAGTACTTTTGCGAAATTCGTTCACGTTAAGCCGGAATGTTCGTTCTTCTTCTTCCTGCTTACTTACTTTTTCTTTCTCACTTTGGTCTTTTTTTGCCTTCGCATAAGCGACCCTTTTGGCAATAATATTTGGTAACAATTCATCCTTAACATAACTAATAACTTTTATATATCGAGGATCATCCGATTTGTAGCCTTGTCTATTGCTAAGTGCCATATCTGGCAACTCCGACAACTCAAACAGGTCAATATATAATTGTCCTACAACATACGATTCATTAAGTCGATTTGCACCGACGACAGGAAGAATATTAAATTCTCCCATTTTATCATGAGCATATAAAGAAATGAAATTGTCAGGGAAATCTGAAGATTCCAATTTCCTGCCTCGGGTAGATTTGTAAGCACCTATCCATCCTTCAACAATTAGATTATATTCCTTTTCCGTTCCCTGATTGTCTTTCAAAATCATAGGAAAAGTTTTAGAATTATTTTCAACTAACAAATCAACACTTGGGTATTCATTGCGAAAGGTATTCTTTATGTTAGAAGATTTTGTGCCCAGCAAAATGCAAGCACATAATTCTTTTCCAATTTCCTTATCCACAGAGTCTAAAGTATCTTCTTTATTTCCTATAATAATATGGATTTTGAAATCCTCATTTATGGCAGGAAAAATTTTCATGAGATTTCTTTTTACTGCCGTTGGCGTTTTATGTAAATGATACTGAGGATTCATCATAACTATTGCCGTACCATTACTTGTGATTTTTCTGAAACGTACACTATCATCCGAAATACTCTGAAGATTATTGCTCTGAGGATGACGTGAGAGTACAAACCCAGATTTCTCTCCATTAGCGATAGTCATAACATGTACTTCTTCAGAAACAGATAGAGCAGCCAGTTTCCCCACACCTTTTCTGCCCATTTTTAGCCTGTCAAGACCTGTTTTTGAATCCTCTTCACAACTTCTAGAAATCGCAGCAACTTTCAAATACTTTGTTATCTCTCCTTTGGAATACGACATGCCTTTGCCATCATCCTCAACAATTATTTTATCATCTTCTGAGATTATGTAGACATTATGAGCGTCAGCATCATAAGCATTTGCAATTAACTCAGCCAAAACGTAATATATGTTAGTGTACAAATTCGGGCCTAGTAGTTCCAAAATCCTAACATCAATATTCAATTCGTACTTTTTATCTTCCATCGCCGACTACTTAGTATTCCTTATATGTTGAATAATACTTTCTGCAATAACTTCACCTAACTTTGGTGGAACTGCATTACCAATATAACGAGAAGCCTTAGATAAAGAAACTTCATTTTCATCAAGGAAGAACTTATAGGATAATGGAAATGACTGAAATAAAGCCGCTTCTCGAACAGATATAGCTCGGTTTTGTTCTGGATGTCCAAAACGGCCATTACCAATGCCTGTGCACAACGTTGTCATTGTTGGAGCAGGCTCATCCCATACCATACGTCCATAAACGCTACCAAAACTTTCACCTCCTTCTTTTTTATGGCAATCCAATAACAGATCTGCAGGCCAGTCTTTCCAACTCCCCCCATATGGTGTCGCCATCATCCTTCGCATATTCAAAGGAGATAATGTACGACACCTATGTAACTCATCAGAAGGACATCTCTCGCCAGCCTCCAATGGCGGAAGATCTCCAATAGCATCTCGTACAGTCATATAATTCTCTTTCCTGTGTGTCGGTGGAATCAGCCCTATCTTTCCCAATCGAGAAGCCAAAAGAACTAAACGTTTCCGAGTCTGAGGTATTCCGTAGTCTGGGCAATAGACTATTTGATGCTCTACGTGATAATTTTCTTCCCGCAGAACCTTGACAAAATCTGCCAAGACTGGTTTCAATCTAAAAGATTGTATTGCGGGTACATTTTCCATTGTCACGATATCGGGTTGCACATCCTTAACTAAACGCCCAAATTCATATAGTAAATCGTATTTATTGGGGTCCTTTTTTTTGTTCTTGTATGCATAAGACGAGAAAGGCTGGCAAGGCGCACATCCTGCCAATACCTTAATGGCCTTCTTTGAATATAATGGCTTTATATCATCTTTGGTTACAGTCTTAATATCTTTATATATGAACTTTGCATCATTGTTTGTTTCATAAGCATATTGGCAAGTCCAATCCAAATCAAAACCAGCAAGAATCTTGAAGCCCTTTGACTTCATACCATAACTCAGTCCACCTATTCCACAGAACAGGTCAACAACCTCTATTGAAGGTAGCCTTCCACGTCTTTTCTGTACTTCATTCTTTGGCATGACTATTCTGTAATAAGTTCTCGTTTATCACATCCTATCAACTCTGCAATTTTAGCCAATGTCTGCAGGTCGGGCTGGTGCATGTTGGTACACCATTTACTGACTGTTACGGCTGAGACGCCCAATTGCTCTGCCAACCATTTGCTTGTCTTCTGGTTCTCCACAAGAACCACTTTAAGCCGATTAAGAGGTCTTTCGTTCATCTTTATTATATTAAAATCGAGTGCAAATATAATAAAAGAATGTGATATCACCAAATTTATTAGTAATTATCTATCATTATTGTCATTTTTGAGTGACCTTTTGTTGTCCTCGAAATGTTAAAATTTCAACTTTTTCTAATATTTCCTTGAAAAGTTATTCTTTTGTTGTTCTTTTGCAGCCGTTTATTAAGGATAACAAACAATATGGAAAGATTAAAAACATTGGAGGAGATGCCGGGTGCATTGTCCTACCTCATTGAGAAAGTGGAAGATCTGGAAAAGACCGCCCAGAGCTTGCTGAACAGGCAAGAAAAGAGTAGTTTGCCACATTGGATGGATGTTGATGAACTATGTAACTATATCCCATCCCACCCTGTCAAACAAACGGTTTATGGTTGGGTGTCTGATAAGCAGATACCACACCACAAAATTAACAAAGCATTGGTTTTCCTCCAATCTGAGATTGACGACTGGATGAAGCATTGTGGCAATAAGAGTATAGAAAAGCAAAGAGAATATTCACAAAAATCACGAACAATATGAAAAAGAAAGCAGCACCAGCTATCCTCATCCACCTGGATTGGATAGAAACAATCAAGTGTCTTTCCCACGAACAAATTGGAGCGTTTATCATAGCGATGTTGGACTATGCCAACACTGGAAAAGAGCCTAAATTTAAAGATAATTCCATGCAGGCCTTGTTCATCTCCTTTAAAAAGCAGATAGATCGAGACAGGAAAAGCTATGAAGAGAAATGCAAGAAAAGTAGCGAAAGTGCCAAGATGCGATGGGCAAAGGAGAAAGATGCCGATGCATACGAATGCATGCAAACGGATGCGAACGCATGCATAAATAATAAGGATAACAATAAGAGTAAGATATATGCCAACCGTAGATCATATATTACCTCAAACAATAGTCGCCGAGAATCCGTACACAACACAGCCAAAGAGCTTATCCAAGAATTGTGTAAAGCAGGAAGAACGTACCTCTCTGACACCAAGAATTGAGATATTGTTAGACAAGTTTCCGACATTTAAAAGTTTCTTGGAGTATAACAATCCATCAAGGCAATTTGAGATTGTGAAGCATCCATACAAGTATCTTTTTGGCAATTCACCGACTCTCTCTGAAGTCAACATTGCCTATCAGAACAACGAATGTGCCAACATCTGGCTGATACCGCAAATAGCGGATGCTACGCTGAGTTGTGGGCTGAAAGAAGATGCCACCAAAGAACAGTTTCAAACGGTTGCGATGGGGATTTCGGTGTATTACCACTGGCTGAAGATTGATGAGCTGATGATGTTTTTCTTCGGCTTCAAGTTAGGAAGATATGAGCGTTTCTATAGCAGATTCGACACTCAAATCTTCATGGGGAGCATCCCTTTATACTTGAAAAAACGTAATGAAGCGATTGATTATGCAATTAAAAACGGATTTGTTTAAACGATTCAAATGAACAAGAAAAATGAAAAAGACAAACACTATTTTCACAAAACTGCATGCTGATTTGCTGCGGTTTATTTCCAAGTCATTGCCAAATAAGACATCAAGATACGATGCTTTTATGTATCTCTTGGAGAACCAAATTGAGTTAATCAACCAGTATAAAAACGGCTCAAATGCGCCCAGACATTACACGATTCTTGGCCTCTCTAACAAATGGAAATGGGACAGAAAAACCGTCATGTCTTTCCTAAAATCCCTTCAAGACATGGACGTTATCAGCGTCAAAGGAGACGTTTCTGGCATCACAATTCGTGTCCTACATCTTGTCCCTGACCACGATATTCCTGACAGGTTTTGAGTGTTGGAACCCCAAAATATGGAAATATCAAGCAGTCCAAAAACGAGCTATATGAGGCTTGCCTGAGGTGTGGAATTTTTCTTAAGGGGAAGCCTAATTCCCCAAAAGTCCAATTTTGGGAGGGAAATGGGGTGTGGAAAAAGAGCAAGCTCACCACCCTTAGAACTCAAACGAGATGACGACATTGGGAATTGTGGCACTACAAAACTGAAGAATTTAGGATTTTAATCGCTCAATTTGGTTAAATCATGCTAATTTTAAAAACAAAATTTGATTTTATGACGGATTTGATGTCAACGAACGAAAATTTTTCGTATCTTTGCGACGTAATTTCGCTCTTAGATATGCTACAAGAACTAAAGATAAAAAACTTCAAGTCGTTTCGTGACGAGGTGGTACTGAGTTTCGAGACATCAGGAAATGACAAATACAATAGTGTCGTGACCATGCCCGATGGTGTTCAGCTGCTACGCTTCGCTGTGGTGTTGGGTGCCAACGCCAGCGGCAAGTCGAACCTGCTTGAAGCCATCGACTTCCTTCGGGTGTTCTGGAATAAGATTCCGATGAAGAACGATGAGGGTACGGATGTGCAGCCGTTCTTGATGCAACCTGACGCATTGAAGTACGACACGGAGTTTGACGTAAAACTCTACGTCAACTGCATACGCTATTGGTACCAGTTGGTGGTCAACCCTGAGAAGGTGTGCAGCGAGGTGTTGTATGTCTATCTCAGCAACCGCCCCACTAAGGTCTTTACCCGTGAGGATGTTAACGGCATATCAAAGTTGACTTTCAACCCTGCTGCAGTCAAGCTCTCACAGGCTGAGATTGATGCGCTCTCAGTCAACTGTCTGCGTAACATGTCTATCCTGGCAGTGCTGAAGAAAGTGAATGTGGCTGTGAGCTACCTTGACGATATGCGCCGTTGGATTGACTGTCGCATGATGCCGCTTATCAATGGCTCAGATACGGCTATCTCTGATACGACTAAGAACATGCTATCGGAGGATTCTTCGTTCAAGGAGTATCTCATGCACTTTGTGAAGGAGGCTGATTTCAACATCTCCGACATCAAGATCAAGAAGATGGCTGCGCTCTTTGGGCACAAGGTGGAGACAGAGCGAGGCGAAGAGGATTATGTGCTGCCAGAGAACAGCCAGAGTGCAGGTACAACTCGCATGGTGGAACTGGAGTCTATCATCTACTCGCAACTGAAATGCCAAGGGCTGTTATGCGTTGATGAGTTGGAGGCCTCTATCCATCCGAATCTAATGGAGTATATGCTCACTCGCTTCGTCAACAAGAAGGACAACCAGTCGCAACTAATTGTCACCACCCACTACGACCCCATCCTGCGAGATATTGATGACATCTTCGGCAAGGATTCCGTCTGGTTTACGGAGAAGGGAAAGGACGGCAACAGCAACCTGTTCTCGCTGGTAGAGTTCCGAGGGCTAAACAAACTGTCATCCATCCACCGTGCCTACATGAACGGTCAGTTTGGAGCATTGCCTAACATCATCATGTAAGGAGGACTGTAAATGGCAAGAAAGACCCAACAAAGATCACTCAAACAGCCTGAGATTACGATTATAGGCGAGGGAGCGACAGAACGCTTCTACTTCACCAATCTTCGTAGGCTCAAAGGTTACCGCTATACCTGCAAGCCTCGCAACTTCACAGAACAATCATTAGACGAGATTCAGAAGCAAGTAGATAGAGTTTTGGCAGACCGAGGTATTGCTGTATGCGTGTTCGATACTGACATCACACGCAACAATCCTACGGAACGTGCTAAATTCGAGGCGCTATGCCAGAAGTATAAAGACCGTAAAGACGTTATCATCTGCGACAGTATGCCATCCATTGAGTTCTGGTTCCTGCTGCACTACCTGAACACCAACAGGTATTTTGCAACAGCCAACGATGTGATTGACGTGCTGCATAAGTACATTCCCGACTTCTCCAAGCAAGAGAAGTTCCTCTCGAAAGAAAAATGGGTGGCAGACCTATTGGCAGACCACCGCCTTGAAATAGCCATCCAACGTGCCCTGGCATTTGGAACGGAGGGAGAATCATACAGCAATCTCCCCAAGGCTTTTGAGGTCATTGAAGACAAGTAATAATTTAAAGAGAAATAAGCAAATGAACCAAGTTCCCGTCTGTGATAGCCGCAAAATAGCCGCAAAGTGAAAAGGGCGAATCCTTGAAAGGCCTATAAATAAAGGCGTTTTGGGAGATTTCAGCGTTTGTTTCCGGTTCTGAAGGTTTTGGGTTTGAATCCCAACGGGATCACTTTACAAAATCCGCAAGAAACTGACACACAGTATCTTATGGATTTTTCTGTTTACACAATGCACCACATTTGCCCCACTAATTTTCTATTATTATCCAATGTCCATGGCTTGCAGAACCCTCTCTATCAAGGAGTCTGATGCTTTTCAGTTATTAACATGCTTTTGAACAGCTGTCACAGAGACACCTACTTTCTTGGCAATATCGCCTCTTGTGATATAGTTGTCAGCATATATCAGTTTATAAATGGTTGCAGCTGTTTCAGACAACCCTTTAGATAACTCTTTAGATAACCTTATAGATAACCTTTCAGGCAACTCTATGGATAACTCATTAGGCAACCCAACATTACTTGACTTAGTTGATGGGACTGGCAATATCAGTTCCACTTCGTCTACATCCAGTTTGTTCAGCAGTTGTGGTTCGCCCCAATTGGTTTCTTTCCATGCAGCTATAATCTTGGGGAATCCAGAGCCAACATTCTCACCAAAACCTATCATACTACAATAATAAAAAAGGTGTACCTTTGCAAACGAATAGCGGAAAGTATGAAGAACAAGACATCATAATACCTAAAATCATTTAAATCTATCGGCAAAGTTACGAATAATTCCAGAATTATTGCTAAATTTGTGGCGATATTTATCGAAATTACTGCCAAGATGAATTATTGAATATAGAATGAAAAGACTCGTTTTATTTTGTATGCTTTTCCTGCCTATGGCTGCATGGGCGCAAAAGCAGTATTTCCTGCCAACGGTCACCCCCTTGGATGACGAGAAGGACAGGCCGATGATTGAGGTCTATCTGCCCCAGCAGCCAAACGGATGTGCCGTCGTGCTCTGTCCTGGCGGTGCCATGCGATGGCTGTCGTGGGAGAGCGACGTGGTGAAGATGGCATCGTTCCTGAACGAGCACGGCATTGCCGCCATCGGACTGCGCTATCATCTCAATAAGGCACCAATGCCACAGGGCATGAAGATGCCGCCGATGGTGGACGTGACACACCCTGAGGCATTCCCGCAGGCCGATGCCAATCCGATGCACACGGCCAGCGGTGACTCCATCATCCAACTGGCTGCGCAGGACGCCAAGGCTGCTATCCGCATGGTGAGGGAACATGCCGACGAATGGCATATCAGCAAGGATAAGATCGGCTTCCTCGGCTTCTCCGCTGGTGGCGGTGTAGCTATCGCTGCCACGATGTCTGCCGACAGCATGGAGCGTCCCAACTTCCTGTGCACTAACTTCGGCCCCTCGCTGATGCCCGTTACCGTCCCGCAGGATGCGCCTCCCTTGCTCATCATGACACGTGTCGACCACCCAAACGTGGCAGCGGGACTCGTAGCCCTGTTTATGGAGTGGAAGAAGGCCGGAGCCAATGCCGAGCTACACATGTATGGCGACGGCAAAGGCCCTTACGAACTGATGCCACGAACGGGCGAGACCACGACTGAGACGTGGAGCAGCCAGATGATTCACTGGCTGAAGGCCAAGGGCTTCATTGGTAATAGTCTGGCGCAAGACCAGAAAAAGATGAACGCGTTTATCGACCAGCTGATGTCGAAGATGACTGTCGAGGAGAAACTCGGACAGATGAACCTGTTGCCTGGTACCTCAGCCACGACGGGAGAGTTGAAGGACAGTCCGCTGCTGTCATTGATAGAGCAGGGCAAATTGGGAACGGTGCTGAACCAGACGGGCGTAGAAGGCATCCGGCAATTGCAGGATGCTGCGAAGAGAAGCCGTCTGGGCATCCCCGTGCTCGTAGGCATGGACGTGATTCACGGCTACGAGACCATCTTCCCCATCCCCCTTGGCATGTCGTGCAGCTGGGATCTGGAGGCGATTGAGCAGGCAGCGAGGATAGCCGCCAAGGAGGCCACCGCCGACGGTATCTGCTGGACCTACAGTCCGATGGTCGACATTGCACTTGATGCCCGCTGGGGCCGCATCGCCGAGGGTAACGGCGAAGACCCGTTCTTAGGCTCTCGCATCGCCGAGGCTTTGGTGAGGGGCTATCAGGGCAACTATGGCCCAGAGAACATGATGGCCTGCGTGAAGCACTATGCACTTTACGGCGGAGCAGAGGCCGGACGCGACTATAACACGGTGGACATGAGCCACGTGAGGATGTACAACCAGTACTTCCCGCCCTATGAGGCAGCCGCCAAGGCAGGGGCAGGCTCGGTGATGACCTCGTTCAATATCGTGGACTACACACCTGCAACGGCCAACAAATGGCTCATCGACGACGTGCTACGCAAGCAATGGGGATGGGACGGCTTCGTGGTGACTGATTACGGTTCCATTGCTGAGATCACGAAGCACGGACTGGGCGACCTGCAACAGGCCTCGGTGCTGGCCCTGAAAGCAGGCACAGATATGGATATGTGTGCCGAAGGCTTTATCAAGACCCTCGAACAGTCGCTGAAAGAGGGCAAGGTGACGATGGCTGAGATCGATCAAGCCTGCCGTCGCGTGCTGGAGGCAAAATACATCTTAGGCCTATTTGAGAATCCCTACCGTTTCCTCGACCCCAAGCGCCGCGATACAGACATCTACACTCCAGAGCACCGTCAGGCCGCGCGCCAGCTGGCTACGGAGTCGTTCGTGCTACTGAAGAATGAGAATGGTCTTCTGCCGTTGAAGAAGCAGGGGAAGATCGCGCTCATCGGGCCGATGGCCGACAACCGCATCAACATGGCCGGTACCTGGGCGCCGACAGCCACCAACGAGCGTTATGCCACGCTGAAAGAAGCGATGGAGAAGGCGCTGGCAGGCAAGGCTACGGTCAGCTATGTGCAAGGCTGTAACTTCACCAGCGACTCCACCATACAGAAGGACGGCGGATTCTACCGTCAGACACCTTTCAAGGACGCAGAACAGTTGAAGCGCGAGGCCCTGCAGATTGCCCGTGATGCCGATGTTATCGTCTGCGCCATGGGAGAGTCGGCAGAGATGAGCGGCGAGTGCAGTAGCCGTGCTATGCTCGAGATCTTCGATAACCAGCGGAAGCTGTTAGAGGCCCTGCTCGAATTAGGCAAGCCTTTGGTGGTGCTGAACTTCGCTGGCCGTCCAACGGTACTGACCTGGGAGAACAGTCATGTGCCAGCCATTCTGCAGGTATGGTTTGGTGGCAGCGAGGCAGGCGATGCTATCTGCGACGTGCTCTTCGGCGACAAGGTGCCTTGCGGGAAGCTTACGACCTCGATGCCTCAGGCCACAGGACAGGAGCCGCTCTACTACAACTATCTGCCGACAGGAAGACCTGTGGGCGAAGACCTGGACTCATTCACGAAATTCGCCAGCAACTACTTCGACGTGCGCAACGACCCGCTGTTCCCCTTCGGATTCGGACTGAGCTATACCACCTTCGAATACAGCAACATCCGCCTCGACGGACGGAAAGCATCTGTGACGGTCACCAACACAGGCGACTATGACGGCGACGAGATTGTACAGCTTTATATTCACGACGTCGTGGCCAGCATCACCCGTCCTGTCAAGGAGCTGAAAGGTTTTCAGCGCATCCATCTGAAGAAGGGTGAGAGCAAGGAAGTGACGTTTGAGATTACCGACGACCTGCTGAAGTTCTATAACAGCAGCCTCGACTACGTTTTAGAGCCAGGCGACTTCGAGATCATGATTGGTCCAGACAGTAGTCTGAAACATCTTAAAAAGGCATTGATGACCGTAGATTAAAGGCAATAATAACACAGATATGGACATTACAGAACGTTTTTTAAACTACACAAAGTTTGACACGCAGTCGGCTGAGGACAGCCAGAGCGTGCCGAGTACTGATAAGCAGCTGGTTTTCGCTGAGTATCTGAAGAAAGAGCTGGAGCGCGAGGGCCTGAGTAATGTTGAACTCGACGATAAGGGTTACCTCTATGCTACGCTGAAGGCAAATGCCAAGGGTGACATTCCTACCATCGGATTCATTTCGCACTACGACACCAGCCCAGACTGCTCTGGGGCAGACATCAAAGCCCACATCGTCAACAACTACGACGGTTCTGACATTCTCCTTTCAGAAGGTATCGTGAGCAGTCCGAAGAAGTTCCCAGAACTGTTGCAACACGTAGGTGAAGACCTCATCGTGACTGACGGCCACACGTTGCTGGGAGCCGACGACAAGGCAGGCATTGCAGAGATCGTCGAGGCGATGTGCTGGCTGAGAGATCATCCCGAAGTGAAACACGGAGACATCCGCGTGGCCTTTAATCCTGACGAGGAGATCGGCATGGGCGCCCACCACTTTGACGTGGAGAAGTTTGGTTGCGAATGGGCCTATACGATGGACGGCGGCGACGTGGGCGAACTGGAGTTTGAGAACTTCAACGCTGCCTCAGCCAAGATATATATAAAAGGTGTCAGCGTGCATCCCGGCTATGCGAAGGGTAAGATGATTAATGCCAACCGTCTGGCGGCTGAGTTCATTGCGATGCTTCCCGCCGACGAGACACCAGAGACTACCGAAGGCTATCAGGGTTTCTACCATCTGCTGGGCATCCAGTCGAACGTGGAGGGTGCGAAGCTGAGCTATATCATCCGCGACCACGACCGTGAGCGTTTCGAGGAGCGTAAGCGTTTCATCCAGAAGTGCACAGACGAGATGAACAAGAAATACGGCGAAGGGACGGTGACCTGTGAAGTCAACGATCAGTATTATAATATGAAGGAGAAGATCGACCCTCAGATGCACGTCATCGACCTGGTACTTCACGCTATGCAGGACTGCGGTGTGGCTCCAAAGGTAAAGCCCATCCGTGGCGGCACCGACGGTGCCCAGCTGTCGTTCAAGGGTCTCCCCTGCCCCAATATCTTCGCTGGTGGTGTGAACTTCCACGGACCCTATGAGTTCGTGAGCATCCAGTCGATGCAGAAGGCCGTCGAGGTGATTGTCAGGATCTGTGAACTGACGGCGGGATATAATTCTTAAGCCTTCATCAGGGCGTCTAGTGCCTCCAGTTCACCAACCACCCAGATGATATCACCCTCCTGGAAGCGGCGGTTCGGACGGTATTGGGAAAGACTTTCCTTTCCCTCTTCCAGTCCGACGACCATACAACTGTATAGGTCTCGGATGCCACTCTCGATCAGCGTCTTGCCTATGAACGGACTGCCGCTGCCGATGACCAGCTGGCGCAGTTTCATTTCACGTTTCTCCATCTCCTGATCCTCGCCGAAGCGTTCACTCTCAAGTTTATCGCGGAAGGCCGTGAATTGCGTGTCGCTACCGATGACCTGCAACACGTCGCCAGGGAAGATGATATAGTCGCCGTCGGGGATGTTTACACGTCGGCCTCCACGCAGGATACTGCTCACGTGGACACCATACTTCTGTCCGAAGTTCAGCTGCTTCAGCGTCTGCCCCATCCACATTGAATCTGACGGCACGGTAAACTCTGCAATATGGATATCACGGTCGAGCAGTCGTCCTTCGTATAGCGGCCGTTTCTTGCCATGCACCTGCGCCTCAATGTCGCGTGAACGCAGGTTCTGGATGAAGAGGCGCTCCATCGTGATGCTGCGGTGCTTGATCCAACGGGAGAAGATGATGGCGACCACTACCACCAGACCGATGGAGATCATGAGGGCGTTGGTGAAGCGGCTCAGATAGTTGCAGATATAGAAGATAAAGGCCACAGCTATCACTATACGAACCAGGATGGTGAAGATGAGCGGCACGCGGTTGCGATTGCTCTCATGCCACAGGGCCTTGAACTCCTCACTCTTGTTCTTCTTCATCACCATCGCCCGCAGGAAAGGTGCAATCAAGATCACCGTCAGGATGCCCGTGATGGCGTTGGCATACCAATGGAGCTCCCAACCAGGCAACAGCCTGCGCATGAAGGGCAGCACAAAGGTGAACATCAGGGCGATGGAAGCCGAAGTGAGGATGGAATAGACCACGGTATTGATGCTCATCTGCGTCAACAGTCGTTTCCAGTTGCTCTGCTGCATAGAGTGCTGATGACTCATCGACAGATGGTTCAGCGACAGGATGAGCTTCTTGGGCAGATGGCGCTCAAGACGATTATAGGCCGGCGTAGCCAGACGGATCATATAAGGCGTGAGGAAGGTGGTGATTACCGACACGGCCACAACCACCGGATAGAGGAAATCGCTGATGACGCCCAGCGACAGTCCCAGCGAGGCGATGATGAACGAGAACTCACCGATCTGCGCCATCGAGAAACCGCAACGCATGGCCGACTTCAGCGACTCGCCGCCAAGGATGAACGAGAAGGTACCGAGGACAGCCTGTCCCACGAGGATCGTCAGCACAAGCAACAGGATGGGCAGGGCATACTCGACCAGAATCTTCGGATCGACGAGCATACCCACCGACACGAAGAAGATGGCTCCGAAGAGGTTCTTCACCGGCTCCACCAACTTCTCGATGCGCTCAGCCTCGACCGTCTCTGCCAGGATGCTACCCATGATGAAAGCGCCGAAGGCCGACGAGAAGCCCACTTTCGTGGAGAATACCGCCATCGCACAGCAGAGGCCCAGCGACACCACCAGCAGCACCTCGTTGTTGATCAGCGTCCTCACAGAGCGCAGGAACAGCGGGATGGCAAAGATACCCACCACCAGCCACAGGATGAGGAAGAAGGCAATCTTGATGACCGACTGTATCATCTGTCCGCCGCCCAGCTCATTACCGCTGGCGATGGCACTCAACATGACCATCATCACAATGGCGAGGATGTCTTCCAGTATCAGCACGCTCATCACAAGCCCGGCAAACTGCTGCTGCCGGAGGCCAAGATCGTCGAAGGCCTTATAGATAATCGTGGTCGACGACATAGCGAGCATACCGCCCAGGAAGATACAGTCCATGCGGCTCCATCCGAAGGCCTGTCCCACACAGACACCCAACATCGACATACAGAAGATGATGGTGCAGGTAGAGATGATTGGTGAGGCTCCCATGCGGAGGATCTTCTTAAATGAGAAGTCCAGTCCAAGGGAGAACAACAGGAACATCACACCGATATCAGCCCAGAGGTGCACGCTGGCCATATCGACGACCGATGTCGTATAGGGCATATTCGGACTCACGAGGAATCCTGCCACGATATACCCCAACACCAGCGGCTGCTTGAGTCGCTTGAATATCAGCGTCACGATACCTGCCACCGTCAGGATCAACGCAAGGTCTTCTATCAATCCGGGAATCTCTGCCATTCTTTAATTATCAATTATCAATTATCAATTCAATCAGTACCATTGCACCGCATTCGTAGAGCCAGAACGCTTGTCATACTTCAGCGCATCGGTCAGCGTAGAGGCGTTGCAGCGGAACGAGAAGTTATAACTGGTATAGGGTGCCAATGTCAGGTTACACGCCATATTGAAGCAATGCAGGTCGCGCGAGAGCTGGACGGTAGTCATGGAGATGGCGTGTTCCACAAAATCATAACCCGAGGTATAACTGATATTCCATCCGTCGCTGATCTGCACGCTGCCGCTGAAGTTCAGCGTCTGAGTGAGCTTGTAGGGATAGCGCATCGTGTTGTAGTTGAACTTCTTCACGTCGGTATTCTCCCTGATGGAGACGGTATAACCGATACTTAAGCTCCAGGGGATCTTGAACGTCATATAGCCGTCCTCATCGGTTTCTGCCTTCTCCTTCTTGCCGACGTTGTGCTTGCCGCGTTCCATCTCGATGTCCACATTGCTGTCCAGCGAGTCCTCCCAATCGTCGTCGTCCGCCTCATTGTTCCGCCCGCGGTTCTTCTTGCCGTCCTTACTGTCGTCACGTTCGCCCTTCAACCACTTGATGAACTTCAGAACCTTGTCGTTGTTCAGGTTGTAGGAGAAGTTCTGGTCGATACCCGACCAGCGTCCCCACTTACCCATGCCCCAGTAGGTCTTTTTCTCGCTGAGTCTCGGCGTGGCTCCTACGCTGTCGGCCTCATAGACATAAGAGGCGAAGGTGGCGTTGAGGTTCAGGGTAAAGCTCTTGGTGAGCTTCAGTCGCAGGTTCGTGCTCAGGTCGCTCAACGGGCGGATATCCGTGGCCAGGTTATACGACATCCTCAGGCCGAGCTCATCGATCAGACTGATCTTCTTGAAGCCCGTCGAGTCGTCTTCCGACTTCACCTTCATCTCCAGGTTGTTCTTCAGGTCGAGGCTCACCATGCCGCGCTTTCCCTTCGAGGGGGCCCGGTAGATATTGATGTCGTAAGGCGAGTACTCCACCAGCGTGGTGTTGCCGTCGATATCAGTCTTCTGATAGGTCTTATAGTAGCCATAGCGCTCGGCACCGAAGTCCGGGGCGTAGCTGAAGCTGAGGGTCGGGGTGAGCACGTGGCGAATGCGGTCGATCTTATCGCCGAAGATCTTGCGGCTGGGCACCCAGAAGCCGTAGAGCTTGGTGTTCAGGCCGAGACTGAGATCCCAGTTGTAGACGTTGTAGAATCCGGAGAGGGTGTCGGTCACCTCCTTCTGGTTCTTCTCGTCCCAGTACTTGTCGGCCCGCTTGAAGAGGGTGCGGTCGGTGAAGTTGATGGAGGGCGTGATATTCAGGTAGCCTGCCGTAAAGGTGGCCTTGATGGGGATCACGTGCTGCATGCCGTTCTGCCAGTCGCGGGCCAGACTGGAGTGCATGAACTTGTCTTCCTTCACATTGTTGATCTCGTTCTTCACAGTTCCCGTATAGGTCATGTTGATCTTCTCGTACCAGCGCTCAGCTCCCGCCGCCTTCTTCCGCTTGAAGGGATAGAAGGTCGACACGTTGATCGAGAGGTTGGGCAGTCCGACGGTGATGGTGGAGTCGCGCATGTTCTGCGAGAGGTTGAACGACGAGCTGAGCGACATGTTCAGGCTGGAGAACCTGGTGCTCCACGACACGGAGGAGGTTCGGGTAGACTGTGTTCTCGTCTGCGGATTGTACATCGAGGTGAGGTTATACTGGTCGTAGCTCGTCGTGGTGAAGTTCACACGGGCATTGAAGGTGCGATAGGGATTGGCCTTGGCGTCTTGGGTGTGGTTCCACAACACTTTGATGTCGGTGGTCTTCACGTAGTCGGGCATGTTCTTCTCGCCCTGGACGGAGTTCTGGTAACTGACGAGGAAGTTACCGTTGTATTTATAGCGCTTCCGGTAGTTCGACGTGGCGGAGATGCCCCACGAGCCTTTTGTGTAGATCTCGCCCAACAGTTTCAGGTCCATCTTGTCACTGACGGCGAAGTAATAGCCACCGTCGCGCAGATAGAAGCCTTTCTCCGTCTCGTCGCCGTAGGTGGGCATGATCAGACCGCTCGAATAACTCTTGGTGAAGGGGAAGAACCCGTAAGGGACGGCCAGCGGCAGGGGCACGTCGGCCACCACGAGGTAGGCCGGTCCGAAGACCACATCCTTGCCAGGCCTCACCTTCGCCCGGGAGAGGGCGAGGTAGAAGTCGGGATGCGGATCGTCGCAGGTGGTGTAGCGCCCGTGCTGGAGATACATCTCACCGTCGGGACCGCGCTTCGACACCTCGCTGGTCAGGAACCCGTCGTCCTGTTGGGTGTAGGCATCCTTGATCAGACCCTTCTTCGTCTTGAAGTTGAACGACATCGGACCCGTCTGGTACTCATCGCTGCCCATCTTGAACACCGGCGAGCCGATGGTCTCGTGGGTCGTCGAGTCGAGGCGCCCCTCGGCATGAACGAGATTGCTGTCCAGCCGCATAAAAATCTTCTCGCTGGCGAGGTCCATGTTCTGGTACTTCACGTTCGACTCGCCATAGAGTCGTGCCTGATAGACCGAGGCTTCGTAGGTGAGCGAGTCGTTGGCAGAGTATTCCACAGGCGAGTCGATACCGCTCTTGCGGCTGCGGTTGATGCTGTCGAGGGCCAGCGAGTCGTCCACGGCCTTGTTGTGCTTATAGATGGCCAGCTCCAGCGAGTCCATCGTCGTGGTGTCGCGCTTCACCTTCGCGGCGGCAGCCTTCATGTTGTCGAGAGTCGTCAGCAGAGAGCGGTCGGAGATGACCACGGAGTCTTTTTTAGCCAGGCTGTCGGCGGCTTGCATCGCCACCGTCGGCAGGCTGTCGCTGAGCATGAAAGGCAGGCTGTCGCTGAGCGCGAAGGGCAGGCTGTCGGGTAATGTCGGGATGGTCACATCGGCGACGGACAGATCCGAGGGTGTGACGATTGGCAGCGTCGCCGTGCCTCTCACCTCTTCCTGTTCCGGCACGGATACTGTGCGAAGGGATGACGGCGTGCACGCCATCATCAGGATGAAGGCGCCAAGAAACGATACGACTACTACTCTCTCTTTCACTTACTACTCAAACATATCAACCCACTTCTGGAAGCGGCGGATGCCGTCCCAGCCGAATTTCTCCAGGGCGCGCATGGCCTCCACGACCGTACGCTCCGACCCCGGACGGGTCTTGGAATAGAACTTGTCGGCATAGCACACCACCTGCTCCTCCAGCACCTCGGGCATGAAGTCCTCGTGGGGCAAGGGCAGCTGCTGCTGTTCGATGTCCCAGGCCGTCAGACCCGTTCCCGTGTGGCGCTCGCAGACGCGCGCATGACGCTCCCACCCTTTCTCCCGCAGGATCTGACCGCCAATCAGTCCGTGACGGATATAGGGCTCCGTGCCGAAACACTGGATGCCGGGGGCGTTGGTGCGGTAGATGCCGATGTCGTGCAGCATCGCCGCCTCCTCTAGGAACTCCTTGTCGAGGCGCAGCTCCGGATGCTTGCTGGCGATGAGCAGACAGCGGTCGGCCACCTGCCGGCTATGTACCATCAATATCCGCCGGAGTTCATTCTCCGACGGATAGTATTCATCAATAATCGACTGATAGTCCATTATGCTTCTCTTTCGATCCAAGCGATGGTATCACCCTGACGGATCTGCTGTCCGGGCTTCACGCTGATGTCTACCAGCTTGCCTCCCATGGCGGCGGGAATCTCCACGATCTCGCCCCACTTTGTCTGGAGGTAGCAGAACACATCGCCCTCCTTATACTTCTGACCGATGAACGGCTCGATGCAGGCAGCGGGCACGCCCTCGCCGCCGAAGCTCCAGATGAGCTGTCCGGCCAGCGGACTCTTCACGGCGTCGGCCTTGGCATGCTTCAGGGCGTCGATCTCTTCCTGCGAGATCTTCTTGCCACCGCCCAGCTTGGCGTCCTTCGCCTTCTGGATGTCGGCCAGCAGCTGCTTCTTGGCCTGACCGCTCTTGAACGGGCGGTACTGCTCGGGGTGCATGGCCAGTTCGAAGAGCTCCTCGTCGTCGGGACCATATTCCCAGCCGTTCTCGTCCATCTCCTTGCGGAAGCCGTCGAGGGCATTCTGCAGCAGCGTGTGAGGATCGGCATCGGTGAACTTGCGGTTCTGTTTCTCTGCCAGCTCGATGAGCTCGGGAGCAATCGTTCCGGGCACCTTGCCGCTCTTGCCGAGGATCATGCCCCAGATGGCATCGTCCATCATCACGTAGCGGCCCTTGCCCTGTTCCATCGTGAGGAGGTTCATCAGGGCGATGTTCTTCGTGTACTGCGAGAACGGCGTCACCAGTGGGGGATAACCCACCTTCGGCCACACATACTCCACCTCGTTGAAGAGCTTCACGAGCATGTCGTCCATCGTCAGCGCGCTCTCGCCCTTCTTCTCGCGCTCCTTGTTGATCATCTTCTGGATGGGGCCCAGGTCGGCCATCATCGAACCCATCATGCCACCGGGCAGACCGCTGCCGAGCAAGAGGCTCGACATGTGCTTGTTGGCGGGATTGATGAAGTAGCCCAGCCAGTCGTCAATGAACTCCTGGGTGAGCGTGCGGGCCTGCATGTAGGCGTTCATGTTCAGGTCGGCCACCTCGAAGCCCTCGTTCTTCAGCATCGACTGCACGGAGATGATGTCGGGATGCACCTTACCCCACGACAGCGGCTCGATGGCGGTGTCGATGATGTCGGCACCGTTGTTGCAGACCTCGAGGATCGAGGCCATCGACAGGCCTGGACCAGAGTGTCCGTGATACTGCACGATGATGTCGGGGTGCTTGGTCTTGATGGCCTTCGTCAGCTTGCCGAGCATGGCGGGCTGACCGATACCGGCCATATCCTTCAGACAGATCTCTTCGGCTCCGGCAGCAATCACCTCGTCGGCGATAGCGGCATAGTAGTCCACCGTGTGCACGGGACTCGTGGTGATGCAGAGCGTAGCCTGCGGGGTCATACCGCCCTCCTTGGCCCACTTGATGCTGGGGATGATATTACGCGTGTCGTTCAATCCGCAGAAGATACGGGTGATGTCCACACCCTGGGCATGCTTCACCTTATACATCAGCGCACGCACGTCGTCGGGCACGGGATACATTCTCAGGGCGTTCAGTCCGCGGTCGAGCATGTGGGTCTTGATGCCCACCTCGTTGAAGGGCTTACAGAAGGCGCGCACGGCGAGGTTGGGGTTCTCGCCCGCCATCAGGTTCACCTGCTCAAAGGCACCACCGTTGGTTTCCACTCGGGCGAAACAGCCCATGTCGATAATGGCCGGGGCAATACGCTCCAACTGGTCCTTGCGGGGTTGGAACTTGCCTGAACTCTGCCACATGTCCCGATAGACGAGACTGAATTGGATTTTCTTCTTCATAAATGCTTTTCTTGTCAGTTATATCCTTACAATCTGCAAAGATAGCAATAAAAATCGAACTACAAGCATTCCGCGTGGCATTTTTTGATATTTTTATCATTTTCTTTGATATGCTAAAGGGGAGCGCACCCATCGATGCACTCCCCTCTTCGGGATTTTTTGCGCAGCGGCCTAACCGTTGCCCTGCTGATCGGCAGCCGGTGCGAGCACATAGCTCAGCGGCGTCTTCTTCTGGAAGCGCTTCTGCTTACCACCGACGGTGCGCACCTCGCTCTCCACGAGATAGCCCCACTCAAACACACACTCCTTCTTCAGGGCGCGCGAGGTGAGCTCCTCGCCCTTGGTGTTCTCACCCAGGAAGTTGATCTTGATGCCGTTGATCATGGCGTCGGCACCACCGGCCACGGCGTCGGCGAGGTTCGCCTTGCCCAGCTTCTGACCGTCCACGCTGGGAGAGAACGTCCCGAAGCCGTCGAGCTTCACGGGCTGGCCCTCGCGCAGGAGGTGCGTCATACATGATACGAGCTCACCCAGAACCAGCTCACACATCTCCTTAGAGGAGATCTTGCCGTGTTCCGTCATGTGCTTTGCGAGACCCTTCAGGTTCAGGGGCTCCTTGGAGTCGACCTCGGCGAAGTACTTGCCGTAGGCCGTCGAATCATCGTTCTTGTTCTGCCTGAGGTTAATCACCATTGCAATTTCTGATCTTGCCATTGTTGTAATTTTTATGGTATTAAACTATTATGCCAGCAGTTACTCCGGGTGACTGGCTCCCGCTTGTTATAATCGAGGTTTTATCAACCTTTCTTACACGTTACAAAGGTACAAAAAATATTTTAAACTACCAAATATTTTCGCAACTTTTTTCGCATAAAAATATATAAATTAAAAAGGCAGATTCCAGAGTATTGGAACCTGCCCTCAAATAACATTCTTGTCTGCTTTCTTACTTTCCTACTTTCTGTGTTTATCAGAGTTCGGAGCAGAGCTTCTTGTAGTTACCGCGCATGGTGCGCTCAATGGCTTTGTCTTCTTGCAGTCTTTGAAGCGTCTTCTGCCCAGCACGGTTATTGGCATAGCCAAAGGTCTTGGCAAACTGTTCGGTGGTAAATTCCTCAGGCAGCTGACGAAAGCACTCAATGAACTTGTTCGTGCGACGGCGCACCTGAGCCGCATCACGCAACTGGTTGTCGTAGTACATACGATGCAGGTCGTAAAACCAATGCAGCTGCGTACGATACTGGATGTCAAGTACCAGGTCACAGAGTGCAAGGTCGGTGTCATCAATTTGGTAGGTGCCCGTCTCTTCGCGCTCCTGCCAATGACGCATATCAATAAAAGGTGCCGAGATATTGATGCCATAGTATGGAACGCGCTTGATTAATAACCAATCTGCCTGGTCGTCATTAAACTCAGCGATAGCACGACGCTCGTCACACCACTTATGCACGTGCTCCACCAACGGCCAGAGCGGCAGTTCACCTTGACGCTGATCCAGCTTGTAAGCCCACTGGCGCAGCGTTTCGTTGTACTCGATCAGCTTGTCATCCTCCCGAATTAACGGCATCATGTCGTAGTCGGGTTTGCCCGTTGGGATGGTTCCCATACGCGTGTCAAGACCGGAATTAAAATTACGTTCATTCACGAGCCTTTTTAGTGTCGGAGGGGTACATGACTCAATCTGCACCCAAACCACGGGAAAGCGTCCACTCACACTCTGTTTGTTGGCGTAATGCTGGGAATCATACTCGCAATGAAAGCTCTTTAAAACCATAATATCACGATTCTGCCACCCGCCAGATTTCGACATATTGATACTATTGTCCTTTTCAGCGTCTACGGTGACACAACCTACACTCATCTCCTCCCCGTCTACGACAACCTTATTATTGATCATCGAGCGTATAAACTCGGTGTTCGATGCGCGAGGGCCAAAGAAACGATTGTAGATCTTGTGGCGCGTTTCCTTCTCCCTGTTGGCACCTGTGGCGTCGTACTTCTCTTTCCACTCGTTGGTGTCCTTATCGGCAATGTCATCGGCTTCAAGGATTGGAGCCAGCAAGAGGGCCATCAGGCGCTTCAGCGTACCCTTACCACTGGTAGGATCACCCACGCCCAATATGATGTACGTCAGGCGGCAACGCTGCGTTGGGTCAGCATAAAATTTATAGTAGCACAAAGTCATGCAACAGCCCATCATGGCAGCAGAAGAGAAAAGCAGGAAAGGCCAGAGGCGGCGGGGATGGGGCTCGCAGACCTCGCGAAGACAGGGATAGACGTCGAAGAACTGCTCTATCTGGTCGCACCACTTGTCGAAAGGAAGGTCGGCCATCGGGTCAACGTCCTTTGACACTACCGACGCCTGGACTAAACTGATACCCGCCTTATCCATCAACTCCTTCAGAGCCTTCGGATAGCGCGTCAGCAGTTTCTTCTTGGCAGCCGACTGGCACAGGTCTTCCACTTCGTCAGGCCGTGGATTCCATTCTTTCACCCAGTCGAGACGATAGGCCATAGCGATGGCTTTCTGCGGGTCGTTGTCGTTGTAGTAGCAGAGCCAGTGAGAAGTCTCGGTCTGCATCCGGTCGTGCTTCGTATGCGGAGGCAGACTTGGCCCGTAGTACTCGTTGAGCACCTTGATGAAGGCTTCGTCTTCAGGCGAGAACTCTACCGGTGAATTCGACTGAGGCGCAACGCCTGGCGCAACGGCAGCGGGCTGCGTTGCCGCAGATTCTGCCGTCTGTTTGCGCGACTCCTTGCGCTGCCGTTCCAATTCCTGCCAACGGGGTTGCGTTGGTTCCGACTCTCCACGACGGTAAGCCTCGCCATAGCGTGCTTCGTAGGCAGGATTCTCATAGGTGAAAAGTTCCTTCCAGTCGATATACTTCACGTCGCTCATCTTCGGAATGAAGTGGGCGTGGTCAGCGTTCTTCGTCTGCGAATCGCAGTAGTCTAAAATGCCGAGCATATCCGCCATCTGGTAGGAATTGTCCATGAGATTTCCCCATTCTTCCCTTGCCTTGAAAACAACCTTTACGCCCTCGCCGCTTGCCGTTACAAAAATCCAGACGATACCCAAATCATTGAAGTCCTCGCGCTTGAGCCACTCTTCGATACGAGCCTCCGGGTTGGTGACGTGGTCACCATCGACCACCGCCAATCCTGAAAGGTAACCGTTCGACTGCACGCGCCACAGTCCTATGCGCCCCCAACGATCCTTGCTCTCGGTGAAGTGCGTCACCGTGGGAATAACGGCAGGAAGCGAGCTCTTCAACTGCGAGATGTAGAGCTTCACGCGTTGCAGGTCGTCGCTGGGCATGCGCTTCTTTGTACGGCGCTCGTCATTCTTCAATTCTTTGGCCAACCACTTCTGGTATGCCTCACACTCGGTGACTTCCTTCACAAATTCGTCTACCGTCTGACGCGCTATGGCTTCCGCCATCCTGCGCTTCATCTCGCGGTAATTGTCGACGAGTTCATTGTTCTTGGGGTGCTCCATCATGTTTTTGAGCCCCTCTTCAACCAGCTCACGAGTAGTTGCGTTGATGCTTGTTTGGAATACACGTTTCATGACTTGGTTCCTCCTTTCATAATACTGTTAACGACTCGGTTAAATCTCTCTGAAGCGGGCAGACGGCGCACTACCAACTGCACTTGACGCAAAACCTCGGCCTGCCAGTCGCGAGTGTGCTTGGCAATGTTGATGGTGCCAGTGAATGTCAGTTCGCCTTTCGACTCATTGAGCCAGCACTGAAGACCATCCTCTGAGACCACACGTAGGTTGTCTGGCATCTTCACTGGCTGCTTGGGCTTCAAGTCACGGGTTAGCAAGTTAAACTGATCCAAAACATCGGCGTACTGGTCTGCACTGGACTTTTTAGTCTTCAACGTGATCATGCGCGAAGGGTCTGTGCCGGTTGTGTCCCACGATTTACCACCGCCTTTGCAGCTTTTTACGTTGGCTTGTGATGACGGGCCGTCGTTAAACGGCGTGAACTCGAAACTATTGTCTGAGGGGTCGATGATACCGACTCCGCGAGTTCTAATTTTCTTTGTCTTTTTGTCGTTTATTTCCATAATTTGTTACCTTTAAACAATTTTAAACTCTATTCCCAGTTTCTCGAGCGTGTCGAAGTAGTAGCCGACCCATTCCTCTGCATTTTCCTTGCAATCGAAAGAATCGATGTCGAAAACCCTCTCGAAGACATTGCCAAGCAGATGGCAGATCGCCGAATACTTCCCCTGGCGCAAAGTAAACTTCTCGTTGGAGATAATCTCCAATTCAAACACCAGCGATTCGTCTTTCACGTCGAGCGTAACGCCCAGACGCTTCAGGCTCTCCACCCGATGGAGCAGCACCTCGTCAACTTTGTCCTCAGGGTTCTCCAACGCCACGCCCAGCATTTTGGCCAATGCCAGAGCGCCGACCTTGTCGCCTACCTTACAGAGATAGTTAAAACCGATGCACTCCGAATCCGTGAAATCCGATAATGGTTGGAACTTTTCGCAGGGCGTTGTCATCCACCACCGATTACCAAGGAATGTTACCACATAAGGGACTGCCATGTAACTATCGTAAATGACTGCCCTGAACTCATTACCACACTTCGTTGATTTATTCCGTGTGGCTCCGCTTAATACAGACTTCTCTTGTCTGTTGATGTTATTCTTCATTTTTTTTTCTTAAATTAATTAATAATGTGGGGCCTGCCTTGGCGCCTTATTGGCAGGCTCCTCATTTCCTACAACTCTACTCGTCGTACACAAGTTTGATTCCACTACGGTGGGCACAGCTGAGTATTCTCATGTAGAGCCGTCCAAGCAGATCGTCGATATGACCGATGCCAGTCACATGGAGTCCAAGCCCCGTCCAACAATCGATCAAGTTGTCGGCGATTTCCAGAGCCATGTCTTCGTCATGGCCCCGAAGAGCATCCACCATGTCAGCACGCAGATTCTCGGGAATCCAGTCTGGCACGGTCATGTTAAACAAACTGAGGCAGAAACTGTCGGGTTCATAACCTCGGTTCAGTTCACTGTAGAAGATTTTCATCTTCCTGTCTTTACGAATCTTACCACCTTTAGCAGCTTGAAACGCTTTGGGTTTTCTATTCTTCATCGTTTTTTATTTAAAAATAAAATGTGTATTATTTGAGAGGCACGCCTCTCTACAAGTGGCGCTCAAAATAGGAGTTTTCTGATGATTTTGCAGAAAAACTCCTATTTCACAAAATCAACTCCTATTATTGTGAATACAAAACCTATGAAATGATTATAAAAAAAAGCTGCAAAAACCCCTATCCGTGAGGCATTTGCAGAAATTATATAAAAAATAACTCAGAAACTTGAGTTCCTATTTTGCGAGTGCGTTTTATTCCTATTCAAAAATACCCTTATGGCTGGTATCGCGAAGATCTCCCTCTAATTCTTCTGGATTATTGGGTGTTTTGATACCATACATCCAAGGATCTGTATCTTCCTCTATCGCTTCTTTGTCGGACTTGACTCTCGGAGGAGCTATTTTGCTGATGATAGCATCTAAGACAGAAGTGTTGCGGGGCGCGTTTTTTTCGCTATATTTGTAAAAGTCCTTTTCCGTAAACTCTATTGGCTCAGATGTCTTTACCTTTTTACCCGTCCTCTCGTCAAGCACTTTTCGAGATTTGCCATTCATAAATCGAGAACAGACAATCTGCCAAATACCAGGTCCCTTTTTGCTCTTATCAAGAAGTCGCACTTCATTCCCCTCTTCTTTAATTTCCACATAATAATTATAGAGCGTATAGATGAGGTACCATAGTTCGTTCGTATTACTTGTCCATACAATGCGTACATCCGTTTCCCCTCCAGAGAAAACTTGGTTGAACAGATACTTATTTATAGCAGTGTTTTTTATACTTTCATCTTTTGTTATATTTTCGTCAAATTGGAATTCCTCATCTACCTCATTATACTTCTGTAGGTCGCCGTCAATAAACCTTTTTCCCTTATCGTCTCTTTTACTAAGCATCACGTAGAATTTTTCTAATATCTTGTTCAACAAGCGATCATTCACATTCAAATGGAATGAATATCTTGAATAGTCAGACACAGGCGTCTTGTCCTTTTTACTTCCTTTGGAGGAAATTCTTTTGTGCACTACTTTCATAGAAGAACGAGGTCTTCTGTCATGAGCAACATCATCTATATCTTCAGACAAATAAGAATCGGATGAGGCATAATCATCCAGCCACATTTCCAAATCGTCAGCATATTGTGAAAGGCTTGTAATTACATTATCCTCTTCTTGTTTTACAATACTAACATGCATACCAATTTCAGCAAGCAGAGCATCTTTGATTAAATCACTGTAATAACTATCGGGATGCCTTGACATAACAACAGCGACCGTATAAAAGACAGAGCAAACCGCTGTCTCGTATTCCTTGTCGTCAACGTCACCTTGATGCACTAAAGGCCATAACTTGTAGCGAATAATAAGTTCCTGCCACAAGCAATGAATATAATCCAGCTTATCCGACCCTTCCTCCAGAATATCATCAATTACCTCTACAGACTCCACAAACACCTCTGTTGGTGAGAACATCAGATAGCGCATCCTTGCTTGAAAGTTTTGGAAAGCTGTCTGGCATGCGCTAAGCAGTGGATGGTCATGATACCATTTCCTTACCTTTTCTTGCTGGTTTTGATCTAATCGGTTGCTCATGATAATCACAATCTTTTTCTTTTTTTAGCATTTCGTCAAGCCAATGGAATAATTCAAATTCAAAAAAGCTGTGCTTCTGACCATCACGAAAATCTGACAGAATCTTTTCTGCCATATCATCGTCATGAAGCATTAACTCGTCGCATGTATACTTTGATTTGTCGTTGAACTCAACTTTAAGACGATAACCATTGGTAGCAACAAGACTAACCATCTGTTTTATGTCTTTCAGCTTTCTTTTTATCAATTCTTTTTTCTTTGGAGCGTCTACCTGAAGTTTCGCTTTTGCACCGCCAAGTTCTGACAACATGTTCATAAGTTGACGAAGGTGTCCCGTAGTTTCAACAGCTGTTTCGATGGGAGTCTCAAACTCAGGATTGGTAAACTCAAAATAGATGTGTTTGACAATAGCCCCGTCATCTTTTCTTCTTTGCTTCAAGAACTTGAAAAATTCAGTAGGAAGATATTTATACCGGATTTCAATCTCTAAACCCGTTCCCTGGTCTTTTAATATTCTGTTCATATTATCTTCCAAAAGTTTTGCAACGGTATCGGGGTCTGACCAAGCATCTGTCTTCATCTGTATAGCCAATTGTCCAATACCGGGACGATTGTCAATTATGATATAAGAATACGGAAAAGTATCTTTTAATATTTTAGCTCCACTCAACTCCCATATATTGACAGTCCCAGGATTGTGCAATTTGAGCAGTGTTACGTAGTTTTCGTTTCTTAAAATGCTATTTGGCAACACTTTGTCACCAGTTTCAGGCTCCTTTCCAATTGGCATGCGCTTGTCATCCTTGAAGACACCCATCAATATTTTTTCGAAAGTTTCTTGGGCTTTTGATAGATCTGTTGTTTCTGCTACGACAGACTGAGTCCAATCCGTTTCTTTGGTATGACTGGACACCAAAACAAATTTGTATAATCGGTATTTATCCATAGGCATAATAAATTATAGAAAAAACACGCCACAAAGTTACAACTTTTTTCTCAATATATGCACATTTTTTCCATAAAAGTAGATAAGTAGGAAAGTAGGTAAGTGGACATTAAGGGTTTCAGAGGGAGAAGAGAGATAGTATAATACGAATAAATATTCATAATAATAAATAAATATAAATAATAACTTCTACTTATAATGTCTCTCTGCTGCCTCCAAACTGGTTAATGTCCACCTTCCTACTTTCCGCACTTCCTACTACGAAATACGGTGGGATATATAGAATCAATTGAACTCGTAATAAAGCGATTTTTGAAATTTATTTACATTACAAACAGACTTTAGATTGCCTAAAAATCAGGGCTAAGTAAACCTGGAGTTTACATAGACTAAACTGGGACTTTACTTAGCCTAAAGTCCCACTTTACCCTATCTAAACTCCAAGTCCCCGTTTTAGGGCGTTTTGGAGCGGTTTGTTGGAAATAATTGACGCGCGATAATTCTTTACATTTTCTTGATATAAATATACTTCGGGTAACGGCCTAAGACGGTGAGAGTGACTGGACATATCCAAATTTCACGCGTAAAACCGGTGAGACCATTCACCTGATAGGTGGCTCCAGCAAAGAGACCTGAGTCCAATTGTTCGCACTCGAAATAACCATTTAGATTTGTGAGATGTTTCTTGCGGGGGCGTACAAGTACACGCACACGGTTGTCTTTCTTGGTATCCAGAAAAGTCAGCAGATGGTTAGAGCCACCTACCATTGAAAGGTTGGATCGGTCGCCTGGCCAAGGCATATCGATATACCATACATTGTCGTCATAGACGAACTGGAGATCATACTCTCTATGACGGAAACCAAATATGCCTTTTGCATAAACTCCTGCGAGTTTAGCGTACGTTGTGATTGTATTAAACATTAGATCAAGATTTAAAACGTGCTTCAGGGTGTTTCCCATTTGCGGTTGCAAAGTTACAACATTTTTATGGTTATTGAAAAGATTCTTGCCTTTTTCTTGTTCGTTTCGGAAATAATTCTTAACTTTGCCCTCGGTTCGGGGAGAAATCCGGACTAATAACGCATTCGCTATTATTTCGCGTTCAGCCAAAAGCCTCGGAAACTTCTTGGAAATAAAACGCAACGAGATAATACGTGACGAGGTGTCGTAATGGGCATCTTGCGCAGTCTTATAAATACGAATGCACTTACACTTAGGTGTGGTGCATACTTGTAAGACTGCCGAGGTTTCCATCCGAGGCTGCCTCGAAGCTGAACGCAAAAGGTGCATCACACTTTCTGCGTCTTGGCGTGATTGATAGTTGAGTGCATAGTAAAACTACCAATCAAAACAAATGGCAAATAAAAATCTAAACGCTGCCAAGGAAGCAAAGAAAGATGAGTTCTACACGCAGTTGGAGGACATCAATAATGAGTTGCGGCATTATCGTGAGCACTTTCGAGGAAAGACTGTGCTTTGCAACTGCGATGATCCTCGCGTGAGCAACTTCTTCACCTATTTTGCCTATAACTTTGAGTTCCTGGGATTGAAGCGACTCATCACTACATGTTACAAGAACCAAAATGCAGATCTATTCAGCCAGCATACGTCTGAAAAGGCTGTCTATCTGATATACGAAGGTGACAAGAACGGCAATAATATCCCTGACCCAGAGGAAATTGGCATCCATCAGCTAAAAGGTGATGGTGATTTTCGGAGCCAGGAATGTATCGAATTGTTGAAACAGGCAGACATCGTTGTTACGAATCCACCCTTCTCGCTGTTCCGTGAATATGTTGCGCAATTGATGGAATATGATAAGAAGTTTTTAATTATAGGAAATGTCAATGCCAATACGACAAAAGAAATATTCCCATTGATAAAGGACAACAGAATGTGGATGGGTGCCAGTATTCATAGCGGTGACAGGAAATTTTGGGTTCCAGATGATTATGAATTAAATGCGGCCGGCTGTGGTATTGATGAAACAGGCAGGAAATTTATTAGAGTAAAAGGTGTTCGATGGTTTACAAATCTTGATTATAAAGAACGTCATGAAAACTTGATCTTATACAAAAAATATTCTTCAGAGTTTTATCCGAAGTATGACAACTTTGATGCTATAGAGGTAGGAAAGACAGAGGAAATACCTTGTGATTATGATGGTGTGATGGGTGTCCCTGTAACATTTCTTGATAAATACAACCCTGATCAATTTAAAATACTTGGTATCACCAAAACATGGTTCGGTATGGCCTGTAAGATATACGGAGAGCAAATCCAAGTTGATAAGAATGGTAAAGAAAGCCGTGTAACAAAACTAAATGATGGTGCCGTACTTGAAGTTTCAACCCCTCCAGACGGTAAGACATATTACAAGGTTGACGGCAAGAATTATATACAAACATACCCAAGAATTCTCATAAGAAAGAAATAATATGGAAATCAAACTACAATCAATCCGAGTTCGTGACCTTGTGGCAGGTTATGAGAATGATGCCGATAAAGGTGTGTGGGGCTATGGTGGAAGGCTCGACATCAGGCCTCCATATCAGCGAGAATTCCGTTATGACCTGAAACAAAAGCAGGCTGTTGTCAATACGATTCTGAAGGGCTTCCCACTCAACATCATGTATTGGAGTGTAGTGGGCGATGACAAGTATGAGATGATAGACGGCCAGCAGCGCACACTCAGCATTTGTGAATATCGCTACCATGATTTCAATATCGTTGATCCGGAGCGTGGCACACTTTACTTCGGGTCTCTGACAGATGAAGAAAAGGAACATTTCTTAGACTATCAACTATCTGTCTATTTGTGCACAGGTACAGACAAAGAAAAGCTCGACTGGTTCCGTGTCATCAATATTGCTGGCGAGCGCTTGCTCGACCAAGAGCTGCTGAATGCCATCTATGTTGGCCCATTCGTAACGGATGCCCGCCGTCACTTCTCAAAAGACGGTTGCCCTGCCTATAAGATGGCAGCAGACTTGCTTAATGGTATCGCCCGGGAACAGGCTTATTTGCATACCGTCTTTCAATGGGCAGCACGTCGGGAGGGTATTAAGGAAGTGAGTGAATACATGTCTAAACACCAACATGATGCCAATGCCAACCAGCTTTGGGCCTACTTCTCAGCCATTGTGACCTGGGTACGTTCCACCTTTATTAATTACCGCAAGGAAATGAAGGGATTGGATTGGGGATTGCTGTATGACACCTACCACGAACAGATTTACGATACAAACGAACTGGAAAAGCGCATCCACGATCTGATGGAAGATGACGAAATCATGAAGAAGAGTGGCATCTATAGTTATGTGCTGAGTGGCGACCTGCGTGACCTCTCTTTCCGTACCTTCGACAAGAAACAGAAGCGAGAAGCCTACGAACGCCAGCAAGGCATTTGCGCCCATTGCGGCAAACACTTTGAACTTGAAGAAATGGAGGCCGACCACATCACGCCCTGGGTAGAGGGTGGCGTAACAACAGCTGAGAACTGCCAGTTGCTCTGCCGTGAGTGTAATAGAAGAAAGGGATCAAAATAAAATTCATATATCATTAAAAATAAGAATTATGAGGAAGATACTATTTATTATGTTACTCATCTGCTCGACAAGCGTTTCAGCCCAAGACGTTATTGTGAAGAAAGATGGAAGTACGATTATTTCTAAAGTGCTTGAGGTAAATATCGCAGATATTAAATATAAAAAGTACTCTAATCAGAATGGACCGACCTATACAATCAGCAAGTCGGAGGTAATGGCTATCAATTATGAAAATGGAGAGAAAGATGTGTTTACTACGCAATCTCAGGAAACATTATCTTCTGATGCATTGGCAAATCAAACACCTCGATTGATAAGAAGAAATAAAGCGAAAAATAACTCTGATATAATTGACAGTTATAATGCCGTAATCAAGCAGACAGAACAGTCGTTGAAGAAAGATGCCTCTTATATTACCGCTTTTCTGGGTGTAAATACTTCCTCTGTTCTTTCAAATGAGGATTTAGAAGTGTCTTTTAATAATATTTATTGGGATAGTAGTTTTGAGATTATTCTCGAGAATAAATCAGACAGGGTTATTTATATAGACAAGGGGAATTGCTTTAGGGTTGTCAATAAAGAACCTTATTGTTATTATAACGGAACTGAGCAAACTACGACAGGTAGCAGTAGTGGAGGTGGGGTTTCATTAGGTATAGGCTCCGTTGCCAGTGTTATGGGCATTGGAGGTGTAGTAGGTCAGTTGGCAAGTGGATTAAGAGTTGGCAGTGGATCTACTAGATTTTCATCAACGACTTTTGTGTCACAACGAGTTATAGCTATACCTCCACATTCCCAAAAAAGTCTATGTGAGAACAAGATATTAAAAATAAGTAGTTCTTGCTACAGAGTGATAGATCCTCTCGAGGAATTCAAAATACATGAAACAGGAAGTGATGGAGCACGTAAATATGGTGGTTGGGAGAAATCTGCTACACAGTTTGGATTAAATAAAGGGGATGTAAAAATAGGACAGGTACTAACTTATACTGAGGACAACTCTCCTTACCAAAGAATATATACCCTGACATATTCAAGTGACGAAAGTTTCAATACATATTCTGTTGTAAATTTTACTCTCTATTTGAGACATGTTATTGGTAAAAAATTCTGGACAGATAAAGGTATGGATAAAATTGATTATATAAAAAAAGACCGTGTAATTGAATGTAGAGACGCAAAATTTTGAATGACCTATTAGGTACACATGAAACAGATAACATAACGACTATGAAGGAAAAATCTAAATCATATCAGACATCGGCCAAGACAATGTATGCGGCCATGACGATTCTTTCTAAGAACGGAGGGAGCATGCCTATTCGGATTTTGATGCAAGAGATAGAAAAAGCCGTTGAACTTTCAGATTGGGAAAAGGAAGTTTTGGAGAATACTGGTAATATTCGATGGCAAAGTAACATGCACTTCACTTCCGTGGACTATGTGCGTGCTGGTTTCCTGATTAAGAAGAAAGGCACTTGGACTATTACACCCGAGGGTGAGGAGAATATGAAACTGGGACCTGAGAGACTGCGTGATTTGGCTTGGCAACGCTATCATGAATGGTACAGGTCGAAAGAACCTGTCAAAGTAGTTAAGCCTGCAGAGCATCAGGATGAAGAAAACGACCCTGCCAAAGAAAACATCATAGAACTGGAAACACTTGAAGAAAGGGCTGCTAACGGTATCCGTGAATACCTGAAGAGTAAGAGCCCGTATGAGTTCCAGGATATGGTGGCAGCATTGCTGAGAGCTATGGGTTATCACACACCATTCATCGCTCCAAAAGGCAAGGATGGTGGTGTTGACATCATCGCTTATGTTGATCCGCTGGGTGCTCAGACACCACGCATCAAGGTTCAGGTGAAGCATAAGCCTGAGACAGCTATCGGTGCTTCTGACATCCGTGCGCTGTTGGGTGTGCTACGTGCTGGAGATATCGCATTATTCGTAACCAGCGGCACATTCTCTGCCGATGCCAGAAGTACGAGTACCAGCTCTCGTGAATTCATCCGGCTTATAGATGGTGATGACTTCATCGACATGTGGCAGGAGTATTACGACAAGATGTCGGACGAGGATAAGAACATGCTGCCGCTGAAGCGCATCTCGTTCTTAGGGAATAACGAGTGACACAAGGTGTCGTCGTAATCTTGCAAACTTGCATCTTGCATGCAATTCATGTAATGAAAATCAGTAACTATAAGGGAACTCGGGAGGCGTACACGGCTCTTTTGGAGAAGATCGTGGATGCTTCTTTGCGCATGGGCTTGGAACTGAATCTAAGGCAGCAGTCGGCTTTGGCAATGTTGCTGGAGGGGGCTTCGTATAATGATATTGCTCAGAGTTTTAATATTTCCCGGAGCGATGCCGTCATAATGACCAATGATGCGGTGAATGAGTTGAAGCTGTTTCTGAATAGGCTGGGCAGTATCGAGAGAATACAGGAAGAGGCTGACAAGAAGATTGAGAGATACAAAACCCGGTATCGGCAACAGATACGGGATCTGCATGACGAAATAGAACGGCTCAAAGGGGATTATCAGCCCGAAGCTGATGAGCATCCTGTTTAAGGCTGGCTATATCACGCTTGGTGATGTGGCAAAGGAGGATAGAGATGTTTTGAAGGGGTTGCCTGGCATGACTAAAGACATGATGCGGGATCTCGAAAAATATATTGAACTCAGCAATAATGCTGAGTAGAAAGTGTGGGCGCAGAAAACACATGGTGTCAGGAACAGCGTGTTATTACACAATAGTCCTGACACCGTGTGTTATGACTCAGGTATTATGACTCAGATCTGTCCCCGCGGCCATTGTGATCCCGACGATGTCACGCACACGGGGACAATCCCCGTGTGAACATGTACTTTCACATTCATAACTTTATTTTCTTACAATGACTGCATTTGGATAGTTCTTTGGATTGAACTTGAAGATATCGTCACTCACGCCAAACTTGATTTTGGTCACTGTCATGGTCATCGACACGCCGCTCTGCTTGGCCTTCATCTCGCGGAAATAGTACTTGTACTTGTCAATCTTTACCACAACCTTCTTAGGGTCGTCCTTTTTGACGGGATTGGTGAATGTCAACTCGTAGTACCGCCCGCTGACCTTTACCGTAGCGGTCTTATAATCTTTATCCATATTGAAGTCGATGTCGTAGTCGCTTTCGGACTTCTTGGCTGTTTTCTTGATGGTGAGGGTGTCCTTGACTTCCTTGCCTTTCTTCTTGAGGTCGATATGCCGGTAATTCCATTCTTGTGTCCCGTCGAAGCCCTCCTCCGTCCTGACTTCCCTGCCTAATACTTTCATGACCATGGTGGCTTTCGACTTTTCGTTTTTCATGGCCACCGTTGCAGTCATACCCGTTAGTTTTATCACCATACGTGCTTCTATAGTCATCGTCATCTCCAGACCGGCGGGATTTGACATGACTTTTTCGCACTTCCGCATAATCTCTGTCACTTGCGGGTCTATCTGTGCCAGCGCATTCATTGTGCCGCAGAGTGTCAGGATAGCGACAAGCATCCAAATTTTCTTCTGTTTCATATTTGTTATTTTATGACTTTATTCAGTAGGAAAGGTGCAGCCATGACGGCGGCTACGACCGTTAATAATGCCTGTTTCATTGCCGTTAAGTATTTATTTGAGTCAATTATCCTCACTTCCCAATGTAACGATGGCCGACATGCCGGGCATGAGGTGAGGATGGGGCGTGAGCGCGGCTTCCAGATGTATCATGCCGCTCTTTTCCACCACGGGACTGACAGCAGTGATGCGGGCCTGATGGCGGTCGTCAGGATAGGATATGGGGGTTACGGTGATGACAGTGCCTTTCCCGAATCGCTGCAGTTCGTTTTCTAGTATATCGAAGCAGACTTTCAGATGGTCGGTATCCACAATGCGGAACAACGTCTCGCCAGGAACGGCCGTCGCATAGAGAACGGCATCGAGCTGGGTCACCACACCTGAGATGGGAGCCTGGATGGTGCAGTAGCTCAACTGATGTTCCATCTGGCGGAGGGCGGCTTTGGCGGTGTTATAGCCACTATTGACACGTGCCAGTTCCCTGATGGATTCAGGAGCCTGGTCGAAGGCCCCGCGCTTATAGCCCTGACCCATCAGGATGTTCTGGTACTGGTATTCGGCACGCTCCAGTTCCGCACGGCCTTTCATGATCTTATCCTCCGTGGATGTCCTGTCGAGCCTGACTACGACCTGGCCTTTGTGTACGCGCTGCCCCATCTCCACACCCAACATGGCGATCTGCTCGTTGATGCGGCTGGTGACAGCCACCTCTGAGACAGACTGGATGGTACCTTTGCATGAGAAGGGGGCCGTTGCAGGCTCCGCCTCAGCAGGGGTTGATACAGGGGCCGCAGCCGGGCTCGTCGCAGACTCGGGACTATCAGCCGGGCTCTGCTGTCCGTTGTGGCAGGCCGTCAGCACTACACCTACGGCTATCACCAATATTGTCTTCGCCAATTGTTCCATTCTATATGTCATTTTCAATTTTAACTTCGTTGACTTTTGTCACGACTCGGCCAAACAAGCAAGCTTGATGGCTCTCGCTGCTCCAAAAGTTCAATTTTCAATTTTCAATTCTCAATTCCCCCAATGAGTGTCTGCAAGTGGAAAACGGATGTCCAGTATTTCCCGAGTGCTGACAGATATTGTTTGTAAGCGTTGTCGCGGCGGCTCTGTGCCAGCGAGTAGGTATTGATGTCGCAGAGACCGTTGGCATAGTTCTCGGCATTCATGTCAAACACCTCGTCGGCCATGGCGACAGCTTCGTTGGTACGGTCTAACAACAGCCTGTAGGTGTTGACGTCGTGCAGGGTCGATGTCACGTCCTCCCTCAGCGTACGCTCTGCCTCGTCGAGTGCACTCTCCTCACGCTCCACCCATGCCTTAGCGGCTGCATGACGGTTTTTGGCCGCCCCGTGGTCCATCAGGGGCACACTGAGTGTGACAGCCCCTAAAGCATATAGCCTCTGGTCGCGGAAGGCACGGCCTAACACATTGTCAACCTGCTGCATACCTACGTTGATGTCGAGAGCAACGTTGATGCCCTTCTCCTTGTATGCCTTCTGCTCCTGATGGCGCGACTCGGTAAGGGTGGCCATCTGGTGCTGGTAGGCAGGACTGTTGGCCAGGGCCATGTCGATGGCCTGGGCGGTGGTCATGGTGATGCGCTTGGGTTCTCGTGGATACTCGAGCAGTGTCGCCGGCGACAGACTGTCGGCACAGATTCTCAGGAAGGATGCCAGTTGTGTGCGGGCCACCTCTTCCTCAGTTCGGGCCATAGCCAGTGCGTTGGCTGCGTTGACGCGCTGCAGCTCCAGTGAGCGCAGTTCTGCCACAGTCACCATCGCGATGCTGGCTTTCTCACGTGCGATGGCACAGAGCGTGTCGGCTGTCTGCAGGTTGTGCTGGTACATTTCCAACTCCCCTTGTGCGCAAACCAGTCGGAAGAAGCGCCGTGTCACCTCCTCGGCTATGCAGTTCTTGTCGTATTCGTGTTGCTGACGGGCTGCTTTCAGCCGCTGGTCTTCGACGGCTTTCTCCCAGCGGTAGGGGTTGTATCCCAAGAGCGTCTGCCGGTAGCCCACCAGGATGGGTGCAGCCATGATCTGCCTGGCTTCTGCCGACTGCGAGCTGAAATACTCGCTCCAGACAGCCTGTGAGCCGATATAGGCCTCACCACCCCATCTGAGCATCTTCTGTGTGAGTCTGACGCTGGCTGCCGCCGACAGATTGTCGTAGTTGCGCAGATAGACGTAATCGCGGGAGAGGTCGCTGATCAGACGTGAGTAGTTGGGTGCCACACGGAGGTCGAGTTGCGGCTTCCGCAAGGCGGTGAACTCATCGTAATGCAGCAGGTAATAGTCGTACTCGTGCTGGCTCTGGAAGGCGATGATCGTACTGTCCTGAGCCTGGCGGATAGCCTGCTCAAGACTCAGTTGCGACTGAGCGTTTGCCTGGCAGATAAACGATGACAGAAGAAGACAGAAGAAGAGTCTTCTACCTCCCTTTATCTCCCAATATCTTCTTTTATCTTCTTTCATTCTTTCCAATTCCCAATGTTCAATTTATCCTTCACTTCCTCATAAGTGCCGTCAGCCGCCACATGTCCGTCGCGCAGCAAGATGACGCGGTTGCACTGCTTGATGGTGCTCAGGCGGTGGGCAATGACAACGCGCGTACATTTCAGCCTGGCCAGACTCTCGGTGACGATATGCTGACTGATATTGTCGAGTGCCGAGGTGGCCTCGTCGAGGAAGAGTATCCTGGGTTTCCTCACCAGAGCCCGCGCGATGAGGATGCGCTGCCGCTGTCCGCCCGACACACCCTTACCGTCCATGCTGATGGGTGTGTCCATACCCAACGGCAACTGCTGGATGTCCTTATCGAGTGCAGCCATACGAGCGGCCTCCCAGGCATCTGCCGCTGTCAGCAAGGGGTTGTTGAAGATGATGTTGTCGAGGATGGTGCCCTCAATGAGTTTGCCTTCCTGAAGACAGATACTGATGCAGAACTGACGGAAACTGCGCAGGTTGATCTCTCTGAGGTTATACTGGTCGTAGAAGATGGATCCTGCCTGCGGGTGCTCCAAACCGAGCATCAGCCGTATGAGCGTGCTCTTACCACAGCCCGAGGCTCCGACAAGCGCCACGTAGTCGCCGCTTTTGATGCTCAGGTTCAGACCATCGAAAAGCAAGGGCATTTTATCGGAATAGCGGAACTTCAAGCCCCGTATGTCCACGTTGCCTGAAATATGCTTCACGATGACCGCATCTTTACGGTCTTCTAATTCAGCCGACAAAATGGGCCGGCACAGCTGTATCTCGGGCTGCAGGCGTGCAAGGTCCTTGGTAATGGTCTGCAACTGGTCGACGGCCCCGCAGACGAGTAACAATACGGCGCAGTAGGCGATATAGTCTGAGAGCGACAATTGATAGTGCCAGGCTGCCCACATGGTGATAATCATCGGCAGTATCTTCAGACAGTAGTTGATGCCGGCCATATAGAAACTGGCCATAGGCTGATAACCGCCGTTGACATCTGCCGGCGCGTAGGCCATTGCCCACCGCTGGAAGGCACGGAATTCGGCTCCGCAGGTCTTGATTTTCCCTATGCCAGAGAACAGCGAGAACAATGTGCCGATGAGATGCGAACTGCTGGTATTGACATTTAACTGGACTTTCCTGACATAATAAAATTGTAGCACAATACCGGCAAACTGTATCATAATGGCCAAGATACCGAAATAAAAGAGAGGTCCGCCATAGACGAAGAACTGAATGAACATGATGCCGGAGAAGAGGAATGTCAATATGGTCGACATGAAACTGGCCGTAAGGGCGGAACTGATGCGCGACACTGACAGCACACGGTTGGAAAGGTCGCCCGGTGAAAACTTCTTGATAAACGTAGTAGGTAGCAGCAGCAGGCGCGACATCATGGCCGTCTGCAGGGCATATTCCACCTTGTCCTTGATGCGTATGACCACCAGGTTACGAGCCGTCTGCACCATCATCAATCCGACGCTCGCTCCGAAAAGCAGCGTTGCGACAGGCATGATCTGGAAGGCGTCGCCGGAGGGGATAATCTCAGAGAAGATCAGTTTACAGACATGCGGCGAGAACATGGTCAGCAGAATGACACCAATACAGGCCAAGAGACCATAGACGGCATCATAGACACTCAGCCTGTCAGTCGCATAACGGATGATTTTCTTTGCCGTCAGTTTGTGGGCAGGAAGGGGATAACAGAGCGTCAATGCCTCATGCTTCAGCAGTTCGGTATTATGCTTGATCCTGATGATCCTGCCTGTCTTCGGATGTGTGAAGGAATAGCTCGTGAAACCAGGAACGAGTAGCACGGGGGTGTCATCTTCAGCCAGGAATCCCATCATCTTGCCCGAACACCGGTTCCACCAACCGTCGGTCAGCGTTATGTTACGGAAGAAGATGTTCTTGGCGTTGAGGAACGACTCCACATCGTCAATGCTTGATGGTATCTCCTCCGTTAACTTCATCTGCTTCCACACCTTGCGGTCGACCATGGAGCGGAAGATGTCCTGCGTCCTGCTCATGGCCTGACGGTCACCGTCCAAACGACGGGCTAACTGCTCGAGAAACGGATTGTTGATCATGGCATCAGGCATATTTTAACAGGTTGCTATATAAACCGTCCATCTGTCGCAGTTCGTCGTGCGTGCCGTGCTGGGTCACGCGGCCCTGCTCAATCACGTAGATCTGGTCGCAGCGGGCGACAGTCTCCAAGCGGTGGGCTATCATGACGAGCGTCATGCCCTGGTCGTAGAGACAATCCATGACCTTGGCCTCTGTCTTGGGGTCGAGGGCCGAGGTGCCCTCGTCCACCAGCAGGATGAGCGGTTCCTTGGCCAGAGCGGTCGCTATCTCGATGCGTTGCCGCTGGCCACCGCTGAAATTCTTGCCGTTTTCAGCCACAGCACCCTGATAGGCACCCGGACGTTCCATGATCTCCTGATGGATCTGGGCATCATTGCAGGCCAGTATCATCGAATAGTCTTCAATCGACTCATCCCACATCTTGACATTGTCGGCAATGGAGCCTTCAAAGAGCGTCACATCCTGACTGACTACTGCGACGGAGTTGATAAACGTCATGCGGTTGATGTCGCGGCGGGGCTTTCCGTCGAACAACACCTCTCCCTCCCATGGTTCGTAGAGCCCTGAAATCAGACTGAGGATCGTACTTTTGCCACAGCCGGATGATCCTACGAGGGCAACGCGCTCACCGGCCTTGATCTTCAGTGAGAAGTGTTTGAGCACGGGCGGCAGATTACGGTCGTAGCCGAAGGTGACATCGCGCAACTCTATCTCGCCCGTCAGCTTGGCAATGTTGGGCAATTCTTCATCAGTAGGCAAAGACAAGTCGGTTGCCTCACAGTTACAATCGGTGACTTCCTTGATGCGTTTGATGGATGAGTTGGCCCTCATCAATACCATCATGGCGTCGATTGTCTTATTGAGCGGCCAGATGGATTCGTTGACCAGTCCCTGCGAGGCCAGGAGCATACCCGGTGTCAGTTCTCCTTGAAGAATGTACCACGCACCTATGCACAAGATGGCGGCATTGGTCAGATGCAGCACAAGGAGTGGGACGGAGGCGATGAAGATGGTGCTCGTAGATGTTTTCACCCGGGTGTTCATCGCCTGTACGTAGGCCTTGTCCCAAAGTGAGTAAAAGTACTGCTCGCCACCCATCGACTTGATGGTCTCCAGATTGCCCAGTCCTGTCATCGTCACATTCTGCAGACGTGATTCCGTCACGTCCATATCCATCGCCATCCTCTTCTGCAGATTGGAGGTCAAACGTATCACATAGAGCAATAGCAGGATGGATACAATCACTAACAGACCTAATTTCCAGTTGAAAAGCATGATCAGGGTGCAACTGATGACAGGTATGAGGAATGCAATTACCGACGGCAGGGTAAATTCAAGCATTCTGATGGTCTTGGGGATACCTGTATAGCGCGCCACCAGTTCGCCTGGGGAAAAGCGAGTCAACAACTCCATCGGCAATCGGAGCACACTCCAAATATAATTCGATGACACGGTAATGCCTAATTTCGCACTGTTTCTCTTACGTTGTATCGAAAGCAATATCCATGCCGCCAACTCAAGTACAAACAGCAGGATATACAGGACTATCAGCGGCGTGAACCATTCGGGGTTCTTATGCGTGATGATATTATCGGTATATACCTGTTGGAACAACGGCGGTAATAAGGCGATGGCGTTACCGATGGCATAGGTCACCATGCCACTAACCACAAACATCAGGTTGCCCTTCAGGAAATACCTAAGAGCAGCCTGCACCGACAACCCCGGTCTTCGTTTTAATTCTTTACTCCTTCTCTCCTTCACTCAACCTTCAGCTTTAGGTTACGGAACCGTGTCCGTGCCGATTCAAACAGATACTCGAACATGCTGCGGCGCTTGGTCTCGGTAAGCACCGAACAGTAGGTGCCGATGCCCATGCTCACGTCGGCAGGTTCGCCGAACGACCAGTCATAGCTTGTGGAATCCTCCGGCGAGCACAACAGGTCGATGCGCACCTCATAGACCACGTCACCCTGTTGCAACAGCCGCTTGGCCAAGATGTCCGACTTCAGCGTCTGACGCACTTCGTCGGCATCGGCAGGATAGCGGACCACCTGAGTGATGCGTCCACGCACATAGCCTATCTCGTCGCGCTTCTCGTCGGCGGGCCACACTTGGGCCTCCATGCCTATGCGCAGGTCACGCTGCGCTTCATTGTCGGCATAGGCTATCAGCTGGGTTCTCCCTGTCTCCTTACTCCTTCCCTCCTTAACAACCGACACAATGGGATCGAAGGCCTCGAAGGATTCGTTATCCGTCTTGGTGCTAATCACCAGACCGTTCAGCGTGCTTGTCAGAAAACTGTGGCTCTCACCGATAGACACCAGTGCCACCGTCTGCCCCTGTCGTACGCTGTCACCATTATGTACCAGCATGGTGCGCACGATACCTTTATTTGGTAGCGTTATGTCGGTAGTGCCCTGTACGGGGAACACCACACCCGAATAATAGGCCTTGTCGCTCACATTCCCCAGGAAGCCCCACACAATAAAGGCTCCAAATAGAATGATGATGGCAGCAGCCAGCAAATAAGTAGGGACGGCTGTCACTCGCAGATGATCGGAAATCTGATCCGGCGACCGTAATGTATCCATAGTCGTTTCAGCGTTTAGGGCGCAACCGATTGCGCCCTGAATACTTATATTTCTTTATTGTTTCTTACTCCGATAGAACTTTTCCAGTATTCGGTAGGCATTCTCCCTATCCGGGGAGCCGACCTCGGCTGATTCAACATCGATCTTCATGACAGGTGCGGCATCGAGGTTGTCCTTGGTAATGGCTGTCCACTGAGGCAGACCCTCGCCGTTGGGATTTCCTGTCTTACAGAAGTTGGCATAGTAGGAAAGGAATAGCTTGGAGATAGCGTAGTCCTCATCCTGCCAGTCGTAATACTCGTTGGTATCGAGGGTTCCCATGGCGTACTCAATGTCAGCAGAGTGGACGGCACCAGGGGCGATGGCGGGCTGCTGGGCAGCGGCCTTCTTCTCTTCGGCTGTCTTCTCACGTACACCACCAGCCAAGGCTCCCACCTTGTCGCCCATCTTCGAGGACACCTGAGGACGCGGATGCATGTAGTGGTAACGGTAGACGGGCTGCGAAGAGGTCTTCACGTGGTAGTCGCAGACCTTCCATGTGGGGAAGCCGGTGAAGAGATCGGAGGCAAGGTCGAGACCCTTTTGACTTAGGACATCCTCGTCGCTCTCAAGTCCGTAGGCTGCGAAGATCTCATCGGTCATGTCACCGAACTGTGCCTTCATAGCGTTCTTGTAGTTTTGGAGCGTGGGGGCCTGACCCTGCAACGACTGTGCAGGATGGCCTTCGAGCGAGTTCCAGCCAGCGAGCAACGGCACCTGAGCCTGCTCACCCTTCTCGAACACGGCATCGGCACTCTCGGACATGAAGTAGCCGTCGAGGACGACAGTGGACATGCCCCTAGGAGGCAAGATCTTCTGGAGAGAGTCGGCGTTCATGGTGATGGCGTCAGCAAGGCTTGCTATGCCAGCCGACTTGAGGAGTGCGACACCAGCGGAGTCGGCATCGGCCTGCGTAGCCGGCTCATAGGGCAGCACCTCAGCACCAGAGGACAGCAAGGCACCCGCAATGAGGTTCTTGGAGAGCGGCGAGCACATGAGCAGGGAGACGGAGAAGGAACCAGCCGACTCACCTACGATATTGATGCGCTCAGGATCACCACCGAATGCAGCGATGTTCTCCTTCACCCACTTGATGGCAGCCACCTGGTCAAGGAAACCATAGTTGCCGCTTCCCTTGTAGTCGGAGGCAGCCGTCAGCTCCGGATGGGCAAAAAAGCCGAATACACCCTCACGATAGTTGGCCGTCACACCAATGACGCCCTCCTTGGCGATGGAGGATCCGTCGTAGCGTGGTTCACTACCAGAGCCGGCCATCAGGCCGCCACCATTGAAATAGATGAGTACGGGCAGGGCGTCGGCCGTGGTAGAGGCCGTCGTCCAGATGTTGAGATAGAGACAGTCCTCGCTGCGGCCGGAACCACGGAAGTTCATGTCACCGAAGATATTGGGCTGCATGGGGTCGTCACCGAAGGCCTTGGCCTCGCGTATGCCCTCCCATGGCAGGACAGGCTGAGGAGCCTTCCAACGGAGGTCGCCCACAGGAGCCTGTGCGAAGGGAACACCGAGGAACTTCTTCACGCCATCTTCTTCGAAGCCCTGAAGAACACCATACTTGGTTTGTACCTGAAGAGTCACATCTTCAACTTTCTGCTGAGTGCAGGCACTGAGGATTGCAAGACCGGCAACGGCCAACATCACAATTGTTCTGAAATTTCTAGTCATAATCATATAGGTTGGTTTTGTGAATGAATGTCTATGGATTAAAAGTTCCACTTCAGGGCGATGGTAGGATTCACGAAGAACGTCTGATCATCGTAGGTGTTGTAGATGAAGTTGTTGCTGAATTCGACCTCGGTGCCGATAGAAAGATGATCATTGGCATTATACCACAGCTGGGGTTCGGAGAGGATCACGAGCTTGCCGTCGCCATTGGCATCCTCGCCACGCCAGAAGTCGATGAAGCCTGAGAAGGTGATCTTCTTGTTAGCAGAGGTGGTACCCCAGACACCCGTCAGCTGAGCGCTGTTGTAGGCATGATTGTGGTCTCCACTCTTGAAGAAACGCTTGTACAGGAGCTGTACACTCCAGGTGGTGGAGAAATCGGCGTTATGGCCGTTATAGGCCAGACCTGCGAGTGCTGCCTGCTGATAGCTGCCAGAGCGAGAGCCCAAACCACCGTCGTACTCAACATGGACGGCATAAGGAGACTGACTGGCGAGGTTGAACTCACGCGATATCTCCGTATAGGCTCCCATGGTCTCCTTACGGCTGAAGTCGAAATCGACAAAGTAGTACCATGAACCCCACTTGTCTGCCTTGAACTGTTCAAGCGTGAGTGTTACCTTCTGACGTCCAGCCTCCTGGTCGGGATAGATATTACGGCCGAAGTCGTAATGCAACTGAATGTTCTGTGAGTTTGCTGTGAGGGCTGCTACAGCCATCAGGGAAATAAAAAAAAGTCTTTTCATTTGGGTTGTTTATTTAATAATGTGTACATAATCTTTGCTGCATTGTCGGGGGCTTTCTCATCGCCCAGACGACGGCGCACCTCCTGATAGCCCTCGAGCATCGCCTCGCGATCGGGACCGTCGAGGATCTTATGGAGTTCGTGTCGGATATTCTTTACGGAGAACGTGTCGGCCACGAGTTCCGAGACCACCTCACGATCGGCTATGAGGTTGACCAACGAAACGTATTTCACCTTGATAAAGCGGCGGCGCAGGAAACCTGTGAGCCAAGGCATCGGGAACTTGTAGCAAACCACCTGAGGAACGCCAAAGAGGGCTGTCTCAAGGGTGGCTGTTCCACTGGTGACCAGGGCGGCATAAGCCTCAGAGAGAAGAGCATAGGTCTGATTGTAGACAATCTCAGCACCTGTACCCTCTATAAAGGACTCATAAAAGGCAGGCTCAATGCCTGGTGCTCCAGCCACCACGATGCGGTAGTCCTTGCGGTAGTCGCTCACCGCCTCAAGCATCGCAGGCAGGTTGTCCTTGATCTCCTGCTTCCTCGACCCGGCCAACAGCGCGATAATCCTAGGAATCGTTTTCTCTTTGGTATGACTCTCTTCCTGAGCAAGGAACTTACGGACCTCGTCTGCCGTGGGGTTGCCGACGTAGTGGATGGGATAGTGGTGTTTCTGCTCGAAGAACTCCACCTCGAAAGGCAGGATAGAAAAGAGCTCGTCGACATCGCGCTTGATGTTTTTAATGCGATACTCCTTCCACGCCCAGATCTTCGGAGATATATAATAATAGACCGGGATATTTGTCTGAGATTTTACATATTTTGCAATATCAAGATTAAAGCCGGGATAGTCCACGAGAATCACACAGTCTGGCTGCCACTCCTGGATATCTGCCTTGCACATACGCATATTCCGCAATATGGTGGGCAGGTGCAATAACACTGGGATAAAGCCCATATAAGCCAACTCCTTATAGTGGCGCACACGAGTGCCACCAACATCCGTCATCAAGTCGCCTCCGAAGAATCGGAAGTCGGCCTCATCGTCAATGTTTTTCAGCGACTGCATCAGATGTGAGGCGTGGAGGTCGCCAGAGGCCTCGCCAGCTATGAGGTAGTATTTCATTCTATTTGTTGATCGTTTATAGATGTTTTTCTTCGAACCACTCAGAGAGCTGAGACATGGCGGAGTAGGCTGTAACGTCAATCTGGGTAGGAGTGATGGCCACATAGCCATGGGTCAGGGCCCAATTGTCGGTATCATCGGCCTCGGGCTCGTCGTTAGTATATTGACCTACCATCCACCAGTAGTCATAGCCACGGGGATGATGGCAACGCACCACCTCACTGCCCCATGTACCCTTAGCCATGCGGCAGACACGGACGCCTTTATAAGGACTAGTCGTACTAGTTTGGCTAGTTTGACTAGTTTTTATCAAGGGGAAATTCACATTCAGGCAAACGCCGATGGGCAGGCCTTCTCTGAGCACCTTCTCCGTGATGGTGCGGATGAGCGGACGAAGCGGCGAGAAGTCGGCATCTTCGCAATGGTCGCAGAGAGAAAAGGCCACCGAGGGGATATATTTCATGCAGCCTTCGAGGGTGACTCCCATCGTACCGCTGTAGTGAGTATTGACAGAAGCGTTGTCGCCGTGGTTGATGCCACCTATCACCATGTCGGGCTTACGGTCGACAATCTCTGCCAGAGCTATCTTGACACAGTCGACGGGTGTTCCGTTGCACGACCATATCTCCACACCAGGGCGACGCTCTCTCAGTTGCAGGCGAAGGGGAGTGGTGGCCGAGAAGGCACAAGAGAAACCGCTACGGGCATCGTCAGGGGCACAGACCACGATATCACCATAGTCAGCCAGCATCTCTACCAGCGTCCGAATACCCTTTGCCTGATAGCCGTCATCGTTGGAAATAAGCAATAAAGGTCGTTTAATTTCCATAAAATATCAATGTTTTGACTGCAAAGTTACAAATAATTCCTAATTCCTAATCCCTAATTCCTAATAATTTTGTAACTTTGTGGCCAAATTTCTCATAATTTCAAGATTTAAGAAGAACAAGATGGGTAAAATTATTGCATTAGCAAACCAAAAGGGTGGCGTAGGAAAAACAACCACCACCATAAATCTGGCAGCTTCGCTCGCAACACTTGAAAAGACGGTGTTGGTGGTGGATGCTGATCCGCAGGCCAATGCCTCCAGCGGTCTTGGCGTTGACATCACGAAAGTGGAATGTTCGATATACGAGTGCATCATCAACAATACTGATGTTCATGAAGCCATCTATACCACCGACATCGACGGTCTGGACATCATACCAAGCCACATCGACCTGGTAGGTGCAGAGATCGAGATGCTGAACCTGGAAAGCAGGGAGAGGATTCTGAAGAAGTTGCTTGCACCAGTGGAAAAAGAGTACGACTATATCCTTATTGATTGCTCTCCTTCGTTGGGACTGATCACGGTGAACGCCCTGACGGCAGCCAACTCAGTGATTATTCCCGTGCAATGTGAATATTTCGCACTGGAAGGTATCAGCAAACTGCTCAACACGATCAAGATCATCAAGAACAAGCTGAATCCCCAGCTGGAGATCGAGGGCTTCCTGCTGACAATGTACGACAGCCGTTTGCGCCTGGCCAACCAGATCTACGACGAGGTGAAGCGCCACTTCCAGGAGCTGGTATTCAAGACCGTCATCCAGCGTAACGTGAAACTCTCGGAAAGTCCGAGCCACGGTCTGCCCGTGATCCTCTATGATGCCGACTCCACTGGAGCTAAGAACCATTTGGCTCTCGCCCGTGAAATCATCCACAAAAACCAATAAGCCATGGCTGTTAAGAAGAAATACGACCGTAATGTGCTGGGCCGGGGACTGGATAGCATCGGCACAGGCAAGGGGCGCGGCCTTGATGCGCTGATAGACACCAGCGATGTGATGGCTCAAGGCTCCTCAAACTTGAATGAGATTGCCATCAATATGATCTCCCCCAACCCGAACCAGCCAAGAACAGACTTTGATGAGACTGCACTTCAGGAACTGGCCGCCAGTATCAAGGAGATAGGCATCATCACGCCCGTCACCCTCAGACAGACCGGAGAGCATGAATACCAGATCATTGCCGGTGAACGACGCTGGAGGGCAGCATCTCTCGCAGGGCTCACATCCATACCCGCCTATATCCGTACTGCTGAGGACGAGAAGGTGATGGAGATGGCACTGGTGGAAAATATCCAGCGTGAAGACCTGAACCCCATAGAGATTGCACTGGCCTACCAACATCTGTCAGAGGCTACGGGTCTGACACAGGAGAAGATCTCTGCCCGCGTGGGCAAGAGCCGTACGTCGATTACCAACTATATGCGACTGCTCAAACTCCCCGCACAGATACAGATGGCCCTGAAGAACAAAGAGATTGACATGGGACACGCCCGTGCCCTGCTGGCCATAGACAGTCCGTCGACACAACTTAAGTTGTTCAAGGAGATCCAGCGCAACGGCTATTCTGTACGTAAGGTAGAGGAAATCGTGCAGCAGTTGAAGAACGGTGAGACCATCCAAGCTGTCAAGAAGTCTGTGCCCAGCAGCCAACTGCCACTGGAGTACAGCATCCTGCGCGACCGCCTGTCGGAGCTCTTCAAGGTAAAGGTGCAGATGAGCTGCTCCCCCCAGGGCAAAGGCAAGATCAGTATACCGTTCACCAATGAGGAAGAACTGGAATATGTGATGAGCATCCTCGACAAGATGAAGAATTAAGAGGCTTTTGGATACGACGACACGACATATCACCACATACCTGCGGTTCATCATCGCCACACTCCTGTTGCTGGCAGGAAGCCAGAAGGCAATGACGCAGGACATAATAGGTACCGACAGCCTGTCAGATATCAAAGGCGCTGAGGTGTCGGTGGTCGTTGACACGACTCTCCAGCAGAAGGAGCTGATCGACAAATGGTCGACATGGCGTCCAAATCCGAAACGCGCCCTGTGGCTGGCACTCGTCATCCCCGGTGGGGGACAGATATACAATAGGAAATACTGGAAACTGCCCATCGTATATGGAGGATTCATCGGCTGCCTGTATGCCATGAACTGGAACAACACCATGTACAAGGACTACTCGCAGGCATTCATCGACCTGTCGGACAACGACCCGGGCACGCAGAGCTATAACCAGTTTCTGCATCTGGGCGTACAGATTACTCCCGCGAATGAGGATCGCTATAAAGATATCTTCAAGAAGCGAAGAGACAAGTTCAGACGTTGGCGCGACCTGAGTTTCTTCGTATTGGTGGGCGTATATGCGCTGTCGGTCATCGATGCATACGTTGACGCGGAATTGTCGGAATTCGACATCTCCGATGACTTGAGTCTGAGAATTGAGCCTACGATCATGAACAACCGTTCGTCGGGCAATCTGATAGACAACTCCTCAATAGGACTGCAATGCAGTTTAAACTTTTGAGATTTGAACATTGATAATTGAACACTGAAATTAAAGAGATATAAGAATGAAGAAGAAACTGATGATCATCCTCGCCGTCGCCTTCCTGGCAGGTAATACCGGCATATATGCACAAGTAGTGAAAACCGACGTACCTACAGAAATAGAAGAAGAGGATGAGGACTTCGACGATGAGGACGAGGACCTCGAGGACGAAGACAGTCAGGAGGTTCTCGGCGAAGACGAGTTTGCCGTCACTGATGAGGAAGGCAACGAGGAACTCATTGAATTCCCCGAGGCCATGACCTATGACCTCGACAGCCTGCTGAACCTTTACATGTCGAAGACCTATCTCGGTACGCCCGGCGACTGCGAGATGAAGAACGAGAACCCCACCTATCCCCGTGAGGTGTATATCGAACGTCTTAGCCGCATCCCCTCGGTGATGGAACTCGCATATAACGACATTGTGCAACGGTTCATCGACAGATACAGCGGACGACTGCGCTATTCCGTCAGTTACCTCCTGGGAGCAGCAAACTTCTACATCCCCATCTTTGAAGAGGCGCTGGAAACATATCAGTTACCACTAGAGTTGAAATACCTACCTATCATCGAGTCGGCCCTGAACCCGAAGGCCGTGTCAAGAGCCGGTGCCGCAGGCCTCTGGCAGTTCATGCCCGGCACAGGAAAACAATACGGGCTGGAATTGAACTCACTCGTGGACGAACGCAGGGACCCCGTGAAATCATCGTATGCTGCAGCACGCTATCTGCGCGACCTGTACAAGATCTTCGGCGACTGGAATCTGGTGATTGCCGCCTATAACTGTGGTCCTGAGAACATCAACAAGGCCATCCGCCGCTATCGTGCCGCCAAGGGACGTACCCAGGAAGACGAGACTATTACGGCAGCAGACAAGGACTACTGGCAGATCTATCCCTACCTGCCGGCAGAGACCCGTGGCTATGTGCCCGCCTTCATCGCCGCAAACTATATCATGACATATTACTGCGAACACAATATCTGTCCGATGACCACCAATCTGCCGGCACAGACGGATACGGTCATGGTGCATCGGGACGTACATCTGGAACAGATAGCAGGAGTGATCGGCACAAACATTGACTTGCTGAAATCACTGAACCCCGAATACCGTCGTGACATCGTGCCTGGTAACACCAAACCCAGTCCCATACGCCTCCCGTTAGCCGACAGCGGGAAATTCATCGACAACGAAGACTCGATCTATAACTACCGGACCAGTGAATTGCTGACAAAGCGGGCTGTTGTAGATGTGAACGACGACGTGCCCACCTTCTCCCGTAGCAAGAGGTCGTATAGCCGCAGAAGCGCTCGCAACGGCAGCCGTCGTTCGGCACGTAACTCCCGTCGTGGAAGCAGGTCGTCTTCGAGAGGCTCTGTGACCATCCAAAAAGGACAGACGCTGTCGCAGATTGCCAAGCGCAACAGCACTACTGTGGAGAAACTACGCAGACTGAATGGCATCAAGGGCAACAATATCCAAGCCGGAAAGAAGTTAAGAGTCAGATAAGAGAATTTATTGAATAGGAGGGGATGATATGGATGTGGAAGAACTGAAAGTGCAGGAAGAAGCCGATGAGCAACTCATCAATGAAGCGTTCCAGAAACTGTTGGACGATTACCTCTCTTCGCGTCACCGTAAGAAAGTAGATCTCATCACCAAGGCGTTCAACTTTGCGCGCCAGGCCCATAAGGGTGTGCGAAGACTCTCGGGTGAGCCATATATCATGCATCCCATAGCCGTGGCCCAGATTGCCTGTTCAGAGATCGGACTGGGTTCGACGAGTATCTGCTCCGCACTCTTGCACGACGTGGTGGAAGATACCGACTATACGGTTGAGGACATTGAGAACATCTTCGGCTCGAAGATAGCACAGATCGTTGACGGACTGACTAAGATCAGTGGCGGTATATTCGGTGAGCAAGCCTCTGCACAGGCAGAGAACTTCAAGAAACTGCTGTTGACGATGAGCGATGACATACGCGTGATTCTCATTAAGATCTGCGACCGTCTGCACAACATGCGCACCCTCGACTCTCAGCCCGCCAGCAAACAATATAAGATTGCAGGTGAGACACTGTATATCTATGCTCCGCTGGCAAACCGTCTGGGTCTGAACAAGATCAAGTCCGAACTTGAGAACCTCAGTTTCAGATTCGAGCATCCTGATGAATTTGCCAAGATAGAGTCAAAACTTGAGTCGACACATGCCTCACGCCACGAACTATTCGACCAGTTCACGGCTCCCATTAAGGAGTCGCTGCAGAAGATGGGCATCCAGTATGAGATCAAGGAAAGAGTGAAGAGCCCCTACTCTATCTGGAACAAGATGCAGAACAAGCACGTGACGTTCGAGGAGATTTACGACATCCTCGCCGTACGCATCATCTTCACGCCAAAGGTGAGGGAGGAGGAAGTAAACGAGTGCTTCAACATCTATGTGGCCATTTCGAAGATCTACAAATCCCACCCTGACCGTCTGCGCGACTGGCTCTCCCATCCGAAGGCCAATGGCTATCAAGCACTGCACGTCACACTGATGTCAAAACAAGGTCGGTGGATAGAGGTTCAGATCCGTTCCGACCGTATGGACGAGGTTGCAGAACAGGGATTCGCTGCCCACTGGAAATACAAGGACGGCGTGGAAGAGGAATACACAGAGGATGAGAATGAACTGAACGACTGGCTGCACACCATCAAGGAGATTCTCGACGATCCGCAGCCAGACGCCATGGATTTCCTCGACACCATCAAACTGAACCTCTTTGCCAGTGAGATATTCGTATTCACACCAAAAGGCGAGATCCGTACACTGCCAGCCGACTGTACAGCCCTCGACTTCGCTTTCTCCATACACACCTTCCTCGGGAGCCACTGTATAGGAGCGAAGGTGAACCACAAGTTGGTGCCGCTGAGTCATAAGCTGCAGAGCGGTGACCAGGTTGAGATACTTACTTCAAAGTCACAACACGTCAGTCCCTCTTGGATCAACTTCGTGTCTACGGCAAAAGCCAAGGGAAAGATCCAAGCTATACTCAGACGGGACAACCGTGAGGTACAGCGTAGGGGAGAAGAAGCCCTCAATGCCTTCCTTGAGAAAAACAATCTGGAGCCCAGCCTTGCTCTGGCAGACCGTCTGGCAGAATTCCACGACTACGCTAAGCGCAGTGAGTTCTATCAGGCTATTGGAGAGAAAATCGTCATACTTGGAGAGAAAGACCTGGACGAACTAAACGGGAAGAACAAAAATGCCGAGAAAAGCGGCTGGCGCAAGTATGTACCCTTTATCGGAAAGAAGAAAGAGGAAGAATCGCCCAAACAGGAACTGTTCATCGTGCCAGAGAAGTTCAACCGTAAGAAGCCTATCTATATCAACGAGGAGAACATCAAACAATATAAGTTTGCCAGCTGCTGTCATCCTATTCCTGGTGATGACGCCCTGGGCTATATCAACAACAAGAACCAGATAGAGATCCACAAGCGCAACTGTCCTGTGGCCGCAAAACTCAAGACCAGTTTCGGTAACCGTATCATCGACATCAAATGGGACATGCACAAAAAACTCTATTTTGACGCATCTATACGTCTGGGAGGTATCGACCGCGTGGGAATGCTCAACGAGATCACACAGATTATCTCCTCACAGATGAACGTCAACATCCATAAGATATCCATCACCTGCGAAGACGGTGTATTCGAAGGCAACATCCAGTTGCATGTACACGACCGCGAGGACATGAAGACGATTATAAACAACCTCAAGTCCGTAGCCGATCTAAAAGAGATTTCTGAAATCCTTTAGCGGGCTACGCCCTAAATGATAAATGATAAACGATAAATCTTACAAACGCATGAAGGAAATCATTGCTAAATACAATCTAAGAATGACGATCATATGTTTATCATTCATCATTTGTCATTCATCATTTAGTGAAGCGCAAGCCGCTGGGAAGTACGATAACCCCGACACCATCGTCGTGGCACGCGATGGAACAGGTGAGTTCCGTACAGTAGACGAGGCCATTGAGGTGTGCAGGGCGTTCATGGACTATCATAAGGTTATATATATAAAGAAAGGTACATATAAGGAGAAGCTCGTCATCCCATCATGGCTACAGAACATCGAACTGTGTGGTGAGGATGCCGAGAACACCATCATCACCTACGACGACCATGCTAATATTAAAGTGCTTTTAGGTACGGCAGAACCACGCCTTCAGCCGATGGGTACCTTCCGGACCTATACCCTCAAGATTGAAGGCAACGATATCACGCTGAAGAACCTGACCATAGAAAACAACTCGGCAAGGCTCGGACAAGCCGTATCACTACATACCGAGGGCGACCGTATCAAGGTTATCAATTGTCGTATCATCGGCCATCAGGACACAATCTATACGGGTGTGGCTGGCACTCGACTCTTTTTCAAGGGCTGTTATATCTGTGGCACAACGGACTTTATCTTCGGCCCCTCAACAGCATGGTTTGAAGATTGTACCATCGAGAGCCTTTTAAACAGTTATGTCACCGCGGCCTCAACGCCAAAAGACCAACCTTACGGCTATATTTTCAACCATTGCCGTCTTATCGCTGCTGAAGGAGTGGACAAGGTCTACCTCGGACGTCCGTGGAGAGACTACGGCTATACGCTCTTCATGAACTGTGACCTGGGGCGTCATATTCGTCCTGAGGGTTGGCATCATTGGGAGAAGCAACGTGAACAGACGGCCCGCTACATAGAGTACAACAACCGCGGAGAGGGAGCTACTACGAATAATCGCGTTGTCTGGAGCCGACAACTGACAAAAAAAGAGGCAGACCAGATTACGCCTGCCTCAGTATTCTCTATTAATGACACTTGGAGCGACTACTGCAAATAGTCAAGCTGCTTCTTCAGAGACTGTAGTTCAGACCTGATATCAATCAGCGAACTGAGCACTTCTGCCGTCTTGTCAGCACCCTTACGATTGGCGTTGATCATCTTCTTGGCTGCGGAAATCCTAAAACCACGCACCTTTACAAGGTTATGAATCAGGCGTATCTGCTCAATATCCTTCTCGGCATACTGACGAACTTTTGAGGGGCCACTGGTCTTCGGCCTAAGAAATGGAAACTCCTGCTCCCAATAACGGAGCGTACTCTCATTTAAATCAAACATCTCTGCAACCTCCCGGATGGAGTAGTAGAGTTTGAGGTTTTTGTTAAGATTTAGTGCCATATTCACATTATTTTGGTGCAAAGATACAAATTATTTTGGAATAATATATAACTTTGCAACCGAAAAAATTATGAGACAGAGAAAAAGGCTAACATCAGCGTGGCTATTATTGTCGATTTTCGCTTCGATGATACTGCTCACTGGCTTGCACCACCACCAATCTACAGCCAATCTGGCAGCTGACTGCGTGGAGTGTACACACCATATCCACCACTCTGGTCATTTTACTGCTGCAACAGAGCATGTCAATGACTGTGTGCTCTGCCAGTTTCTCAGTCTTGTATATACTCCTGCTGCAACCTTACTGGTTGCCATACTTGTCTGTCTTACCACACGGGTAGTAACAAGTAACGTAAACTTCTTATGTTGTGAGGTAGGACAGTACGATTCAACTCGTGCCCCTCCGTTCATTCTGTAATACCAGGAGACTTTACACATTATATATAATTATTACAGATAAACAGAATGAAGAAAACAATATTCATCCTGTCGCTGTTGTGCATAGGTATGACCCTGACAGCGCAGGACCATCACAAACATCACAATCATATACACCCGTCGGACTCTACCGACGTATTCTTCCGTCACCTGAAACTCAACGAGCTGGTGGTAACGGGCGTCACTGGCGACACAAAACTGAAAAACTCAACGGCTCCAATCTCTATTGTCTCAGGCAAGGAACTTCGACAGACAACCTCTACAAATATCATCGACGCCATTGCCAAGCAGCCAGGTGTCTCGCAGATCACCACAAGCAGTAGTATCTCAAAGCCAATCATCCGCGGCCTCGGCTATAACCGAATCATCGTGATGAATGAAGGTGTGAGACAGGAAGGTCAGCAGTGGGGCGATGAGCACGGCATTGAGATAGATCCGCAAAACGTAAATTCCGTAGAGATCCTGAAAGGTCCTGCATCACTGATGTACGGCAGCGATGCGATGGCCGGTGTACTGATTCTACACGGGGCTCCCATACTACCTGAAGGGGAGATGAAAGCTACCATCAGCACGGAATACCAAACAAACAACGGACTCTTTGATTACTCCCTGAACTTCGCAGGCCATCAAAAGGCCTTTGTCTGGGATGGCCGTTTCACAGACAAGATGGCCCATGCTTATAAGAACAAATACGATGGTTACGTGCCAGGTTCACAGTTCAAGGAACGTGCCGCCCGTCTGATGTTTGGATTTAACGAGACATGGGGACACAGCCACATAACGGGATCCGTCTTCCACCAAACGCCAAGCATCATTGAGGGAGAGCGCGATGAGGAAACAGGAGAGTTGGAATGTACTACTGACGACGTCAAGACCTACTCCAAGGCACTTCCTTTTCAGCAGATCTGGCATTACAAGGCTGTATGGGACAACTCTTTCAACCTTCCCAAGGGTTGGCTGAAGGCTATCTTTGGCTATCAGCAGAACCAGCGTCAGGAGTACGAAGAGAGTGCCGACGATTACGAGCTCTATTTCAAACTCCACACCATGACCTACGACATACGTTATCTCTCTCAGGAATGGAATGGTTGGAAAATGTCTGGTGGTGTAAACGGCATGTGGCAACAATCGCTGAATCTCGGCGAGGAAACCCTGATACCTGAATACAAGCTCTTCGATATCGGAGGTTACGCAACCATCAGTAAGACCATGGACAACGTGACGCTGAATGGTGGTCTGCGTTACGACAACCGCCATATCGACTTCCACTCAAGGAACTTTGGAAGTGTCTCTGGCAGCATCGGTGCCGTGTGGAACATCTGCCAGCATACGAACCTGCGTTTGAATATCGCTCGCGGCTTCAGGGCACCAAACATGAGCGAACTCGGCAGCGATGGTATCCACGAAGGCACACTGCGCTATGAGATAGGCAATCCAGACCTGAAGCCTGAGTATAGCTGGCAAGCAGACCTCGGACTGGACTTCTCGTCAGAGTATCTCTCCGCCCAAGTGGCCCTCTTTGCCAACCGCATCGAGAACTACATCTTCTCCAAGCGTATCAACAAAGTGATGGAGGAAGGCTTCCACACCTATCAGTACACCCAGGGTGATGCCCGTCTGCTGGGCTTTGAGGCAGGCTTCGACCTCCACCCCATCCACAGAGTTCACTTCCAGAACACATTCTCCTATGTTGACGCCCAGCAGATGAACACCGGTGAAGATGCCAAATACCTGCCAATGACACCAGCCCCACGCTGGACATCTGAGTTAAAATATGAAATCACCCACCACGGACATACGATGTTCAACAATGCCTATGTGGCATTAGGCTTGGAGTGTAATCTGGCACAGAACCATTATTATAAAGTGGATGATACGGAGACCGCAACACCAAGTTATACACTGCTGAGCCTGTCGGCTGGTACAGACCTGAATATCCACAAGAAGAAGGTTGCAGAACTCTATGTCACTGCCGACAACCTGTTGGACTGCGCCTATCAGAACCACCTGAGCCGTTTGAAGTATTGTGACATCAACAACGCAACTGGCCGTCAGGGGGTCTTTAATATGGGAAGGAACATCGTATTTAAAGCGATAATTCCGATTGAACTTTAATGATAATGCCTCGCCGATTGGCGAGGCATTATTGTATTCAGAGGTTTGCTAATTCCACTACTTTGTCGATGGCAGCAGAGAGACCATCAGGGTTCTTGCCGCCTGCAGAAGCGAAATGAGGCTGGCCGCCACCGCCTCCCTGCATCAGTTTTGCTGCCTCACGAACCAACTGACCAGCATTCAGACCGTGATCCTTCACCATATCGTCGCTGAGCATCACGTTCAACATGGGCTTGCCGTCGAAGACGGTACCAATGACACAAACCAGGTTCTCACCAATCTGCTCACGCACCTTGAATACAAGGTCCTTGGCAGAATTGGGCATCATATTGAACTTACCAGTAATCACAGTCACACCATTCACATTACGAGCCTTGCTGACGAGTTCGTGGGCGAGGTTCTGCACGCGCTGAGCCTGGAACTGTTCAATCTCCTTCTTCATAGAGTCGTGCTCCTCGATATACTTCTGGATGACGCCTTGCAGGTCCTTGGCATTGTTGAAGAATGCCTTCACAGCACGCAGCGAGTCCTCCGTATGATAGATCAGCTCCTCGCACTCCTTGCCAGTCTTGGCCTCGATACGACGGATACCTGCTGCCACACTGCTCTCAGCGATGATCTTGAAGAAGCCGACCTTACCCGTAGCCTTCGCATGGATACCACCACAGAACTCGCACGAGGGGCCGAAGCGAACTACACGGACCTTATCGCCATACTTCTCGCCAAAGAGAGCGATGGCACCGAGTTTCTTGGCTTCATCAAAGGGCACCTCGCGATGCTCGTCGAGAGGAATATCCTGACGAATCATGTCGTTGACCATGCGCTCCACCTGACGCAGTTCTTCATCCGTTACTTTCTGGAAGTGTGAGAAGTCGAAACGCAAGGTATCCGGAGAAACAAATGAACCCTTCTGCTCCACATGGTCGCCCAATACCTGCTTCAGTGCATAGTCGAGCAGGTGGGTAGCAGTGTGATTGGCTGCAGAGGCATTGCGCTTGTCAGTATCAACACAGGCCATGAACTGGGCAGTGGGATCCTTTGGAAGCTGTTTCACGATATGCACCGTCTGGTTGTTCTCACGCTTGGAGTCGATGATCTCGATGGTCTCTGCCTCGTTACAGATGACACCACAGTCACCTACCTGACCACCCATCTCACCATAGAACGGTGTATAGTCGAGCACTAACTCGTAGAATTCGTTCTTCTTCTGAGTCACCTTTCTATAACGGAGGATATGGCACTCATATTCTGTATAGTCGTAGCCCACGAACTGCTGTTCGCCCTGAGCCAACTCCGTCCAATCTGAATTCTCTACGGCAGCGGCATTGCGGGCACGCTCCTTCTGCTTCTGCATCTCGACATTGAACTGCTCCTCGTTGACGGTAAAGCCGTTCTCACGACAAATAAGTTCTGTAAGGTCGAGGGGGAAACCATAGGTGTCGAAGAGGCGGAAGGCCTGCACGCCACTCAACTCCTTCTCTCCTTTACGCTTCATCTCCTCCATCGCATCGTTCAGCATACCGATACCCTTGTCGAGGGTGCGCAGGAAAGAGTCTTCCTCCTCCTTCATCACCTTCGAGATCAGCAGCTGCTGGGCTTTCAGCTCTGGGAAGGCGTCACCCATCTCATATACCAATGTCGGCACGAGTTTGTAGAGGAACGACTCCTTCTGTCCAAGGAACGTATAGGCGTAACGGACTGCACGACGCAGAATACGACGGATGACATAGCCTGCCTTAGCGTTTGAAGGCAGCTGACCGTCAGCAATAGAGAAGCTGACGGCACGAAGATGGTCTGCGCAGACACGCATAGCGACGTTGATCTGCTCCTGAGAACTAGTTCCACTAGTAGTACTAGTTTGACTAGCCTCTTCCTCGAAGGTTGTATATTTCAGACCCGTAATCTGTTCCTCGGCCTTGATAATCGGCTGGAAGATGTCTGTATCATAGTTCGAGTGCTTTCCCTGAAGCATGCGGACAAGTCGCTCGAAGCCCATGCCAGTATCAATCACATTCATGCTTAACTTCTCAAGAGAGCCATCAGCCTTACGGTTGAACTGCATGAACACAAGATTCCATATCTCAATCACCTGAGGATCGTCTTTGTTCACCAAATCGCGACCGCTGATGCCTGATGTTTTGCGCTGCTCAGGGGTACGGCTGTCGACATGAATCTCAGAGCAGGGTCCACAGGGACCTGTATCGCCCATCTCCCAGAAATTGTCGTGCTTATTGCCATTGATGATATGATCAGCAGGCACATGTTTGGCCCAATAACTGGCGGCTTCGTCATCACGAGGGATGTTTTCCTCAGGCGAGCCCTCGAAGACAGTCACGTAAAGATCCTCCGGATTCAGTTTCAGCACATCCACAAGATACTCCCAGGCCATATCGATGGCACCCTCCTTAAAGTAGTCGCCGAATGACCAGTTGCCCAACATCTCGAACATCGTGTGGTGGTAAGTGTCGTGCCCCACCTCTTCCAAGTCGTTGTGCTTACCGCTTACACGGAGACACTTCTGGGTGTCTGCCCTTCTGCGAGGCTCCGGGTCACGCGTTCCTAATATGATATCCTTCCACTGGTTCATGCCGGCATTGGTGAACATCAGCGTGGGGTCGTCCTTGATAACCATCGGGGCTGAAGGTACGATGGCGTGCTGCTTCGACTCAAAAAACTTCTTGAATGAGTCGCGAATCTCGTTTGCTGTCATTTGTTATCTGTGATTATACCTTTTACTATTTGGCGTGCAAAGGTAAGCCTTTTTCCCGAGATAACCAAAGGTTATCACGCTTTTTTATACAAAAGGCAGAATGACAGATTCACATTGCTCTAGTAAATATTGTTTACAAATCAAGAACGCAAACTATGGGCCTGCAGTTTAGATAGACTAAAGTCGGACTTTAGATAGACTAAACTCCGACTTTACAGGCAGTAAACTCCCTGTTTCCTTAGCCCAAACCCAAAACCCTTATAACGTACTGATTATCAAAGGAATACGAAAGCCATTGGAAAATATGAAATTCTCTTACATTCTGACAGTATAATATACCGGCAAAACGCAAAAATTTCCTTAATTAATCGTTATTTTCTCCGAAAATGATTACCTTTGCAGCATAAAAGACAAAAGACCAACAAATATGGACGACGAAATCAAGGACGACGAGATTTTGGAACAGCAGGAGTCGGAAGGCCAGCAAGAAGGTCACTCCGACTACAAACCCGTGAACCGCTTCGATGCCGCTGCAGTACATCATCTGAGCGGCATGTACCAGAATTGGTTTTTGGATTATGCCAGTTATAGTATTCTCGACCGTGCCGTTCCTCACATCGAAGACGGCCTGAAACCTGTACAGCGCCGCATATTGCACTCTATGAAGCGCATGGACGACGGCAGATATAATAAAGTGGCAAATATCGTTGGACATACCATGCAGTTCCATCCACATGGCGACGCCTCTATCGGCGACGCTCTTGTGCAGATGGGGCAAAAGGAATTGCTCATCGACACACAAGGAAACTGGGGAAACATCCTGACAGGTTCAAGTGCCGCTGCACCACGATACATAGAGGCCAGACTGTCGAAGTTTGCCCTTGATACTGTGTTCAATCCCAAGACCACAGAGTGGAAGATGTCGTACGACGGAAGAAACAAGGAGCCCATCACAATGCCTGTGAAATTCCCATTGCTCTTGGCACAAGGTGCTGAGGGTATCGCCGTAGGACTATCAACGAAGATCCTGCCCCACAACTTCTGCGAGATCTGCGATGCAGCCATCGCCTATCTCCACGACCAGCCATTCCATCTCTACCCCGACTTCCCGACTTCCGGCTCCATCGACGTATCGAAATACAACGACGGCCAACGGGGAGGATCGGTGAAGGTGCGTGCAAAGATTGAGAAGATTGACCAGAAGACACTCGTCATCCGGGAGATTCCCTTCTCCAAAACTTCTGAAACCCTTCAAGATTCCATAGTCCGTGCCGTTGAGAAAGGCAAGATAAAGGCCCGTAAGGTAGAGGACCTGACGGCAGCCAACGTGGAAATACAAGTGCATCTGGCTCCAGGTGTCTCATCGGATAAGACCATCGATGCCCTCTACGCTTTTACTGATTGTGAGATCAGTATCTCGCCAAACTGTTGCGTGATTGAGGATAATAAGCCTAAATTCCTCACTGTCAGCGACGTGCTGCGCCACTCGACAGACCGCACGAAAGACCTGATTCGTCAGGAATTGGAAATCCGCAAGAATGAGCTTCTGGAGCAATACCACTTCCAGTCGTTAGAGAAAATCTTCATCGAGGAGCGAATCTATAAGGACAAGAAGTTCGAACAGGCACCGACGCTTGATGCCGTTTGCGAGCATATCGATGAACGACTGACACCCTACTACCCCACCCTCGTCCGCGAAGTGACTAAGGACGACATCCTTAAACTGCTGGAAATCAGAATGCAGCGCATACTGAAGTTCAGCAAGGACAAGGCCGATGAACTGATGGCCCGCATCAAGGCAGAGATTGAGGAGATAGACCGCGACTTGGCTAACCTCACAGAAGTGACCGCCAATTGGTTCCAGTTCCTCAAGGACAAATACGGCAAGGACCATCCTCGCCTGACAGAAATCCGCAACTTCGACACCATTGAGGCTTCGAAGGTGGCGGAAGCAAACCAGAAACTCTACATTAACCGTACTGACGGGTTCATCGGTACAGGACTGAAAAAGGACGAATTCGTATGCAACTGCTCCGACCTTGACGATATCATCATCTTCTTTAAAGATGGAAAATATAAGGTGATTCGCGTGGCGGAGAAGATGTTCGTAGGCAAGAATGTACTCTACCTTAGCGTTTTCAAGAAGAACGACGCTCGCACTACCTACAACACCGTCTACCGCGACGGCAAGAAGGGCTTCTGCTATATCAAGCGTTTCAACGTAACAAGCATCACCCGCGACAAAGAGTACGATCTGACGCAGGGAACGCCAGGATCGAAAGTGATGTATTTCTCCTCCAACCCTAACGGCGAGGCGGAAATCATCAAGGTGACCCTTGATCCTAATCCGAAACTCAAGAAGATTTTCGTAGACAAGGATTTCTCCGAAGTCATCATCAAAGGGCGCACGTCGAAAGGTAATCTGCTGACGAAGTTCCCCGTCCATCGTATCGGATTGAAGAGTCACGGGCACTCCACCCTCGGAGGCCGGAAAGTGTGGTACGACCCCGATGTAAACCGTCTGAACTACGATGAGCACGGCCAGTTACTGGGTGAGTTCTACACAGAAGACCAGATTCTTGTAGTACTGAAAAACGGTGAGTGCTACCTCTCGAACTTCGACCTTAACAACCATTACGAGGATAATATCCTTCGTATTGAGAAATACACCGCCGACAAGGTTTGGACTGCCATCCTCTACGATGCTGACAATCAAGGATATCCGTATATGAAACGTTTCCTGATGGATGCCACGAAAAAGAAGCAGAACTGGTTATCGGAGAACCCCGCCTCACAACTCATCCTACTGACGGATACTGCATACCCGCTCATCAAGGTAACCTACGGCGGTGTCGACGAGTTCCGCGGCTCTGAGGAAATCGATGCTGAGCAGTTTATTGCCGTCAAAGGATATAAGGCAAAAGGCAAGCGACTGACAACCTGGCAGATCGAGAGCATCGAGGAACTGCCTCCAGTTCGCTTCCCAGAAGTACCAGAAGAGCCTGAGACACCTGAAGAAGCAGAGGTCGAGGAAGATTCTGACGCTCAGGACAATCCTGATACGCAGGATATCTTGGAGGAGAATTCCAAACCCCAGAAACGTCAGCCACAGGAAGAACTAAGACTGTTCGACGATGAAGAATAGGCTCATATCACTGCTCATAGCCCTGACGCCCTTGGTATCCCAAGCCCAGGAGCCTACCTCAACACACATGATCGGAGTCGGGAACTCTCGTATTCTCGACACCTACATCACGCAGGAGAAGTTCTCTGGTATAGGCTTTTCCTATCTATATATTAAGGAACGCGCGAAGCCTGTCAAGCGGTGGAACAGTATTATTGAGCATGAGATAGACCTCTCGTCGACCAAGGACAGAAGCGAAGATGCCCATGCATTAGAAGGCGACTATAACCTCTACTGGGGCCGGTACCGCCAGTGGCTGTGCTTTGGCGACCGCTTACTGCTCCAGGCAGGAGCACTCGCCAATGCCAATCTCGGCTTTATCTACGACATGACCAGTTCGAACAACCCAGCTCAGGCAAGGCTCAGTTTGAATCTGATGCCTGCAGCCGTCGCTGCATACCACTTCCCCTTGTTCCGACAACAGTTCAGCCTACGCTACGAACTGAACGTTCCTTTGGTTGGAGTAATGTTCAGCCCGAACTATGGCCAGTCGTATTATGAGATCTTCAACCGAGGAATCTATGATCATAACATCGTGCCTACAACTTTCATCAGTGCCCCCACTTTCCGCCAGATGCTGACAATCGACTGGAATGCTGGGAAGAACTGTTCACTGAGGATAGGCTATCTCGGCAATTATCAGCAGGCTCAAGTTAACAACCTGAAGCAGCATATCTATGCCCATCGCGTGATGATTGGCATCGTCATGAAAAGGTAAAAAGCAAATAGGCAAAAGAGTAAAACTGGAATAAGGTAACCAATGAATACATATCGTCAACATCATATCCGGCAGAAGGCAAAGGCGTTAGCCATTTTACCCATTTACCTTCTTACCCTCTTTCTTTTCTCCTGCGTCGACGAGGAGGAGTTTCCCGACACTGCCAAAGGAAACTTCGAGGCACTCTGGAAAATTATTGACGAACACTACTGTTTCTTCGACTACAAACAGCATGAATACGGCCTGGATTGGAACAATATTTATAATATATATAAGGTACGCGCGAGAGAAGATGCCGATAAGTACCAATTGTTTGAAGTGCTTACCGACATGCTAGGAGAACTGCGAGACGGTCACGTGAACCTCTACTCTTCTTTTGACAATGGACGCTATTGGAACTGGCACGAGGACTATCCCGCGAATTTTAGTGACACTCTGCAACGGAAATACCTCGGCACAGACTATCGTATCGCATCAAGTATGCGCTACCGAATCCTTGACGATAATATCGGCTATATATATTGCGGGAGCTTCTCAAACCCTATCGGCGACAGTGGACTTAACGAGATCCTACGATATTTTGCCTTCTGCAACGGACTTATCATAGACCTACGCGGCAACGGAGGCGGTAACCTTACCAATGCAGAGCAGTTTGCAGCACGCTTCTGCAACGAAAAGACGTTAGTAGGTTACATTCAGCACAAAACGGGAAAGGGACACAACGACTTTTCCGATATGGAGCCGCAATATATTGAACCTTCGGCAAACCTTAGATGGCAAAAGGCTGTAATCATTCTTACAAACCGTGAGGTTTTCAGTGCAGCCAACGACTTTGTGAAATATATGAAATGCTTTCCGAACGTAAAAACGGTGGGCGACAAGACTGGCGGCGGAGGAGGAATGCCCTTCACCAGCTCACTGCCAAACGGATGGACTGTGCGCTTCTCTGCCTGCCCCTCCTATGATAAGAATCGCCAGCAAGTAGAGTTCGGCATATCACCAGACTATACTGTCAGTCTGACAAACGAGGATTTCCTTCAAGGAAAGGACTCGCTAATAGAATTTGCACGAAAACTTTTGGCAGATTGAAATATTATTCGTACCTTTGCAGCCGTTTTGGGTCAGAAAGCCCGAATACAGAGCGTTCTTACGCGCTTGTGGCGGAATTGGTAGACGCGCCAGACTTAGGATCTGGTGTCTCACGACGTGCAGGTTCGAGTCCTGTCAGGCGCACAGAACGTAAAAAAAGACAAAAAATGTTGAATAACATACCATAAACATGCGATTTTGGCAGAAAAATGATGTTTTTGATAAAAAAAATTAAATTTTTCTTGCATAATTAGAATTATTTACCTAACTTTGTCACCGATTTATATAAATACATAACGTGATATATCAATAATAAATGTTTAATTATAATTTTAAGTTCAAATGAAAAAGAAATTTATCAATGGAATTTTGATGGCAGCACTCTTATTTGCTGCTACATCATCATTTGTATCTTGCAAGGACAACATTGACGACGAATTGCCGCCAATCTATAATGCGCTTGCACAGAAAAGCAGTGATCTGCAGGCTAAGATTGACAGCCTGAAGAAAGTGATTGACGACCTTGAGGTTAAGCAAGAGTACTACAATTACTATTATGATACGACTATCAATAACTACTTCACGAACATTGATACGACTATCATGAAGCAAATTGAATATATCTATCAGATTGACTCATCGCTTACTGAGGTCAACGAGACGATTAACAACATTACTTATAACATTGACTCCATCACCAATGTCTTGAATATTATCGAGAACAACATTGCAGGTGTGAGTGACTCTGTTAAAACGTTGTGGGAGAAGGTTGACGAACTCTACAAGAAGGTTGAGGACATGCTTAATGGTACCATGATTACCGACATTACCATTAACGCCACAAGAAACGACGTCTTTGGAATCTTCAACATGCCTGGAAACAACATTCCTGCTCTTGCTGCTTACTATGGCACCAACGATGCCGGTATTGAAGAGTTCCCTGTTGCAGGTTATGACTTCAATGTAGGTGGTAAAAAGTTTGCTTGTTATCTTGAGGACAGTGAGCTGCCTTACGATGGTTTCGTGAACTTCGGCGGCAGTGACTACATCACCAATTCTTATGGAAATGCCGGTCAGATCTTCTTCACTGTGAATTCAAGTGATTTCGAGAATTTTGACATCAGCAAGTTCGCCAAGATTCAAATTGAGAACAGTGTAGGTGAGGTAGCCCCCATCACACTTGGCAATGTACGTAGGTCTGGTGCAAGAATTACATGGTCTTTGGGTAAATCTGTCTATGAGGAGACTGGTATAGTTACAGATAATGGTCTTTATACTGCTGAGGCTACTATTGCAGAGGGTGACCTTGATCCGACCAGATTCCAGCTGGAGAAGTTCGTCGACTTCAAGAAACTGCAGAGCGAAATCAAGGCACGTCTCAAGGACATGCGCGACGTTGAGGGTGAGAGCTCCAATCAAAGTGCGTACTGGGCAGATAAGGCCAGATTCAAGAACTTCGTAAGAGAGTTGGCCGGTTTGGTATTCGGTCTCTTCAAGAATGACCTGACAAAGACAGATTTACAGACCAACGCTACTTATTCTCCTCAGAGATTGGCTTTCTTTGTTGAGAAGGACGGCGCATATGTAAGAAAGGGACAGACTGGAGAAATCAACCTCCTCGTGACTGCTGTTAAGCCTCTGTCGTACAACACGTTCTATGCATATGAGGACGCTAAGGAAGACAACTGGATTATTGAAGAAGTTCTTGAGCGCACCATCGCCTGGATCGCTAAGGAAATTAACGAGAGATTTGGTGACAAGGGTATCTCTGCAAAGATTGTAGGTGTTAATGAAGCCGAAGAGTCTGTAACTATCCAACTTAATAGTAAGACTGAGACCATCATTATTAGCAACGCTGGTTATATGTCAGATTTAAAGAAGGCCATTAAAGTTAATGGTGGTTTGGATGCTGTCAACGACAAACTGGCAAAACTGCTTAAGACCTACACTCTTGGTCATGCCGTCTCTTCTGCTGCTGAGCGCATCAATACCTATATCGACAAGGCTTCTGACTATCTCACAAACCTGATTAACAAGCACCTCTTCACTCGTGCCGTTGCTCCTATCATCATCTTCGAGACCAACAATGGTATGGACCGTCTGTGTGAGGGAATGTTTATCAATAGAGGTACAATGCACGCTTATCTGACTTCAGGTACCATGGAGTTGTTGGTTCCGGCTTATAAGAAGTATGTTGCACTGAAGAAGGACGGTCAACTTCTGCAGTCAGAGGTTCTTCCTGGAAACACTCAGTCATATGATTTTGACCTGAACGAGAAGGGAGACTATACAGTTATTCTCAGCTGCGTTGACTACTTTGGCTTCGTAATTACCAAGAAGTACACTGTGCACGTGAAGTAATTAATATTAGAGAACTTAAAAAACAAGTAACAGATATGAAAATGAAGAAAGCAATATTGTCTTGCCTGATGCTGATGGGTGCACTCACAGCATTCGCTCAGGAGGAGCCGAAGGGCACGACAGAATACGTCTTCGAGCCGCACTGGTACCTCCAGCTACAGGGAGGTGCTCAGTACACCACAGGTGAGGCTGATTTCGGTAAGATGATTTCTCCTACTTTACAAGGTGCTATCGGCTATCAGTTCTCACAGAACGTTGGCGCTCGTTTTGCTATCAATGCATGGCAGAGCAAGACCGGTTGGAGGGATGACGCTGGTTTCGAACCTCATAACTTCAGTTTCAGTTATGTGGCTCCCGCCATCGACCTGACATTCGACCTCTCGAATATCATAGCAGGTTTTAACCCCAATCGTAAGCTTAGCTTTGGTGCATTCCTCGGTATCGGTCTGAACTACCGTATGCAGTGTGATGATGCAAAGCATGCCAAGGCATATATGGATACCTATTCATACCAAGATGAGTTTGGTTGGACACCGATGTATGACGACGATGCTTGTCTGTTCTTCAAGGGACAGGCTGGTCTGACAGCAGACTATCACATCAACGATGCAATAAGTCTGGGTATTGAGGGTAACTTCAATATGCTGAGCGATCGCTATAACTTCAAGAAGGTTGGCAACCCCGACTCCTACTTTAACGTGCTCGCAGGCATCAAGTACAACTTAGGTCCCACCTACTCTACACGCTTCATCCCGGCTCCAGAGCCTGAGATTCGCTACGTAGATAAAATCGTGGAGAAGATCGTTGAGGTTCCCGGTCCTGCAGTTCCGGCAGCTATTGAGCCACTGCGTCGCGACATTTTCTTCGAGATCAACAAGACAATTATCCGTGACTCTGAGAAGCAGAAGGTGCAGGATATTGCAGATTACATGAATGCTCATCCTACATCGAAGGTGATGATCACTGGTTATGCAGACGCCGGTACTGGCAACAACCGCATCAACGATCGTCTTGCAAAGGGACGTGCACAGGTTGTCGTTAAGGCTCTGAAGGAGCAGTACGGCATTGCTGAGAGCCGTATTAGCTGGGATAGCAAGGGTTCACGCGTACAGCCGTTCGCTGAGAATGATTTGAACCGTGTATCAATTTGTATCGCTGAATAAATCAGGAATCAAAAAATAACTTAAAGCCTAGTCCCAAAATGGGACTGGGCTATTCTTATTTATAATAAAATAACAGGATAATGAAAAAAATTATTTGTGCGGCTATATTATTTTTAGGCTGCTCATTGGGTTCTATTGCACAGATAGCAGATGGTTACTATCACATTAAGAACGCCGCAACAGGAAGATACATAAGTATTAATGACACAGACCCTAGTAACTACCCTGTGAGCCAATCTGGAACTGTACAAATGGGAGGTATTAGAACACTGATCAAGTATGATTCAGTATCAGTAAGTCCGTCATGTGTTTTCTACATCAAAAATCTAGGAGATGGAAAATATGACTTAATCTCTCAAGGGTCAAGTCTTTACGAAATGGCCAACAAAAAAACATCAATCAACATTACACCTGCAGGAGGTGGAAAATACACAATATGGGGTTCATATAGTGGAATATCAATGGAACTAAGAGACGGTTCACCCAGTAATAAGGATAGTTGGATGATGAACAGAGATGAAACGACAAGATACTGGATTCCCATTCCCATAAACACTTCAGACGAATTCATTGGAATCCGTCCTGATATAAAGACTGCTGGTGGATCATATTGGGGTACAATCTATGCAGGATTCAGTTTCAGATTAGCATCCCCGGGAATGTATGCATACTATGTCAGTAATGCCTCAGGTAAAGGATTTACATTACAAGAGATAGAAGGAGATGTCATACCTTTCGCAACCCCAGTTGTTATCAGATGTAATACGGCTAATCCTGCTGATAATAAAATTGAACCCGTAATAGGTGCTTATGACTTCTACCATGTTAACTGGTTAAGTGGTGTATTCTGTGCTTTATCTGGTGTGGCAAAACATTTCAATGCCAAGGAATACGATCCTGTGACAATGCGAGTCTTAGGTACAAGCAGTGAAGGTGAATTGGCATTTATTAAAGCGAAACCAGAAAATCTGTACAATGACTTTTACCTTAGGGGCAATAAAGCTTATCTGAACGTAAACCCTGGAGATGCAGATGTCATGACCTTAGGTGGTTACACTCCAGATGATCCTGACGGAATCAACAACATTGAGTCAGACGTTAAAGATAATACATTATATACGATAACAGGTATCAAGGTTCCTGAAGGTACAGCTCCTAGCGCAGGTATCTACATACAGAAAGGCAAGAAAATTATTATCAAGTAAATGGTAAAACCAAAATAAAATAATTACTGCCCACTTGAATTGCAAAAGACAATTTCAAGTGGGCAGTATAATTTTATATAACTGTTCAGAAAATACGTTTGGTAAGCCTGAAACTAAGCACCGGATAGACCTTAAATGCCTTTAGTAAATCAACGTAGGTACCAACCTGACCTTTTATATTCTCGACATCCTTAGTCAGATTAATTCCATCATGGACATATAAATCGGGAGTACCACCCCAGAACATAACACCACAGTCAAATGACACTTTCCAGGCATCACTATTCTTCTGAAGACGGCCTCCATAACCAAATCCTAAATAAGGTTTAAAAGAATTAGATACAGCCTCTACCTCGACCATACATTTTTCATTTGGCTCAACAATATAACGTTCTCCAGCTTTATGTTCTACACCTTTGGAATCGACCATATCCCTGGCATAATAACCTACAGCAAAACCAATCTTTCCAAAGTCAATGAATTTCTTTCTGACCTGTTCTGGTAATTCAACTGTAACATTCTGAAGACTTGAGAAACCACTGAAATCAATCAAAGCCTCACCATTAACGGCTTTCTCATGAATATTGTTATACAATCCTGCCGAGACCAATGAAACCATCGTCTCAGTTGTATTAACAGCTTCTGCGAACTTTGATGGTCCCCAATAGAATCCTGCAGAGATATGGAAGTTTTTCAGAAACTTATTCCTTTGGAAAGGGAATACGTCCACCAGCATCTTAAAATTATTGATAGTCGGTTTGCCTATCATATCAGCATGATCTTCCACGTCAAAGCCTGTTAAGCCATAGAGGAGCTCATTCAATTTATCGAACTTCGTTTCTTGACGATTTCCATCTTCATCATAACTCCTCGCGGGCTGGCCATTGATGGTCATGTCAAATTTCATGATCTTTGTGAAGCGTGGCATAAACTCATAACCAGCTCTCACCTGAAAATACTCTCCTATAGGAGATGATACGTCAATACCAATGCCAGCCGTACCTGCAGTTAATGACACATCTACATGCTGTAAAATGTCATGCTCCTTCCAAAACTGAAACACAGGAATATACTCCGAATGTTCATTCACCTCCAACTCCTTGAGAGTAAGACTACTAGAATTATGACCGTTTGACTGGGCAAAACCACTCAATCCCAAACTGGCTACAACTAGAAAACATGCTAATCTCTTCATATCTTTGTATATAATTTCATTTCATAAACCATCGTCCGTCATGCTCAACCATAGGTACTACAATCTCTTCATTGGTTGAATCACCGAAACAAAGCACCATAAAAACATTCGTATACTTTTGTATGGTGTCAGTCTTTGCATTGACGACTCTCACCTCACGGACGCCTCGATGACTATTCTCCTGCTGCCTCATAAACTGATGGCAATTATCCAGCAGCTGACTCCAATACTCATTTCCCTCATACGGCTTTAATCCAGCTTTACCTTCAAGGAACTTCTCATACTCGCCATTAATCAGATGCTCATAATATCCTTGGGCTGCCAAAGAAGCAAGTTCCTCTTTTGACACCCCGGAGCATGCTATAATGCCGGTGACCATAATTAAGCCGATCAGTATCCTTCTAGATAACATCATTTCTGCCTGATAAAGATATTTATAGGCGAACCCGTCAACTGCCAGTTCTCACGAATCTTGTTCTCAAGAAAGCGCTTATACGGTTCCTTAATATATTGCGGCAGATTTGCGTAGAACACGAACGACGGTATCTGCGTATTCGGCAATTGAGACACATATTTAATCTTAATGAATTTTCCTTTTACTGAGGGAGGCGGGAAGGCCTCAATCAAAGGCAGCATCACCTCATTCAATTTAGAAGTACCAATCTTCGCCTTACGGCTAAGATACACCTCCTTGGCTGTCTCCAACACTTTAAATATGCGCTGCTTAGTCAGAGCAGAGCCAAAGATAATAGGGAAATCCACAAATGGAGCCATACGCTGGCGGATGGCATTTGTAAACGTATCGATGACAATCTGGGACTTGTCTTCAACCAAATCCCACTTGTTCACAACAACCACCAACGACTTGTTGTTTTTCTGAATCAGCTGGAAAATGTTCATATCCTGTGTCTCAATACCACGAGTAGCATCAATCATCAGTATACAAACATCCGAATTCTCAATCGCACGAATACTTCGCATCACACTATAGAACTCCAGATCCTCTGTCACCTTATTCTTTCGGCGGATACCAGCTGTATCGACAAGATAGAAATCGAAGCCGAACTTGTCATAACGCGTGTAGATGGAGTCACGCGTTGTGCCTGCTATATCAGTCACAATATGGCGTTCTTCACCTATAAAAGCATTGATCAGACTCGATTTGCCGGCATTAGGACGTCCTACCACCGCAAAACGGGGTATCCCATCCTCCGTATCATCGCCACCCTTTTCTGGCAGCATCTCAAGCACCTTGTCAAGTAAATCGCCTGTCCCGCTGCCAGTAACAGCACTGATGGGATAAGGATCACCCAGTCCGAGTTTATAGAATTCGTACTGGTCATATAAGTCTTTACCATCGTCAGCTTTATTTGCAACGAGAAGTACTGGCAATTTTGCACGGCGTAATATCTGGGCTACATCCATATCCCATCCCGTCACGCCGTTGCTGATATCGCATAAGAAGAGTACCAGGTCTGCTTCCTCAGTGGCAATAATCACCTGCTTCCTGATCTCTTCCTCGAAGATATCTTCCGAATTGACCACCCAACCACCGGTATCGACGACCGAGAACTCCCTTCCGTTCCAATCGCACTTTCCGTATTGGCGGTCACGAGTAGTACCTGCCTCACTGCTGACAATGGCCTGACGGGTCTTAGTCAGACGGTTGAATAACGTCGACTTGCCAACATTCGGGCGTCCTACTATAGCAACTAAATTTCCCATATCTTTACTCCTTACTCCGGATTGTATCCGAAATGATTCAACTCTCTCTCAGAAGAACGCCAATCCTTGTCGACCTTCACGAAGACTTCCAAATAGATAGGCTTTCCAAAGAATTTCTCAAGCGCCTTGCGCGATTCTGTACTTACCTTCTTCAGAGCCACGCCTTGATGTCCTATGATAATGCCCTTCTGACTATCCCGCTCAACATAAATAACAGCATTGATGTGGATATGCTTGTCATCTTCCTTGAAACGTTCTACACTTACCTCTACAGAATAAGGGATCTCCTTGTCGTAATAGAGAAGTATCTTCTCACGGATAATCTCCGAGACAAAGAAGCGTGCGGGTTTGTCCGTCAACTGATCCTTATCAAAATAGGGCGGAGAGTCCGGTAGCAATTCAAGAATCCGTTTAAGCAGAATATCCGTACCAAACTTATTCTTGGCAGAAATAGGAAGTATCTCCGCATTTGGCAACAATGAATGCCATTTCTCAACAATATCGCCCAACACTTTCTGATCGCTCTGGTCGATCTTGTTAATCAGCAGAAGAACCGGTACAGTCATTTTTGCCACCTTGCCAAGGAAGTCCTGATTCTTCTCCGGATTCTCCACAACATCTGTCACATACAGCAACACATCGGCATCCTGCAAGGCAGACTCTGAAAAAGCAAGCATCGACTCCTGCAACTTGTAGTTAGGCTTCAACACACCCGGTGTGTCAGAGAACACGATCTGAGCTTCAGGTGTATTGACGATTCCCATGATCCGGTGACGGGTGGTCTGTGCCTTGAAAGTGGCAATGGAAATCTTCTCACCGACGAGTTGATTCATCAGTGTCGATTTCCCTACATTCGGGTTGCCCACGATATTCACAAATCCTGCCTTATGCATATTCCTTTCCTTTTAGACAAAAAAACGCATTGCCCAGTTAGAGCATGCGTCTTTCTGTGGTTATATACGGATGTGTATACTCTATTTATTTCCGTCGTATGCCCATTTATAGTACGTAGCACCATGAACGAAACCTGCTCCGAAGGCCGTAAAGATCATATTGTCGCCCTTCCTCAACTTGCTCTCGTTGTCCCACAATGCCAGAGGTATCGTGGCAGCGCTCGTATTACCATAATGCTCAATATTCACCATCACCTGATCCATCGACAGCTCCAGACGCTTGGCCACGGCCTCGATGATACGCATGTTGGCCTGATGAGGAACCACCCACTGGATGTTATCCTTATTCAGTCCGTTGCGCTCGGCTATCAGTACGCAGTCATTACTCATGTTCGTCACCGCATAGCGGAACACCGTGCGTCCCTCTTGATAGAGATAATGCAGACGATGATCGATGGTGAAATGCGACGGAGGACAAACAGATCCGCCTGCCTTCAAGTGCAGGAAGGGAAGTCCCTTACCGTCTGTTCGAAGATAGGAGTCCATCAATCCTAATTTTTCCTCTGTGGCTTCTATCAGCATCGCTCCGGCACCGTCTCCGAAGAGTGGGCAGGTGGAACGGTCCTTATAGTCTGTCACCGATGACATCTTGTCCGCACCAATCAGGATAATCTTCTTGTAACGGCCACTCTGAATCATCGATGATACCACGTCTAGTGAATAGATGAATCCACAGCAGGCGCCCCAGAAATCGAATGCCATCGCATTCTTCAATCCGATTTTGCCTACGACGATGGACGCAGTAGAGGGGAATGTGTAATCAGCCGTCGAAGTGGCAACGACCAGCGCATCGATGGTATCAGGATCCACACCTGTCTTCTGCAACAACTGCTTAGCTGCCTTGCGGGCCATGTAACTTGTTCCAAGACCCTCTTCAGTCAGGATGCGGCGCTCCTTAATTCCTACGCGAGTCATTATCCACTCGTCGTTGGTGTCCACCATTCTCGACAACTCCTCATTAGTGAGAACATAGTCGGGAACATAGCCACCAATGCCGGTGATGATCGCATTGATTTTACTCATTACTCAGCGATTTCTTCCTCTTTCTTGATAGCAACCTTACCACGATAGTAGCCACAGGTGGGGCATACGGTGTGATACACGTAATAAGCGCCACAGTTGGGACATACTGCCAGTGTAGGTGCTACAGCCTTGTCGTGAGTACGACGCTTGGCCTGACGAGTGCTCGATTGTCTTCTTTTAGGATGTGCCATAATTCTATTACTTAATTGTTATTTTTTAATTGTTTCAACTTACTCCAACGGGGGTCAATAGCCTGGTCGGACTCCTCATCACTGCTTCGGTCAGCTGACAGTTCTTCCAGAACTTCCGTCATAGCCGTGTTACACTTGCCGGGTGCATGCACATGCCTGATGGGTATAGCCAATGCCACAGACTCATAAATGAACCATCCTAGGTCAAGTATTCCTTCGTCCTCTTCCACTACGATGATGTCACCTTCCTCAGAGTTTTCACTCCCGAACTTGACTGTCAGGCGCGTATCAGTTTCCACTGGCTGCTCCATATCGTCAAGACAACGGTCGCAAGGAATGATCAGCGTGCCTGCGGAATGTATCAGGAATTCGAAAAAGCCGGAAGCCTTGCGTATAGACACCGACACATGCAAAGAACCCTTCCTCACTTCGGCACCGTCCAGAGCTGCGAAGAATGAATCGTCAAGACTGAATTCCAATGATGTTTCGTCTTCCTTCAGACCTTTCAGGTCAACCTTCAGAAACTCTAAACTACACATAATCACACTTTTGGGCTGCAAAGTTACAAACTTTTTTTGATTTAAGACACGCTTATTTGTATTTTTTATGTTTTTTCCTTAAAAAACCTACTCTACTTTGGCATTTCTATCCGGAACGTTGTACCAAAGCCTACTTCTGATGACTTAACAAAGATACGGCCCTTATGATACTCTTCCACGATACGCTTGGCCAATGAAAGGCCGAGTCCCCACCCTCGTTTTTTTGTAGTAAAGCCTGGAGTGAACACATTTTTCACATCTTTCTTTCGGATACCTTTTCCGTTATCCTTCACCTCTATGACAACTCTGGTACCTTCATCCAGCAACGACAGTTCTATTTTCCCACTACCCTCCATCGCATCCACAGCATTCTTACACAGATTCTCAATCACCCACTCGAAGAGCGACGCGTTAATCTTTGCTATCACATCATAGCCAGGCATGTTCGTGGTAATCTCAACCTTCTTTGAGGTCCTGCGGTCCATATAGTCCACCACGTGCTTCAGAACATCGTTCATAGAAGCGTCCACAGGCTCAGGCAGAGAACCGATCTTTGAGAAGCGCTCCGCAATCAACTGGAGGCGGTTCACATCCTTATTCATCTCAGGAATCAACTCGTCATCCGGATAGTTCTCCTTCAAGATCTCCACCCATGCCATCAGACTGCTGATCGGAGTCCCTAACTGATGAGCCGTTTCCTTCGACAGGCCCACCCACACTTTGTTCTGCTCAGCCCTCTTTGAAGCCAGCAGGGCAAAAATGGCCACAACCACGAAAATCATCACGATACCTAATTGCCAATATGGATATTGTGAAAGCCGTTTCAGTAGTATAGAGTCATCGTAACACACCAACTGATAATCTCCTGCACTGATAGAGTCTCCAAGATGAATCTTTATATAATTTCCCTCTGCATACATCCGTTTCCCATAATGCGTCACGTAAGCATCAGAGTCAGCGGCCGTCTTGGCATCCATCTCCACATTGCGGTAATCCGAAACCATACCCGAAGAGTCCATCACAATCACAGGAATAGTGTTATTTCCCTGAATCACGTTCAGCACCAGCGTCAAGTCCGTGTTCTCGTCAGCATTATTCAACACATTGAGGGCCTCTGCCCAGGTCTCCATCTTATTGCGCTCTTCACGTTGTAGGTCCTTAACCAAGAAGTGTGACACCATCAGTGAGGCAACGGCAATCACGATTGCCGCCACAACAAGTAAAATCTTCACCTGTCTGATTCTGTCAGTCCACTGCATACCTCTAAAAAACGGCCAAGCCGCCAAATTATTGCGTCACACTATATGATTATATAGCCGCAAAGTTAACGCAATTATTTGAAAAGGCCAAATTATTACCACAGTTTTATCAATCAACGCATCAGATTTACCAAAAACAAGAAAGCCCTGGGTCATTGCTGACTCAGGGCTTCACACTTGATTATAAAGAAGGCGGCCTCCTACTCTCCCGCATTGCATTGCAGTACCATCGGCGCAGGCGGGCTTAACTTCTCTGTTCGGAATGGGAAGAGGTGGGACCCCGCTGCAATAACCACCTGATAGACGCTTCGCTAAATGATGAATGATAAATGATAAATGAAAAACATCACAGACACCACCGCGTATAGGTGACAATCTCCACACAAGAACTGAAGCGCAAACTTCAATTTCCGACTTCTCTACATCTGAAAGTATCGCATAAGCGAAAGTGTTCGGGCAATTAGTAGTGCTCGGCTTTGACGTCGCCGTCTTTACACCTGCACCCTATCAACGTTGTAGTCTACAACGACCCTCAATGGAGTCCTAATCTTGCGGCCGGCTTCGCACTTAGATGCTTTCAGCGCTTATCCGATCCAGACACGGATACCCGGCGGTGCCCCTGGCGGGACAACCGGCAAACCGGAGGTCTGTCCAACACGGTCCTCTCGTACTAGTGTCAGAGCCACGCAAGACTCCTGCGCCCACGATAGATAGAGACCGAACTGTCTCACGACGTTCTGAACCCAGCTCGCGTGCCACTTTAATGGGCGAACAGCCCAACCCTTGGGACCTTCTCCAGCCCCAGGATGTGACG